>Ga0307424_1000041_pt1 | contig 49929 bp, 40 predicted proteins | sample SalMarWE160320MG_FD_202157 | JGI IMG/M metagenome (GOLD analysis project Ga0307424, IMG submission 202157) | Salt marsh sediment microbial communities from the Plum Island Ecosystem LTER, Massachusetts, United States - WE1603-20 | ecosystem: Environmental > Aquatic > Marine > Intertidal zone >... | reverse complement strand
ATACGGGCTCCACGGCCACGTCGTTCTACGTGGTGGCCCACCCGATCCCACAGCCGATCCTGTTCGCCGGCGACTCCGCGAGCACGACCACCAACAGCGGCATCTTCAAGGTGGATGGCGACGGGACGAATCAAATCCAGATCACGACCGAAGGTCCGCCGGCCGAGCTGAACGTGCACCCGCGCTGGTCCCCTGACCGGGCCAGGGTCACCTACTCCGCCCGCCAGCCCGGCGACCCGAACCAGCTGCACATCCGCTCGGCCGACGGGCAGCAGGTCTGGCACCTCACGTCCGTGAGTGACACCAGCACGTTCAAACCCCGCTACAGCCCGGACGGCAAGCACTTGGCCTTCGAGTGCGGCGATGGAGGCTATCCCAACTCCGCGCAGGACGTGTGCGTCATCTCGGACGTCACGAATCCCGCGGACGGCATGGGGGACGGCAGCGGCAAGGTCTACGTGACGGACGCCGTGAGCGCCACCCTGGGTGGGTCCGGTGCGTTCGCGTGGAACCCGACGAATCCCGACCAGCTCGCCGTGGTCCGAGATTCCGCGGGCGCGGCGGTGGGCAGTCAGATCTGGCTCGTCAACTACGATGGTTCCGGCGCGACACCGCTGGGTGCCAGCCGGATCAAGGACGGCGCCGGCGCCCTGGTGCAAGTCTACGCGATGGACTGGTCGCCCGATGGGACGTTCATCGCGTTCGAGGCGACATCCGGCTCGACCCGATCGATCTTCAGGATCGAGGTCGCCTCGGGCGTCGTGACGCAGCTGACGACCCAGAATCTGGACCACACGCCCGTCATCTCGCCCGACAACCAGACGATCCTCTTCGGGCGCGAGACGGACCTCTGGACCCTGATGCAGATCCCGGCGGTCGGTGGCAGCGTCGTGCAGATGTCGTCCACCATGAACTTCGGACTCGACCAGGCCGGATGGGATTGGTCGCCGGACGGGACCGAGATCGTGGTCACCGAGGACATCACCACGGGGGGAGTGGTCATCTCGAAGATCTTCCCCACGACGACGGCCACCAGCTTCTTCAGCGACGCGAAGCAAGTAGGCCGCCGCCGCGGCATCGAGATCCAGGACCGTCAACCAAGTTGGCGTCCCTGAGCGCGTGGCTTCATGGTCGCCTTCATGAACCCGACCAGTCGGGTCTGGACCTTGCGCGGCGCGGCGTCACCCGGCCGCACACCCATCGGGACGGCATTGTGACAATGCCCTTCCGTGGATAGCTTAGTCGATCATCAGCCTCGCCTGGCGTACACGGCGGGGCTTTGAACAGCCCAATCATTCTTGGGAACGCGGTCCGGACCCTCCGGTGGGGGCCGGCGGGACAGCCGGAGCGCGACACACAGGCAAGAGGGGGAGCCAGTGAGCAAGTGGACGAAGTTCGGCGTAGCGGTACTCACGGTCGGGACGATCGTGGGATGCGGGAGCGACAGCAGCGGCACGACCAGCCTGTCGCAGTCGCAGAAGACGGCACTGACGCAGGCCCTGTCCAACACGGACTTCGGCGGCCTGGCAACGTACGTCGTGCAGGTCGTGGGCAAGGTCGGCACGTTGGACGCGGCGGCGGTGAACGCTTCGATCAGTCGGGCGCTGGATCACGCCCTGTCCCTCTCGGTAACCGGCGCGCAGTCTGCGTCGTACGAGGGCGCCGTGGGAATCGCCATGGAGTTCACGTATCAGGGCCAGTCGGGTTGGTTCTACGGTATCATCGGCTGGAACGGCATCAACACGTCCAACAACACGGTCGATGAGATCCTGCTGGTTGGGGGCGCTGGCGATGGGACGACGCTTCCCGCGTCCGCGACGGGAACCATCGGCCAGGGCGACATCTTCGCATTCTACGAGAAGCTCAATGGCTCCACCTATGACTACTTCGACGGCACGAGTGGGAACGCCAGTGTGAGCGCGTCGAGCTTCAGCGGTTCCACCGACTGCAGCAGCAGCGCCCAGGGCATCACACTCGACTGCTCGTACAGCACCGGCACGATGAACGGGAGTTTCGATTTCGTGGCGGAGAACCTCGCGGCCGACACGTATACGCAACCCGGCGTCACGTTCACCAGCCTGCCGGCGGTGAAGCTCACGCTTACCATCACCGGGGGCTGATCGCTCACGGAGCAAATGCAGAACGCAGCAACGCCGCGGGGGTTTCCCCGCGGCGTTTTGCGTTTTCTCCGCGCCGCGACGGTAGACCGAACGGCCTCACGCCACGGCAAGCGCCTGCTGTAGATCCGCGATCAGGTCCTCGTAGTACTCCACCCCGACCGACAATCGCACGAGCCCGGGCGTGATCCCCATCCGTTGCTGCGCCTCCGCCGGGACATCCGCATGCGTCATCGTGCCCGGATGCTCCGCCAGCGATTCCGTGCCACCGAGACTCACGGCCAGCTTGACCAGCTTCAAGGCGTTCAGGAAGCGGAACGCCGCTTCTTCGCCGCCGTCAATCTCGAACGCGATGAGCGAGCCCGGCCCCTCACACTGCTTGCGGTAGATCGCGAATTCCGGATCCTCCTCCCGGAGCAGTCCGAGGTAGTGCACCCGATGCACCTTGGGATGGTCGTTGAGGAAGTCCGCGCAGTACCGTGCGTTCTTCATCATGGCCGTCATTCGCATCTTGAGCGTCTCGAGGCTTCGCATCAGCAGCCACCCCGTCCACGCATCGGCCATGGTCCCCATGAAGGTGCGCAGTGCACGCACCGGCGTCATCGCCTCGGCCGTCCCCAACACGGCGCCCGCCACGAGGTCACTGTGACCACCGATGAACTTCGTAGCCGAGTAGATGACGAGATCCGCGCCGTGCTTGAGCGGGTGCTGCCAGAGGGGTCCGAGGAACGTGTTGTCCACCATCACCACGGGCCGTACGCCGCCGGCGGTCAGCGTTCGCGCGAACGCGGCCAGGTGGGGGATGTCCACCATGGCGTTGGTCGGATTGGCCGGCGTCTCCACGTAGACGACCGGGACGCGCCGATCACCCACCTGTTTCCGGAGCCCGTCGGCCAGCGTCGCCATCGGCTGTCCCGCGGGGAAGCCAACCGACGTCACCCCGAACTCGGGCAGGACGGTGTGAATGAAGTGCTCCGTCCCACCGTACAGCGGCTCCGAGAACACGATCGCGTCGCCCGGCCGTAGGAACGCGAAGAGCGCCGTGGCAATGGCGGCCATGCCGCTCGCGAACACCGCGCCGGCTTCGGCCCCATCCCACAACCCCAAGCGATCCTCGAGAATCTCCAGGTCCGGATTGTTGAGGCGACTGTAGATCAACCCCGACACTTCGCCCGGCCGCGCCCTGCGCAATCCATACGCGACCTGGAAATACCCCTTTCCCGCTTCGGCATTCGGGAACACGAACGTGGACGTCTGGAAGATGGGACACTTCGCCGCGCCCTCGGACAGCGCCGGGTCGTAGCCGTAGCCCATCATCAGGCTTTCCGGCCGCAACTCGTGGTCGCCGATGCTGTGTTCCTTCTCTTTCGCCTTTGGCACGTCAGTCCTCGCGATCGTGGATGCCCGGATACTGCGATGGCCGCGAGCCCACGGTCAAGCGGAGGGTATACTTTCTGAAGAAGGCTTCACGTGGAGCCGCGCGCGATCCCGAATGCGCTATTTTCCGACCGCAGCACTGGGAATCTCGCGGAGGAACGCATGCCGTCGGTCACGCTACCCTGTCAGTTCTGCGCCACGCTCAACCGCGTCGACACCGCCAAGATCCAACAGGGACCGAAGTGCGCCGAGTGCGGTCGGCCGTTCCTGCTCGACCGGCCGATCAAGGTGGCGGAGGAAGCGTTCGACGCGACGGTCCTCAAATCAGACATCCCCGTCCTGGTGGACTTCTACGCCGATTGGTGCGGACCGTGCCGGATGATGGCGCCGTATCTCGACGAGATCGCGCGGGAGCAACAGGGCCGGCTGCTCGTGGTGAAGGTGGATACGGATCGCAGCCCCGACATCAGTGCCCGCTACAACATCCGGTCGATCCCGTTCTTCGGACGCTTCGAGCACGGCGAAATGATCAAGACCGCCGTTGGGGCAGTCGGGAAAGCGGGTCTTACAGACCTTGCTGCGCAATAACTGGACGCGTAGACGCCCAGGGAAGCTCTGCACAGGTGCCGTGGCTTGACCCGCTTGCTCCACGCGTGGTCGGCGAGTGAACTCGCCGCTCGGCATCAGCCGCTGAAGCGGCGGCCGGACGCCGGTTTACCGGCAGCCGCCGAGCCGCGAGTTCACTCGCGGATGCCGCGTGGTGGTGACGCTCCCTGCTCGCGGACTTGTGCAGAGCTTCGCTAGGCGGTAGTAGGCCCTCGGCGTCTGAACGCCTGAGCGTCTAGGCGTCTCGCGAGCCTCTAGGCGTCTATCCCCTTGGTGAGTATCTCCTCCATCCCCTCACTGAACAGATCGATCCCACGGGGCGTCGTGTAGACGTTCGGCGTGACGCGGATTCCCGTGCATGCCGGGTGACCGATCCCGATGGTGTACACGCGGCGGGTCGTCCACAGATGGCCGGCGATCTTCCCCGGCTCGATGCCCTCGATCCCGACGTTCGCCAGTCCACCCGCCATGGCGGGATCGAAGCTCGTGTGGAGCTGCACGCGCGGCTTGCCTTCGAGGCGCCGCATCCACCGATCGCGCAGATAGCGCAAGCGCGCGATCTTGCGGTCGCCACCGATGGCGCGGTGGAAGATGAGTGCCTCCGCAATGGCGTTGTGGTTGGCGGCCGGATGGGTACCGATCTCCTCGAACTTCCGGATGTTGTCGTCCTGGGACTTCGCCGCCGCCATCAGCGGCCACGTCTCCGGGATCAACGCTCGGCGCACGTAGAGAAAGCCCGTACCGATCGGCGCCAGCAGCCACTTGTGGAGCGAGGTGCCGTAGTAGTCGCATTCGAGGTCGCGAATCTTGTATGGGAAGTGCGCGAACGCGTGCGCCCCGTCCACGACGGTCCGGATGCCGCGCGCCCGGGCCATGCGGCAGATGTCGCGCACCGGGAAGATCTGGCCTGACAGGTTCGTGACGTGGCAGAAGTGGATCACCTTCGTGCGGGGCGTGATCCCCTCTTCGAACAGGCGAACCAGGGACGCCATGTCCTTTGCCGGCACGGTGAACGAGACTTGTTTCACCGTAATGCCTTCCCGACGGGCACGCTGCTGCCACGTGGTCAGCATGCGCCCGTAGTCCTGGTCCGTCGTCAGCACCTCGTCGCCAGGTTCCAGCCGCAGGCCGAGCTGGGCGTTCTCGAGCGACTCGCTCGCGTTCCGCGTGATGGCCAGCTCCTCCGGATCGCAGCCCGCCTCGACCGCCAGCTCGCGGCGCACCTGCTCGATCTCGGGCTCGAGGTCCCGCCACATGAAGTAGGCGGGCGCCTGGTTGGAGTGCTCCAGGTAGCGCCGCATGGCGTCCATCACGACCCGCGGACTCGGACAGACCCCACCGTTGTTCAGGTTGACCATGGTGGCGTCGAGGTCGAACGCCCGCCGGATCTCGCTCCAGAAGTCCTCGTCCTCCGCCACCTCCTCCGGCGTACGGGCACCAAGGTCCGAGGTCGCGCGCAGCACGCGGTCGAGGCCGTCGTTGCGGAGTTGCGGAATGAACGCGGCGGTGCTGCCCGCGGCGGCCATGGAGCGCAGGAATTCACGTCGGGAGGTCATGGAGCGAGCGAGCCTCGGGGCAGAGTCACGCGAGATTGCGCTCGCCGCCCGCCGTTGTCAATGCGCCGAGGCAAGGACGTGGCTCAAGTCGATGCGCCGCATGGGCGTGGCGGCGGTCACGGGTCGCTTCAGCGACATCAGCCGAGCGGTGGCTTCAGCGACGGTGTAGCCGAGTCGTCACGTCAGCGACGATCCACCCTCACGCCACGCGAGAATGACGCCACCGACCGCCGCGATGGTGGCGAAGGCAAACCACTGAACCGCGTAGGAGAGATGCGGACCGTTGTCGCGCGGTGGCAGCGGCACGGGAACGAGCGTCGGCGGCGCGCCCGCCGCTGGGTCGGTGCGGCGCAAGAGTACCGGCAAGAGCGGGTAGCCGACCGACACCGACTCCGGCTCCACACGGCCCCAGCCGCTGGGAGGAACCAGGATGCCCACCGCCGTGGTGCTCTCGGGCTCACTCAGGACGGCGAGATCCACGGTGCGGGCATCCGGCGAGTAGGTCCAGCCGCGCACCACCAGCACGCCCGTCCCGTCGGCGAACCGCAACGGTGTCACGACGTGGACCCCGGGAGCGCCCTGGTAGGACCGTCCGCCCTCAAGCACCTGGTCGGCGAAGGCGAACACGCCGCGCGCGGTGGCCCGTCGGTACGCCAGCGAATCGGCGGGCTGGCCGGTCACGCCACTCTCCAGGTCGAGCGGCGGTTCCGCGAGCCGAGCCTCGAGCCGCGCGTTCAACGCACGTCGCTCCCCGAGGCGGTGCACCTGCCAAAGCCCAAGCCGCGCGCATACGGCCGCCGCCCCGAATCCGACGACGAGCGGCGCCCACCTCACGGCAGGCGCCCGACCACGACCTCGGGATGGAAATCGAGAAACAGCCCGGTCTCGACGACACCCGGACGGGCGCGGAAGGCGGTCTGGACGGCGTGCGGATCATCGATGCCGTGCGGGAAGCGACAATCCACCACATAGTGCCCTTCGTCGGACCGGAACGGCTCCCCGTCGGCGCCGCGGCGGACGAGCGGCTCGGCCCCCAGGGCCCGGAATGCATCGGCGTGCGCGCCGGCACCGAACGTCACGACCTCCACCGGCACCGGGGAGCGCGTCCCCAGCCGCTCGACGAGCTTGGATTCGTCCACGACGAGCACCCATCGTCGGGAGGCCGCGGCCACGATCTTCTCGCGCAGCAACGCCCCGCCCATGCCCTTGATGGCCTGGCCGTCGGGATCCACCTCATCCGCCCCGTCGATCGTCAGATCCACGACGGGATGCTGCTCCAGCGTGCTCAGCGGGATTCCGAGCATCAAGGCTTGCTGGTGCGTCGCCACAGAGGTGGGAATCCCGACGATGGAGCGGAGTTCCCCCTGCGCGATCCGCCGGCCAATCTCCTCCACGGCGTGCGCGGCGGTCGACCCCGTGCCGAGGCCCACCACCATGCCGGACTCGACGCGCGCCACGGCCTCGACGGCGGCACGCCGCTTGGCATCCAACGCCGGACCGCTCATGGCGCCACCGCCCGTTCGCGCCCCCCGGCTCACGCGCCGAGTCTCGCGTGAACGCGCTCGACGACGGCCGCCGGGGTCAAGCCGAACTCCGCGTACAGCCGTTTGTAGGGCGCCGACGCGCCGAAGTGGTCGAGCCCGATCACGTCGCCCTCGTCCCCCACCCATCGCCACCACGGCTGCGGATGCGCCGCCTCGATGGCCACCCGCACGCGCACCGCGGGCGGCAGGACCCGATCCCGATACGCTTTGGACTCGGCCGCGAACAGCTCGAGACACGGCATGCTGACCACCCGCACCCGCCGCCCCTCGCTCGCGAGCGTGCGTCCCGCCTCGAGCGCCAACGACACCTCCGACCCCGATGCCAGAATGAGCGCCTCCGGCTTGCCGCGGGGGGGATCGAGCAGCACGTACGCCCCCCGGCGCAGACCGTCCGCCCCACCCAGCTCTTCGCGATCCAGCACGGGAAGGCCCTGGCGCGTGAGAATCAGAGCAACCGGACCGTCGCGCCGCCCGAGCGCGACCCGCCACGCCTCACTGGTCTCGTTCGCGTCCGCCGGACGCACCACCAGCAGGTTCGGGATGGCCCGCAACGCGGCCAGCATTTCCACCGGCTGGTGCGTCGGACCGTCTTCCCCCAAGCCGATCGAGTCGTGCGTGAACACGTAGATGACGTGGCGCCGCATCATCGCCGCCAGGCGAATCGCCGGACGCATGTAGTCCGAGAAGATCAGGAACGTGCCCCCGTAGGGAAGCACGCCACCGTGGAGCGACATGCCGTTGAGTGCTCCGCCCATGGCGTGCTCGCGCACGCCGAACCGGATATACCGAGCCGCGCGATCGGTTGCCGAAAAGCTCTCTTCGCCCGTGATGAACGTGTCGTTGGACGGCGTCAGGTCGGCGGACCCGCCAATCAACTCCGGCACCGCGGCCGCGATGGCGTTCAGCACCTTGCCGGACGCGGCGCGCGTCGCCAACGCCTTGTCCGAGGGAGCGAACGTGGGAAGATGCTCCGCCCACCCCTCGGGCAGGTCACCGCGCAGTCGCCGCTCCAGCTCCGCCCCCACCGCGGGGTAGGCTCGGCGATACGCGTCGAACCGCTGCTGCCAGACGAGCTGCATCGCCTCGCCCCGCTCCCGCGCTTTCCGCCACTCGGCCAGTGCCGCGTCCGGGATGAAGAACGGCTCCTCGGTCGGCCACCCCAGCGCCTCCTTCGTGAGCCGCACTTCCTCCTCGCCCAGCGGAGAGCCGTGCGCTGCCGCCGAGTCCTGTTTGTTGGGGCTGCCATAGCCGATGTGCGTGCGCACGATCACCAACGACGGGCGCTCCGCTTCATCACGCGCTTCCTCCAGCGCGGCGTCGAGCGCCTCGAGGTCGTTCCCATCCTCGACCCGCACCACGTGCCAGCCATAGGCCTCGAAGCGGGCGCCGACGTCCTCGCTGAAGGAGAGGCTCGTCGGACCGTCGATGGTGATGTGATTGTTGTCGTAGATCCCGATGAGCTTCCCGAGCCGGAGATGCCCGGCGAGCGAGGCGGCCTCGTGCGACACGCCTTCCATCATGTCGCCGTCGCTGGCGATGAAATACACGCGGTGCCCGACGATGTCTTCCCCCGGGCGGTTGAATCGCGCCGCCAGATGCGCCTCGGCGATCGCCATCCCGACCGCGTTCGCGACCCCCTGGCCGAGCGGTCCCGTCGTCGTCTCGACGCCCGGGGTATGGCCGAACTCGGGATGCCCCGGGGTGCGGCTCCCCCACTGCCGGAACGCCTTGATGTCGTCCAGGCCCAGGTCGTAGCCCGTGAGATGGAGCAGGCTGTAGAGCAGCATGGATGCGTGGCCCGCCGAGAGCACGAACCGGTCGCGCGCCGGCCAGGACGGATCGGCCGGGTTGTGGCGGAGGTGACGCATCCACAGCACGTAGGCGACGGGGGCCAGGCCCATGGGCGCGCCCGGATGCCCTGACTTGGCGGCCTGGACGGCGTCCATCGCCAGCGTGCGAATCGTATTGATACAAAGCTCGTCGAGCGAGCCCGAACGGTCGGCGTGCGATTGAGCCATGAGCGGGTCGGCCGGCTGGAGGTTGGACTACGCGCGGGGAAAAGATAATGACGCGACCGCCTCACCGCCTCCGTGGGGCGCGGGGTGGGCAGCTGTGTATTTTTGAACCATGACTACGACTCCCTTCGGCGCTCGCGCCTCGCTTTCGCTCGATCACGGTTCGGTCACCCTCTACCGCCTGGCGGCGCTCGAAGCGGCCGGGGTGGCCCAACTCGACCGGCTGCCCTTCTCCATTCGCGTCCTGCTCGAAAACGTCCTGCGCCATTGCGGAAATGGCATCGTCACGGAGGATCACGTCCGCGCGGTGGCCGGCTGGAAGCCCAAACCCGATCGCGGCCTGGAGGTCCCGTTCATGCCCGGCCGAGTCGTGCTCCAGGACTTCACCGGCGTCCCCTGTGTCGTCGACCTCGCGGCCATGCGCGAGGCCATGGTGGCCCTGGGCGGCGACCCGCAGCGCATCAACCCGCTGGTCCGCACCGACCTCGTCATCGACCATTCCGTCCAGGTGGACTTCTTCGGGACCACACGGTCCTTCGAGCTCAACGTCGAGCGCGAGATGGAGCGGAACGGCGAGCGCTATGCCCTGCTCCGCTGGGCCCAACAGGCCTTTTCGAACTTCAGCGTGGTGCCGCCGGGCACCGGGATCGTGCACCAGGTGAATCTCGAGTACTTGGCGAGCGTGGTGCGGACCGGCGGGCCGGCGGGCAGGCGGGCCGACGGGGCGGACGAGGAGCGGGTCGCGTATCCGGATACGCTGGTGGGGACGGATTCGCATACCACGATGATCAATGGGCTTGGGGTAATGGGGTGGGGAGTGGGCGGGATCGAGGCCGAGGCGGTGATGCTGGGGCAGCCGTACTTCATGTCGCTCCCCGAGGTCGTGGGGATGCGGCTCACGGGGACCCTGCCCACGGGTGCCACCGCCACCGACTTGGTCCTCACGGTCACCCAGATCCTCCGCAAGCACGGCGTGGTCGACAAGTTCGTCGAGTTCTACGGTCCGGGACTGGGTGAGCTTGGACTCGCGGACCGGGCGACCATCGCGAACATGTCTCCGGAATACGGGGCCACGATGGGCTTCTTCCCCGTGGACCGTGAGACCCTCCGGTTTCTGGACCGCACCGGCCGCTCGGCGGTGGTCGACCTGGTGGATCGCTACTGCCGCGAGCAGCGGCTGTTCCACGCACACGACACGCCGGATCCCGAGTACTCCAGCCGGCTCGAGCTCGACCTCGGCACGGTGGAGCCATCGTTGGCGGGACCCAAGCGGCCGCAGGACCGGATTCCGCTCGGTCAGGTCAAGCAGAGTTTCCTGGAGACGTTGCCGTCGCTCGTGCCGCCCAAGGCCAAGCGGGGCGGCACCGCCGGCATCACGCAGACGACGGTCCAGCACGAAGGCGAGCAGTTTCCACTCCAGGACGGATCGGTGGTGATCGCGGCCATCACCAGCTGCACGAACACATCCAACCCCTCGGTGATGATCGGCGCGGGCCTGCTTGCCCGGAATGCCGTGCGGCGCGGTCTGGACCGGCGGCCGTGGGTGAAGACGAGCCTCGCGCCCGGCTCCAAGGTCGTCACACGGTACCTCGAGGCCGCGGGCCTGCTCGACGACCTCGCGAACATCGGCTTTTACGTGGTCGGGTACGGCTGCACCACCTGCATTGGCAATAGCGGCCCGCTCGACGAGCCGATCGCGGCCGCCGTCAACGACCACGAGCTGGTCGTCGCGGCCGTGCTCTCCGGCAACCGTAACTTCGAAGCACGCGTGCACCCGCAGGTGCGCGCGAACTACCTGGCCTCCCCGATGCTGGTCGTGGCCTACGCCCTGGCCGGACGGGTGGACATCGACCTCCAGAAGGAGCCGCTCGGCACGGACGCCGAAGGACGGGACGTCTATTTGCGCGACCTCTGGCCCACGCCCTCCGATATCACCGAGACCATGGCCGCGGCGCTGACCCCCGAGATGTTCACCGAGGAATACGCGTCGGTGTTCGAGGGAACGGAGGCGTGGAAGCAGCTCCCGGTGCCGGCCGCCGATGGTGGCCGGTTCGCGTGGGATCCAAAATCCACGTACGTGGCGAATCCGCCCTTCTTCCAGGACCTGCCCAAGACCCCCGCGCCCCTCAGTGACATCACGGGCGCGCACGTCCTCGCGTGGCTCGGCGACTCGGTCACGACGGACCACATCTCTCCCGCCGGGGCGATTCCCAAGGACGGGCCCGCCGGCCGCTGGTTGATCGAGCACGACGTCGAGCCGGTGGACTTCAATACGTTCGGATCGCGGCGCGGGCATCACGAAGTGATGATGCGCGGCACCTTCGGCAACATCCGCATCAAGAACAAGCTGGCGGATGGGAAAGAAGGCAACTGGACGCTCCACGTCCCATCCGGCGAGGTCACGAGCATCTACGAAGCCGCCATGCGCTACCAGCGCGAGGGCACTCCGCTCGTCGTCCTGGCGGGAACCGAGTACGGCACCGGCAGCTCGCGGGACTGGGCCGCCAAGGGCACGACGCTGCTCGGCGTGCGCGCGGTGCTCGCCCAGAGCTATGAGCGCATTCACCGCGGCAACCTGATCGGGATGGGCGTGTTGCCGTTGCAGTTCCTGGAGGGCAAGTCGGCCGCCGACTACGGACTCACCGGCCGAGAGCGATTCACGATCACGGGAATCGCCAAAGGCCTGCGCCCGGCAGGGACGGTGCAGGTCCGCGCCGAGCCCGCGGACGGCAAGCCGATCACGTTCGAGGCGCGCGTGCGGCTGGATACGGCGGTGGAGCTGGAGTACTACCGGCACGGCGGGATCTTGCCGTATGTGCTGAGGCATCTCGCCCTAGACGCCTAGACGCGCAGACGCCTAGGCGGTTGGAGGTCCTAGGCGTCTAGGCGTCTAAGCATCTCGGCTGTGTCCGTGTTCACCGTCCCCGAGGCCGAGCTCCTGATCCGCGCGACGCGCGCGGGAGGTCCCGGCGGCCAGCACGTGAACAAGACGAGCACGCGGGTCGAGGTCGTCTGGGACGTCAAGGCGAGTCCCTCGCTCAATGACCGTCAGCGAGGCCTCCTGGTCGATCGCCTGGCCGCTCGGCTCGACCGCCGCGGCCGGATTCGAGTCGTGGAGGCAGGGTCCCGCAGCCAGACGCGGAACCGGGACGTCGCCGTCGCGCGCTTGCGCAAGCTGGTCAGCGACGCCCTCCGGCCGCGGAAACGGCGCGTGCCCACCAAGCCGACCGCGGCGTCGCGGGAGCGGCGGCTGGCCGAGAAGCGCCGGCGCCAGGCGAAGAAGCAGGATCGGCGATCGACGGCGGACGACTGACACGAACGCGAGTGGACGGCCGTCAATCCGCCGTCCGTCTTCGTCCGTCCCAGTCCGTCGATCTACGGCTTGACGATTTTCGCGCCAACCACGAACGGCACGCCCATCTCTCCCCGCGTCACGGCAACCATCAAGTCGCCCCGAATCACCGGCGGCAGCGTGGGTTGAAACGGCAACTGGACCTGGCCCCGGAGCCGCCCATCGGAGGCGAACACGTCGAACACCACCTCGGGAGTGTCGGTGACCCGTCCCACCCACAGGTCCCCGTCGTCGGCGACGTAGAGGGACCGGACGGCCGGCTTGACGCTGGGGATACGGTCTGGATCGACCTTCCCTCCCTGCCGTGTGACCCACGCCATGCTCTTGATGGCCCGCTCCCGGTCCGCCTGCGTCACGGGAACGGGATCGTACGGCCGCGTGACGGTGCGGAGCGTATCCCCCCGTGGTGAGACACGGTCCAGCTCATAGTCTCCCGTCTGCACCGTCCAGAAGTCGCCCTGGGGCGTGAGCGCCCACATCGACGACGCGCTGAATGGAACGATGCCGCGGGACCGGGCACGCCCATCCGGGCTCACGACCTCCAGGACCGCGTCCGCGTTCTCCCAGCGTGGCGGCCAGAGCGTATCCAGCGGCGTGAACGCGGTGTCGTACCGCACGAGCACGGAACCCCAGCCGCCGCCCGGGTCCCGCGCGACGTCGTAGAAGCTGCCGTCGCGGCTGAACCCGCCCGGCCACGGCATGACGGAGTGTCCCCCCGGGGTCCGGTAGGAAGTGAGAAACGTGCCCGCGGTGTCGAACACCGACACACGTCCGAACTGCGGGTCCACCACCCACAGCCGACCGTCGGAGGCGAACGCCAGTCCGAGTGCGTCCTGGAATTCCCCCGGCCCCTGCCCCTTCCGTCCGAAGGTGCGCACGTACTTGCCGTCGCGGTCGAAGACGCGAACCTGCTGGTCGTGCCGCTCGAGCAAGTAGGTCCGGTCGAAGCCGTCCACCGCGATCGCCGAGATGTCACCGAAGAGCTCGGGCCCTTCCCCCTCGAGGCGCCCGACGCGCCACCGTTCCTCGACGCGCCACGCCGAGGCCGAGTCCCACAGCCCGTGCATGGGATTCCGAACGACCACCCGACCGCCGGGGAGCGTATCGATGGTGAGGCGCTTGGGGTGCCCGGTGTCGTTTCCGCACGCGAGGAGCGCGCCAGACAGCAGGACCGGGAGAACTGCGAGGCGCGCACCGCGCCGCCGGTGCAGACCAGCGATCCGATTCCAGCTCATGCCCATCTCTCACCTCGTGTCGAGCGACTCGGAACTCCAGCGCGCGGTAGAGTCCCGCGTGTGCGACCCCATCGACGAACGCACGCAACCTTCAGCCCCAGGGTAGGACGGCGCAAGACCCGAGGTGCTGAGGAGCTGGGTGGCGAGCGGCAGAACGGTGGGGGGCAGACGGCTTGCTCCCGTCATTGTCCGGCTTCGGCCCTCATCCGGTCTCGTCCGCGAGAAACGCCAAAACGATGTCGCGGCGGGCCAGCGTGTCGTGATACCCGAGATCCATCAGGTCCCCGGTGTACGCGTGATCGAACAGCAGGTAGCTGACGAAATCGGCGGCGCGGACGCGCCGCCCGCCCATGTTGCGGACCACCGTGGCCAGCAGCGGCGGCAACCGCGAGCGGTGGCCGCGGCTCATCTCCCCCAGGTCGCGCGTCGGCCGCAACAGGAGGAGCGCAATCCGCCGGAGACCGCTCGCCGCTCGCTGGCTGGGCGCCAACTGCTCGAGCATGCCGTTCAGCCGCTCGAGTCGTTCCGCATCCGCGTCCAGCGCGTCCAGGAAGACCGAGTCGAACAACAGGCCGAAGACCTGGGCGCTGGACGGATACTCGGCCGGCGTCGTGGAGGACCGCGCCCCCGCGTCCGCGATACTGACGTTGACGGCAACGATACGCTCGGCGCCCAGGTGAATGGCCGGGGCGAGCGGCGCGGTCTGTCGCACACTCCCGTCACCGAAGAACCCCTCGGCCAGCCGGACCGCCGGGAAGATGATCGGGATCGCGCCCGAGGCGAGCACGTGGTCGACCGTGAGGGGCGTCCGCACCGCATACCGGCGCGCCCGACTCCAGAGGGGAATATCCGCTGCCCCCTGCACGAACGTGGCGGTGGCACCGTCGCCGTACGCGGTTGCGCTCAGGCCGACCGCACGGAGCCGACCGGCGGCCAGGTTCTCCGCGATCCCTCCATCACGAAAGCGCCGTTCCAGGAATCGCCGCAGCGGACCAGGGTCGAGCAGGCCGCGAAAAGCCGGCACGCCCCGATGACGCCCGGTGATGGCGTGCAGGACGACCCGACCGATGGCTCCGACCAGCGAGAGCTTCCGCACGCCGAACACATCCTGTGGGCCGAGCGCTTCCCACTCGCGGCGCAAGGCGGCCACGGATTCCACGAACGGCCCGGGGTGCGCGGCGAGCGACACCGCGTTGATGGCGCCCGCGGAAACGCCCGTGATGATCGACACCGGCACGTCCGGCGCCATCTCGGCCACGGCGGCGAGCGCACCGACCTGATACGCGGCCCGCGCGCCACCTCCGGAGAGAACGAGAGCGATGGGAGAGGCCGTCACGGTCGGGAAGATAGCAAGCCGCAGCGACGGACGAGTGCCCCGGGTTCACCCGATATCCGTCAATCTCGTCAGCGGGCGGCAGCAGCGAGGGACAGAAGGGCGCTCTTCTCTGCCCCTCTGCCCCTCTGCTCTGCCCTCACTTCCCTCACTGCCCTGACTGATCCCCTACACGTTTTTCAGTTCGGTGATGAGCTTCTTCACCGAGTCCTTCGCGTCACCGAACAACATCCGCGTCCGCGGCTCATAGAACAGCGCGTTGTCGATGCCGGCGAATCCCGGTCGCATGGACCGTTTCAGCACCACCACGTTTTGCGCGTGGTCCACATCGAGAATCGGCATGCCGTAGATCGGACTCGATGGATCATTCCGCGCCGCCGGGTTGACCACGTCGTTGGCGCCGATCACCAGCACGACGTCCGTGCGCGGGAACTCCGGATTGATCTGCTCCATGTCGTACAGCTTGTCGTACGGCACGTTCGCCTCGGCCAGGAGCACGTTCATGTGACCGGGCATACGCCCCGCGACCGGATGGATGGCGTACTTCACCTCGACGTCACGCTTCTCCAGCATGTCCGCCAACTCGCGTACTTCGTGCTGTGCTTGCGCCACCGCGAGACCGTAGCCCGGAGCGATGACGACGAGCTTGGCGTACGCGAGCATCATGGCGCAGTTCTCGTGGTTCACCTCGCGATACGTCTTGTCACCGCCGTCGCCGGCACCCACCTGCGCCACGCTCGAGCCGAACGCGCCGAAGAGGACGTTCCCGAGGGACCGGTTCATGGCCTTGCACATGATGTTCGAGAGAATGAGGCCCGAGGCACCGACCAGGGCGCCGCTGATCACCAATCCCTCGTTGTTGATGACGAATCCGGTCAAGCTCGCCGCGATGCCGGAGTAGGAGTTCAACAGCGAGATGACCACCGGCATGTCGGCACCACCGATGGGGATCACCGAGAGCACGCCGAGGATCAGGGAGAAGACGGCGAGCCCGGCGAACACGAGTCCGTTGTCCGGACGGATGATCAGGAAGACGATGGACCCGACGATCACCAGCAGCAGGAGCGCGTTCAGCGTCTTTTGCAGCGGATAGGTCACCGCCCGCCCGGTGATCAACTCCTGGAGCTTGGCGTAGGCGATGAGACTTCCCGAGAACGTCACGCAACCCACGAGCACCGACAGTCCCACCGTCAGGTTGATGTGCCAGGGCGCGCCCACGCCGACTTCACTGACGGGTGACAGGAATTCCGCACTCGCCACCAGGGCCGACGCGCCACCTCCGAAGCCGTTCAGCAACGCGACCATCTCGGGCATGGCCGTCATCTTGACGGTTCGCGCGAAGATGCCGCCGATGAGCGACCCGATAATCATGCCGGCGATGATCCACTGCCAGGTGAGAATCCCCGAGAACCACGCGGTCGCCACGATGGCAATGAGCATGCCGACCGCCGCCACCCCGTTGCCGTTCCGGGCGGTGGCGGGCGAGCTGAGCCGTTTGAGGCCGACGATGAACAGCACCGCGGCCAGGAGGTAGAAGAGCTTGATCAAGGCGGGATTCATGAGCGCTTCTCCTCCGGCTTCTTCTTGAACATCTCGAGCATACGATCCGTGACGAGGTAGCCGCCCACGACGTTGATCATCGCGAAGATCACCGCGATCATGCCGAGGATGGAGGTCACGAGCGTGTCCCCGCGGCCCGCCACGATCAATGCCCCGATGATGGTGATCCCCGAAATGGCGTTCGAGCCCGACATCAACGGCGTGTGCAGGGTGGGGGGCACCTTCGTGATGACCTCGAAGCCCACGAACATGGCCAGCACGAACACGACGAGCAGGGTAACCAGTTCCGCAATCATGCCGCCCCTCCCTCGATCACTTGCCGGACCCGCTCATGGACCACTCGGCCCTCGTGCGTGATACAGGTCCCCTTGATGATTTCGTCTTCGAAGTTGAGCGCCAGCGTCCCCTCCTTGCTGATCAGCAAGCCGAGAAACGCCGACAGGTTGCGCGCGTACATCTGGCTGGCGTGCAGCGGGACGGTGGCCGGGAGGTTGAGCGTGCCGATGATCGTCATCCCGTGGCGCACGACCACCTGGCCGGGCTCCGTCAGCTCGCAGTTCCCCCCCGCTTCGGCGGCCAGGTCCACGATCACGCTGCCCGGCCGCATGTCCTTCACCATGTCCGTCGTGATGAGCTTGGGCGCGGGCTTCCCCGGGATCAACGCCGTCGTGATGACCACGTCGGTGTCCTTGAGACGCCCATGGATCAGCGCCAATTCCCGCTTGTGCTGCTCTTCCGACAACTCCTTCGCGTAGCCGCCCTCGCCCTCTGCCGCAAGGTCAGCCGTTTCCGCCACGAGGAACTTGGCGCCGAGGCTCTCGACCTGCTCCTTCACGGCGGGCCGAACGTCGAACGCCTCCACGATCGCGCCGAGACGGCGCGCCGTGGCGATGGCCTGGAGACCGGCCACCCCGGCGCCAAGGACCAGCACCCGAGACGGCACGATCGTGCCCGCCGCCGTCACGAGCATCGGGAAGAACTTGCCCGATGCCGCGGCCGCGAGCAGCACGGCCTTGTAGCCCGCGACGGTGCTCATGGACGACAGCACGTCCATGGATTGCGCCCGGGTGATCCGCGGCAGCAAGTCGAGGCTGAAGGACGTCAGTTTGCGCTGCGCAAAGGTTCGTACCGGGGCGGTGTTGGTCAGCGGCCAGAAGACACCCACGAGCACGACGCCCTCGCGGATGGCCTGCGCATCCGTCGGTGGCTGGACCGTGAGGACGATGTCGCCCGCAAGCGCCGCCGCACGGTCGGTGATCTCGCACCCCGCCTGTTGGTACACCGCATCCAGAAAGCCCGCGGCCTGCCCCGCACCACGCTCCACGCGGAACGTCACCCCGTTCGCCGCGAGCCGCTTGGCCGCGTCGGGCGTCAGGGCGACCCGGGTTTCCCCAGCCGCGGTTTCTTTCGGAACAGCTACTATCACTGCCGTGCTCCTTGGTAGTAGGTGAGAAGTGCCTGCAACTCCGGCCGCGGCCGCGCGCCAAACACGCTGGCCGCCGGAACGGTAATCACCTGCGGTCGCAATCCCAGTCGTCCGGGCCGACCATCGGCCCCGTCACGTCCGTCTGCGCCGTCGGGGCCCCGAGGCCCGGCCTGGCATCGTCGCGCGTCTCCAGCAACGGCGCCACCCGCACCGCCGGCTCCGCCCTTACCGCCGCGCCCGCCCGCCCCTCGTGGTCCGCCATCGGTCCTGCCCTCGACCAGCCCCGCGAGGAACGGCTCCTCCTCGGCGACGATGATCGTCACGTGCCCGCCGGGCCCGCCGTCACCCCCCGCCTGGCCGTCTTCGCCCGCGGCGCCCGCGCCGCCCGGTCCCCCGGGGCATCCGGGCGTGCCTGCCCGCCCCGCCTGCCCTTTCTTCCCATCGGACCCGCGACCGCCAGGACCGCCCAGCGCCGCGACGCGCAGCCAGTCCGCGGGGTCGACGTTGTCCGCATCGGCCAACACGTAGAGCGGTGGCGCTTGCTCCACCGTCACCTCCGCCACGATCAATCGGCGGACGAACGGCGAGGTCAACAGACCCAATCGCACCGTGACGTCGGGCCCCGGCCCGCCGTCCCTGTCATCCCGCCCACGCGGACCGCTGAACTCGAGCGTATGATCGACACACTCGTAACTCGGCTCGACGACGGTCTCCACGATGAGTTGGGGATCCGCGCGCATGAGCGCCCGCAACCTAAACCCCGTCACGGCCGACACGAGCGGGTCGGGCGCCGCCGCCCAGTTGCCGTTTTCGAGCGCGGTGGCTTCCGCCGAGTAGCGGCTGAGGAACACCACGTGGAGTGCCGGCGGGTGTTTCTTGTCGTAGGACGTGGCGAAGGGGAGTTCCCCGCCGTCATCCATGACCGCGATGTAGTCCGCGCGGAACGTCTGACCCGGACATGCAGCCGCCGGCACCTCCATCCGGATCTCGCGGATCCGGGCCACCAGGCCTGGGTCAGGCGAAAAGTCGGCAGGGGGCTTCTTGGCGCAGGCGGAGGACAACAACGGGATGCTTGCGGCCAGCACCCATCGCCGCCACGGGAGGAGCGGCATGGACGCGCGCCTTCCGGCGCGGGCCACGTCCGCGCGTCGTCGTCCTCGCACCAATGTCGTCGTCCCGAAGATCCCGTTCATCCCGTCTATCCCGTTCATCCCCTTGCTCCCGCTCCCCCGGCGTCTCCCGCGCGTATCTTCATCCCCCCCGCGTGTGCATTTCCTTGTGCGGGTCCACCCGCAGGGGCTCGATCGCGTACAGGGCGCCCCGCGCTCCCTCGGCGGCTCGTTCTTCGGCCCCGCGATCACTCCGCTTCGCCCAGGTGTCGCGAATGAGGCTCTCGAGCTCCTCGTCCGACGCGCCCTGCCGGAGACGATCGCGCAGACTGATGCCGTCGGCCGCGTACAGGCACAGGTACCACATGCCGTCGGCGGTCAGCCGACTCCGATCGCACGTCCGACAGAAGGGGGCCGTGGTCGAGGAGATGATCCCGAACACCGTCCCGTCCGGAAGCGTGAACCGCTCCGCCGGCGCTCGCGGATCGCCGCCGGGGACGGGCTGCACCGGTCCGTACCGCTCCGAAAGTTGGGCCAACATCACCTGCCGAGAGACCACCAGCTCACCGCTCCAGCGGGTGGCGCCGCCGACATCCATGTACTCGATGAACCGCACTTCGAGGCCCCGGGCGCGCCCGAATTCGAGCAAGTCGAACAGTTCGTCGTCGTTCACGCCCCGTACGACCACCGCGTTGAGCTTGATGCCGGAAAACCCAGCATCCTGGGCCGCCTGAATGCCCGCGAGGACTTCCGGCAGTCGATCGGCTCGCGTCATGGTTCGGTAGCGCTCGGGTCGAATGGTATCCAGGCTGACGGTCACCCGCTGGAGCCCCGCTTCGCGGAGGGCGCCGGCGTAGCGTGACAGCAACAGCGCGTTGGTGGTCATTGCCAGGTCGTCCACACCCGGAATCCGTGACAGGCGGGCCACGAGAGTGGGCAACTCGTGCCGGAGGAGCGGCTCTCCCCCCGTCAGCCGGAGCCTGGCCGCACCCAACCGCGCGAACACAGCGGCTAGTCGCTCGGTTTCTTCGAAGGAGAGGATCGAGCTTCGCGGGAGCCAGATGTACGACTCCTCCGGCATGCAGTACGAGCACCGGAGGTTGCACCGGTCGGTGACCGAAATCCGCAGGGTTCCGAGAGAACGGTCGAACCGGTCCCGGAGTATGATACCAGGGATCATGAGCCGGTCTGAAGGTACGGTGAAGGTAAGGGGCGCGGTAGAGCATTCTAGGCCCTTGGTTGAGCATGGGGGACCACTCTGAAGGCCATTTACAAGTTCCTTTAGGAAGCCATCTTAGGGGCTCGGGCTCCCCTCCGGCACGGTATTGGCAGTTATCTTGTTATCAAGACCGGCCGCTGGACGCTGAAGGGCCTTGCGGCCTGGAAAGGACGGGACGGGAAAGGACGGGAAATGACCGGCTGCGTTGCACGGGGCCCCAACAATCTCCTGCGGCGACTCGATGCCGCCGCGGAGCGCTTGGTACCGCATGTCGCGGCCCTGCTCGGGGAGGTAGCGCCCGGCAGCGCCATGACCACGTCACGATCTGGCAACACTGTGACGATGGAGGCGCCCGTGCGCTTCCCTGACAGCATCGGTCGGGGCGTGCTGGTGGCCCGCGTGTTCCGCTACCGGACCAGCGTACGCGTAGACATCACCCTCACGCACAACCGCATGATCGCGCTGGCCGATGGGCGTCCGGGCGCACGGGTGTGCTTCCTCAATGACTACTCCGCGTCCACCCGCCTCGGGCCCGAGGCGGAGGACCTCCCGGAGGCGTTCGTCAGCGAGGTCCAGTCCGGCACGCAGCGGGCCCTCACCGCGGTGGACGACCACAACGAGCGCTTCCCGCAGCCGTGGAGTCGGATTCGCGTCGCTGCGTCGTGAGCGACCGGCGGACCCGACGGACTGGTCTTCACATCCTAGATAGCGGTTGAAGCTCTCGGGTCCCTCGGGACCGCCGGGTCCGCCGGGTCCGCCGTCCGTCGGGACCGCCCAGTCATTCGTGTCCCCCACACGGACATATCTCCCACAAGAACTCGTAGGTGTAGATCCCCGTTGAGTGCCCATCGCTCCAATCGATCCGGATGGCGTAGGCACCCACCAGGTTGATCTTGAGCGGCGCGACGTCATCCGGGACGCTCGTCGGCTCGAGCACCCGGCGGCCCGTCATCTCGTCGCAGCACAGGGCGCACTGACAGGCGAGGCGGAGGTCCCGCGCCGGATAGACTCCGACGTGACCCTCCGCCCACGTGATCGTCACCGCCTCGTTGCTGCGGTGGATCGCTTGCGGAACGGGAGCACTCACGTCTCGAGCGTGGCCGTGAGCTCGACGGTGGGAATGCCCTTGAGCGCTCGGGAAACCGGGCAATTCTGCTTTGCCCCGTCCGCCGCCTTGGCGAACGCCGCTTGATCGATGCCCGGCACCACCCCCCGCACCTCGAGGCGCATCGTGGTCACGGTGGCCTTGCCATTCACGATGTCCATCGTGCAGTGCGCGGTCGTGGTAAGTCTGGTGGCGGGGGTCCCCGCCTTCTCGAGGTCGCCGGAGAGCGCCATGCTCAGACAGGCCGAGTGCGCGGCCGCCAGCAATTCCTCGGGGTTCGTTCCCGGCTTGGCCTCGAAGCGGGTCGCAAACGAATACGCGCCCTTGAAGCTCCCGGAGCCCGCCTCGAACGTGCCGTTGCCGTCGCGCAGCTTGCCGTTCCACACCGCCTTCGCCTTGGATATCGTCGCCATGAGATCACTCGTTTTCGAGTAGGGTTTCGGGTGTACGCTCGCATCGAGTGGGAAATCTACAGCGGCGTCCGAGCCCCGCGGAGGCGCGCCCCAACGAACTCCGCCGCGCATGCCTCGGCCCAGAACCGGGGCGCCCACGGCGTACCGGTTACGAAACCGACGTGGCCGCCCGCTTTGGAGACCCGCGCGTCGAGCGCAGGATTCCGCCGGATCTCGGCGACCGGGAACGCTGCCGCCGGCAGGAACGGATCGTCCAACGCATGAATCAGGCGGGTGGGAACGGCGATGTGGGCGAGAAACCGGGCGCTGCTCGAACGCGTGTAGTAGTCACTCGCGTCGCGAAATCCGTGGAGCGGCGCTGTGGCGGCGTCATCGAATTCGCGAAAGGTCGTCGCGGCCAGCGCCCGGGGCGCGTCGATGTGCCCGGCGAGAACATCGGCCTTGGCGCGGACTTTCCTTTGGAGCGACCGCAGCAAGCGCCACACGTAGCCACGCGCCAAACCGGTTTCCATGTGGCGTGCCCCCGCCGCAAGATCGTACGGCACCGACACGACGGCTACGGCGACGAGCGCTGGCCGGCGACCGGCGGTGGCTTCCTCCCCCAGGAACTTGAGCAGCACGTTCCCACCAAGGGAGAAGCCGATGGCGCCCAGCGGTCGCGCGGGGTTCCGCGCGGTGAGCAGCCCAACCACGAACCGGAGGTCTTCAGTTTCGCCGGAGTGGTACAGTCGCGGCGCCCGGTTCAACTCGCCGCTGCAGGAGCGGAAGTTGAGACCGACCGCGGCGATTCCCTGCCCTGCCAGCCGGCGGTAAGTCTCGAGCGCGTACTTGGAGCTGGCCGACCCCTCGAGGCCGTGCAACACCACGACCAGCGGGCCGTCGGCCGGAGGGACTGCCTCCACCGTGGCCCAGTCGAGATCCAGGAAATCGCCGTCGGGGGTGGTCAGGCGCTCGCGGCGGAGCCGCACGCCGCCGCGCGGTCGCAGCAGCCGCGCCCCGACGGTTTGCGCGTGCGCCCGGCGCAGCCACCACGGGGGCTGGAAGGCGGCACCGGGCCGGAGCTGGGAACCGGCATTTGGAACATCGCGGGTCACGCCGTACTATACACGACCTGTGCCGGCACCCCAGTCGCGGATCCGACGCCTCGCGTGCACCGCCGCGCTCCTGTCCCACCTCGCCGCCATCGCGGTGTGGCCGGCGCTGGAGTTGGCGCAGCCGCGCATCAACGAACCGCACGTCGAGTCGCCGGCCGGAGCCAAGTGTCCGCCGGCGCACGACGAATCGCACTGCCAGATCTGTCAGACGAGCACCCTTCGCGTCACGACGACCCCGGTTGTCACGGCCGAGGTGGCTCCCGGCGTTCGGACACGAGATCCGGCGCCGTCCCGCGACACGCCCCTGCGCCCGGTTGCCACCCGGCACCAACGGTCGCGCAGCCCCCCTTCCCTGCACGCGTAGCAGCCCGGCGGCGACCGCCGGCGGGTACGGACCGATCGTGGCGCGACGCCACGGCCCGACAGGGAATTGGGGAAGAACGCCAATGACGCAGAGACAACCGCCCCGCAGCGCGGCACGGCCGCCCGGGCGTACGCGCTGGACAATGTTGACCGTGCTGCTGGCCGCGCTGTTCGTGCCGGCCACCAGGGCAGCCGCCCAGGCGCAATCGCGCGCTGACTCGCTCGAGGCGGCGTTGCGCCGTCTCCAGGCACGCCTCGATTCGCTCGAGCGGATCGTGGCGCGACTGACGCCCGCCCAGAAGGACACCGCCAAAGCCGTGGACGAGCTCGCCGCCCTGCGGGCGGCGGCGCGCGCCACGGCCGGCACCGACACCACTCGCGCTCGCCGGGATTCGGTGATCGTCCAAGGGCAGAATCCGGGCGGGAATCTGAATCGGGCAAACCCCGAGATCAGCGCCACCGCGGACATCCGGCTGCAGGTCAATCCCGACGCGCCGACCACCGACAACGTGGACGTGCGCGAATTCGAGTTCTCGTTCCAATCCGCGCTCGACCCGTACGCCAAGACCAAGATCTTCCTGTCCGCGAGCGATGAGGGGGTCTCGGTAGAAGAAGGCTACGCCTACTGGACCGGCCTCCCCGGGGGTCTCCGCCTGGATCTCGGGCGGTTTCGGCAGCAGGTCGGTGAGCTGAACCGCTGGCACCCGCACGCGCTGCCCGAGAGCGAGCTCCCCCTCGTGCTGCGCGAGTACTTCGGCAATGAAGGACTGAAGGGCGACGGACTCGGCGTCTACTGGACCGTGCCGTTCGGCGGCGGCGCGGCCGGCACCTATGAGCTCTGGGGGCAAGCCACGCTCGCCAACAACGAGGCGTTGTTCGCGGGTGGGCGCCGACTCGCGGGCCTGGGACACCTGAATGCGTTTTGGGCTGTGAGCCCGGCGGTGTTTTTCCAGATCGGCGGTTCCATCGTCGGCGGCGAGAATCCGGACTCGAGCCTCTCGACCGTCGTCTACGGCGCTGACTTCCGCCTGACGTGGCGTCCGCCGGCGCAGGCGCTCTACCACTCGTTCACCCTGCGCGGCGAGGGCTACATGAACCGCCGCTCAGTGGGTGGCGTCGTTCAGCACTACTCGGGCGCGTTCGTAGGTGCTCAGTATCAAGTGTCGCGCCGGCTGTTCGCGGGCACTCGCTTCGATTGGGTCGAGCCGCTCACCGTGCCCGATCGTCATACGTGGGCCATCGTGCCCAGTCTCACGTGGTGGCAGAGCGAATGGGTGTACCTCCGACTGGAGGGACAGTACCAGCGCGATGCGCTGCTCGGTGGCGGCTTTGCCAAGAACAACCGAATCCTGTTGCAGACCGTCTGGGCCATCGGGCCCCACAAACACGAGACCTACTGATGCCACGCATATTCGCGGCGCTTCCCATCCCCATGCTGATTCTCGCACTCACGCCGGCTCCGGCGGCGGCGCAGGGATCGCACCTCCGCATCGTCACGTCACTGACGACCTATGCTTCCATTGCCCGGGAGATCGTGGGCGACCGTGGGACGGTGACGTCCATCGCCCGCGGGGACGAGAACCCCCACTTCGTCCAGCCCCGGCCGAGCTACGTGCTGGCCCTCAAACGGGCCGACATGTTCATCACCACGGGCCTGGACCTGGAGCTCTGGGTGCCTACCCTGCTCGACAAGGCCAGCAACCCAAAAGTGCGCGAAGGCGGGCCGGGCTACGTCACGGTGTTCGCGGGAATCGATTTGCTGGACGTGCCCGCCAATGTCTCCCGCAGCAGCGGCGATATCCACCTGTTCGGGAATCCCCACATCTGGACGGACCCCGTGAACGGCCTCATCATCGGTGAGGACATTCTGGCCGGACTGAAGCGCCTGGATCCCTCCGGGGCAGCGGAATACGACCGCCGCTTCGCGGATTTCAAGACGCGGGTGCTACGTGCCTATGTCGGCGAGGACCTCCTCAACCTGCTCGGCGTCGACGTGGTGTACGACCTGGCGCACCAGCACAAGCTGTGGGAGTTCATCAACGCCCAGCAGTACCAGGGGAAGCCACTGGCGGAGCACGTAGGTGGCTGGCTGAAGCAGGCCGAGGCGTTCCGCGGGAAGTCCATGGTCTGTTATCACAAGGAGTGGGACTACTTCAGCCGGGCGTTTGGCGTGCCGTGCGTCGACTACATCGAACCCAAGCCAGGTATCCCTCCCACCCCGCGCCACGTGAGTGACGTGATCACGCTGATGCGTGTTCAGCACATCCATGTCCTGTTCTCGACGAACTACTACGACTTCAATCAGGTCCGATCGGTAGCCACCAAGACCAACGCCGTCCCGGTCACGGTTCCCTCCAACACCGAGGGGGCGGAAGGCACCGATACCTACATCGACCTGATCTCCCTCTGGGTGAACCAGCTCGGCGCCGCGTTCGCCGAGCGGCCCGCCCATCCTTGACCAGCCGGGGTATCCGTCATGCCTGAGTTTCTGCAAATCATGCTTCCGCCCTTTGTCGCTTGTATGGTGTTCGTCGCGATGCTGGGCTACCTCGGCGTCCACATCATCGCCCGCGGCGTGATCTTCGTGGACCTGGCGCTCGCGCAGATGGCGGCCCTGGGCAGCACCGTGGCGCTGCTCGTGGGTCTCGAGACGCAGTCCATCAGCGGGTACGCCTTCGCCTTCGGATTCGCCACGCTCGGCGCCATAGTCTTCTCCGTGACCCGCACCACCCACGGCCGGTCGAACGTCCCCCACGAAGCGATCATCGGCATCGTGTTCGTGGTGGCGTCCGCCGCGACCTTGCTCGTGGCGGACAAGGCTCCGCACGGAGCCGAGACCATCAAGGAATCGCTGGCCGGCACGATCCTGTGGGTCACGTGGCCGGCGATCCTCAAGCTGGCCGGCGTCTACGTCGTGATCGGCGCGTTTCACTGGTTGCTCCGCCACCGGTTCCTCACGGTCTCCCTGGAAGAGGGCACGGCTATCGCACAAGGATGGCGGCTGCGGTGGTGGGACTTCTTGTTCTACTTCTCGTTCGGCATCGCCATTACGCTCGCCGTGCCGATCGCCGGCGTGCTCCTCATCTTCACGTTCCTGGTCGTGCCCTCGGTCGTGGCGTTCCTGTTCACGCGCAAGCCCCGCCTCCTCGTCGCGATCAGCTGGTCCGCCGCCGCCGTCGCATCGGCGGCGGGACTGAGCATTTCTTACCGGTACGATGTGCCCACCGGACCAATGATCGTCTGCGCGTTCGGGTTGTTGCTGCTGGCGGCGGGGATAGTCCGAGTGCTGGTGAGCCGCCGGGCGACGGTGGAGTCGGCCTAGACGAGCAGCGGGGCAGAGGGGCAGAGAGAAGGCGGACGCCACCTCGGGCGACCGGGACGCGGGCGACGACAAGATCAGAAGAGCAGCGGGGCAGAGCGAAGGCGGACACCGCCTCTCCTCTGCCCCGCTGCCCCTCTCATGTTGGTGTCGTCATGTCCCCGGCGCTTTCAGATATTTCGCCAACCACTCATAAAACACGCGATGCCACAGCACGCTGTTCTGCGGCTGCAGCACCCAGTGTCCCTCGTCGGGGAAGTACAGGAACCGGCTCTCGATACCTTTGAGCTGGAGCGCGGTGAACGCCTGCATCCCCTCCGAGACGGGCACGCGAAAATCCCTCTGCCCATGGATGATGAGCATGGGCGTGTCCCAGTTCGCCACGAAATCGTGCGGGGAGAATTCCTTGTAGCTCGGCGGGGTCGGCTGGTCCCAGTACGCGCCCTTGAGGTCAAAGGTGGGGAACCACATCTCCTCGGTCCCGCCGTACATGCTCTCCAGATTGAACACGCCGTCGTGCGCGACGAACGTCTTGAAGCGCCCGTCGTGATGCCCGGCGAGCCAGTACATGGTGTACCCGCCGAAGCTCGCACCCACGGCCCCGCGGTGATCCCGATCGACGTAGGGCTCCTGCGACACGTCGTCGATGGCCGACAACAGGTCGCGCATCGCCTGCCCGCCCCAATCGCCCGAGATTTCTTCCTTGAACGCCTGCCCGAAGCCCGGCACGCCACGCCGATTGGGAGCCACGACGATGTACCCGTTCGCGGCCAGAGCCTGGAAGTTCCACCGATACGAGAAGAACTGGCTCAGCGCCGACTGCGGCCCTCCCTGCGCGTACAGGATGGTCGGGTACTTCCGCGACGGATCGAAGCCCGGGGGATAGATGACCCACGTGAGGATGTCGGCGCCATCGGTCGCCTTCACCATCCGCTTCTCGACTTTGCCCAGCGTGAGACGAGCGAGCGTGGCGTCGTTGAAGTGCGTTAGGGTGGTGGCGTTCCCGCTGGCCGGATCCACCCGGAACAGTTCCGTGGGCGCCGACATCGACTGGCGCCCGGCCACGAGCACGCGTTTGCCGGCCGTTTGGGCAACCGCGACGTCCGTGTAATTGTGCATGCCGGTTGTGATCTGACGAACGGATGACCTCGCCGGGTCCGCCGCGAACAACTGCTCGGTGGCCTCGGCGACGGACAGGAAGTAGATCGTCTTTCCGTCGGCGGACCACGTGGGGCTCTCGGCGTCATTGTCGAAGCCCGAAGTCACGTCCCAGCTCCGTCCCGCCTTGAGATCGCGCACGAACAGCCGGTTGCGGTCGGCTTCGTAGCCGTCGCGTGCCATGCTCAGCCACGCGACGTACCGCCCGTTCGGCGAGAACGCCGGCTCGACGTCGTAGCCCGGATTCCCGGGCGCGAGTTCGGTGGTTCGCTTCGACGCGACGTCGTAGAGATAGATATCGGAGTTGGTGCTGCGCGCCGCGGCCGCCCCGGTCAGCTTCTTGGCGGTGTACGCCACGGTCGAGCCGTCGGGGTTCCAGGCAATCTGCTCGACGCCGGCAAAGGGCGGCAGCGGCGTGTCCCAGCGCTCGCCGGGCATGGCATCCACGGGCGTGCCCAACACCCCGTCCCGGTACTCGGCGACGAACAGGTGGTTGTAGTCGTAGTCGCGCCAGGTATCCCAGTGGCGATACATCAGCTCATCGATGATCCGCGCGTCGGCCTTCGGAAGGTCGGGATATCGCTCCACCGGAGTCTCATCGAGCTTCACGCGCCGGGTGAACGACACGTACTGGCCGTTGGGTGCGTAGCGGAAGTTGTCGATGCCGCCCTCGATGTTCGAGACCTGGCGGGCATTCCCGCCGTCGGGATCGATCTCCCACAGCTGCATCGAGCCGCTCTTGGCGGAGAGGAACCCGATCTTGCGGCCGTCCGGGCGCCACTGCTGCCCGACCTCGCTTCCGTCCCAGTCCGTGAGTCGCGCCGGCTCGCCTCCTGCCGTCGGCAGGCGAAACAGATCCGTGTTGCCCCGATTCGCCGCGATGTCCGTCGTGCGGACACCGAACACGAGCGTCCCTCCGTCCGGGGACACCGCCGGGGCGGAGACGCGAAGCAACTGAATCATCCGCTCCGGTGTGAGGACCTGTTGGGCAACCAGCGGAGCGGGGAGAACGAGAAGCAGACCAACCAACCATCTGCGCGTCATGGCAGTCTCCAGCAAGAACGTTCCAAGGAAGAGTGAAGGCAGTATCCGGAGGGGCGAAAGCGCAAGGGTTCACGCCCCTGCGGGCGCGCGGGTCGCGCGGAGCAGCCGCGCCCGCGCCTCCGGTGGGAACCGCTCGATGGCATAGCGCACGGTAGTCCGTGGGATCGTGGGACCGCGCTCGAGGAGAAACCGCTCGAGGCGTCGCGGGTCGGTCTTGCCCGCTTCCCGGAGGAGCCATCCCACCGCCTTGTGGATCAAATCGTGCCGATCGGGAACCAATGCGGCCGCGACGGTATAGGCCGCGTCGAGCGAGCGACCGCGCCGGGCGAACGGCACGAACGTCACGGCCGCCGCGCGCCGGACCCAGAGCGAACGGGCAACCGTCCAGCGCGTCACGTCGCGCTCCAACTCCGGATAGCGGTCGAGCAACGGCGTGAGGAGCGACGGTGCGACGAGGTCCACGGCTGCCCAGCTGGCGCAGTGACCCGTGCTCAACCATGCGCGCACCCGGCGGAGGAGTCCGCGGGGAAACTGACGGTGCCAGCGCGCCAGCACGAGCACGCCGACGCTCTTCGCCTCGAACTCGGGCCGCCGAATCAGCGCGTCACAGAATCGCGTCGCGTCGGCCACGAGCCACGTGACGCGACGCGCGAGCCACACCTCTCGCGCCATCCGCCGGACGTCAGGGAGCGCGACGCCAAAGAACCGGACGGTCTCATCGCGCTTGAAGTACGCGCGCATCCCGGCCGCCCGCGTGGCTGAGCCCCGGCGACGCAACTGGGTCAGGACATCCCGCGCAGCCGTCGCGACGGCCCGTTCGGTCACGGCGTCTCCCTGGAGGCACCCGCCGGTTCCGCGGCTTGGGCCAGGACACCGGCGAACACGTCGGCATCCACATTGCCGCCGGAGGCGACGACCGCTACGCGGCGTCCCTTGAGACGGTCACGATCCGCGAGCACGGCGGCCAACGGGGCGGCACCGGCGCCCTCCACGACGTTGTGCGTATCGGTGAAGTAGTGACGCATCGCGGCGCGGATGGCCGCCTCGCTGACGCTCACGACGCGGTCCGCTCCGGCCCGAATCACACCGACGGCGGTGGAATCCGGCACGCGGCACGCCAAGCCGTCGGCGATGGTGGACGCCGGCGCGGTGGCGACCGGCTTTCCCTGTTCGAACGACAGTCGATAGGCGGGCAGTACGTCCGAGACGACGCCCACGACGGCGGTCTTGAGGCCGAGCGCGTCACGCGTGCCGATCACGCCGCAGATGCCCGATCCCATCCCAATGGGGACGTAGATGGCGTCGAGATCGGGCACGGCCTCGAACAGCTCCCACGCGTAGGTGGCCACGCCACGTATCAGTCCCTCCTCGAAGGCCCCAACAAAGTGGAGCTGCCGGTCCCGGGCGAGGTCGCGCGCGTACTCGAAGGACTCTTGGAAGTCCGTACCATGTTCGATCAGCTCGGCCCCGAACGCCCGCATCGCCGCGTTCTTCTCGGTCGAGTTTCCGTGCGGCACGACGACCGTGGCGCTGAGTCCGTGCCGAGCGGCGGCGAACGCAATGCTCTGTCCGTGATTGCCGCGCGTCGCGGCAATCACGCCGCGCGGGCGCGGGGTTTGGCGCGTCAAACCGTCCAGGTACACGAGCCCGCCCCGCACTTTGAAGGCACCCGTCGGGGCGTGATTCTCGTGCTTCACCCATAGCTCGCACCCGACCCGCGCCTCGAGCAGCGGCCAGCGCCGTTGCGGCGTTGGCGGGACGGTGGTGTGCACCAGGGCGGAGGCCTGTTCCAGGTTTGCGCGCGTGAGCGACATCGCTGCCTCGTTGTGGACCCACCATAAGCTAGCCCCTTGCCCCGGCGCGGTTTAGCTTCCGCCCAATGCCCTTCTTCGACACGCGGCGCCAACGCGCCGCGCTCCTGATCATGGCGTTGGGTGTCGGTCTCCTGGCCGCCATGGCACCCTACGCCTCCGGCGTGTTAGGGGCCCCGGTCATCGTCGCGCTGTTCGCGCCGCTCAACACCCTGCTCCGGCGCCGGCTGCCCGCGGGGGTGGCGGCGGCCGTGGTGATCGTGATCGCGATCTTGGTGGTGATTCTCCCGGGCGCCGGCATTGCCGCGCTCGTGGTCGGGCAGGCGCCGGGCATCGCGCGCGGCATCGCCAACAGCCCTCTCCTCTCTCGACTCGATGAGCTTCGCATCGGCTCGTACGTCATCGGACCGGAGATCCGGCAGTTTGGCGACCAGATCCTGCGCTGGTTGGCGGGCAGCGCCCTGGGGTTGATCGGCACAGCGACACGCACCGTCCTCAACCTCACGATCGCGCTATTCGGGGCCTACTTCCTCCTGCTCCAGGCGGACGAGGGCTGGACGACGATCCGGCCGTTCATCCCGTTCTCCGACGAGAATGTCGAGCGACTGCGACGCCGGTTCCGGGACGTCACCAACTCGACCGTCATCGGCGTGCTGCTCGTCGCCATGGTTCAGGGTGTGCTCCTGGGCGGCATGTTCGCGGTACTCCGGCTCCCCAACGCCGCGTTCTGGGGTGTCGTGACCGGTATCCTGGCCATCCTGCCGGTCGTGGGAAGCGGGCTGGTCTGGGTTCCCGCCTGCATCTCCCTCGGCATGGACGACCGCCTGGGGGCGGCGCTCGTGCTCGCCGCCTGGGGCGCCGCGGTCGTGGGGTCCGCGGACAACGTGATCCGCCCCCTCGTCTACCGGCGCTGGGCCAACATCCATCCGTTCGCTACGCTCGTCGGAGCGTTCGCGGGCATCCGGTGGTTCGGCCTGCTCGGCATCCTCATTGGACCGCTCGCGCTGAGCTACTTTTTCGCGTTGATCGACATGTACACGCAGGAATACATCGAACCCACGGAGCAGGTGCGGCGGCGTACCGCCGAGATGCAGGTGGTGCCAACACCCACGCCGGTGGACGGGAACCCCACCGAGAATCAACGGTAGGACACCTAACCCCATGACGGCCCCGACCATGACACAGCCTCCCACCTTCCGGCGGCGCATTCCGACGGCCTTGGTGCTTGCCTCCGCCCTGCTGGGGATGGCCCCGGCATCCGCCGCCGCCCAGTATTTCGGCGGGAACAAGGTCCAGTACGAGACTTTCAATTTCAAGATCCTCCAGACCGAGCACTTCGACGTCTACTACTACCCGGAAACGCGCCAGGCCGCGTTGCTGGCCGGGCGGATGGCGGAGCGGTGGTACGCGCGACTGTCGCGGCTCTTCGGCCATGAGCTGGGAAGTCGCCAACCGCTGATCATGTACGCGAACCACCCCCATTTCGAACAGACGAACGCCATCTCGGGGAATCAGAGCGAAGCGACGGGCGGGGTCACGGAGGTCTTCAAACGGCGCATCGTGCTGCCGTTCGCCTCCGGGCTCTGGGACACGGACCACGTCATCGGCCACGAGCTGGTGCACGCCTTCCAGTACGACATCACGGGCCAGGGCCGCTCGGTCTCCCAGGGCGGCTTCCCGGGCGCGTTGCGCCTGCCCCTGTGGTTCATCGAGGGCATGGCCGAGTACATGAGTCTCGGCGCCGACGACCCCAACACCGCCATGTGGATGCGGGACCAGGCGCGTCGCCACCTGCCGACGGTCGCGCAAATGGGAGATCCATACCGCTGGTTTCCGTACCGATACGGGCAGGCCTTCTGGGCGTACCTGGCCGGGCGCTACGGCGACGAGATCGTAGGCCGCCTGCTGGAAACCGCCGGGCGGTCGAACGACCCGGAGCTGGCCATGTCCCGCATCCTCGGCGCAACCATGGAGGAGTTGGGGGAGGCGTGGCACAAGAGCCTGCGCGACACGTACGCGCCACTGGACTCCGTCACCGAGCCTCCAACGGAGTACGGCACCGAGGTGTTCGGCGCCAAGGACGTGCTCAACACCGCGCCGACGATCAGCCCCGATGGACGCCGGATGGCATTCATCTCGACGCGCGACCGTCTGTCGATCGACGTCTACATCAGCGATCTGGAAACCGGAAAGGTCATTCGCAAGCTCACGCACACGGCCGTCGATCCGCACTTCGAGAGCCTCCAGTTCATCAGCTCCGCGGGTGCCTGGAGCCCGGACGGAACACGATTCGCCCTGGCCGCAATAAGCCACGGGCGCCCGATCATCAGCATCATCGACGTGGAGTCGGGTGACGAGCAGCGCGTCATCAAGCTCCCCGAGCTGGGTGAGATCTTCACGCCGACGTGGTCCCCGGACGGGCGCTACATCGCCTTCTCGGCGCTGGTCGGCGGACTGTCGGACCTCTTCATGTATGACCTCGAGCGGGACGAGCTCCGCCGCCTCACCAACGATCCGTTCGGCGACCTCCATCCGGCCTGGTCGCCGGATGGAACTCGCCTCGCGTTCGTGACCGATCGGTTCACGACCGATCTCAACCGGCTGGCGTACGGCAACTATCATTTGGCCTTGCTCGATCCCACGACCAACGCGGTGACGGAAGTCCCCGCGTTCGCGACCGGGAAGCACATCAGCCCGCAGTGGACGCAGGATGGCAGCGGTCTCTACTTCGTCTCCGACCGGAACGGCATCGACAACGTCTACCGCGTGCGCTTGTCGGACGGCGAGCTCAGGCAGATTACGAATCTGTACACGGGCGTGACGGGTATCACCCCCACGAGTCCTACGCTCAGCGTGGCGCAGCACGCCGATCGCGCCATCATCAGCGTGTACGCCGACAACGGGACGGGGCTCTACCTGATCGACAAGAGCACCGTGCTGGCAGGGCAACGGGTGATGGAGCCGTTTGCGTCCGTGAACCCCGCGCTGCTCCCTCCGCAGCATCCCATCAGCGACCAGCTCGCCCAGGCGCTGGCGGACGTGCAAACCGGGCTCCCCGACACGGCGGAATTCGGAACCAAGGCGTATCACCCCGGGCTCAGCCTCGACTACGTCTCGCAACCCGAGGTCGCGGTCGGCGTGAACTCGTGGGGCTCGTATGTCGGCGCGGGCGCGGCGCTCTATTGGAGCGACATGCTGGGCAACCGGAACCTCATCACCGCCTTGCAGGTGAACGGCGGCATCAAGGACATCATGGCCATCGTGGGGTACACGAATCTGCGACGGCGGCTCAATTGGGGCATCTTCGCCCAGCAGATTCCCTACCTCGCATCGTACTACGGCGGCGCGGGATACGACAGCACCGGCGCGTTCGTGGAGCAGAACCTCCGGTTCCGGCAGACCACGCGCGACTTCACCGGGCTCATCTCCTACCCACTGAGCCGCGCGCAGCGGATCGAGCTGTCCGCCGGGGTGCGCAACATCGGGTTTGACGAAGAGATCCGAACGACGACCTACGATCCCTTCAGCGGCCAGAAGATCAACCAGACGACCGAAACGATCCCGACGGGTTTCAGTGCCATCACGACGGGCATCGCCAGCATGGCCTTGGTGTATGACAAGACGTTGTTCGGGGCCACCTCACCCCTCCTTGGTCAGCGCTATCGCCTCGAGCTTTCTCCCTCGGTGGGCAGCCTGAACTACCTGGGAGTACTCGCGGACTACCGCCGGTACGTGATGCCGTTCCGCCCCGTCACATTGGCCGCTCGCGTGCTCCACTATGGACGGTACGGAGCCGGCGGCGAAGACTATCGCGTGCAGCCGGTGTACCTCGGCAACCAGGGCTTGATCCGCGGCTACAGCAATCCCAGCTCGTTCCGGCAGGAATGCGCGCCGGTGGCGGGCTCGACCGACTCCTGCCCACTCTATACGCGGCTGCTCGGGAGCCGGCTCATCGTTGCGAATGCGGAACTGCGGGTTCCGCTGCTCGGCGCGTTGGGTGTGGGCAGCGGGTACTACGGGGCCCTGCCGATCGAGTTCCTGGTGTTCGGCGATGCCGGGCTGGCCTACTGGGGCTCGGAACAGACGAATTACGACTTCGCGGGAGACGACCGCGCGTGGTTCTTCGGCGGCGGTCGGACGCCCATCACCTCCACGGGCGCCGGCATGCGGCTCAACCTGCTCGGTTTCGCCATCCTGGAATTGGACTACGCCTACGCGTTCCAGCGGAACAAATGGGTGTGGCAATTCGGATTCACGCCAGGGTTCTAGGAGCAGGGTGGCGGGGGATAGGGCGTAGGGCAGACGGCAAGACGCCTAGACGGCAAGCGGTGGGTAGGGGGAAGTGAGCAGGGGCGGTGCGGAGTCCAGTCCGTACCGCCCCTGCCGCCTTTCACCTGCGGTCCGCTTGCCGTCTAGGCGTCTTGCCGTCTGACCTTTCTCCTACCTCCCACCACCTCCCCACTCCCCCCTCAAGGCCGATATGCGCGCCGAGCAGGGGAGCAGGTCGTGGGCCATTGCCGTGGCGCCCCCGTGTTCGGATCCGGACCGAGCAATGATCGCTCTCGGGACACGCGCTCCGGGTCCTCCGATGCGGCGTAGGCGAGGATGGCCGCCAGCGTCGCGTTGCTCCGCAAGTCGTCGAAGACGATCTTGTCGAACGTGTCGCGGTTCGTGTGCCAGGTGTACTCACGGTATTCGCCGTAGTCCGACTGCAAGCGGAACGCGGGCGCGCCGTGACAGACGAACGACGAGTGGTCGCTTCCCGTGTTGTACTGCTCGCCGGGCGTGCCCATCCGCAACTCGTCGGTGATCTCGCGCGGCACGAGCGACAGCCAGCGCGCGACATTCCCCGCGGCTTTCAGGTAACCCTGCGTCTCCACGTATTCCACGCGCCAGGTGCCGTTGTCCTGGTTGAACAGCGCCTGCAGGTTCGCCACGACCTCGGGATGGTCTTCCGTGAAGGCGTGGGAACCCACCAGTCCCTGTTCTTCCCCGCCCCAATGTCCGGCGATGATGGTGCGTCGTGGTCTTGGGTAGGCCGCCTTCAGCATGCGCATCGCCTCGAGCATCATGATCGTCCCGGTCCCGTTGTCCGTGGCTCCCGTCGCCCCCTGCTCGGAATCGAGGTGTGCGGAGAACACGACGTACTCGTCGGGCAACTCGGTGCCGCGGAGCTCGGCCACGACGTTGAACATCGGCATGTCCCCAGGGAACGACGCCGTCGCGTCCACGCGCAGTCGGGGTCCCTGCCCGTGTTCGGCGAGCCGAGCGAGCAGGCCGTAGTCCTCGCAGCTGAGCTCGACCGAGGGGACCGTGGTCGTTTGCGCGTCGAAGATCTTGGAGACCCCCCACCCCGCTTCCCAGTTGCCGCCGATCCAGTTGTGCGTGAAGACGCCCAGCGCGCCCGCCTGTTCCAAGCGTCGGCCGACCACCCGGCGACCGCCCAGGGCCGCCACCCGCCCGGCCCAGTCGGCGAGGCGCGCGGCTTCCTCCGCCCGCACGCGCGCCACCGTTGCCGGGCGCGCGTTGCGTTCCACGTCTTCCGGCGCGCGGCACATCGGTCGCGGGGCCGAGAGCAGCACGAACTTGCCCTGCACCGTCGCGAGCCAGCCCGGCACCTGCTCGGGTGGCAGCGCGGCCGGTAGCGTGACCACCGCCCCTTCGACCGGCCCATGGGTACCCGGACTCCAGCCCGCAAAGCGCGCCTCGAGGGTCACCGTCCACGGGGCGATGAGGTCCACGTGGAGCGTCCCCCGTTTCCAGCCACGCCACGTCCCATATCGCTCCTGGCGGACCGGGATCCCGAGCCGCTGGTACGTGGCGGTGAGCCAAGCCCCAGCTGCCTGATACCCGGACGTTCCGGAGAGGCGTGGGCCAATCGAGTCGATCAGGACCTGCGCGAACGACTCCGCCTGCGAGCGTTCCATCCCCTCCTGCCAGATGCGGCGGATCACGGGATCGTCGGTGCGGAACGTCTGCGCGGCGAGCGGAACGCCGAGCGTCTGGGCGGCGAGCAACCATGGAACTGTGCGGACCAGCAACCGATACATCGGACCTCCTTGTCCTGTACCCTCTGTCTCCGTGTCCTCACCCCCTGTCCCCCTCTCCCTTCGGGAGAGGGGGGACTTCGAACGTCCCTCGCCGTGGAGCACGGGGAGTTCTTAGCGTAACACCTCGTCCCGCTGTAGGGAGAGGGGAATGGGAAAGGAGGGCAACGTCGACGCAAGCACCCCCTCTCCCGAAGGGAGAGGGGGAACGGGGGGTGAGGACGAGGTCGACGTAAACACCCCCTCTCCCAACGGGAGAGGGGGACGGGGGGTGAGGACTACCCGGCCCGCCGCACCTTGACCGACCCGTTCGTGGTCACGGCGCGGATCGACGGCCCTCCGGAGCCCAAGTCTGCCTCCAACCGCCGGTTCAGGCGTCCTTGCACCGTGACGGGGAAGTCGAAGTTCAGCGAGCCGTTGGTTGTCCCGGTGATGAGATGTGCGTTGTACCCCTCCGGTACCACGACCTGAACGCTGCCGTTGGTCGTCGCTACGTCCGCGCCGGTGCCGTCCCACGCATCACCCGACAACTCCAGCACCACCGTGCCGTTCGTCGTTCGCCCGGAGACATCACCGCCCAGGTTGGTCAGATGCACCCCGCCGTTGGTCACGGCGAACCGTACCCGGCTGTGGACGTCCGACACCCGGACGCCGCCATTCAGAGTCTCCAGCTCGAGATCGGTGGTGCGCGGCACGAGCAGCTCGTAGCTCACCGACCACGATTCCCGCCGCCGGTTCGACGGACCGTCGGCGCGGACCGTTCCGTCCGTCTGGATCTCGACCTGCTCGACCAACTCGCGGGCGCGCGATTCCGAGCGCGCACTGGCAGTGATCCGCACCCAGAGCCGGGTCTCGTTCCGGTCCCAACCGCGAACGCGAATCCCACCGTTGGGGCCCCCGTCAACCGTGAGGTGGGATCGATTGCTGATCGGCACTTCGCGGATCTCGCACACCCGTTCCGAGTCGTCATTGCCCCAGCGTTGGTCGCAGGTGAGCGTGGGAGTTTGAGCAAAGAGCGCGGCGGGCCAGAGAACGGTGGCCGCGAGCGCGGTTCGCAACAGGATGGTGCGCATGAGGAGGACCTCCATGGTGTCTCCCACTTAGACGCATCGACCGGAAGGAAGGTTTCAGGGGAGTTGGATCCGAATGGTGACGTGCGGCGTCGGTGATGTGGCGGTGGTGGAGAGCAGCGGGCGAGATGATCGGCGGCATGAAGCCGCCGCTCGGCCCTGCCGAGTGAATCGGCGTGCCGACCCCGCCTCCTGCGGGAGGGCCGAGCCTAGGAATGCTCTGCACAAGTGCGGTGGCCTGGCCTGCCTGCTCCGCGCGGGATCGGCGAGTGAACGCGCCGCTCGGCAGCAGCCGCTGAAGCGGGGGCCGGACGCCGGTTGACCGGCAGTCGCCGAGCCGCGAGTTCACTCGCGGATGCCGCAGGGCGGTGACAACTCCCTGCTCACGAACTTGCGCAGAGCTTTCCTAAGGGCCGCAGAGCCTCGGGACCGCCGGGACCGCCGGGACCGCCCCGCTCCCCTGACGAACCCGCGCACGACAGGCCATACTTCTGCCCCATGGGTCTCGCTCGTTCCCTGCTCCTCTGGGGCTCCCGCAACGCGTGGCTGGAACGCCAGATGAAGCGGCGGGCCTTTGCCCGGCGCGCCGTGCGTCGCTTCATGCCCGGGGAGGACCTCGAATCCGCTCTCGGGGCCGCCGCGGACCTCGGCCAGCGCGGCGCCAGCGCGGTGCTGACCCAGCTGGGCGAGAACCTCGCGTCGGAGGGAGAGGCGGACGCGGTCCGCGATCACTACCTCGGCGTGCTCGATCTGATCGCGCGGCGAACGCTCCCGGCGCTCATTTCGGTCAAGCCCACCCAGCTTGGGTTGGACTTCGACCCCGCAGGCTGTGTGGCGCGGACTGCCGCGCTCGTGGACCGGGCCGGGGGCCAGCGTGTGTGGATCGACATGGAAGACTCGAGCTACGTCGACCGTACGCTCGACCTGTTTCGCCAGCTACGCGCGACGCATGAGAACGTCGGCTTGTGCCTGCAGGCGTATCTGCGGCGGACCGCGACCGACCTGGAGGGCTTGCTCCCGCTCAATCCGGCCATTCGGTTGGTGAAGGGCGCGTACGCCGAGCCACCCGACCGGGCCTTCCCGGCCAAGCGGGACACGGACGCGAATTTCCGCGCGCTGGCCGCGACTTTGATCGACTATGCGGCCAAAGCAGGTGGCACGCCGCCCGTGTTCGGCACGCACGATGGCTCGCTCGTCACCGAGCTGCTTGCGCGCGCCACCGCCGCCGGACTCGACCAGCGCGCTTGCGAAGTCCATATGCTCTACGGGATCCGCACCGCGGATCAGGATCGGCTGGTCCAGGAGGGCTACGCGCTCCGCGTTCTGATCAGCTACGGCGGCGCGTGGTTCCGCTGGTACATGCGCCGGCTCGCGGAGCGACCGGCGAACGTGTGGTTCGTCGTGCGGAGCGTCGTCGGGTAGGAAGACCTGTTCGCGATCACCACTGGGGATCGGGTGCACGGCCGCGAGGAGGACGCGACTGAACTCGCGGCTTGGCCTCGGCCCGTGAACGGGCGCTCCCGAGGTCCGCTTCAGCGGACGGCGCCGAGTTGCGGCTTCCAGCCGCGCACCGGCGAGGGCGGCGCGCTAGGCGTGGGGCGGTGGGCACGGCACCGCACAGGTGTGCCCTGGATCACGGGCAGCAGTACACTCCGGTCGCATGTTGGGCGGTCGGGTGACACACGCAATCAGGAGCGACGCATGGGTATTGGCGACGAACCCCAATTCGGCACCGAAGAGCGCCGCCGCCGGCGACCGGAAACGCTGCGGTTGCGCGCGGTCATGCCGATGCTCCAGGCGTCCGACCTCGAACGCAGCCTCGCCTGGTACCGGGACATCCTGGGATTCGTAGTGGACCACGAGCTGGAGCGGGAAGGCAAGATCGTCGCCGCCCAACTCAAGGCGGGCAAGGTCCGCTTTCTGCTGGAACAGGACGACGACCCCGACCCTGCGCGAGAACGCGGCGAGGGCGTCCGCTTGTACCTGGCAACTCGACAGGACGTGCAGCGCCTTGCGGTCGCCATCCAGGAGCGCGGGGGAACGTTGGATGAGGCTCCCGATGACGCGCACGGGGGCAAGGACTTCGCCCTGACCGACCCCGACGGCTACCGCATCACGATCTTCTGCCGCCCAGACGCGCCGTGACCCTGTACGCGGGCACGAGCGGCTTCGCGTACAAGGAATGGAAAGGCAGCTTCTATCCCGCCGACCTCCCCAACGACGACATGCTCGGCCACTACGCGGGCCGGCTGCCGACGGTGGAGATCAACAACACGTTCTATCGGATGCCCAAGGAGTCCGTGGTGCTCGGCTGGGCGGACCAGGTTGGTGATGGATTCCGGTTCGTCCTCAAGGCCTCGCGCAAAATCACGCACTTCGGTCGCCTGAAGAACATCGAGTCGGAGCTCGCGTACTTCTTCCAGGTCTCGCAGGCCCTCGGGGCCAAGCGCGGGCCGTCGCTGTTTCAGCTCCCTCCCAACTTCAAGCTGGACCTCGACCGCCTGACGGCGTTTCTCGACCTGCTGCCGCGGGACTGGCGCGCGGCCATGGAGTTCCGGCACGCGTCGTGGTTCATCCCCGACGTCTATGCGGTCCTCAAGGCACACAACGTGGCGCTGTGCGTCGCCGACCACGGCGGTGAGGAAGAGGCCACCCCGTTCGAGTCCACGGCGGACTGGGGATACCTGCGGCTTCGGCGCGAGGCATACACGAAGGGCGAGTTGTCCGAGTGGACGAAGCGGATCGGAGACGCGGGTTGGCAGGACGCGTTCGTCTTCTTCAAGCATGAGGACGGCGCTGTAGGGCCGGCGCTTGCGGAGCAGTTCCTGGCTCTGGACGGTTGACGAAGCTAAGTCGCGAAACGCCTCGCTGCGTGATCCGAGTGCTCTCTAGGAACCCAGCCTTTGAGCCGCAAACCCTCCCAGCTACACCCCAACAAGATCGCGCGCCTCGCGGCGCCCAGGGCGCGCTGAGCCACATTCAGAGGTGGTGGACGCCGGCTGGCGCGAACGCTGAAGCGTGCAGAAACGCTCCTATCGCGTGCGAGCGAATCGCTCTATCACTCTAGAAGTGCCGGAGCGCACGCGCGTTGGCGCTCCACTCGGAGACCGCACCAGCGGCGGTCGCGCTTCGACCAATCGCTGCAAGTACCGCGACGCCTGAGCGTTGCGGCCTCACGAGAGCCCGCATCGACCGGCGTGAGCATAAAGATGGGATAGAGCAGTTCAAGAACTCGACAGCCGAGCACCGAGGATAAATGCGAGTACGCAGCGGCCGTCCCGGTGTGTTTCGGACGCGCGTAGACAGTGCGGCGTCTTGGTCGGTCGGATCAATGACCTACATACTACCGCTGCCTTGAACGCCCGGGTCCGTATCCAAGGGGAGCACCCAACATGTTGAGCTGTTCGGTCACGGTCGCCTGCGCAATTCCACCACGCGCTGAGCTGACGCCGAATCACCGGTTCTTGTATCCTCGACCGTCACGAGCAGACGGAGTATTCCTTCCAGATCAGGCAGCGTCAAGCTCAGGAGTTGGGGGTCCACGACGTCCTGCCACGCATGTTCGACATCCCACTCCATCGTGGTCGTGATACCTCGCTCCAGGCCCAGCAACCTCCCCAGTGCTCGGACGGCAGCGACCGCGACCGGGCGATTCTCGGCATCCCGAAGGTCGAACGTCACGCGATACCGCGCCGTCGCCGGCGCGACGGTCGTATCGCCCCGCGACAATCCATAGATCTCCCAGTAGAGCGCGAGGGGCGCACCCGGTGCATACGTGCTGTCGCCCCGCCCGAAGAACTGGACATCCTCCCGCCGGCGGACGCTCGCGGGCGCGGTGGCGCTATCGCCGAGCAGGAGCCCGGAAACGGTGAGTGCCGTTCCCGGCTGCTCGAGGTCGACCTCCGCCCGCGCCTGCCCAGCGACCGCGAGGTCCTGGCTTGCCGCCTCCGCCGCAACCCGGAGCTTCCCCCAGGGGACACTCGTGCGCCGGCTGAACACGATCTCGCTTGCCCACGGCTGGTGAAACCGTCGGTCGGCCACCATGCGGCCGCTCGTCCGGTCATGGACGAAGATCCCGAGATCGACCGATCGAGCGTGAGGTAGGGTCGTGGTCCCCCAGACCTCGAGAACAGGACCTTGTGGCCGCGGGAATGCCGTGACGATGGCGCTCGTCGGCTCGGCATGAAACGGCGGCTCGTAGGTGGATGCGACCGCGCGGTGGAGGAGTGAGTCGAGATGCTCGCTCTCGGTCTGGAACATGTGGCGCGCCGTCCGGCTTCCCAGAGCGCGTTCGAAGATGAACGGCGGCCCGTGATCGCCGTAGTACCAGAACTCCCACCGACCCCCGGCGTCGAAGGAATGACCGATCGACGGGCCGACGCATACGCCTTCGTTTTCCCTCTGCCTGCGAGTCATGTAGATCGACTGTTGTGCGCACGCGAGGGCCTCGGCAATCCCCTGGCGCTGCTCGGGCGTGATCTGCAGCCGACGATCGGCCGGCATGGCATACACTGCGAGGGGGAGGCCGTAGCGAATGATCAGTCGGCCCTGCGGAGTATCGCGCCCGCGCACCCCGCTGGCCGGGTCGGTGTAGAGCACGTCGGCCAGAACGATGCGGGCATAGTGGGTCATGCGGCGTTCATTGTGCGCCGTCAGGTACAGGGGATCCGAGAGCCCCCAGACAGCCTCCCCATAGATGACTTCCTTCCGGCCCGCCAGTCGCTCGCGCATCGACGTGTCGGCCACGAGCGCCAGGCCTTCATAGCGTGCCATCGCCTGGGGACCGAGCCAGTCCATGATGGAATCGAACACCGCTTCCGCCGCATGCATCTCGCCCAGCCGCACCTCAGCGGAGAGCACCGTCAGGAGCGTCCCGACGTCCGCCGTGTCTGCCTGCCGCGCTCGCTGCGCGATGGCGGCATACCGTTCCCAGTCACCCGTGACCGCCGCTTCGCGGAGCGCCAACCGGAGCGCCCCGGCATGGGTGGGGTCGTACTGCAACGCCGAGTCCAGCAAGCTACCGAGCAGAACCCGCTTGTCCGCCACGAGGGAATCCTCGCCCGGCGCTCTGCGCAGCCGCGCGCGGAAGTCGTCGGCGTGCACGAGACTCTCACAGAAGTAGCCCAAGCCCAGACAGTCCGGCGTGGAGACGGGAAGATCATGCACGAACACCAGGTGCTCGAACTCCCGCACCCACTGGGCAAGGGGCAGGGCGCGTCGGTAGTAGACCTCGGCCAGGAGCGCCGGGGTCTGTAAGGTCGAGTCTCGCGCGATCATGTCGAAGGCGCGGCCGGCGAGGCGACCCGCATCGACACGGATGCCCCTGCTTCTCCATGAGCGCGGAGTATTCCAGGAGGCAAAGGGGGTCGTTGCGCTTCTTGAGCGAACGATCGAACCACCGTCTGGCTTCGGCCCGGGCCTGCCAGTCCTCATGCAAGCTGGTGACGGTGCGGGTGAGGAGTGTGGCCAAGAGGCACTGCTCTGCCGCGGGCGATCGATTCGTGACGCGCTCCCGTAGGAGGTCGATCGCCTCGGCCGTATCCCCCGTGGCGAGGAGGAAGGGGACATCGTCGACTTCCTGTGCAACCGACCTCGCAAACGGGCACGCGACGAGCACAGCGAGACCAATCGCCCGTGCTAGGCGCCGGCAGCACCGAAGCAGCGATCGCTGCATACAGGAATGAAGGGCATTCCCGCCCAAGCCGTGATGCGGCATTCCGTCTCGCTCAGTTGGTACGCGAGCCAGAGGCTTCGAGATGAGCACGGCGCCGGCTCCTGAATCGACCCTACCTCAGGCTATGGAACGCACCTTGAACAGCGGGTGGTGTGCCGGTGACAGGAGCATGACAGACGGATTACAAGTGTCGGCTACCATGGACTTCGTTACGCCGGTTCGTCGAGCAGGACATCCTGCAGGCTCTTGGACCCCGCCGGACGGCGTACGCCGGCCATGAGTCCCTCGCGAAACACCACCAGGTCGAGGGCCCGCTCGACCGTCTCCGTCTCGGTTTCCGCGCCGAGGATGCGTTTGGCGCGATCGAGCTTGGCCTGACTGAGGCGCAGGTTCTTGCGGACTTTGTCGGAGCGGGTGGTCATGGTGCCGGCCTCAAGAACGTACAGACGTTTCGTATGATCCGCGCACTCATGAGTCAAGATCGGCTTTGCCTTGTCCACAGGGTCTAACTGCTTGGAATCACGCCCTGGCCCCACTCCGCCACCGCGTCCGCAATCACCCCGAGCACCGCCTCGGCTGTTTTGCCCGCCGCCTTCGGGACCCGAAAGCCGTGGTCGGCGCCATCCACAACGTGCAGCGTGGCGGACGCGCCGAGCGGATCGACGACCGACCGGATCAACGCGAGATCCGCGAGCGCGTCGCGCGTCCCCTGCACGAACAACATCGGCAGCTGGACGTTGGGAAGGTGCGCTGCGCGTGTCACGCCCGGACGTCCGGCGGCGTGGAGCGGGAACCCGAGAAACACCAGCCCGCGCGCACCCGGGAGACCCGACTGTGCGGCGGCGTGCGACGTCATCCGGCCGCCATACGACTTGCCCCCAGCAACCAGCGGCAGCTCCGGGGCGAGGTCGGCGGCTGTGGCGACCGCGGCGCGGACGGCCTCCTGCGCCACCTGTGGCGAGTCCGGCCGGCGGCGTCCCTGTTCGACATAGGGGAATTGGAACCGCAGCGTGGCGACCGAGCGGTCTGCGAGCGCCGACGCGATGCCTTCCATGAACGCATGCCGCATCCCCGCCCCGGCCCCGTGCGCGAGCACGTACAGCCAATTGGCGTCCGGAGGTCGCACCAGCACTCCACTCACCGGACCACTCGGCGTTTCGATCGTGACGGTCGTCGCGCTCATCAGCCCATCCGCTCCTGGAGCTTTCCCAACACGTGGACGAGGTCCGGCCGGTCTTCCAACACCCCGCGCAGCGGATCATCGGTCCGCGAGGCCAGCCGCTCTGGTACGCTGCGAATGGTGAACGTGCGAATGTCGAGCCCTGGCACGACCTCGCTCCAGTCGAGTGGGGTCGAAACGGGAGCACCAGGAAGTGGTCGCACCGAGAACGGGGCAACGAGCAGCTTCCCGCGCCCGTTCTGCAGGTAGTCGAGGTAGACCTTCCCTTCCCGCTGCGTGGGCAGCCGCCGTACGGTCGCGATGTCCGCGAGGTCGGCGACCAGGACGCGCGCCAGCAGCTCGGATACGACCCGCGCCTGATCGTGCGTGCACTGTCGCCCGAGCGGCAACATCAGGTGCAGTCCGGTCGAGCCACTGGTCTTGATATAGCAGGGCAGCTCGATGGCCCGGCACAGCTCGCGCGCCGCATGCGCCACGGTGACCACGTCGGCGAACGGCGCCTCCTTGGGGTCGAGATCGATGATCGTCCAGTCGGGCTGCTCCAGCGTGGCGATCCGGCTCGCCCACACGTGAATGGGAATCGTGCCGAGGTTCGCGACGTACGCGAGCGAGTCCGCGTCGTCCGCCACGAAATAGCGCACCTCGCGCTCCGCGTCGTCGCTGTAGACGACCTCGGTGCGGATCCAGTCCGGCGCGAACACGGGCGCGTCTTTCTGGAAGAACGACTTGCCGTCGATCCCGTCGGGGTAGCGGGTCATGACGAGCGGCCGGTCCTGCAAGTAGGGGAGCATCCACGGGGAGACCGTGCGATAGAACGCGATGAGGTCACCCTTCGTGTATCCCTCGGCATGCCAGAAGACCTTGTCGAGGTTCGAGAGCGCCACCTCGACACGACCCGGCCGTACCTTGGGCGCCGCGGCCGGCGTCGATTCCCCGCCCCCGTCATCCCGACGGAGACAATCCTCCGGCGGCTTGTCGTCCCGGAAGCGCACGAAGACCGGCTGGCGCAGCAGCCCTTCCTCGGTCACTTCCTTGTAGCGCACCTCGGTCACGATCTCCGGCTTGATCCAGCGATGTTCCGCACCCGTCGGGGCGCCCTCGCACGCGGGCTCGTCCTGGAGTAGCCCTTCCAGGGTATCATGCACCGCCGTCAGCTCGTCGGTGCGGAACCCGGTCCCCACGCGTCCGGCGTACACCAGCGCGTCTCCGTCATACCACGCGACGTGCAACGCACCGAATCCCGAACGCGAGCCCTTGGGCGCCGTGAATCCCACCACGACGAAGTCGTCGGCCCGGTCCGCCCGCACCTTGAGCCAGTGGCTCGACCGTCCCGCCCGGTACGGGGAATCGCCGCGTTTCCCGACCATGCCCTCGAGTCCGAGCTTCTCCGCTTGCGCGAAGAACGCCGTGCCCTGGCCTTCGACGTGGTCGGCGTATCGCAAGGGACCCACGTCGGGAAGCAGCTCCCGCGCGATGGCCTTCCGCTCCACCAGCGGCAGATCGCGCAGGTCCCAATCATCGAATCCCAACAAATCGAACACGTAGAACGCCGCCGGCAGCTCCACCGCCGCCCGCCGCACGTCCGGTCCCCGCGTCAGGCGTGCTCGCTTCTGGAGTCGCTGGAAGCTGGGCAGGCCGGCGGCGTCGTGCACCACGATCTCCCCGTCGAATACCACGTGCTCGTACGGCAGCGCCCTGAGGGCGCGCGCCAGCTCCGGGAAGCTCGGCGTGAAGTCGTTGCCGTTCCGTGAAAGCAGCTGGCACGCCCCGCCCCCGGCGGACGCGAGCATCCGGTAGCCATCGTACTTGATCTCGAAGACCCAGCCATCTCGGTCGAACGCTTGGGGCTCGGTTTCCGCCAGCATCAGATCACCGGCACGCGGCTCGACCCGCGCGCGCGGCGCGCGCGACGCCTCCAGCCGTTCGCGCACCGCAACGGCCCGATCTCGTCCGTCGCGCAGATCCTCGACGGTGAGACCCGAGAGCACCGAGACCTCGGGGAACACGTCCCCGGGATCGCGGACGTGCTGGTCGCGCTCCTTGATCAAGAGCCACTCGCGCTCCCCCCGCTTGATCTTCACGAGCGTCCAGCGGCCCCGCAGCTTGTAGCCCTTGAGGTCGAACAGGAGCTTCCCCTTCGCCAACCCCGCAATGGGGTCCTCCAGCGGCACCCACTCCCCCCGATCCCACACGATGACGGCACCCGCCCCGTAGTTCCCTTCCGGGATGAGCCCTTCGAAATCGGCGTACTCCAGCGGGTGGTCTTCGACGTGCACCGCGAGCCGCTTGTCGGCGGGGTTTGACGAGGGCCCTTTGGGCACCGCCCAGGACCGGAGGACCCCCTCCATCTGGAGCCGGAGGTCCCAGTGCATGTGGCTGGCGGCGTGCTTGTGGACGACGAACAAATGGCCGTCGGCCCCGACCGCCGCCCCCGCCGGTTCGGGGGTCTGGCCGAGCGACCGCTTGGCGCGATACGCGCCCAACGGGTGGGGACTGGGGGGGCCCGTTGCGTCCATGAATGGGGAATCCTATAGTACCCTTTCTATGAGCGCACGTCCTATTCAATCCGCGACCCTGTCCTTCGGGCTCGTCTCGGTACCGATCCAGCTCTACTCGTCGTCCGAGTCGCGTTCGTCCATCTCGTTCAACTGGCTGCACAAGGAATGCGGCTCCCGCCTCAAGCAGCAATACGTCTGCAAGCAGGACGGCAAGGTGGTCGAGAACGAGGACCGCGTGAAGGGCTACGAGTTCGGCAAGAACCAGTACGTCACGTTCACGCCCGAAGAGATCAAGGCCCTCGAAGAACAGAAGAAAGACACGATCGACATCGCCGAGTTCGTGCCCGCCGATCAGGTGGGCCGCCAATGGGTCAGCAAGATCTACTACCTCGGCCCCGATAAGGGGGGCGGTCGGGCATACCGCCTGTTGAGCGCCGCACTGCGGGAGACCGGCCTCTCGGCGATCGCGCGGCATTCCGCGCGCGGGAAGCAATACCTGGTGCTCATCCGTCCCGAAGGCGACGGGCTGGTCCTGGAGCAGTTGTACTACGCGGACGAAATCCGCCCGTTCGCGGAAGTGCCCCTAGATGAGGGCGACCTGAAACCCGACGAGCTGAAGCTCGCGGTCCAGTTCATCAAACAGGCCGCCGCGGAATCGTTCGATCCGACCAAGTACGAAGACAAGGTGCGGAAGCGCATCCTCGCGCAAATCGAACGGAAGATCGAGGGGAAGGAGATCACCGCGGCGCCCGAGGAGGAGCCGCAGGCGCAGATCATCGATCTCATGGAAGCCCTGAAGCAGAGCCTCGCCCAGTCCGCCGCCAAGAAGGAGCCCGGCACGGCCGCCGCGACGCCCCGGCGCAAGGCCGCGGGCGGCGACGCCTAACGCCGATGTCCGGCTTCGGCACCGCCGAAGTCGCCCGGCTCCTCGGGTTGACCCCGCGGCGGATCCAGCGGTTTGCCCGTGCTGGGATCGTGCGACCGGCGCGCGGGCTCCGGGGCGCGTACCGGTTTTCGTTTCAGGATCTGGTCCTGCTTCGCGCCGCGCAGTCGCTGACGGAGGCGCGCGTGCCGGATGTGCGGATCCACCGCGCCCTCCGCTCGCTCACCCGGCAGTTCCCCACTGATCGCCCACTGTCCGAGCTTCGCATCACCGCGGAGGGCGACCGCGTGGTGGTCCACGACGGGGATGCCGCCTGGCTGCCGGAGTCCGGGCAGCTCACGCTCGACTTTCTCGTCGGGGAACTCGCTACCAAAGTCGCGCCGCTCGCCCGGCGCCATGCCCGCCGGCGCGGCGGTGAGACACCGGCGGATGCGGATTCGTGGTTCGAGCTGGGACTCGAGCTGGAGACCGTCGCTCCCACCGAGTCCGAGGAAGCGTATCGCCACGCGCTGGCGCTGAATCCCGACTTCGTCGACGCGCTGGTGAACCTCGGCCGCCTCGTCCAATCGGGCGGTCGGCTGCACGAGGCGGAAGATCTCTACCGCCGAGCCCGCACCGTGCAGCCCGAGCTGGCCCTCGCGGCGTTCAATCTGGGGACCGTGCTCGACGCACAGCAGCGGGCACAGGAAGCCATTGACGCGTACGTGGTCGCGGTGGATCTGGATCCCGGATTCGCCGACGCACATTTCAATCTCGCCGGCCTGTACGAACGTCGGGGGAACGCCGTTGCCGCGTTCCGGCACTTGCGGCGGTACCGGGAGCTGACGGGGAGACGGAAGGGGTAGCCCGGCGGACCCGAGGGTCCCGGCGGTCCCGGCGGATTCGAGGGACCGAGGGACCCGAGAGACTTGGCGGAACTGCGAGATCTTCCAGCACCGCCGGGACCGCCGGGACCGCCGGGACCGCCGGGACCGCCGAGTCCGCCGGTCCGCCGGGTCCGCCGGGTCCGCCGGGTCCGCCGATCATCTGGGCTTCAGCCGGTTTTCAACCCCTCTTTACCCTGGATGCCGTATGGAGGAGCGCGGGGCGTCCAGGAGGGGTCCATGCCGATCCAGAAGCTGAAGCAGTTCCTCGACGGCCGTGGCATCCGCTACGTCACCGTCCGTCACTCGCCGGCGTTCACATCGCAGGAAGTGGCCGCGAGCGCGCACATCTCCGGCTACGAGATCGCCAAGACGGTGATGGTGAAGGTGGACGGCAAAATGGCCATGGCGGTGCTGCCGGCCCCCTTGCACGTCGACCTGCAGCATCTCACGGAGCTCATCGGCGCCGACCATGTCGAGCTCGCCAGCGAAGGGGAGTTCAAGGCCCTGTTCCCCGAGTGCGAGTTGGGCGCCATGCCGCCCTTCGGAGCGCTGTACGGCATGGAGACCTACGTCGCCGAACGCCTGTCCAAAGACGAGTACATCGCGTTCAACGCGGGGACGCACACGGAACTCTATCGGATGCGCTACCGCGACTTCGAGCAACTAGTGGCGCCCAAGGTTCTGGCGTTTTCGCAGTAGCCTCGAGCGACGCGCCTTTGCCGGGGATACACCCCGAGGGCTGGTCGCGAGTGTTCGGCGGCCTGAAGCCGCCGCTCGGCGCTGCCGTGTGAACCGGCTGCCCCCCGCTTCATGCGGGAGAGCCGAGTCGCGGATTCATTCCGTGGATCCCGCGGAGAACGCCGATTGTCCCCGGAGTGGTTCGGCGGCCTGAAGCCGCCGCTCGGCGCTGCCGGGTGAACCGGCTGATCGCACCCGCTTCATGCGGGAGAGCCGA
>Ga0307424_1000040_pt1 | contig 50378 bp, 42 predicted proteins | sample SalMarWE160320MG_FD_202157 | JGI IMG/M metagenome (GOLD analysis project Ga0307424, IMG submission 202157) | Salt marsh sediment microbial communities from the Plum Island Ecosystem LTER, Massachusetts, United States - WE1603-20 | ecosystem: Environmental > Aquatic > Marine > Intertidal zone >... | reverse complement strand
CAGGTCGATCACCAGATGAAAGCCATCCACGAGGATGCTCTCGCGGAGGATGGGGAATACGCGCTCGGTAGGGACGACGATTTCGGGCATCAGACACTCGGAACAGACACTGGGGAAACGGTTCTCGTTGACCCAGGCAATCTAGCCCAGGGGCCGGGGCTCTGCCCTCGCCGCGCGGCCGCCACGGAGCGCCGGGAGACAGTCCGTCCTTCCCGCTGCCCCGCTATTCTGTGGTAGTTTGTAAGGCGAACATCCGCTCAACGTCCGACCTCAATCGCGAGCTAGCACCGTGCCCACACCTGATTCGATCTTTCCGCGAGCCCGGATTCCCTACGGGACGTGGGGTAGCAGCTATTTCCCCGCCTGGCAGACCTCAGCGCTGGCGGAAGTGAACATCGGCCAGTTCGCCGGTGAGGCAATGAACCGCATCCTTGGTCTCAGACGTGTACCCGCGCATGCACTCGACTACCTCGTCATCGGCTCCACCATTCCGTGGCACTGGAAGTTCTGGAATGCCCCGCTGGTGGCGAGCTGTCTGGGGAACCGCGTGCCGGGCTTCCACGTCGAGCAGGCCTGCGCCACCGGGCTCCAGGCGGTGCTCCTCGCCGCAGCCGGCGTCGATAGCCGGGCGCACGACACGGTCGGCGTGCTGACGTTCGACCGGACGAGCGACTCGTCGGTGGGCGTGTTCCCCGAGCGCCGCGCGCACCAACGCACCGTTCCCATCAGCGACGTGTGGGACAACTTCGGGTTCGACCCCGCCACGGGCAATGCGATGATCACGACCGCCGGGATCGCGGCGCGGAAGTACAAGATCGACCGCCGAGAGGTGGATGAGATCGCCCTGCTCCGGCACGAGCAGTACTTCGACGCCAAAGCGAGCGGTTTCTTGGACCGGGTGCTGGTACCGTTGGAGGTCCTGAATCTCCAGGGGAAACCGCTGGGACGAATTGACGACGACGTTGGCGTGCGAAAGCTGACCATCGAGAGCCTGCGCGCCATGCGGGAACTAGATTCGTGCGTGACCGGAGGAACGCAGACCCATGCGGCGGACGGCATGGCATCGCTGCTCGTCACGACCCGCGAGCAAGCCCGGGCTCTGAGCCCGCGGCCCGAGATCGACATCCGATTCGTCGGCACGGCCACTGTCCGTGCGCAGCCGAGCCTGATGCCCGAGGCGCCGGCGCTGGCGGTGCAGAAACTGCTGGCCGATACCGGCTTCACGATGAAGGACATCGCCGTCGTGAAGAACCACAACCCGTTCGCCGTCAACGACGCCGTATTCGCCCGCGTTGTCGACTACGACTGGAGAGAGATGAACCGAACGGGCAGCTCGCTCGTGTGGGGCCATCCCCAGGGACCGACGCTGACACGGATCGTGATCGAAGCTCTCGAGGAAGCGGTCGACCTCGGCGGCGGGAACGTGCTCGTGTTCGGGTGCGCCGCCGGCGACGTCGGCATCGCGGTCCTGTTGAGCGTGACGGAAGGAGCGGCCCAATGAGCGCGGTGATGCGACAACCAACGCTGCAGAGCCTTGGCCTGGGTAACGTGCTCGACATCTTCCGGAACGGCCGCTCGCCCGTGGACGCCGGCGCCCTGGTGGATCGCGTCTTCGGCCCGTCGAACGCGCGCGGATCGATGGTGATCTCGGGCGCGAACGGGATCGTCGGCGCCGGGAAGACCATGCAACTCGGCGCGCGGCTGCAACCGTTCGACGTACGCATCGTGGCGCTCGACTTCCCCAACGCGCCCGACGGCATCGGAGCGCAGTACCCTGGATTGCTGCAAACGTTTGGCCCCGAGGGCGCCGCACGGATCATGGGCAACATCGTGCGGCTCACGTACGACGGCACACGCCTGCCGAGCGAGCTCGCCAACCTGAATCCCCGATTTCTGCTCGAGGCGATCCCTGAGATCCTCGAGATCAAGCGCGCCCACTATGCCGTGTTCCGGAAGGCATACCCCGACATCGAGATCCGCTCCGTCACTTCGGGGTTTCCGAGCTCCGAATTGGGGGTCGGCATCGCGCATCCGGCGTTCCCGCATCAGATCAACAAGGTCTTCGAGGTGGTTGAGCCGGAGCCGTCCGCCATCACCCAACTCCTCTGGGCGCTCGGACTCCTGCCCGTGCCCGTCAGTGACCACTGGTCGTTCGTCCTCGACGTGTTGTTCTGCGGCATCACGCTGGCCGCGCTGCGGTACCATCACGCCCGCAACATGCCCTACTGGAAGATCGACAAGTTCGCCCGGAAGCTGGTGGGGCCGAATCCCTTCCGCGCGCACGACGCCATTGGTGCCAAGGGCGCGAACTTCCTCACGTGGTCGTGCCTGCATCACCTGACGGAGCACTACGGCGAGCTGTTCCGGCCGACACCGGAGCTGGTGGACCAGAAGAACAGCGGCCAGGACTGGTACCCACCGAACCATTTCCGGCCGATGGTCAACTGGGAGCTGACCGAAGACGACGCCGAGGACTTCCGCACGTGGATCCTCGGACCCGTGTACCAGATGACCGCGCTCATGTTGCACGAGCGCCGCGCGCACCTGACTCACCTGAACGCGATCGGCGAGCTGTGCGCGCAGTTCCGGCGTGGCGCCCTGGCCATGATGCGCGAGGACGGCGCGGACGCCGTCATTCGGACGGTGGAGAAGTACCACCAGCTCCACCCAGAAGCCGCGAAGAGCGCCTGGCATCCGGAGGCGCTGGAGGCAGTGAACTCGCCGCAATGGCACCAGCTCTATGTCAACGCCGAACACGACGGCACGGTGGGTGTCGTCACCATCAGCCGCGAGTCGTACAACCGCGACGTGGACGCGGAGCTGAACCGCGCGTTGGACTGGCTCAAAGCCTCGAAGATCGACCGCGTGATTCTCACCGGCGATTTCCATCTCTCGACGCAGATGGTGGGCGCCGATACGGCCGAGTTCTATCCGGCGCTGGAGCGTGAGGAAGAGGGCGTGCGCATCGCGACGACGTGGTCCCGCACCGCGCGCCGCTTGCACGAGGATTTCGCCGTGTCGGTGGGCTTCGTGGCGGGAAAACGCGCGCTGGGCGGGATGCTCGAGCTGATCACGCACTGCCACTTCGTCGTGGCCACGGACCAAGCCTCGCTCGGCATGCCGGAGGTAACCCTGCCGGTGGTGCCAGGGATGGAGGGATGTCACTGGCCGCTGCGGAAGGCCCCGGCGAATGACCGCGCGAAGGTGTTGCACCTGCTCTTGTCCGGGAAGTCCGTCGCCGCCCCGTCCGCCGTCGGTTGGTTGATCGACTACGCCGGACCGATGGACGACGCACTGTCGGTGGTGTGGAAGATCGCCACCGACGGGAAGCACGGCCTGAAGCGGCGGAAGCTGGAGCCGGGGAAGATCGAGATCTCCGGAGAGGTGAGCGGTCTCCCACCGGTCGGCGGACCCGAAGCGGCCGCCGGCAGAGCGGCCATCATGGACTGCGTCCAACGAGCGTGTGCCGTTCCCCTTGCCGAGGCGTTGGCAGTCCAGGCCAAGCACTCGGCGGCATTCATGGTGTCGGAGGCCTGCCGGTCGGGGGTGGTTGGAGCGGATTACGCAAAGACAGTGCTGGTGTGAGGACGTGAAGACGTGAACACGTGAACACGTGAGGCCGCGAGGCGCATCCCCCGCGGCCGTTCACGTCCTCGCGCGTTCGCCTGTGCCGGTCATATTCCGTCACCCGCCGGCTGGCGCCGCTTCCCTCCCTGCTGCAAACGCCCGGCGGTTGAGGTCACGATGACGCTCGGGGATGCGGTCCTCGAGCGTCTGCTCCCATGCCTCCTGCGGAATGTCGATCGATCGAGACAACACCCCCAGCAGCACCACGTTCGCCGCCCGGTGGTCACCGAGGTCGAGCGCCACTTGGGTGGCCTCGAGCGCCATCACCTGAAACCCCTTTGTCTTCAGGAAATCGAGGGCGTCATCGGGATACGGACGTTGGTCGCCCACGCGCACCGGCTCGATCTTGTAGTCGTTCGCGATGACGATCCCTCCCGGCTTCACGAAATGGGCGTAGCGCAACGCCTCCAATTTCTCGAGCGCCACCAGAAAGTCCACTTGTCCGCGCGGCGCCATCGGCGAGTGGACGCGCTCCCCGAAGCGCACGTGGCTGAAGACCGCGCCGCCGCGCTGCGCGACGCCGTGGAACTCGCCCTGCTTCACGTCATGGCCGGCGGCGATAGCCGCGAGCGCAAGCAGCTCGCTTGCCAAGACGGCGCCCTGGCCCCCGACCCCGGCAATCACTACGTTCGTTACCCGCATGTCACGCCTCCCCGACCGCGACGATCGCATCCATGGGACACAGCTGGGCGCACAGCGAGCACCCCGCACACTCCCACTCGTGGATCTGTGGGCCGTCCTCCCCCCAAATCAGCGCGGGACACCCCGCCGCCATACACTCCTCACACAGCGTGCAGTCGTCGAGCACGACCTGGTACGGGATCCGCACTTCCGTTTTCGTGATCGGCAGCAACCGGCAGTGCCGGCGCGCGATGATGACGGCGGGACCGGCGTGGTCGAGTCCGGCCCGAATGGCCCGCTCGGTCGCGTCTAGGTCCCACGGATCCACCACTTCGACCTGCTCCACGCCGATCGCTCGGAGCACGGTCTCGTAGTCCACGGCGGGCGCCGGCTTCCCTTTGAGCGTGTGGCCCGTGCCGGGATGCTCCTGGTGACCGGTCATGCCCGTGGTGCCGTTGTCCACGAGCACCACCGTCGTCGGGACCTGGTTGTAGACCGCGCTCACCAAGCCCGGGAGCCCGCTGTGCAGGAAGGTCGAATCCCCAATCACCGCCACCACCCGGTCTTCCCCGGATCGGTGGAACCCAGTCGCGTTACTGATGCTGGCGCCCATGCAGAACGTGGTGTGGATGGCCTCGTAGGGCGGCAGACAGCCGAGCGTGTAGCAGCCGATGTCTCCCGTGACGAGGACCCCGAGCTTCCGTAACGTGCTGAACACGCCCCGATGCGCGCAGCCGGCGCACAACACCGGTGGACGCGGCAATACGGCGATTTCCTTGGCGAAGTCCGTCGGGATGGCTGCACCTGATAGGCCGGCGGCCACGAGGTCCGCACTGAGCTCACCGACGTTCGTGAACCGGGCCTTTCCGATCAGGTTCCGGATCCCAAAGCTCGCCATCTCCTGCTCGATGAAGCCCTCGCTTTCCTCGACCACGAACACGGTATCGAACCGCGCGCAGAACTCCCGAAGCCGCCGTTCGGGCAACGGATAGAGCATGCCCAGCTTGAACACCGTGGCGTCCGGACACACCTCCTTCACGTATTGATACGGGACGCCGTGGGTCACCACACCAACGGTGGGCCCACCCTCCTCGATCACGTTCCCCGGAAACTCCTCGGCGAACTCCCGCATCTGTCCGAGCTTCTCCTCCAGCTCGACGCGGCGGAAGCGGGCGTACACCGGGATGGCGTACTGGCTCACCTGGCGTGAGAACGGTCGTCGCTCATGCTCGGTGCGGACCCCCGGTTCCACCGGGCTCCGCGTGTGTGCCAACCGGGTGGTGGTGCGCAGCATGACGGGAGTGTGAAAGCGCTCGCTGAGGTCGAAGGCGGCCCCGGTGATCGTGCGCGCCTCGGCCGCGTCCGCCGGCTCCAGCAGTGGCACCTTGGCCACCTTGGCGAAATAGCGACTGTCTTGCTCGTTCTGGGAGGAATACATGCCCGGGTCGTCGGCCACGAGCACGACGAACCCCGCGTTGGTGCCGGCGTAGGGAAACACCATGAACGGGTCCGCGGCCACGTTCAAGCCCACGTGCTTCATGGTGACCATGCTGCGGACGCCGCCCAGCGCGGCCCCCATCGCCTCTTCGAACGCCACTTTCTCGTTCGTCGACCAGTGCGCATCCACCTCGTCGTACGCCGCCAGCCGCTCCAACACCTCGGTGCTGGGCGTACCGGGGTAGCCGGCCGCGAACACCACGCCGGCCTCCCACGCCCCGCGCGCGACGGCGTCGTTGCCGGACATCAACGTCACGTCTCCCATTCCTCCCCTCCCTCCACCTCGTACAAGGCACCCGACATCAATGCCGGGTAGTGCTCGGCGAATGCGGTCCGGATGACCTCGAGCGGCAAGTCGTCGAACGGCCCGCGGTCGCGTACGTACTCCATGTAGCCACGGCCCGAGCGGTCGGATTGCTGGAGCAGGCTATCGCCGCGCCCGTCGAATTCCAGCGGATCGACGTTGAACCGCTCACAGAGCGTGCGATTGAACGCCGGCGTGGCCTTGACCCAGCGTCCCTCCAGCTCGAGTTCCGCGTATCCATGGAAGACGAACAGGTCGGTCCGCATCGCGCGACGCATCGCGTCGGTCGAGAGGTGGTTCCGAACGTCGGCGAACCCGAGCCGGCTGGGAATGCCCAACACCCGCGCGCCAGCCGCGAGCACCACGGCCTTGGAAACGCAGAAGCCACGGCCCCGGGCGAGCACGCTGCTGGCCCGCATCGCGATCGGCCGAAGGTCGATGCGCTTGGAATCGTAGCGGATGCCATCTCGGACGGCGTAGTACAGGGCGACGGCTTGGTCCCGAGCCCCGCCGAGGCTGCCAGCCACCTCGTGGGCGAAGGCGATCACCCGGGGGTGGTCGGCATCGAGGAAGCCTGTCGGCTCGAGATGCGCGTTCCGCTCAGTCCACCGTGCATCCATGCACCTCACCTCACCCCAGGATCACGCCTTCAAGCTCGGCCCGGAAGCGCCGATGAGGCAAGGGGCCTCCCGCTCGGTCACCCCCCGATACAGCTTTCTGCTGCGCCAAAGCGCCGGAGCGCACATCGCGTCCCATCATTCGGGAGAACCCGTGGCATCCTATGATATCGGAGTGATTCCTGGCGACGGGATCGGACCGGAGGTCCTCCGCGAGGGCCTCAAGGTGCTCGATGCCGTTGCTGCCTCGCAGGGATTCACCTTTAAGCGCGTCGACTATCCGTACAGCGGCGAGTACTATCTCAAGACCAAAGAGCTCGTGCCACCCGCGGTGATCGACGAATGGCGGACGCTGGACGCGGTGTTGCTCGGAGCCATCGGCCACCCCGACGTCGAGCCAGGGCTCGTGGAGCGATCGGTCATCCTGGGGCTCCGCTTTGGGCTCGATCTGTACATCAACCTCCGCCCCATCAAGCTCTACGCCGCACATCTCTGCCCGCTCAAGGACAAGGGCCCCGCGGACCTCGACTTCACGGTCGTGCGGGAAAACACCGAGGGGTTGTATTCGCAGATCGGCGGGCACCTCAAGAAGGGCACGCCGGATGAGGTCGCCCTCGTCAACGGCGTGTACACGTGGAAGGGCTGCGAACGGGCGTCGCGCTACGCGTTCGAGTTGGCCCGCGCCCGGGGCGCGGCGCGGGGTGCGGAGCACGCCAAGGTGACGCTGGTGGACAAAGCCAACGCGATCCGGCCGCAGGACATCTGGACGCGCGCCTTCGCCACGGTCGCCGAGGATTTCCCAGATGTGCAGACCGATCACGCGTACGTGGACGCCTGCTGCATGTGGATGATCAAGAACCCGGAGTGGTTCGAGGTGGTCGTCACCACGAACTTGTTCGGTGACATCATCACCGATCTCGGTGCCATGCTCCAGGGCGGGATGGGGATTGCGGCTTCCGGCAACATTCATCCCGGGAAGACGTCCATGTTCGAGCCGATCCACGGCTCCGCGCCCAAGCACGCCGGCAAGAATATCGCGTGTCCCCTCGGCGCCATCGGCGCCGTCGAGATGATGCTGGACTACCTGGGGGAAACGGACGCTGCCGCGCGGGTGGAACGCGCCGTGGCCAGTCTCCTCACGAGCGGCGCGGTGCCGTCGGCGGACGCGCGGAGCGGGATCTCGACGTCGGACATGGGGGACATGGTGGTAGCGCAACTACGAGGGTAGTGAAGGCAGTAACAGCAGGAGCAGAGGGGCAGCGGGGCAGCGGGGCAGCGAGAAGGTGGCGGGATGGGTTCGGCACCCGACACCGCCTTCTCTCTGCCCCGCTGCTCTCTGCTCTTCCGGCTGGCGTCAACGCCCTAGGAGCGGCAACACCACGCACGATGCCTGCGCCGCGGTTCGCCAGATTCGCTGCGTAGCCGCCCGGTAGTCCTCCGGCTTGGCGAGGAAGATGTTCGGCACGTAGGTCTGCGGATTGGGATCGTAGAGCGGGAACCAGGTGCTCTGCACCTGTACCATGATCCGGTGTCCACGCTGAAAGCGATAGGTTTGCGGGTCCAGGCGCACGTGGTACTCGAGCACCTCGTTCGCCGGAATGGGCTCGGGGTGTTCAAAGCTCGTGCGGTACCGGCCGCGCAGGATCTCGCCCGTGACCATGAGCTGGTAACCACCCATCGGCGGGTCTTCGGGCACCTGATCGGGATACACGTCGATCAGCTTCACGACCCAGTCCGCGTCGCTCCCCGTGGTGGACGCAAACAGCCGCGCAGAGAGCTTTCCCGCGATCACCACGTCGGAATCCAGCGGTGGCGTGCTCCAGACCGCCACGTCGGGCCGCCCCTCGACGAACCGTTCGTCCGTCACCTGCCACTCCCGCCAGCGGGACCCCGGCGAGTACGTCACCTCGATCGGCCTGGGCCGGTACGGCACCGGGTGTGCCGGGTCCGATTCGTACTCGTCGAAGGCGTCCGTGGTGGCGGTCGGTGGATCGAAGCTCAGTCGGCCGTTCGCACGGAAGTAGAGATTGCGTGCCGCGGATTCCTTCGGCGGCCAGGCATCGAAGCGGCGCCAGCGGTTCGATCCGCCCTCGAACACGAGCGCTTCGGGCAACGTGAGCGGTCCGCGATCCTTCAGATAGTAGGCGAAGAACGGGACTTCAACCTCGCGCCGATACCAGGCGCCCGTCGAGTCGCCAAAGCGGATGGCGCCCAGCGCGTCGCCGGGACGGTACCAGCCGCCGTGGTTCCAGGGCCCCATCACCAGCCGGTTCCGGTCCTGCGTGTCGAACCGTTCGAACGCCGCGTACGTCGCCGGCGGGCCGAAGATGTCTTCCTGGTCGTACCACCCACCGACCGTCAGCACGGCCACCGGCGTCGCGGTGATGCGGCGCTCCGTGGCCCGCGACTGCCAGTACGCGTCGTACGCCGGGTGCGCCACGAACGCGTCCCACGACGGCCACGACCGGCCTAGCAGTTTCGGGACGTTCGACAGAACGCGCATCCGCCGGTACCAGTCGTACATGTCGTGCGTGCCGACGGCGACCTCACCCACCTCCATTCCGTACGTGTACTCGACGCCGTAACTCATGCGGAAGGCGCCGTTGTGGAAGAAGTCGTCACCCATCCAGGTGTCGGTCATCGGTGCCTGCGGCGACACCGCGCGGAGCGCCGGATGTCCGGAGAGCGCCTGCATCGTCGCGAGCCAGCCGGGATACGAGATGCCCAAGCCCCCCACTCGGCCGTTGGTGTTGGGGACGTTTTTTACCAACCAGTCGATGGTGTCGTACGTGTCGGTGGCTTCGTCGATCGCGCTCGAATCCGTGCGGAGCGGTCGGTTCATCAGATACTCGCCCTCGGAGCCGTACCGGCCGCGGATGTCCTGGAACACGAAGACATACCCGTCGTCCGCGAGGTAATGATACGCCCCCGGAAACCCCCGCACGCTCCCGGCGGCACCGTACGGGGTGCGGATCAGGAGGACCGGGAGTGCTCGCGACGAGCGCCGAGGGGTCACGAGGAACGTCTGCAACCGCACGCCGTCGCGCATCGGCACCATCACCATACGACTGGACCACGCGGGGTTGCCTGGCGTGGGACTCTGGGCGGAGAGCGCGGGCGTCAGGACCAGCAGGGCGGCGAAGGACCACGTGCGCATCATGTCGGACTCGTGAGGGGATCGGCGGGATATACGTGGCTTCAGTGCTACACGCCAGACCCCTGGACGGGTTGGGTGCCGCGAGACGGATATTCCCGGAATTCAGCCTGGTCAAATGTCCGTGGACTGCGATATCTTAGGGTCGTGGAACGACCTTCGGAACAACGTCGGCGACTGGAACGGCGTCGCCTGTTCGACCGCCGCTCCCCCCAGCCGCGCCGCAACACCGATGAGCGGCGCGGGCGGGACCGCCGCGCCGCGGAGCGCCTCGTGGCGCGGAACCGCCGGGCCGGCAGCGACCGGCGGCGCGCCGAGCGCCGGTTGTACGACGAACGCCGGGCAGTGGGCCGCCGCGTTGGCCCCCGCCGGCGGGACACTCCCACCCCATACACGCCGGAAGAGCTGCTGGCGCTGCGCCAGCGGTTCCTGAACCCTGGAGCGGTTGCCTGCCCCGCATGCGGGGCGTCCTTCGAGTTGGGGCTGCCGCGCCATCGAGGCGACGAGATCGTTCGACGCGTGCGCTGCACCGGCTGCAGCCGGGCGGCCGTCGTGAGCAACACGCGCGTGGCCCGCATCCTCGTCATCGAGCAGAAGGACGTGATCCGCGACACGCTCCGCTCGATTCTCATGGGTGCCGGACACGACGTCGTCGAGGCGATGGACGCCGGCGTCGGGCTCGCCGCGTACGAGGTTTCCCCTCCGGACGTGGTGTTCATCGACGTCCATGCGGCCGGTCGGATGGACGCCGGAGAATTCGTACGACGTCTCCGCAAGAGTTTCCCCGATGCGCGAATCATCGCCATGGCGGGTCGTCCGTCGTACGGCATCGTGGACCCGCTGGCGGTGACCCAGCGACTGGGTGCCATCCGGACGATCCGCATGCCGTTTTCCCGCGCCGAGGTCCTGAACGTCGTGGAGGAAGCACGGCCGTAGGCTCGGACCGACGGTCCACGCGGGAGCCAGACCACGCCCCCTCGCCTCCGCCCGTCGGCGGTGCCCATCGTGCTCGCAGCCCGTGACACCCCACCGGTTTCCCTGCATCCGCTCTACCTCCCCGACGGCGTGATCGCGGCCGACGCCCTCGTCGGCACCTGGGTGGATGTCAACGACAGCTCCGATTCCCCCGACGTCCTGCAAGTCACGCGAGACGGAGCCCACCGACTCACGATCTCGTTCTCGACGGACGACGGGTCCGTGACAGGGTGGGGCTACGCGACGGCCATTGATGGCGTGACCTTCGTCGACATGGGAGCCCCTATGGAAGCCTGGCAGGGCGCGCGGCCATTCCCGACCCTGCCTGTCCACCTGTTTGCGCGCTATCGCATCGTCGCCGACACGCTGTTCCTCGACTTCGTCACCGAGGACGACTGGGTAGCCCGGCTCTCGGATCGGCCGGGACTCGCCGTGCGTCAGGACACCACCGACCCGGAACACTCGTCGCTCACGTATTCGGCGGTCCTGCTCACACCGCCGACGCCACAATTGCGCGCGTTGGTGCACGAGCTGCTGCATGCCGATGGCGTCGAGTGGAAGACCCTCACGCTCGCGCGACGGGAAACGGAGACGCGCTAGCACTCCGCCCTGGCCCGGCGTACATTCGACCACCGATGACCGCGCGACCCCGCCTCGCCGCGTTCCTCACACTCACGTGCTGGATCTCCGCCGGCCTTGGCGCCGGCGGGCACTCCATGGTGTGTGCCCGGCCCAAGCCGGGGGGTCCGATGCACGGGGCCATGTCCCACCACGAGACCATGCCCCGACACGGGGCCATGCCCCAGCACGACGACGAGCACGACGATCACCCGCAGCCCAGCCCCGGGCGGCAAGGCTGCTGCTGTCCAGGCCCCTGTTGCTGCTCGCTCCCCGGTTCCAGCGTGCCGACGGCGCCCGCCATCGATGTCGTCCCCGTGGCGATGGGACGTCCCAGCCTCGACCCAACCCCGGCCACACTCCCTCCGCGTGTCCGGCCATTCGTCCTCCCGTGGGCCAACGCCCCACCCTCCCCGACGACCTAGCCCGGCAGCACCCCTCGACCGGCGGCCACGTGCGCGCCGGCCGGACGATGGCGCCAGCCCGCGGATCTCGCCCGCGGTGATTGGTGCGCACACTAGACTTGGGAGGACGAGGGACAATGATCTTCCATCGGCTCGCCCCACTGCTCGGCGCAGCCGCGCTGGGGGCGCTGCTTCCCCGCAGGGCCGATGCCCAGAAGGACACCACCCGCGCCGTCGAGGTCGCGCCGATCTCGGTGACCGCCGTCCGAAGGCTCGGCGCGGCGCCGCCGGTCGTCACGGTCACGGTCACGGGCGAGCGCATTCGGGACGCCCAGGCCACCGATCCGTACGACCTCGTCCGGCGACTCACCGGCATCGAGATCCATCAGCAGGGACAGGGTCCCGGATTCGCCGCGGACGCGGTGCTCCGTGGATTCACGTCCGACCATTCGTCGGACGTCCTGCTCGTCGTGGATGGCGTGCCCATCAATCTCCCGGTGCATGGCCACGTCGAGGGCTACGCGGACTGGAGCCTGCTGATCGCGCCCGCCCTGTCCGAGATGCGAATCATCAACGGTCCCGCCAGCCCTCGGTACGGCGACTTCGCGTTCGGTGGCGTGGTGGAGGCGTTCACCGACCTGGACGTCGGTACGAGCACCGGAGCGCTCACAGGTTCGAGCTACGGCGACGTGGGCGGCTGGCTCCGCACCGGCCTGCGTGGCGCGCGCGGCGGAGGCATGGCGGCCGGCGAGGCCAAGCGACAGACGGGATGGCGTGACAACTCGGACTTCTGGCTCGGCAACGGGCTCGTGCGAGGATGGCATGCGCTCGGGCGGGGGCAACTCGACGGCGGGGTCTCGTTCTACGGCTCGTCGTGGAACTCCCCCGGGTTCCTCTCGGTCGATCAGTACGACGCCGGCGACCTTGCCACCGCCGCGGACCCCACCGATGGCGGCGACGCGGCACGGCTCATCGCGCAGGCACACTACACCACGATCTTCGGCAATGCGGGCTTCGAGTCCCTGGTGTGGGGCCAAGGTGGACGGTCAACGGTGTTCCTCAACCTGCCGGAGGACGGGGTGTTGGAGCAGACCGAGGAGCGCGATGAGCGGCTGGCAGCCGGCGGGCGGGCCCAGTTCGTCTGGCAACTCGCCGGCGGCAGCGCGACGGCCGGCGCCACGACACGGGCCGACGCCGGGACCTACGATCTCTACAACACCACCGCCCGAGTGCGTGACGCCGAGGAAACCGCCTACGACGGCGACTACCGCTCGGGCGGCGCCTACGCCCGGTGGCGCAAGGTGGTTGGGACGCGACTGGCACTGGACCTGGGCGGCCGGATCGACGCCTTGCACTACGCCAGCCTCGACCGGCTGAGCGCGACCCCGCAACGCGTCTCGGCCACGGATTGGCTCGCGAGCCCCAAGGTGGGCGCGCGCCTGCTGCTGTCGCCGGCGGTGGTCCTGCTCGGCTCGTTCAGTCGCGGGTTTCGCGGCGCCCCTGGCGTCATCGGCGATCCGGGCCGGCCGCCCATGACCGCGTGGGCGAGCGAGTTCGGCGTGCAGCTGGCGACGGGAGCCGTGCGCGCGCACGTCGCCGCGTTCCGGCTCGACGTGAGCCACGAGCGCATCCAGGATCCCGTCACGCGCGAGATCTCGGACGCCGGCGCCAGCGTGCGGCAGGGGCTCACCGCCGATCTCGACGTGCAACTCGGGAGCCGCGTGGGGCTGTTCGGGTCCGTCACGTTCAACGACGCATCGATTTCCGCGACCGGCGATCCGACGATCCGACGATCCGCGTCGCTCGCACGCCAGGCGGACGGTGCCGTGCCGGCCGCGCCCACACCGACTCCGGTACCGACGTTCCACGTCGTGCCGCTCGAGCCCGGCGATCCGGTCCCCGGGGTCGGCCGGTACGTCGGACGGGCGGGAATCGAGACGCGGCCCGTCACCCGGATCACCGCGAGCGCGACGCTGCGGTTTTCCGGCCCATTCACGCCGGTCGGTGAGCCAAGCGTGCGCACGAGCCCATACAGCGTGCTCGATCTCGCCGGAACCGTTCGTCTCTGGGCGGATGTCGGGTTGGATGCCGAGCTGGCGAACGTGTTCGATGTGCGCTACCCCGAGGTGCGCGCCTCGGGCTTCGTGAACCCCGGTTGGCCCCGAACGCTGCGCGTCGCGCTACGCTTCGGCCGCGCGTCCGCCAACGCGCTGCTCCGTTGATCGGGAGCGGTCCATGGCACGCGGCAGGGGCGGGTCTTGCGTAGAGGATCAGAATTGCCAATTTTCGGTTCGTTCACGCCCTCACCCTCATTCAACCAAGGAGGTGATCCATTGTCTGATGGTACTACCGGCGGCAGTCCGGTACGGGCAAGCGATCGCCGTCCGCGGGGCTAATCTCCGGACCGAATCGCAGCACCTGCGCCGACCGATCGGCGTCCGAACGACGATCGCACCGGACTGACGCAGGACCAGGAATGAGCGGCGCCGCCGAGCGTTCGGTCTCGGTGGCGCCGCTCGAGTTTTTGCCGCGCCCAGCGCGCGGGGACTGGCGCACCGGCCGGCCGCGTCGCAGCATTCGGAATCCAGACGGGCCCCGACACCGCGGTGCCCCTTGCCGCCGGAGTCACACGATGACCGCTTACCCCATGCCGGGCTCGTGAGTCGTTTCGACGGGCGACTGGCCGTCCTGTTCGTGACGGCGTTCGTGGACATGGTGGGGCTCACGATGATCGTGCCCCTCCTGCCGTATTACGCGACGGACTTCGGCGCGACCGCGGTGGTGGTGGGGTTCCTGATCTCCGCGTTCTCCGTCGCCCAGCTCCTCTCGGCTCCGATCTGGGGTCGGCTCTCCGACAGGCGTGGGCGCCGACCGGCCATCATCGCTGGCCTCGTGATCACGGCGGTCGCGTACGTCCTGTTCGGCATCGCCGCCTCCGTATGGGTGCTGCTCCTCTCGCGCGTGGTGCAAGGCTTGGGCGGCGGCACAATCGGCGTGGTGCAGGCGTACGTGGCCGACGCGTCCCCGCCGGAATCGCGCACGAAGAGTCTCGGATGGCTCACCGCGGTCACCAGCCTCGGGGCGGTGGCCGGCCCCGCGTTCGGCTCGGCGCTCGTCGCCATCGGCGGACGGACGGCACCCGGATTCGGCGCCGCCGCCATCTCCGCATTGGTCGCCGTCTTCGCGTGGCGTTATCTGAAAGAAACGGCGGCGCTGCGGGCGTCCGGCACCTCCCCTCAGCGCGGACGGGTCACCGGCCGCGCTGCCATTCGCCGCGTCGTCACACACTGGCGCGAGCCCGCGTCGCGCCTCATCTGGATCTACACGATCGCCATCGGCGCGTTCTACGGGACCATCCAGACCGTCCCACTCCTGCTGATGGATCGTCTCGGCATCACCGAGCAAACCGTCGGCTACTTCATCATGTACCTGGGCGGGATGGGGGTCATCGTCCGCAGCGTGCTCCTCGGGTACGCGGTGGACCATCTCGGCGAGCCCCAGGTCTCCCGCCTCGGCATCGCGTCGCTCGCCGCGGGGCTCGCCGCGACCGGCCTGGCGGGCGGCGGCATGCTGCTCCTGCTGGGGTTCACGTTGATGCCGCTGGGCACCGGCCTGCTCTTCCCCTGTGTCACCGGACAGCTCTCGCGCGTCGTGCCAGGCCTCGATCGCGGCCTGTACATGGGGGTCCAGCACACCTTCGGCGGTGTCTCTCGCGTCGGGTTCCCGATCGCGGCGGGATTCATGATGGACAATCTGGGGCTCGGCGTGCCGTTCTGGGTGTCCGGGGTGCTCGTGCTGGTCCTGCTGCCGCTCACGAGCGCCATGCGCATCCCGCGCTCGGCACCCTCCCGACCACTACCCGCAACCGACATCGCGGGCGAGCTCCCCATCGAAACCGCGGAATAGCGGCGCCCGCTACTGGGCCGTCACGGAACTTCCCTCGACAGCCGAGTCTCAGAGTTCCGGCGTTGAAACGGCTTGGCCTTCGGGGATGACTGCTGAAGCACGCGTGGGTGCTCCGTCCAGCCTGGTTACGGCGTGCTAGACGTTGGGCCGGAAGACGCCCCACACCGCGCGGAGCGCGTCGCTGATCTCCCCCACCGTTGCCCGCGCCCGCACCGCCTCGACGATCGGCGGCATCAGCGGGTCCGTCCCGCGAGCCGCCGTCGCCACCGCATCGAGGCTCCGTCGCCAGACCTGTTCCGGTCGTCGCGCCCGGGTGGCGCGGACTCGTGCCACCTGCTCGGCCGCGAGCGTCGAGTAGTCGGGCGCGGGAATGGTGGGTGGCGGCGCGTCCTCCGTGAACCGATTCACCCCAACGATGACCATCGCGTTCGATTCGATGGCCCGCTGGTACGCATAGGCCGAGCGGTGGATGGCCTCCTGATAGTCCCCGCGCGCGATGGCCGCCGCCGCTCCGCCCGCGCTTCCGACCTCGTCGATCAGCGCCCGCGCCTCCTTCTCGATTCGATCGGTGAGATGCTCCACGTAATACGACCCACCGAGCGGATCCGCGGTCTGCGCCACGCCGGATTCATACCCCAGCACCTGCTGGGTGCGGAGCGCGAGCGTGGCCGCTTCCTCCGTGGGGAGCGCGAGCGCCTCGTCATACCCATTCGTGTGCAACGACTGCGTCCCACCCAGGGTGGCGGCCAGCGCTTGCACGGCCACCCGCACGACGTTCGTGAGGGGTTGCTGGGCGGTGAGCGTCGAGCCACCAGTCTGCGTATGAAACCGGAGCCGGCAAGCGGCGTCCGAGCCCTGATACCGCTCACGCACCAAGCGGGCCCAGAGACGACGTGCCGCGCGGAACTTGGCGACTTCCTCGAACAGGTCGTTGTGCGCCGCGAAGAAGAACGACATCCGCTCCGCCACCGCTGACGGATCCAGTCCGGCCGCCGTGGCCCGGTCCAGATACTCGAGACCATTGGCCAGGGTGAATGCCACCTCCTGCACGGCCGTGGCCCCCGCCTCCCGCATGTGATATCCGCTCACCGAAATCGGGTTGAACGGCATCCCCTCGTCCGCCACGAAGCGGAAGACGTCCGTGATCAAGCGAAGCGACGGATCCGGAGGGAAGATGTACGTGCCGCGAGCCGCGTACTCCTTGAGCACGTCGTTCTGGACGGTCCCACGGAGCGCGGTGCACGGGGCGCCCTGCTCTTCCCCGACCACGACATACATCGCGAGCAGGACTGCCGCCGTGGCGTTGATGGTCATGGAGGTGGACACGCCATTCAGGGGAATCTCGCCGAACAGGACCGCCAGATCGTCCACCGAATCGATGGCCACGCCGGCCCGTCCCACTTCCCCTTCGGCGCTGGGATGGTCCGAGTCGTACCCCATTTGCGTCGGCAGGTCGAACGCCACGGACAGCCCGGTTTGACCGGCGGCCAGGAGCGCGCGGAATCGCGCGTTGGTTTCCGCGGCGGTGCCGAACCCGGCGTACTGCCGCATGGTCCAGAGCCGACCCCGATACATGCTGGGATGGATGCCCCGGGTGAACGGGAACACCCCCGGCGCCTCGGGACCGTAGTGCTGGGCGATCGGAATGCCTGAGGGCGACGCCCGCTCGTCGCTCACGAAACCCCGACGCCCGCCTGCTTGCCGATGGTCTTCTGCACGAAGTGCACGTCCTCTTTGCTCCCGATCACGAGCGGCGTGCGTTGGTGGAGCTCGGCGGGCTCGATATCGAGAATGGCCCGCTCGCCGTCGCTGGCCGCGCCGCCGGCCGCCTCCGCAATGAACGCCAACGGCGACGCCTCATAGAGCAGGCGCAGCTTTCCCCGGGGAGACTTTTTGTCAGCCGGATACATGAAGATGCCGCCGGCAATCAGGTTGCGGTGGAAGTCCGCCACCAGCGAGCCAATGTAACGGGCATTCTTCCGGCTCTTGAACACGCGCACGACCTCGCGATATCCGTCGGTCCAGCGATCGTAGTTGCTCTCGTTGACGCTGTAGTACGTCCCCTTGGCAGGCGTCACGATGTTCGGATGACTGAGCAGGAACTCGCCAATCCGTGGATCGAGCGTGAATCCGTGGGCTCCCCCCGGACTCGCGCTGTACACGAGGATCGTGCTCGAGCCGTAGATCACGTAGCCCGCCGCGACCTGCTTGCGGCCAACCTGCAGGCAGTCCCGCAGGGCGCCGGGCTTCCCCTCGGGGCTGACCCGCGTATGGATCGAGAAGATCGTCCCGATGGAGGCGTTCACGTCGATGTTTGACGAGCCGTCGAGCGGATCGAACATGAGCACATACTTCCCCGGGTGGTTCTCCATGGAGACCGGGACGGGCTCGTCGTCTTCTTCCGACGCCGTCACGCACACGCGACCCGTTTTCTGAATCACCGACTTCATGACGTCGTTGGCGAGGACGTCGAGCTTCTGCTGTTCCTCCCCCTGGATATTCGTCGCGCCCGACCGACCCAGCACCGCCGCTAGGCCCGCGCGCCGCACATAGCTGGAAATCACCTTGGCGGCGAGGGCCACGTCGTATAAGAGGTTCGTGAGCTCCCCGGTTGCCTCGGGAAACAGCCGCTCCTGTTCGATGATGAAGCTCTCGATGGTAACCAGGCGCGCACCAGGCACGGCAACCTCGTCGTAAGAAGGTTGGGACTGCCTCGCAGTACCACAAAATACTGTCCATCCGACCGCACCGTTACCGTCCCCTCGCGATCGGTCCGATAGACGTCAATACCGCGACGGTCGAGCCGCGCCAGGACTGCCGGTGCCGGATGCCCGTACCGGTTCTTGGCCCCCACGCTGATCACCGCCACCCGCGGACCCACGGCGTCGAGCCAGCTACCCCCCGAGGCGCCCGCCGACCCGTGATGCCCCACCTTCAGCACCTCGACCTGCCGTACCGCGTCCACCAGCAGGGATTCGACGGGCATCCCCGCGTCGCCCGTCAACAACGCGTCGAACGCGCCGTACGAAACGCGGACCACGACGCAGTTCTCGTTCGGCCGGAGCTCGTGCCGCATCCATACGCTCGTTGGATGCAGGACCTCCACCCGCACGCCATCCCAGGTGATCACGTCGCCGCGACGTGCCGCGCGCCACTCGGCCCCGCTCCGATCCACGGCCGCCAAGAATTCGGCGTAGGGCGGCGTCCCCAGCGGTTGACCGGGCTCGAGCACCAGCGCGGGCGGTACCCTGTCCACCACCGAGGGCACCCCGCCCGAGTGGTCGGCGTCGCCGTGCGACAGGATCAGGAAATCCAGGCTCCTGACGCCGCGGCGGCGCAGAAACGGTGCCACAACGTCCCGGCCTGCGTCCACCGGCCCCATCCGGGGGCCACCGTCCATCAGGGCCCAATGGCCGTGTGGCGACCGGAGGACGATCGCGTCCCCTTGTCCAACGTTCAGCACGTATATGCTCAGCCCGTCGTACGAGTCCCGAATCCACCACGCCTGGAGGGCCGCCAGCCACACCACGACCGCCACCGCGGCACCGATGCGTAGGCGGGCGACGCGCCACGTGGGCCGGCGCCGCACCAGCCAGAGCACCGCCACGAGCAGCAGGCACCAGGGCATGGCGAAGGCCACGCCGGGATCGCCCGCCACCCGGCCGAAGGGAATGGCTCCGCCCAACGCGGCCAGGCGTTCGAGCGCCAGGAGCAGCACCCCGGCACCGGCGGCGAGTGTGGACCCAACCACCAGACTCCCGAACACGGCGGGCACGACGAACCCGGCGAGGGGGACGCCCACCAGGTTCGTGATCACGCCCACGGGTGCCACCTGCCCGAACGCGAACGCGCTGACCGGCGCGGTCGCGAGCACCGCGCCCACGGAGGCCGCGAGGAGTCGCAGCCAGGCCCGCCGCCTCAGGCCCAGACGCCGCAGCACCAGTGCCGCCTGCGATGTGCCCCAAACCGCGGCAACCGACAACCACGCGCCGACCTGCCCCACGGCCGCCGGGTCCAGCGCCAGAACCACCAGCACCGCTACCGCGAGGACCGCTCCCGTGGTTGGATGCCGCTGACGGACGCGGGCGAGGGCCTGGATGGCGACGAACCCGGCGGCGCGCGTGGCGGGAGCGGGAAATCCCAACAGCGCCACATAGAGCCACGTACCGATTGCTCCCAGCCACCCGGCGCGCGTGTGCAGCCCCAGGGCGCGTGCCACGAGCGCGAGCCAGGCGGCAACGATCCCCACGTGCAGGCCGGAGATGGCCAGGAGATGCGCGAGTCCGCTGGCGACGAAGTCGGCGCGCAACACGGGATCGATGCTCCCGCGTCGGCCCAGCACCAACGCCTCCACGATGGGCGCGCGCGGCCCGTAGAGGGTCGCGATCCGTTGGGCCACCAGATCGCGCACCACGAACCGGAACGGCCGGCGCTGACCGAGCACGCGCACGTGTGTGACGCGGAAAGCCCCACCCAACGTGTGCGTGCCGACGACGACGAGCGTCTCCCCGGAGCGGACGCGTGACGGCGCGAGCCGGAGCCGCAACGTGCCCCCGCACCCTTCGGGGGCATACCGCACGCGCGCGTCGGCGAGTCCACGGGATCCCGGCGCGTCCCCAAGACGCACGATGGCGGAATGGCGGCCGGGGGCCCACCGTCGCGCGCATCCGGCGCGCTCGCGTCCCGCCTGCGTCACACCCTGCACCGCGCCTACGAGCACCGCGGCGGCCAGGACGCCACGCCACGGTGTGACGCGCAGCAGCCATGCGACGGCCACCGCGGCTCCGGCAAGCGCGGGCCACGGGACCACAACGATGCGGCCGATCCAGAGACCGGCCGCGAGGGCGATGGTGAAGCGGGCAACGGGCGGCATGGCCGCCCGTCAGTTCAGCCGCTGGGCGGCGGGCGATGCTGACTGCTGGAGCGGGGCGCCTTCATGACGCGCTTGATTCCCTCGATCACCGCGACCGAGATGTCCGCCTGTTCCTGTTCCTTCTGGAGCCGGACGTGTTGCAGCACGGCCCCGCGGTGCTGCGTCGAGTAGCGCGGCGGCAGCCGGTTCAGCGCGTACACGACGACGTCGTCGCGACACACCTCGCACCCGCAAAACCCGGGGAACGTGGGGAGGAGCCGCTCGTATTCGCGGGCAACCACGATCTCGTTCAAGTTGATTACCCCATGATGGCCAGCTCCTTACCCGCCGGCACGGGCACGCCGGTGAACGTCGAGCCTGTGGTCCCGCTGAGCCGCACCCACACGTACGCCCCGATCCACTCCCCCGGCCCATCCACCAGCACCACTTTGTTGGTTCGCGTGCGCGCCTGCAAGAGGCCACCGCGCCGCGCCACCTTCTCCACCAGCACCTCGTGTGTCGTCCCGACGAGCGCCACGTTGCGGCGGCGGGCCACGTCGCGCACCGTCGTGATGAGCCGCTCCAGGCGAGCGCCGGCCACGGTGTCGGGCACGGGATCCGGCAGGTGCGGGGCGCCGGTTGCCTCGCGGGGTGAATACTTGAACGTGTACGCGTCGTCGAACCCGACGTCTCGGACCAGTTGATCGGTGGCCGCGAAGTCGGCGTCCGTCTCGCCCGGGAAGCCCACGATGAGGTCCGTCGTGAGGGCGAGATCCGGGATGGCCGCCCGGAGCCGGTCGACCACCGCAAGGTATTCGTCGCGCGTGTACCGACGACCCATGCGCTTGAGCAGGCGCGTGGAGCCGCTCTGGACCGGCAGGTGCACGTGCTCGCACATCGCGTCCACCTCGGCCATTGCCGACACGGCGCGCTCGGTGAAGTCGGTGGGGTACGGGCTGGTGAACCGGAGCCGGCGGATCCCGTCCACCGCGCCGACCGCGCGCAGCAGGTCCGCGAAGTCGGCCTGACCGTCGTGATATGAGTTGACGGTCTGGCCAAGCAGCGTGACGTCGGTGACTCCCTGGTCCGCAAGTGCCCGCACCTCGGCAACGACATCCGCCAACTTGCGGCTCCGCTCGCGCCCGCGTGTCATCGGAACGACGCAGAAGGTGCACCGATAATTGCACCCCCGCTGGACGGTGACGAACGCCCCAACCCGATCGGTCCGGACCAGCGGCACATCCTCGTAGTGCTCCCACGGCTTGAACGCGACCTCCGTGGCGCGTCGTCCCTCGACCGCGCCCCCGATCAGCTCGGGCAGGGCACGGTAGCCGTCCGGGCCAATCACCAGGTCCACGTGCGGCGTCTCCTCCAGCAGCCGCCGGCCGAGGCGCTGCGCCATGCAGCCGACGACGCCCACCACGACGCCGGGACGCTTGTAGTGCTTCATCTCACCCATGCGGCCGAGGATCCGTTGCTCGGCGTTGTCCCGCACCGCACACGTGTTCACGAGCAGCACGTCGGCGGCGGCCGGATCGTCCGTGGCCTCGTAACCCTCGCGGCGCAACACGCCAAGCATCAGCTCGGTGTCGGCCACGTTCATCTGGCAGCCGTAAGTCTCGATGTAGACGCGACGCGTCACGCGGCCGCCGGGTGAGCCGTGAGCGACCCGTCCCGGCGCGCCAGCCGCGCCGCGAATCGCGTTGGGGGAGTGGAGGTCGTGGGCAGCCGCACCGTGAGATAATCCTCGGTGAGCCCTTCGAACGAGCCGGCGCGGCGATCGAGCAACACGACGTCGGCTACTCCGCCGACGCGTCGTGTCTCGTGCGCCCGTCCCTTCTCCTCCACCAGCGCCCGCAGCTCCGCCGAGCGGTCCCGCTGCACGGCGGGCGTCACGCCGGCGCCGAGACGCCGCGCGGCCGCATCCGGACGTTCCGAGTACGGGAAGACGTGCACGTAGGTGAACGGGAGGTCGGACAACACGCCCCGCGTGGCGGCATGATCGGCCGCCGTCTCGCCGGGGAACCCGACGATGATGTCCGCGCCCAAGGCCAGCACCGGTAGCCGGGCGGCAAGTCGTTCGATCCGCGCCCGATAGGTCGCCGACGTGTACCAATGTCGACCCATGCGGCGGAGCAGCCGATCACTGCCGGATTGGAGCGGCGCGTGCAGGTGCGGCACCAACCGATCCGGATACGCGACCATCAAATCCTCGAGGCGCCCATCCACCTCGGTCGCCTCGACCGACGAGAGGCGAAACCGCACCCGCGGCACGTCGGCTATCAGCCGCTCGACCAGCGAGCTCAGTCCCGCTGCCCCGCGGCCCCACGGCCCCGCGGCCCCATCGAGATCCCTGCCGTATCCGCCAATATGCACGCCGGTCAGGACGATCTCCTCCACGTGTTCCGCGAGCAACCGCGCTTCGGCTACGATCTCGCCGGGTGTTCGCGATCGGTTGCGGCCGCGGGCAATGACGGTCGCGCAGAACGTGCAGTGTTCGTCGCAGCCGTCTTGGATCTTGAGCCAGGCGCGGGTCCCTCGCGCGAACCGCCGCAGCAGCGACGGCACGGTGGCGGGCGTCACCCCCAGGGCGCTCAGCACCGCGTCAGGATCGGAGCCCCCATGCACCGCCACCACTCCGGGCAGGCGCGCCAGCGTTCCGTCATCCACGCTCGCCGCGCACCCCATGATCACCGTCCGCACCCCCGGCCGCGCGCGCGCCAGGCGCCGCACCAGGCCACGCATCTTCGCCTCACCGACGTGCGTCACCGTGCACGAATTCACGACGGCGGCGTCGGCGAGCACCGGGTCGTCCACCACGGCGGCGCCGGCATCCTCGAGCGCCTGCCGCACGATCTCGCTGTCGTACTGGTTGGCCTTACACCCGAAGGTGTGGAGGTACACGCGCTTCACGGTCGGATGGTCACGGTCCAGAGGAACTGCCATGCGTTCTCGCTCGCTCCCCCGCCGCGCCGCATGGCACGCTCGAGGGCGACGTCCACGACCCCACGCCCGCCCGCCATGGCGGCGCCGATGCCGAGCGCGACATCCAGCTCGTGGGGTTGCTGGTCGGTGGCCGAGAACGGCAGCGTGGCATACCGGACTCCCACGCGCAGCGGGAAGCGCGAGCCGCCCGCGTCCGCGGCGCCCAGCTCCAGCCCGCTACCGAGTTCCCACGTGTCGAAGGCCCGGCCGGCGAGGTCCGCGTTGGCGGAGCTCCACGAGCGCCACGCCACGCTGGCGGACCATCGCACGGCGCGGCGCGGCGTGAGCTGGAAGCCTCCCGTAATCGACACGGGCAGGTCCACGCTGCCGACCCGGAGCGAGTCGACGTCCACGGTGGCCTTGGTATCGGTCCGTACCGCGAGTCCGATCACGAGCGGCGATGCCGGAAGCCACACGGCACCGGCCGAGAGGCCGTAGCCCCGCAGCGTCTCCTCGCTCTCGACGCGATACCGTTGATACGCGGGGTCGCTGAACACTCGGCTCAACGTGAGCTTGGCCGACCCGGTCAGCATGTGGGCCCCGATCCCCAACCGCAGTCGCGTCCCGAGGCGGTACGCGAGCGCGCCGCGAATGTCCACCATGCCCCCGCGCGAGGTGGTTCGCTCCTCGAAACCGACCGGCTGGCCCCGCAGCATGATCGTGTCCAGTCCCTGGAGGTCGTACGACCGATCGGTGTATTGCGCATAGCCGAGGGCAAAGGAGAACGGTGTGTTCCCGACCGCACCGCTGAACTGGCCGAGCGGGAACCGCGTGGACGACAGGCCGCCCGCGTGGACCGTATCCACGCTGTAGCTGCGGAAGTCCGATTCGGCGACCATCTGGGCGGTGATCGCCCGGTAGCCCGCAACCGCGGCCGGATTGATGAGGGAGCCCGGGTCGAGCACGGACAGTCCCCCGCCCAAGGCGCGGGTGCGCGCGTTCAGCGCGCGGCCGGGGAACCCCAGGCCGCGGATGCCATACACCGAAACTTGCGCGGCGAGGTCCCCGGTCCCGACGAGCAGGACGCTCAGCACCGTCACCAGCAACCGGCGCATCAGCGGCCTCCCAGCGTTACGGGTGGGGCGAACGTGATCTGCAGGCGCGGCCGGACTGGACCACTCGCGGCGCTCCCAAACCGGACTTCCGCCACGGATCCTCCCTCCGGAATCGCCCGCACCACGAGCGCCCGCGGTCGGGTCGAATCGCTCGCCCACTCGCGCACCAGCGTCGTGACGTCGAGGCGCAGCGTGTCATCCCAGCCAATCGGGAAGAAGCCGAGGCGCGCCACGATGGAGTCGGTCACGAGCGCCTCGAGCGGAGACTTCGCGCCGACGTCCGACGTCAGTCCATGCGCGAGCAACGCCAGCGTATCACCGGGGGCTCCGAGCACCGGGCCCGTGGGAATGAGCAGCAGCGTCGCGCGCAGTACGGTCGACGAGTCCATGATGCGCGCCGGCAAGCCGAAGCGCAGCAGCGTGCGAATCGAGGGAACGCCTCCCGCCGCGCGCTCGTCGGGGCCCACCGCCGGGAGCGGCGTGGCGGTCACCGCGTTGAACACGGCCACCTTGCCATCGAACCGCGACACCGTCGTTCCGGCCGAATCCAGGCTCACGTATCGCGTCAGCGACGGGGCCGATGCCCCCCCGACCGACCCAAGCTGGACGTATCCCCCGGTGGTCCGCAGCTCCACGCCGAGCGCTGCCACGTTCCCGTCGGCGGCGAGGCTCGGAAACGCCGCGGAGTCGAACGTGGCGAAGACCGACAACGCGGTTGTGGAGTCGGGAACGGGGAGGACCCCAATGATGGTGGAATCAGCAAAGGACGGGTCCAAATCGCCATAGGTGACCGTCGAATCCACGGCGACCGGCAGGCGATGGAACACCAATTCGAGCCCAGTCTGCTCCGTGTGCCTTGCCACGATCGGTAGCTCGACCACGAACGAGTCCGTGCCGATCACCGGACCGCGGATGGTGTCGCCCGCGGCGAGGAGCAACGAGTCGGAAAACGCTACGAACCGGTAGACGACCCGGCTCCCCGCGTCGCCGGTGGCGCTCGAATCGCGGTATGCCTGCAGCGTCGTTGCTTCCCACGAGCGCACGTATCCGCGGAACGCGCTGTCCGACACGATGTTGTCGAGCAACACCGAATCGACCACGGTCACGTGCTCGGGCGGACAGTAGTCCGGGCACGCGCCGCCCTGGGGAGCGAGCAGGTCCTCCGCGCAGGCGCTGACGACCGCAAGCGCCGCGACGGCCCACACCACATGCAACCGCCGGCCGCCGGCTCGTTCCCTCCGCCTGACCGCCTGACCGCCTGACCGCCCGTGCAAGCCCCTCGCCATTGCCGCCATCACCGTTCCAGATCGGACGGCCCGAAGCCATCCGGTAAGAGATCGCGCAGCCGCCATGTGCGGGTGCCCGCATCGCTGCTCGCCGCGACGGCGAGGTCCATCCCGAACTCCGCCAGGACCTGCCGGCACGCACCGCAGGGCGCCGATGGCGGGTCCCGGTCCGTCACGACCACCAGCCGTCGGAAGCGACGCGCACCCGCCGCCACCGCCGCGCCAAGCGCCACCCGCTCCGCGCAGTTCGTCAGCCCGAAGGAGGCATTCTCGACGTTCGCGCCCACGAAGACCCGCCCATCGTCCGCCTCGAGGGCCGCCCCGACCCGGAAACCGCTGTACGGCGCGTAGGCGTGGACCTGCGCCGCCCGGGCGGCCACCGTGAGGGCGTCAGTCACTCGAGCTCCCGCAGAAACGACTGCCCCGCCGGCACCGTCACCGAAAAGTAATCGGCGATCGTCGCTCCCACGTCCGCAAAGGCCCGCTCCCCGAGGGCCACCGGCCGCACCCCGGGACCCACCGCGAGGATCGGCGCGGCTTCCCGAGAATGGTCGGTGGAGGGGGTCGTGGGATCGTTGCCGTGGTCCGCCGTGAGCAGCATCAGGTCATCGGGATGTAGCATCTCCAAGAGCGCCGGCAGCGCACTGTCCAGCTCGCGGAGCCCCTCATAGAACCCCGCCACGTCGTTTCGGTGCCCCCAGGTCTGATCGAACTCGACGACATTGGCAAAGACCAGCCCGTGATCGAGCCCGCCGAAGGTCCGGCGAATGCGGTCGTACGCCTCCCGGTTCGTCGCCACATGACAGCTCGCGATCCCGCGGCGCGCAAAGAGATCATCGACCTTCCCGACACCTTCTCGGGGGACGCCAGCCTCGGCCAGCCGGTCCAGCAATGTCGGACCCGTGGGCGCCACGGAGAAGTCCCGGCGATCGGGCAACCGCCGGAACGCGCCCGGTGCTCCCGTGAACGGCCGCGCGATCACCCGGGACACGCGGTGCTCGCCGGTGAGCATGGTCCGCGCCGTGCGACAGGCGGCATACAGGTCCTCCTGCGAGACGCGGGCGTCGTGTGCCGCGATCTGAAAGACGCTATCGGCGGACGTGTACACGATCCAGTCGCCGCTCGCGAGGTGCGCGGGCCCGAACTGCTCGATGATCGCGGTGCCGGACGCCACCACGTTGCCGAGAACCCCACGCCCCGAGCGGCGCGCGAACTCCGCGATCACGTCCGCCGGGAAGCCGTGCGGATAGGTCGGGAAGGCCTGCTCCAAGATCAGCCCGCACAGCTCCCAATGGCCCGTCGTGCTGTCCTTTCCGGCCGAATGGGGAAGCGCGACGCCGTGCGCAGCCGTGGGCCCCGTGCAGGACAGTCCCTGCAGCGGGCGCGCGCACCCCAATCCGAGCGCCGCGAGGTTCGGGAGCGCCAGCCCGCCCACGGCTCGCGCCAGATTCCCCAAGGTGTCGCTCCCCGTATCACCATAGGTCCCCTGATCGGGGCAGACGCCGATCCCCACCCCGTCGAGCACGATGAGCGCGACGCGCCCGCGGCCGCGGTTCATTCGTGCTGATAGCGTCGCGGCACGCGCGCGCCGAGGCGCGCCAGGATCTCGTACGACACGGTGTGCGCCCACCCCGCGAATGCGTCAACCGTGATCATTGCCGGCCCATCCGTGCCAATGAGGGTCGCGACGTCGCCCGTCCGCACTTCGCCGCGCGACCCCACATCCACCATGATGAAGTCCATCGTGACCCGGCCAACGATGGGCATCGGTGCGCCGAGAAGCAGGACACGCGCCTCGGGGGCGAGAACGCGGGGAATGCCGTCCGCGTATCCGATCCCCAAGGTGGCGATCGTCGTCGCCTGTGGCGCGGCCCAATCGCCCCCATAGCTCACGGTGTCGCCCGCCTCGACGCGCCGCACGCTCACGACTGGGGCGCGGAGCGACAACACGGGGGCCGGTGGCGCGAGATCTGGAGCATGACACCCGCCGTACAGGAAGATGCCGGGCCGGATCAGATCAAACCCTCGCTGGAGACGCCAGGCGCCGACACTGTTGGCCACGTGCAAGAGGGCCGGTCGAGGACCCAGCACCGCGACCGCGCGCTCGAAGCGATCGAGCTGCACCGACACCGACTCGGGGGCCGTGTCGGCGGAATGCAGGTGCGTGAAGGCTCCTTCCAGGTGTGGAGACCGACAGGCCGCGAGCGCTTCGGTATCGTCCCATCGCACACCGCAGCGCGACATGCCGGTGTCCACCTCGAGGTGGAACGGTTGGTCCCACGCGCGGACCGCGTCGACGCGATCGAGCACGGCTCGGCAATCGAGGTCGCGGAAGTGATCCAGATCGGACGGGGCCCCCGGCGTGAAGACGAGAATGGGACGCTCGACGCCCGACTGGCGCAGCTCGCCCGCCTCGGCCAGCGTGGCCACCCCATATCCCCACGGATTCAGCGCTTCCAACGCCCGCACGCAGGGCACGGCGCCCAATCCGTATGCGTCTGCCTTGACCATCGGCAGCAGCCGCGTACCGGGGAGTGCCGCGAGCACCGTGCGGGCATTGGCGACCAGATTCGGGAGGCTGACGTCGGCCCAGGCCCGGCCGTGGTGTGGTCGCGTTGACATGGTCTATTGGGGTCCGGTATTGTAACCGCCGAGAGGAGCCAAATGCAAGAATCATCAGCGCTTGGGCGTGTCGTGGACCTCGTCCGCGACCTCCGGAACCGGTGCCCCTGGGACGGGGCCCAAACTCCCCAGACCCTCCGTCCCTATCTCATGGAGGAAGTCTTCGAGCTCGATCATGCGATCGGCGAGGACGACGCCACGGCCATCCGGGTCGAACTCGGAGACCTACTGCTCCACGTGGCGTTTCAGATCGTCCTGGCGGAAGAACGCGGCGCGTTCGGCCCCGAGGACCTCACTACGCAGGTGGAGCAGAAGATGTGGCGGCGGCATCCGCACCTGTTTCCTCCCACCCCAACCCCACCGGCGGACCGCAACAGCGAAGGACCCGGAACCGCCTCGACCGCCGCTGAAGTGAAGGCGAACTGGGAAAAGCTGAAGCTCCGCGAGCGGAGCGACGAGGTGGCGCCAAGCGTCCTGGACGGGCTGCCGCCCACCATGCCGGCCTTGATCCTGGCGTTCCGCCTCCAGGAGCGCGCCGCCGGCATCGGGTTCGATTGGCCCGACGCTCAGGGACCGCTGGACAAGGTGCGAGAAGAGACCGAGGAGGTGGTCCGCGAGATGGAGGCGAATGGGCCTCGCGAGCGGCTTGAGCACGAGGTCGGCGACCTGCTCTTCGCCGCGGTCAACCTGGCCCGCAAGCTCGACGTCGATCCCCGTGGCGCGCTCGAAGGCAGCAACCGGCGGTTCACCACGCGGTTCCGCGCGATCGAGCGGCTCGCGGCGGACCGTGGGGTAGACATTCATGCGGCGGGATTGGAGATGCTGGACGGCTTGTGGGAGGAGGCTAAGAAAGCGGGATGAACGGGATGGACGGGATCCAGACATCCCGCCTCCCGGTATCCCGTCAGGGATACAGACGGTACATCATCCTCGGAAACGCGATCGCCTCCCGAATGTGGGGGATCCCGCAGATCCAGGCGACGGTCCGCTCGACACCCAGGCCGAAGCCGGAGTGGACGTACGTACCGTATTTCCGGAGGTCGAGGTACCAGCCGTACGCCTCCTCGGGCAGTCCCTGCGCGCGAATCCGGCCGAGCAACAAGTCGTGGTCGTCCTCGCGCTGACTCCCACCGATGATCTCGCCGTAGCCCTCCGGCGCGAGGCAGTCGTTGTTGAGCACGGTGCGCGGGTCGTCCGGGTTCTGCTTCATGTAGAACGCCTTGACCTCGCGCGGATAGTTGTAGACGCAGACCGGGCGGTCGAACTCCCGCGACAGGAGCGCCTCCGCATCGGCGCCGAGGTCGTCCCCCCAGGACACGTCGGCGCCGAGCGCCCGGAGCTTCTCCACGGCGTCGGTGTACGAAATGCGCGGAAACGGCGGCGTGACGCGCTTCAGCGGTGCGGTGTCGCGCTCCAACTCCGCCAACTCCGTCTTGCGCCGCTCGAGGCACCGTTCGACGATGTAGGAAACGAACGCTTCCTGGAGCGCCATGTTATCGTTCGAGTCGTTCCAGGCGACTTCCGGCTCAACCATCCAGAACTCGGACAAGTGACGTCGCGTCTTCGATTTCTCAGCCCGGAACGTCGGGCCAAAGCAGTACACGCGTCCCAGGGCCGCGGCGGCGGCCTCGAGATAGAGCTGCCCGGTCTGCCCCAGGTACGCCGTCCCGAGGTCGAAGTACTCCGTCGAGAACAGCGTACCGGCCGACTCGCCGATGGACCCCGTCAGGATGGGCGTGTCCACCAGGTAGAAGTCGCGCTGGTAGAAGAAGTCGCGGATGGCCTGGATGACCTCGTGCCGCACCCGCATGATCGCCACCTGACGCCGGCTCCGGAGCCACAGATGGCGGTGCTCGAACAGGAAGGCGGTGCCGTGCTCCTTCGGCGTGATGGGAAAATCCACGCTCGGCCCCAACACCGCGACGTCGGTCGCGGTGAGCTCCACGCCACCCGGCGCGCGGTCGTCGAGCCGCACCGTTCCGGTCACGGCGACCGCGGCTTCTTGCGTCAGGCCACGGAAGCGCTCCCACACGTCATCCGACAGCTCCTTCTTGAGGAACACCGCCTGGAGGTACCCGGAGCCGTCGCGCAACACGAGGAACCCGATCTTGCCGCTCGAGCGGGTCGTACTCACCCAGCCGCGAACGGCGACCGTCGCACCCTCGCGCGTCGGGAGCTCCGCAATACGTGCCGTGGTGGCCATGGCGCGCGAATCCTATGCCTGCTCCTGGTGGGTGTCAACGCGATCGGGTGCGCCCCGAAGCGCATAGCCGTGCCGGAAACCGCCCGGAGCGAGTGGCGCGAACCCTTGGGAACGCGCACGCGCGCACCGGCGGCCCGCGAGCACGTCCCGCCGAACCCCACCGCGGTGTGGAGCCGTCCGCTGGGGCGAGCGGCCTCCGGTCCCCCTGCCTACACAAACGCTGCCATCGTCGCCCTGGCGGTGGACCGGTACCTCTCGATGCTGGACCTCGAAACCGGCCGCCGCCTGTGGAAGAAACGCCTTGCCGCTCCCGGCGTCGGCGGGCCCCTCGTCGATGGGCCGAACATCTACGCCGCCACTGGTGGCCATACGGGTCGCGTGTACGCCTACACCCCGCGGGGCAAGCGCCGTTGGGAGCGCACGCTCGCCGAGGTGTCTCCGCCCCTGGCGCTGGCGGCGGGTCAGGTAATTGCCGCCACCGAGCAAGGGCAGGTAGTGGCCCTGGACACCCAGACCGGCCATGTTGCTTGGCAGCGACGGCTCCCGCAGCCGGCGCGGGCGGGGGCAGTCGGGGCAGATTCGAGTATCCTCGTCGCCACCGACGACAGCCTGTACCGACTCCATGCGACGGATGGGACGATCGAGGCACGCATCGGCCTGCCTGGAACCATGCTCGCCCCCGCAGCCGCGCAAGGGAACACGCTCATCGTGACGACGGGGGCGGGACACGTTCTCGCACTCGACGCCGGCACGTTGTCGGTCCTCTGGTCCGTCGCCACCGATTCCCCCATCTTCGGAGGCGCGGCCGTCGCGCGGGACACCGCCTTCTGCGGAACGCTCAGTGGGGATGTTTGGTTCATTCCGCTGAACGACCCCGGGGGCGCCACCCACACATCCGTCCATACGCCAATCCGGGCGCCAGTCTCCCCAACGCTGGACGGGGTCTTGATCGGGACGGTGGCTGGAGAGATTCTGTTGGTGCGCGTGGACGGGCCGCCGGCCTCGCGTGGGAAACTCGATGGACCCATCGAGCAATTGGTGCTCATTCGGGATGGGCGCATGTTCACGCTGGATGGCAAAGGCAGGTTGCAGGTATGGCGGTAGCCCCGGATGGACGCTTGGTCCGGCTGGCGCTGCTGACGCTCGCACTGACCACGGGCGTCAGTACCGGGGCGTGGTCGCAAGTCGAGTCGCCACGACCCGGGCGCCCCTGGTACGTATCGACCGCCAAGTGGGCCCGGTGGCCCACCCTCGCCGTGGCCGCTGGACTGACGACGGCGGCAATCATCGTCAAGGGCCGCGCGAACGACTCGTTCAATGGCCTGAAGCTGATCTGCCAAGCAGGTCCGCAGAATTGCCTCCTGGGCCCGGACGGGACCTACGTGAATGGCGATGCCGAGCGGTTGTTTCAGGAGACCCTCCGGCTGGATGCCCAGGCCCGTCGGTGGATGATCGGCGGGCAGGGGTTTCTGTTCCTTTCCGGTGGGCTATTCTTGATCGATCTGGTTTCGGGAAATCGGGAGCCGAAAAACATCCCGTTCTCCCCGTTCGAGGCCTACGCGGTCCCGGGCAGGCTGGGCCTGCGATGGAGATTCTGAGCATGTCCACGCCCTTGAGCCAGCGTCATTGCGTCCCGTGCCGCGGTGGGACCCCTCCCCTGGACGGGCCGACACGCCAACGACTGATGGCCGAACTGGGTGGGGACTGGCAGGTGGTGGAGGCACATCACCTCCATAAGGAGTTCCGTTTCCCTGACTTCGTCACGGCCCTCGGCTTCGTCAACCGGGTCGGGGCGGTCGCCGAGGCCGAGGGACATCATCCGAACATCGAGTTGACGTGGGGGCGCGCGGCTATCAAAATCTGGACGCACGCAATCGACGGGCTGACGGAGAGCGACTTCGTGCTGGCGGCCAAAGTGAATGCCGTCGCCAGTCAGCCCTAACGGACACCCGGGAACGACGACGACGCCATCACGCAAAGCACCCAGTGGGCCGAAGGGCCAGACCGCGGCGGGCCCGCCAAAGCACTTCCGCGAGCTGCTCGTGAAGAGCACGCCCGAGGCACAGGCCGCCGCGCGCGCGCTGCGCGGCGCCGTGCGCACCGCCCTTCCCGCCGCGGCCGAATCACTGCACAGCGGGAGCGGTAGCGCGGCCGGCCATGCCCTCTACCACGTCAGCGGCCGGCTGGTGTGCGGGATTCACCCGACCGCGTCGTCCACGCTGCTCCAGGTGCACGGGGTCACGCAGGACGACAGCCCGGACCTGAAGCTTGGCGGGAGCAAGAAGGACGGCCGGCACGTGCGGTTCGGATCGGCGAACGACGTTCGCGATCAGGCCGCGGCTATTCGCGCCTTGCTGTTGAAGGCAGCCCGGCGCTAGCCCCGCCGCCTCACCCTTCACCCCTCACCCTGACCCTCTCCCGCTGATGCGGGAGAGGGAACCCTCACCCTAGCCCTCTCCCGCATCAGCGGGAGAGGGGTGGGTGAGGGAGGGAACCAATGCCGCGTCCGGTTGCAGACGCCCACGACCGAGAGCATTACCGGCACCTCGACCAGCACCCCCACCACCGTGGCCAGCGCGGCGCCGGACTCCGGACCGAACAGCGCGATGGCCGTGGCCACCGCCAACTCGAAGAAGTTGCTCGCCCCGATGAGCGCCCCGGGCGCCGCGATGTCGTGCGGGACCCGGAAGTGGCGCATCAGGCCATACGTGAGACCCGAGTTGAGGTAGACCTGGAGCAGCAGGGGGATCGCGATCAACACCACGTGGAAGGCACGTCCCACGATGTTGTCGGCCTGGAACGCGAAGATGAGCACCAGCGTCGCGAGGAGCGCCAGAACGGTCACGGGCTGGAAGAGACCGACGTACGTGCGCGCGAACCACTCCTCCCCTTTGAGCCGCACGAGCACGACCCGGCTCACGCTGCCGAGGCCGAGCGGAATCACGATGAAGGCCACCACGCTGTAGAGCAGGACGTCGTACGGAACGGTGAGCGTGCTGGCGCCCGTCACGAGCAGCCCCACGATCGGGGCGAACAGGACCAACATGATGAGGTCGTTGAGCGATACCTGCACGAGTGTGTACGCGGGGTCGCCATCCGTCAGGTGGGACCACACGAAGACCATCGCGGTACAGGGAGCCGCGGCGAGAATGATGCTGCCGGCCACGTACTGATTCGCCAGCTCGTCCCCGATCCAATGGACGAACAGGACCCGGAAGAAAACGTAGGCGATCAACGCCATCGAGAACGGCTTGACCAACCAGTTCACGAACAACGTGATCAGAATGCCCTTGGGACGCCGGCGCACGTCCGCGATGCTCCGAAAGTCGATCTTGAGCATCATCGGGTAGATCATGAGCCAGATCAGCACCGCGATTGGGACGTTGATCTGGCTCCCCTCGCCGAACTCGACCCGGCGCAGCGCGTCGGTCAGCCCCGGAAACGCCCGCCCGATCAGGACGCCAAGCACCATGCAGAGCACCACCCAGACAGAGAGGTAGCGCTCAAACAAGTTCATTCGCTTCGCCGCTCCCGCTCTGACCGCCGGGACCGCCGGGACCGCCGGGACCACCGGGACCGCCGGGTCCGCCCCGTCCGCCGTCACCCGGCTCCCCCAGTCCGGAGGTACTCCGCGAAGTCGTCGGGCAGGTCGCTCTCGCGGATCCCGCGCATCGCGCGCTCCAGGTCGTACTCGACCCGACCAAACTCGACGCTGACGCGCCCATCCTCCACGTCGAGCACCACGTACCCGGCGCGCCAGTCTCCGTCCTTCGGTCGCCCAACGCTACCGGTGTTCACGAAATGGACGCCCTCGACCACGCGATGCCACGGTTTGTGGGTGTGTCCGAATGCGAGCACGTCGCCGGACCGGATGCCCGCCTGCCTGGCCATCTTCAGGTTGAACACATCTCCGCGGTCCTCGGTCCAGTAGAACGTGTTGAGGACGGGGTTCCCATGGACCAGGGTGACGGTCGGACCCGCGAGATGGCCGCCGAGGGGACGCAGGTCCAGCCGAAACGGAAGCGCGCCGAGGCGCTGCTTCGAGATCTCGCTCGTGTGGGCCAGGGTCCAGGCATAACTCACGTGTGACAGTTGCTCCTGGACGGGATCTTCGTAGCGGCAGCCACAGTGTTCGTATCCGGTGGCGACCGTGGAGTCATAGTTGCCCGCGACGCCCGGAATGCCCCGTTCCGCCAGGAGCGTGACGACCTCGTTGGGCCACGGCGCGTACCCCACCAGGTCGCCCAGGTGGTAGACGGGTGCGCCCGGTGCTCGGCGCTGGAGGTCGGTAAACACCGCCTCCAGCGCCGGCAGATTGGCGTGCACGTCCGACAGTAGAACGAGCCGCACCTACGACGGCTTTTGCGCCCGCACGAACGCGCTGAAGATCTTGCCGTCGATTTGCGGGGCGAGCGCGTCCGCGTCGAGCCCAGCCTCGGCGAGAAACGCGCGGGCGTCCGCGGCCCGATAGACGCGCGTCGGCTCCAGGGACGCGGCGGCGAACCCGGCATCGCGGAGCCCCGCCAGATACTCGTCCTCTTCGAGGGCGCCCGCCACACAGCCAATCCACAGCTCGACGTTCCGCCGCACCTCGGCGGGCATTGCACCCTTCACCACGATGTCGGAGACGGCAAACCGGCCTCCCGGCTTCAGCACGCGAAACGCTTCTCGCAGGACGCGCTTCTTGTCGGCCGCGAGGTTGATGACGCAATTGGAGATGATCACGTCCACCGAGTTCTCAGGGAGCGGGATGTTCTCGATATCCCCCTTCAGGAACTCGACGTTTCGGGCACCGGCCTTGCGTTGATTCTCGCGGGCCAGCGCGAGCATCTCGTCGGTCATGTCGAGTCCGTAGACCTTGCCCGTCGGCCCGACGCGCCGAGAAGACACGAGGACATCGATCCCACCGCCGGACCCGAGATCGAGTACCACCTCGCCCGGCTGTAGCTCTGCCAGCGCCGTGGGGTTGCCGCATCCCAGGGACGCCAGCACGGCCGCTTCCGGAATGCCGGCCAACTCGTTCGACTCGTAGAGCTCGCTGGAGATGGGATCGGCACTGCCGCCGCCGCACCCACATCCGCATCCGCTCGCGACGACGTTGAGCGCTCGCTTGCCGTACTGCTCGCGCACCGTCGCTTTGATCGTGTCAGCTGTATTGGTCATGCTGTGATTCTCCCAAGTGTGTACTCCCGCTTTCTCCCGCTCCTCCCGTCCATCCGCTCACCCACACGAACACCCAGGCGCCCCCCGCTTCGCCGCCTCGTCATACGTTTCCAGCGTGTCACTCAGGGTGCACACACAAGCCTCGAGCCGTTCGCGATTCAGGGCGTAGTAGTTCCACCGCCCTTCCTTGCGGCCGGTGATGAAGTCGGCTTCGCGCAGGATCTTGAGGTGGTGCGACAGCAGCGGCTGGGCAATGTCGATGGCCGCCGTCAGCTCGCAGACGCAGCGCTCCCCATTTGCCACCAACTCCAGGATCCGGAGCCTTGTGGGATCCGCCAGCGCCCGGAATCTGTCGGCGCTCGTTGCGATGTCCAGTTTAGTATGCACGCCGGCAATATATCAATGATCATTGATATGTCAACGGCGCCGTTAGGCGGTCAGGCGGCTGGCCGGATGGTCAGCCGCGGCTGGCCGGATGGTCAGCCACGGTTCATCCCGCTCGTCACGTCCATCCGCCCTACGGCTCGATCCGCGGTCCCGCGATCCCTCCCTCGGCGGTGGAATGGACCCCCTAGGTCTTGGCGCCTCGAGGCGTGGATCCCCCACATCCTGCAACCATTCGGCGGTTTGGGACGTCTTGGAGAATGGAGCGCGACGCCCGCGCACAGACTCCCGGATCGCTCACGTCAAGTCACGAGACCGATGCCTCTGACGCCCAATCCACGATTTCCGCTCCCGCTCATCCCCATTCTCCTCGCGGCCGCGGCCTGCGGCGGTGACACGGCCGGAACGGCCGCGCGCTGGGAAGCAGCGGTGGATACACTGGGCGACACGATTCGCGTGCACACGGTGTCGGGCAGCGTGTGGGGCGACACCGCCACCCTCGAGCCCGAGCTCTCCATCGGCGTGTTCGAGGGCGCCGAGGAGGAGATGTTCGGCGACGTGCGGGGCATTGCGGTCAACCCAGCCGGTGAGCTCTACGTGCTGGATGCCCAGGTGACCGCCGTGCGGCGGTTCGGGCCGGACGGCACCTACCTGGGCTCCTTGGGCCGCAAGGGCGGTGGACCGGGCGAGCTGCGGCAGCCCGAGGCGATGGCGCTCCTGCCCGACGGCCGGCTCCTCGTGCGCGATCCCGGCAACGGACGGATCAACGTCTGGGATTCCGCCGGCCAGAGTCTGCCGAGTTGGCGGCTGCCGAGCGGCGGGAATCTCCACACGAGCACACCCGTCTTCGTGGACCCGGCCGACAACGGCTACACGCCATTGCTCTTGAGGGCGGACGCGGACGTCACGGAATGGCGCTGGGGACTCGCCCACTTCGACTCGCACGGCACGTTGATCGACACAGTGCCGGTCCCAAATTGGGACTTCGATCCGCCCACGGTCATCGCGCGCAAAGAAGGAAGCACGAGCTCGAGCAACGTGCCCTTCAGCCCAAGAGTCTCATGGACGTTCAGTTCACTCGGCTACTTCGTGGGCGGCCTGAGCACGGACTACCGGATCGACCTCTTCCGCCACGACCAACCGATGCTGCGGATCGAGCGTGACTGGACCCCGGTGCCCGTGCTCGGCGCGGAGAAGTCCGAGCAGGAGCACCGCATTACCGAGAACTTCAAACAGAACTTCGGCAGCTGGCACTGGAACGGCCCGGCCATCCCCGACACGAAGCCCCCGTTCCGGGACGTGCTCGTCGGGAGCGACGGCCGCTTGTGGGTCATGCTCTCCCAACCCGGCTACGAATACCGCACCGAGGCCGAAGCGGTGGAAGAGGAGAAGCGCACCGGTCGTCCCCAACTCCGCTATCGCGAGCACGGCGCGTTCGACGTCTTCGAGCCCGACGGGCGCTACCTGGGCATGGTGGGCGTCCCTGACGATTTCCGCACCGCCCCCCAGCCGGTCCTGCGTGGGGACTACGTATGGGCGGTGACGCGCGACGACCTGGATGTGCAGCGGGTGGTGCGGTACCGGATCGTGCACGGGGATCGGCTCTACACGAGAAGCGAGTAGCTGGGCTGGGGCAGTGAGGGCAGTAAGGGCATTCATACCGCGTACTGTGAGTCCCCTCGATCATCCCGTCTATCCAACCCTAAACAACTCCACCCCCCGCTCGTACCGCCGCTCGATCCGGCGTCGTAGCGCCACGTGCTCCCGGCTGGAGAGCGATGGGTCCTTCGCGAGCAGGGCGCGGGCCTCCTGTTGGGCGACGCGGACCAGGTCACCGTCGCGCTCGAAATCCGTGTAGCGGAGCGTGAGCCCGCCCGACTGACGCGAGCCGGCCAGCTCGCCCATCCCGCGCTCCTTGAGATCCAGCTCGGCGATCACGAACCCGTCGTTCGTGCGGGCAAACTCCTTGAGCCGTTCCGCCGCGCGTGGGTTGTCCGTCAGCAACACGCAATGACTCTCCTCCGCGCCACGTCCCACCCGGCCCCGAAGCTGATGGAGCTGCGCCAGGCCGAAGCGATCCGGATGCTCGATTACCATGATCGACGCGTTCGGCACGTCGATGCCCACCTCGATCACCGTGGTCGCCACGAGCACCTGGATGTCGCCATCCCGGAATTGGCGCATCACGCGGTCGCGCTCGTCGCCCTTCAGGCGACCGTGCACCAGGCCGACGGTGGCCGGCGCGAGCGTCTTCTTCAGCTCCTCGGCCATGAGCGTCGCGGCCTTGAGATCGAGCTGCTCCGACTCGTCGATCACCGGATACACCACGTACGCCTGCCGCCCTCCCGCACAGGCCTCACGCAAGAACGCCCACACGCGCGCCCGTGACCGGCTCGATCGAACGCCCGTCTTCACGGGCGTCCGGCCCGGCGGCTTGTCCTTGAGCTCCGAGATGTCCAGATCGCCGTAGAGCGTGAGCGCGAGCGTGCGCGGGATGGGCGTGGCTGAGAGCAGGAGCACCTCCGGCGCCTCGCCCTTCTCGATCAGCGCCGCCCGCTGCTCGACCCCGAACCGATGCTGCTCGTCGATCACCACGAGCCCCAACCGATGAAACGCGGTCTTCTCTTCGATGAGCGCATGCGTCCCAACGATGATCGCGGACTCGCCGCTGGCAATGCGCTCGCGGACGCGCTGCTTTTCCCCGTTGGCCAGTCTCCCGATGAGCAGGTCTGGCACGAGGCCGAGCGGCGCCATCAGGCGCTGGAGCGTCGCGGCGTGCTGCTCCGCGAGCAGCTCGGTAGGCGCCATCAACACGGCCTGATAGTCGTTCTCCGCCGCGAGCAGCATGGCGAACAGCGCCACCACCGTCTTGCCCGCGCCCACGTCGCCCATCAGCAACCGATGCATGCGACGGGGCGAGGTCATGTCCGCGATCAGGTCGCGGATGGCCTGCTTCTGCCCGGCGGTCAACTCGAATGGCAAGTGCTCCTTGAGCGCCGTGGTCAAGGTGCGCTTCGGCTCGAACTCGGCGCCGCGCCGGGCGTGCGTCGCCAGGTGCCGAGCCCGCGCCACGACGAGCTGGAGGTCGAACAGCTCGTCGAAGGCGAGGCGGCGCCGGCCGGACTCGGCGGTCTCGGCGGTGCCGGCGGTCCCGGCGGACCCGGCGGACCCGGCGGACCCGGCGGACCCGGCGGACCCGGCGGACCCAGATGGTACCACCGGGGAGGGACGGTGCAGCTGCTCCAAGGCATCGCGCAACGGGAGCACCCCCGCAGTCGAGCGCGTCGCGTGTGGGAGTACGTCGTCGACGCTCGCGAGCATCGCGTCCAGGTTCTCGGCGAGGATGCGTCGTACGACACGGTGGCTCAGCCCTTCGGTGGCCGGGTAGACGGGGATCACCACCCCGCTGGCGACCCCCGGGTCCGCCGCGTCCGCCGCGTCCGCCGCGTCCGCCGCTTCTTCTAACACGATCTGCTCCCGCGGCACGACCTGCCGCCCGTGGAAGTACTTCACCGGACCGGTAACGAGGAGCAGTTGGCCGCGAGTGATCGTGCGCTCGAGAAAGGCCTGTCCTGGCCAGGCGCATTCGACCACGCCGGATGCGTCTTTGAGAATCGCCCGAAAGATTCGCAGGCGGCGCCGCGTCGGGAGCACACCCGTCGACACGACTCGGCCGACGACGGTGACCTCCTGACCGACCACGAGCTTGGCGATCGGCGTCACCGACGTCGCGTCCACGTAGCGATGCGGGGTGTGGTACAGCAGGTCTTCCACCGTCCGGACTCCGATGCGCGCGAAGGCCTCGGCGCGCCGCGGGCCGACACCGCGGAGGAACTGCACCGGCGTATCGTGGGTGAGTGTCATCCCTCGGCGAGCAGCTGCTCCGCGTACCGCACCGGATCGAACGGCTCGAGATCGTCGAGTCCTTCGCCCACGCCGACGAACCGGATCGGCACGCCCAGCTCGCGCCGGATGGTCACGGCCGCCCCGCCCTTGGCCGTTCCATCGAGCTTGGTCACGATGAGTCCGGTGACGGGAACCGCCTGCGTGAACGCCCTGCCCTGCTGAATGGCGTTCTGGCCCACGGTCCCGTCGAGCACGAGGAGGCTCTCGTGCGGGGCCCCGGGGCGCTTGCGCCCCGCCACCCGCACGACCTTGCGCAACTCCTCCATGAGGTCGCCCTGCGTGTGGAGCCGGCCCGCCGTGTCGATCAGGACGACGTCGATGCCGCGCACGGTGGCCGAGTCGATGGCGTCGAACACCACCGCCGCGGGATCGGTGCGCTGTTGTCCGGTCACGCACGGGACGCCAAGCCGCTCAGCCCAGACCTCGAGCTGTTCCGTGGCGCCGGCCCGGTAGGTGTCCGCGGCGGCGAGCAACACGGTCCGGCCCTCCCCGAGTAGGCGATGCGCGAGCTTCGCCGCCTGCGTGGTTTTGCCGACGCCGTTCACACCCAACAGCAGCACGACCGCCGGACCCTCGCCATCGACCGCGACGTGCAGCCCTTCGCGAACGCCGGCCTCACGGATCTGCGATGCGACCGCTTCGACGAGCCACGCGTGGAGTTGGTGCTCGTTCTTGATGTCGCCCCGCCGCATGACCTGCTCCAGGCGCTCCGCCAGCTCGAACGACGCGGATCCGAAGTCGGCCTCGAGCAGGACGCGCTCGACGCGCTCGAGCGCATCCCGATCGAGGCCGCGCACCAACACACCCACGTCGGTGAGCGCCACGGCCTTGATCCGCTGCCAGAGCCCCCGCTTCACGGCAGCCCCCGGCGCGTTCGCCAGGCCCATTCGCCGAGGAACGCGAGCATCGCCACGAGGAAGACCCACCACATATCGCGCAGGCCCACCGGACTGCCCGCCACGCGAACCTCCGCGGCACGGGCCGGCACGACGGCACGGGGCACGAATTCGTCGGAGTAGCGCTCGACCGCCACGACGCCCGACGCCCGGGCATGCGGGGCGCGCCAGCGATACACGCCCACGGGAAGGCGGAGGGCGGCCTGCCCCGACGCGTCAAACGCGAGCGCGGTGGTGAAGGTCGAGTCCGGCCCGGTCAGTTCCACCGGCACGGGCTCTGGCGGTGCGCTGTCACCGATCCAGCGAAAGGTGACGGGGACGTCTCGCGGCACCACCGCCGCCGCCATCAGGCTCGCGCCGCGGCCGGACCGCGTGGTAAGCAGCCACTCCACACCGGCGGCGAGCACCGCGCGGTAGGCTTCACGGGACGCGCCGCCGCGAAACGCCCACCGCCAGAGCCCGTCGGCGAGGGTCACCAACTCCCGCCTCCCGCTGTCCTCGCGTGCCACGAGAACCGGACGGGCGGGACCGCGCCGACCCACCCGCGCGGTGAGGACCGCCAGCCCGCCCGGGGCCGTGGTCGTGGGAACCCCACCGAGCGGGGCAAGCGAGTCCCAGGCAATCCCCGCCAGCCGTCCGAGCAGCGGTGACGCCGGCGGATCGGAGGCGACGTACCAGTCGGACGCCGTCGGGGCACCGGCGGATCCACCGGCCCACCGCCACACGGCACGTCCCGACGTGACGCCGCCAGTCTGTCCGCGGGAGACCACCGCGCCCGCCGCCCGCGCGGCATCTCGGACGCGCGCGGCCGGAACGACCTTCTGACTGCCCATGTCGATCCACCGCCCCGGGGCGACCTCTCCAAACGCCACTACGCCGCCCGGCGCGATATCGCGCAGCTCGCGCGACAGAAACCGCGCCTCCCAGTCGGGTGGACTGGCGACCAGGACCACCGCGGGCACGGTCGACACGGTGACGATGCGGAGCCGGGTGTTGTCGCGCGATTCAGGATCGCCGGCGGCGCTCAGCGTCAGCGCCAGCGGGTGCGTGCCGAGGGGAAGGAGGTTGGGAGGGAGGGTCACGGTGCGCCGAACGCGACCCCCACCGGGCGGAAGCGCCACCACCCGCCGCGCCAATTGACGCTGGCCCGTCGTGATCACGAGCGCGGCGGTCGAATCCCCGAGCCCGCCCCACGCCGTGACCTCGATCGTGATCGGCAGCGAGTCCGCCGCCAGCACGCGCGCCGGCACGGCGGCGTCAGTCAGGGCCAGGCCCGGGCCCGGTGCGCGCGGTAGCAGCACGATCTCCGCTCGCTCGCGGAGTTCCTCCGGCTGGAGTGCGAAGTCGTCGAGCTCCCCGTCGGTCACGATGACCGCCGGTCCGCCGCGCGCGGTCGCCAGGCGCAGCACGTCCCCGACGGTGGATCGCCCAGCCGTGGGCGGCGAGGAGTCGAATGGCGTCACCACATCGCCGAACCGGACGAGCCGGCCCCGTGCACCCGCGAGGGCGACCGCGGTATCGAGCGCCTGGCTCCAGGCAGTGGCGCTCGCCTGCATACTGAGCGACGCGTCGAGCGCCACCGTGTGCGGGCCGGCCGTCATGACTCGGCGCGCCGTGGCGTTGACCAGGAGTCCGGCCGTTGCCGCCAGCGCGACCGTCCGGAGCAGCGACAACCCCACACCGGTGGCCTTGAGGCGCTCGCGCACCACGTAGACCCACGTCGCCACCACCGCGAGCGCGGCCGCCAAGGCTATCCACAGCACGTCAGTGCGTCCTCGATACTGAACGTCCCATCGAGCAGCGCGCGCCCCACGATGACGCCGGCGAACCCGGCGTCCCGCGCCACCTGCAACTCGTCGAGCCCGGCGATCCCGCCCGCGAGCACGACAGCCACCCCGTGCCCCACCAGCCCCTTGGCCGAGGTGAGGGCGGCGCCGGCAAGCGTCCCGTCCCGCCCGAGATCACGATACACAATCGTCTCGACTCCAGCGTGCCGTGCCAACGCACACAGGTCCATTGGATTGCCGGCGACGACCCCAGCGAGCGTCATGGCGAACCCGTCGCGCACGTCGAGCGACAAGGCGATCCGCGTCGCGCCATGCCGCGCGACGAGCGCGGGAAGCGCCTCGATGGCTCCCACACCCGCGACGACGCGCGCCGCGCCCCAGGCCATCATTTCGTCGATGGCGGCGACCGTCGCGGGCGCCCCGCCAAGCTGCACGGGCGGATCCAGCTCGGTCACCAACCGACGAGCCAGGTCCCTGTTGTCGCCGGTGCCCCGAGCGCGATCCAGGTCCACCACGTGGAGCCACGTTGCGCCGGCCGCTCGCCAGTGTTCGGCCACCGTGACGGGGTCGCGCGCGGTGGCCGCACGCGCGAGGCCGCCGCCGCTGAGGTCGAGGGCGGGATAGAGTTGCACCGCTTGTGGTACCCGGGATGCGCGCCGGTGGGTCAGTCCGAGCGCGCGATGGCGCCGCCGTGATCCCGACCCAGCAGCCGGTCGTAGGCGGCCCGCTGGGCTTCGAATTCGTCGCGGCGCGAGGCCGGAACGGGCGTCCCGTCCCCGAGGTCCACGCGACGGGAGTTCACTTGCTTCCCGTTCTTCAGGAATTCGTAGTGCACGTGTGGGCCGTTGGCGAGCCCCGTCATGCCGACGTACCCGATCACCTGTCCCTGTTGAACCCGCACGCCGGCGTGGATCCCGCGTGCCAGCCTCGACATGTGCGCATACCGGGTTTCGATCCCGCGAGGATGGCGGATCGCCACCATGATTCCGTAACCACCCCAACGACCGGCGCGGATCACGGTGCCGTCCGCGGTCGCCTCGATGGGCGTGCCGATATTCGCCGCGTAGTCAGTGCCCAGATGGGGCCGGTTGACGCCGAGCACGGGGTGCAGCCGAGCACGGCTGAAGTTGGAGGAAATCCGCCGGAACCGCACGGGATACATGGCAAACGCCCGGCGCAGCGACATGCCACGATCGTCGTAGTAGGCGTTCCGTCCCTGGTCGTCCGAGAGCACGTACGCGGTATTCTCTACGCCTGCGGTGTGGATGTCCGCGGCAAGCACACGCCCGAACCGCATTTCTCCGAGCGATGACGTCAGGAATTCGTAGACGACCGTGAACTCGTCACCCGGCCGGAGATCGCGGGTGAAGTCGATCTGCCACCCAAAGATGTCCTCCGCGAGGGCCCACACGAGCGACTGGCGACTCTGGCTGTTCAGCACGGAATCCGGTATCAGGTTGTCCACGGTTTCGTACAGCGAGGACTGCACGCTGCCGGCAATGCGCGCCGTGTGCACCGTCCAGCCGATCGGATCGGTGGTCCCGTGCCACCCACTCGAGTCGCGTTCGGCGCGCAGAAACGCCTCCGCGCTCAGGCGCACCCGCACGCGCTCCGGCACGGTCTCCCCCACCGCCGTGGTGAACTCGAAGACCCTGCCCGCCGGCACCCTTCGTGGGTTGAGCCCGTCCAGGGCGTCCAAGACGTCGAGCATCTCCCGGCCCGCGATGTCGTGTCGGGTCAGTAACTCAGAGACGGTCTCGTTGCGCCGCAGCGTGTCCGCGACTTCGTGGAAGCTCCGGGTCACCACGATGGGGGCGGCCACCGGCACACCGTCGGCCGCCGACGCCGCCGCGCGCCAGCCAAGCACCAGCGCGCCCACCAGACCCGCACCGAGCAGCAGTCGCGTGGCGCGCCGCATCAGTCCATCTGCCGACGAATGAACGTCGGAATCTCCATCTCCGAGACATCCGGCGGGCCCTCGGCTGGCGCCGCCGGCCGCGCAGGCGGGCGCGGCGTACCAGGCTGCGAGGGCCGGAGCGGGCTGCGCCCGCTCGTGCGCTGCGGGAACGGGAGCACGTTGGGCAGGGGGCGCCCCGTCGCGCTGTCATAGCTGGTCTGGTGTTCCTTGTCGAACCCGGTGGCGATGAGCGTCACCCGCACTTCACCCGCCATCGCCGGATCCTGCACGGCGCCGAAGATGATCTCGGCGTCCTCGCCGGTCGCATCTTTGACGATCTCGCTGACCTGCGTGACCTCGCCGATCGTGAGATCGTCGCCGCCCGTGATGTTCACCAGCACCCCGGTCGAGCCCGAGATGGACACGTCATCGAGCAGCGGGCTCGAGATGGCCTGTTGGGCGGCTTCGAGCGCGCGGTCGTCGCCGCGTCCGATGCCGGTCCCCATGAGCGCGGAGCCGCCGTTCTGCATGACGGTGCGGACGTCCGCGAAGTCCACATTGATGAGCCCGGTGATGCTGATCAAGGTCGAGATACCCTGCGTGGCGTGCAGCAGCACTTCGTCCGCCTTCTTGAGGGCGTCCTGGAAGGGCACGTTGCGTCCCACGACGGCGAGCAGGCGCTCGTTCGGGACCACGATCATGGTATCCACGTGCTTGCGCATTTCGGAGATGCCAATCTCCGCCTGCCGCATGCGCTTCCGTCCCTCGAACAGGAACGGACGCGTCACGATCCCGACAGTGAGCGCGCCGACATCGCGCGCGAGTTGCGCGATGATCGGCGCGGCGCCGGTCCCGGTCCCGCCGCCCATCCCACAGGTGATGAACACGAGGTCCGAGTTCTCCAGCGCGCCCAACACGTCGTCCCGGGTTTCCTCGATGGCCTGGCGGCCGATCTCCGGGCGGGCCCCCGCGCCGAGGCCGCGCGTGAGCTTCTTGCCGATCTGGACCTTCGTGTCGGCCTGGTTGTGGAGCAGGGCCTGGGCGTCGGTGTTCACCGAGATGAACTCGACCCCGGTCATCCGTTCCGCGATCATGCGATTGACCGCGTTCCCGCCGCCCCCACCCACACCCACCACCTTCATGCGGGCGTTGCGGGTCGTCGTTTCCTCCAGCTCGAAGACCATTGGATGATCCGGCATCTCAGGAGTCTCCACAGTACCTCAGAAGAAGTCTTGCAACCACCGCCGCACGGGTCCTAGCCACCGCTCCACCGACGGGTTCTCCCCGCCGCCGACCAATCGCTGCCGCGCCGCCCACATCGCGAGCCCCACCGGCACCGCGTAGCGCGGCGCCGCGACACTATCCACGAGCCCCGTCACGCCACGATTCGGGATCCCGAGCCGCACCGGAACCGCCAGCACCTCGCGCGCCAACTCCGTGACCCCCGCCAACTGCGCGCCGCCGCCCGTGAGTACCGCGCCAGCGGGCAGGCGACCGGTGAACCCCGTCTCGTCCAGATTCTGCTGCACCAACCCGAGAATCTCGTCCAGCCGCTCCTGGATGATATGCGCCAGGAGCTCCCGTTTGGTCCGTCGCGACCCCTGCCCCGGTGTCGCGGGCAGCTCGATGGTCTCCTCGGGATCCACCAGCGGCGTGTACGCCACGCCGAATCGCTCCTTGAGCCGCTCGGCATCGGCCTGCGTGACGCTGAGTCCCTGGACGATGTCGTTCGTCACATGGGAGCCGGCAAACCGCAGCGATGCAAAATGGCGAATCTTGCCGTCCTTGAACACCGCCAGGTTCGTGGACCCGCCCCCCAGCTCCACCAGGACGCACCCGAGCTCGCGCTCCTCGTCCGCCAGGACCGCGAGCGACGTGGACAGCGGCTCGAGCACCAGCCCCTCGACCCGGAACCCGGCACGCTCGACCGCCCGACGCACGTTCTGCACGGCCGTGCTCTGCGTCGACACGAGATACATGTCCACCTCGAGACGCAAACCCGTCATGCCGGCGGGGTCACTGATCCCCCCCTGCCCGTCAACTCGATATTCCTGGGGAATGAAGTGGAGCAACTCGCGATCCGGACCGAGGCTCACGGCCTTGGCGACCTCGTCCACCCGCTGCACGTCGTTGCGCGTGATCTCCTCGCCGCTCACGGAGGCCAGCCCGGCCTCGGTGCGGGTGCGGACGTGCTCGCCGGCAATCCCACAGCACAACGCCGGCGCGTCCATGCCCGCCATGCGCTCCGCGTCGCGGACGGCCGCGCTCACGCCGCGCATCGTCTCTTCGATGTCGCGCACCATACCGCGGCGAATGCCGCTCGTGCGGGCGACGCCGAGCCCGAGGATCCGCACTCCCGGCGCGCGCGCGTCGCCCGTGGCCTCGGCGATCACCGCGCACGTCTTGGTGCTGCCGAGATCGAGCCCCGCCACCAGCCGCTCGCGCTTCACGTGCGGCGTCCCCGGGCGTACACGAGACCCTCGTAGCGCGCGTCCAGCTCGGCGAAGTCGCGGCGCGTGTCCTCCAGGTACCGTCGGACCACCGCCACCGCTTCGACGTCCGTGGTGGTCGGCACGGACCGCAACCACACGCGCTGTCGCTTCAACTCCAGCATCACCGATCCCCCACCCCCGTAGCGAACCGCCTGCACCGCATCGAAGAGTACCGAATCTCCCACGCGCACGACACAGAGGGCGCGCGCCAGGTTGGAATCCGCCCGCTCGAGAATCGGCAGCGCCAGTCCGGATCGTGCCGGGTCATACGGGAGTCGCTGTCCCTCACAGTCGAGCGGTACCATCCCGGCGGCGGTCGACACCAGCCCCACGGGCTCCTGCTCCACGACCGTTACGCGCACCGTCCCGGGGATCCGACGGCTCAGCCACGCTCGCGCGACCCCGGGCACCGCGGCCACCCGCTCTTGCGCCGCGTCCAGCGGATCGAACAGGTTCTGATCCGGGGCGAGCTGCAACGCCGCCACGAGCTGTTCCCCCGCCAGATACCGCGCCCCAACGATCTCCACGCGCCGCACCGCGAAGAACGACACGTGTCGCAATAGAAGCGGGCTCGCCGCGGCCACGCCGAGCACGACCGCCGCCCCCAACGCCCACCGCAGACCGCGGGTCACGCGGCCGGCTCCCGCAGCAGCCCCAGCAACTCCGGACCCACCCGCGTGATGTCACCCGCCCCCAACGTCAGCACGACGTCCCCACGCCGCACGAGCGCCGCGACTTCTGCCGCCACACGACGCCGGTCGCGCACCCACACCGTCTCGGCCCCCGCGCGCCGGGCCGCTTCCACGACCCGTTCTCCGGAGACGCCCGGCATCGGTTGCTCGCGCGCGGCGTAGATCTCCGTGACCACCGCCACGTCCGCCACGGCGAGCGCAATGCCCAGGCCCTCACCGTGCACCGCCGTCCGTGAATACAGGTGCGGCTGGAATACCGCCACCAGCCGGGCCGACGGGTATCGCTGCCGCGCCGCCGCGACGGTCGCCGCCACCTCCGTCGGGTGATGCGCGTAGTCATCCACGACCGTCACCCCAGCGGCGTTCCCCACGAGTTCGAAGCGCCGGCCGACGCCGGTGAACGCGGCCAGCGCCTCCAACACGGGTGGCAGCGGCACCTCGAGCGCCGCTGCGACCCCGACGGCCATGGCCGCGTTACGCACGTTGTGCAGGCCCGGCACACGCAGCCGCAGCTCGCACTCACCACCCCCCGGGACGGCCAGCCGCGCCAGCGTCGCGTCCACCCGGGCCCGGACATCGCTCACGCGCACGTCGGCATCGGGCGCGAGCCCGACCCGCCACACCGACGTCTCGATCCGCTCCGCCACCCGCCGCGCCCCACTGTCGTCCGCTCCCACCAGCACCCGCCGCGCCTGACCAGCGAACATCCGAAACGCGTCCTCGAGCAGCGCCAGGGTGCCGTAGCACTCGAGGTGATCGGCCTCGACGTTGTTGACGACCGCCACGGTCGGTGACAACGCGAGAAACGACCGGTCGTACTCGTCCGCTTCGACCACGAACAACTGGTCGCCGCCAAGCCGGGTGTTGCCATTCCAGGCCGGAACTCGCCCTCCGGCGAGCCCCGTGGGCGCACGCCCAGCGGCCGCCAATCCCTCGGTGGCCATCACCGTCGTGGTCGTCTTGCCATGCGTTCCCGATACCCCCACCACCACCGCTCCCGCCACCGCGTCGGCCAGCGCCTGCGCGCGACGGACGACCGGAATCCCGGCGGCCCGGGCGGCCGCCAACTCCGGATGGTCCGCGGGAACCGCCGCCGTGTGTATCACCGCGCGCGCCCCGGCTACGTGGCCGGGATCGTGCCCGCGTACCACCTGCCCGCCGGCGCGGACGACATCCGCCGCCGTGTCCGGATCCGTGTCACAACCAGTCACTGCGATGCCCCGACGTAGGGCCAGCAGGGCCAGCGCACCCATCCCCGCGCCGGCTATCCCCACGAAGTGGATTGGGCGGGGATCGTCGGGGGTAAAAAGCTGCATCGGTCGGGGGGCTAATATAGGGTCAATTCGAGAGTTACGAAAGCCTGCGGCAGTGTTACAACAGGTCCAAGAGCCGCTCGGCGATGTCCGTCGCGGCCCTGGGTCGTCCCTGCCCCCGGGCCGCGCCAGCCATCGCCGAGCGCCGGTCTCCATCCGCCAGGATGCCGTCCACGGCGTCCACGAGGGTCTCAGGGGTGAGGCGCACCTCTGGCAGGTGGACCGCCGCCCCCACCCGCTCCAGGGCGACCGCGTTGGCGGTCTGGTGGTCGGCGGCGGCGGTAGGAAGCGGCACGAGGATGCCGGGAAGCCCCCAGGCCGTGATTTCAGCGAGGGTCAGGGCCCCGGCCCGGGATATCACGAGGTCTGCCGCCGCGTAGGCGGCCGCGATCGGGTCCCAAAACGCCCGGACTTGGACGTTCGGCGGACGGTGATAGCGCGCGAACTTGGAGTAGGTCGCGTGTCCGGTGCTCCACAGCACCGCTGCCCCGCCAAGCCGCGACTGATCCAGCGCCCCCGCGAGTGCCTCGTTCAGCACCCGCGCTCCCTGACTCCCCCCCATCACCAGGACCGCCGAGTGGGTCGCGGGAATCCCGAGAGCCGCGCGCGCCGCTACGGGGTCCACGGGCTCGGGGGGCGTGATTGGGGTTCCGAGTCGGTAGATCGTCGTCCCAGGCCCGGTCCGGAGCCCCTCCACGTCGACCGTGAGGCCCACATGGATCTGCTGAGCCCATCGCGCCGCCCATCGGGTCGCAAGTCCGGGGGCGGCGTTCTGCTCTTGCAGCGCGATTGGGATCCCGCGCCGATGTGCGGCATACAGGACCGGCCCCGCGACATACCCACCCGTACCCACGACCAGCTTGGCTCCTTCGCGCGCCAGCACGTCGCCCGCCGCGCGCAACACCCGCGGGAGCAGCAACGGCCACCGGACGTTGCGCCACCACTGGTGACGGTAGATCGGCTCGGCGGGGAGCAGGTGAAACCGGTACGAGCGATCTGGCAGGATCCTCGCCTCGACGCCGCGTTCGGCACCGACCAGCACGGGCTCGATGTCGGGACGGAGTTGGCGAAGGGCTCCAGCGAGCGCGAGCGCGGGCATCAGGTGTCCGCCCGTGCCGCCGC
>Ga0307424_1000039_pt1 | contig 50495 bp, 39 predicted proteins | sample SalMarWE160320MG_FD_202157 | JGI IMG/M metagenome (GOLD analysis project Ga0307424, IMG submission 202157) | Salt marsh sediment microbial communities from the Plum Island Ecosystem LTER, Massachusetts, United States - WE1603-20 | ecosystem: Environmental > Aquatic > Marine > Intertidal zone >... | reverse complement strand
GGAGCGATCTTGCTGGTTGTGGTCGGGGCGGCGCTGGGCATCGGATACAACCTGGTGCATCCCCATCCCCTACCCTGGAAGGGGCACAAGATGGTCAAGGTGACCCTGGACGAAGCCGCGGCGGAGAGCCAAGGGGCCACCCCGGGCACCGACGCCGTCGCCCAGGAACCGGCCCCGAACCCCGGGGCCACCGCAGCCGCCCCGGCGGTGACCGGCATGGAACGGGAACCGGCCGAGGACCCCTCGCCCCGGACCGAACGGGAGTTCAAGCCGACCGATCCGGTCATGGACAAGGTGAAGGCGGATGCCTACAGCGACATCCCGGAGTCGGAGTACCCGATCGAGATCCACCTGGAGAAGGCCAAGGAGTTCTACGACCGCGGCGGGCTGCTGGTGCTCGACGCCCGGGATCTCTCCGAGTACGAGGAAGGCCACATCACCGGCGCCCAGTCCGCCCCCACCGACCAGATGATGGCGGACCTGGACTGGATGGAAGCCACGGCCAAGGACCCGCGGCCGATCATGGTCTACTGCAGCGGGGGCGACTGCGAACTCTCCATGACCCTGGGCTTCGAGATCGCCCACACCGGCCACCGCCGGGTTCTCGTGTTCGAGGACGGCTACCCGGCCTGGCAGGAGGCGGGCTACCCCACCTCCACCGGAGACAAGCCATGAACGACGAAGCGACCCTGGACTGGCGGTTCCTCTTCCGGCTCGCCCTGGGCGCGGTGTTCCTGTGGGCGGGGCTGGCCAAGATCGCCGACCCCGCCGGTTTCGCCCGGGAGATCCACAACTTCCACCTGATGCCAGTGGCCGGGGAGAACATCTTCGCCATCGTGCTCCCCTGGGTGGAACTCGTCTCCGGGCTGGCCCTGGTCACCAACGCCGCCCCCCGGTCGGCCACCCTGGTCCTGGGCGGCCTCCTGGTGGTGTTCTTCTTCGCCATCCTGAGCGCCATCGTCCGCCATCTGGACATCGCCTGCGGCTGCTTCGGGACCAGCGACGCGTCCAAGACCGGCTGGGTCACCCTGCTCCGGGACGCCGCCTTCCTGACCCTGGCGCTCCTCGGCTGGCCCCGGCGGGGCGGAGCCCGGCACCGGACCGCCCCCGAGCCCGAAGCCGCCTGACCCGCCCGAACCGGTAGGCACCCGGCCGGATCGGGCCGCCCACGCTAGCCGTTCCCGAGGCATTGCGGGTAGAGTCCCCGGGTGGACCTCACGACTCTGGCTATCATCCTGGTCGGCGGCCTGCTCGCCGGCATCATCAACACCGTGGCCGGCGGGGGGTCGATCATCACCCTCCCCCTCCTGATCTTCGCCGGGCTGCCGGCCACCGTGGCCAATGGCACCAACCGCGTGGCCATCGTGTTCCAGAACGTGGGTGCCCTGGCCTCCTTCCGCCGGCGCGGGCTCACCGTGGGCCGGGAAGCCTGGCTCCTGCTCGTCCCCTCGCTCCTGGGGGCCTACGCGGGAGCCCGGCTGGCCGTCGATCTCGACGAGGTGATCCTGCGCCGGGTGATCGGCGGGGTGCTGATCCTGATGCTGGTCCCGATCCTGCGCCGCTCGCCCCCCGGGCGTGCGGACCGGCCGGTGGCGCCGCCGTCGCGCCCCTGGGTGTGGCCGGTGTACTTCCTCATCGGGGCCTACGGCGGCTTCCTGCAGGTCGGAGTGGGCTTCCTCTACCTGGGACTCCTCTCCGGCATCCATCGCACGGACCTGGTGCGGGCGAACCTGATCAAGGTGTTCTACGTGCTGGTCTTCTCCCTCCTGGCCCTGGGCGTCTTCGCCGCCGAGGGACAGATCGCCTGGCCCCAGGGGCTGGTGCTGGCCGCCGGCACCGCCTGGGGCGGCTGGCTGGGGGCCCGGATCGCGGTGGAGAAAGGTGAACGCTGGATCCGGGTCATCCTGGTGATCGCGGTGGTGGTGGCCGCCTTCCGGCTCACCGGGCTGGCCGGACTCGTCTTCGGAGGCAACTCATGAGCGGAAACGGGAACGCGAGCAGGCTCTTCGACATGCACACGCATTTCTTCGGCCCGGTCTTCTTCCGCACCCTGGCCGCGGCCGCTCATCCGCAGCGGGACCCCGGACCGGGTCTGGAGCGGCTGACCGAGAGCGGCCTCGTCCTTCCCGATCCCTCGCCGGAGGCCCACGCCCGCCGCTGGGTGGCGGAGATGGACCGCCACGGGGTGGAGCGGATGGTGAGCTTCGCCAGCCTGCAGGACGAGGCCGAATCGACCGCCCAAGGGGCGGCGGCGGCTGGCGGGCGGCTCCTTCCCTTCACCGTGCTCGACCCGAGCCTGCCCGCAATGGCCGAACGCCTGCCAGGCCTGCGCCGCGACCTGGGGATGCGCGGCCTCGTCCTCTTCCCGGCCATGCATCGCTTCGATCCGGGAAGCGAGAGCCTCGATCCCTTCTACCGGGCCGCGGCCGCGGAGGGGTTTCCCCTGGTCGTCCACGTGGGCCGCCTGGAGGTGCGGATCCGCCATCTCCTGGGACTTCGCTCCGAGTTCACGGGCGACCTGGCCCGCCCGGACCGTCTGGAGCCGGCGGTCCGGAGGCACCCGGACCTGCGGTTCATCATCCCCCACTTCGGCGAGCGCCATTTCGCCGAGACCCTGGACCTGGGCGCCCGGTATCCGAACGTGGCCGTGGACACCTCCAGCAGCAACGCCTGGCGGGAGGCGGTGCCCGGGCTGGGCCTGGACACCATCTTCCGGCGGGCGCTGGAGGCCCTGGGTCCCGAGCGGATCTACTTCGGGACCGATTCCAGCGTCTTCCCCCGTGGCTGGAGAGTGGAGCTGTACCGGGAGCAGGTGGCGGCCCTGGAGGCGGCCGGGGCCTCGGCCGGGGTCCGGGAGCGAATCCTGGGGGGAAACGCGCGGGAGCTGTTTCCCCCGGAGGCCCGGGGCTGATTTGCGCGGGCTGCCGCGCTAGAATCGGGGCATGGAAGTCCGCGCCGGCTACGAAGAGGGACATCTGGTGGTGGCCGCGATCCGCGTCCTCGCCCACCGCCAGGAGGGTCGTCCGCCCACGGTGGAGGAGATCGCGGAGCTGCTCAAGCTCTCGCGGGAGTGGGTCGGCGTGTTGGTGAACGCGCTGGAGCGGGCGGGAGCGGTCCGCGCCCTCACCGGCCCTTTTGAGACCCGGGTGGAGGTGGCCGATGCGCTGCGTCTGGAGGACCTCCCCAAGGGCGCCTCCTCGGCCGGGGTGGACGAGGAGCTCAAGGAGTTCGCGGCCCGGAAGCGCGAGGAAGAGGAGAAGCTGAAGAAGCTCTTCGGCGGCGACGCCGCCTCCAGGCAACGGGAGAAACTGGACCGGATGGCCGACCACTTCAAGGACTACAAGCCCAAGCCCCCCAAGTCCGCCCCGTTCATGAAGGATCCCTCCGAGGACGGCTAGGCTCCGCGGCCGGTCTCGCCGGCCCGGCTCGCCGCCCTTTCCGCCACGATCCCCGGGCCAAATCCCCCACTCCGTCCCCGGTCACCGGGATCTCGGGCCGCCCCCGCCGTCTCCTCCCGCGCCCCCACCCCCCCGGTCAAGCGCCCGTTCCCGCCTGCCGAAAACCGGATGCGGCCGATTTGGCCCCCAAACGAAAGGACTCGTCGTGACCACCAACGGACCCGAAGTGGATGCATTCGGGGGGGTAACCGGCCGGGTACTCCGGGAGACCATGGCAACGCGCACGCTGGCCACCGGCAGCGTCCTGGTTCTCGTGTTCGGATCCCTCGGGTACATCCTGTCCCGGTTGGGGACTCCCGACGCGTTCCCGGTCTTCCTGCAGCTCGGCATCACCCTGGCCCTGGCCCGGTTCGCCTTGAACGGCCTGGTCGGCGAGTGGGGCGGCACCATCTTCTCGTCCCGGGGCGGCTCGTGGTGGGACGCCTCCATCGTGGCCCTGCGCTACCTGGCCCTCTCCCTGATCTGGATCCTCCCCGTGCTCGCCCTGGGCTGGCGTCCGCAGGAGATCGGGAGCGCGGTGGGAGACGCGATGATGGGCATGGGCGGGGCCGGCGTCCTGAGCCTGAGCACCCTGGTCGCGGCCCTGGTCGGCCTCACCCCTCCGGTCTTCCTGATCGCGGCGGTCGGGGCGGCGGGCTTCGGCGACCTGGTGAGTCGCGACTACTGGCGCGGCCTCTTCCGGGGCCGCCTGGGGGATCTCTTCCTGATCTACGCCCTCTACCTGGGCGGCATGACCATGACCGCCCTCCTCTTCCTGCCCCTGATCACCGCGACCCTCTTCCAGAGCCGCGGGTTCGGGGTGTTCCTGGGCCTGGTCGGTCTCACTTTCGGGGCCGGGCTGGGGGTGAGCCTCCTGGGCCGGCTCTGCGGGTTCTTCGCCGGGCTCGAGCGTCCCAGCGAGGACTGGGGTGCCGCGCCGGCGCCGCTCCCGCCGGACTCCGGAGCCACACCCCGCACCAATCCGGCCGCAGGCACGACGCCGCTCGTCGCTCCTCGGGCCCCCACGTCGTCCCCGGCACGCTCCGGGGCCCCGAAGGCGCCCGCCCCGGCGGCGCACCCTCGCCCGGTGTCCGCCGCGGCCCCGGCCGAGGCCGGTGGTTCCCTGAACCCCTCGGGCAAGACCCCGCTCCTGGATGCGCGACCCCGGGTGGACGCGGCCGAAGCGCGCTTCGAGAGCGATCCCCAGGGGGCGATCGAGGACCTGGAGGAACTCCGCGAGCACTATGCGCCGCACGTCCTGGTGATGCACCTGATGACCCTGCTCCAGGCCCGCATGGGCCGGGTCGAGGAGTCCCTGCGGACCGCCCGCGAGGCGCTCCCGCTCTGCCTGGAGCGCGGGGCGGTCCGGCTGGCCGCCGAGATCTACGCCACCCACCTGGACCGGGCGGCGGAGTTCAAGATCCCCCGGGACACGATCCTGACCCTGGCCGACGACCTGCGGCGGAGCGGGAACTTCGGTCCCGCCGAGGAGAGCTACACCAAGCTCCTGGAGAAGGACCGGAACGAGCGGCGCGCGGTAAAGGGCCTGCTCCAGGTGGCCGAGGCCTGGCTGGAGAACTCGGACTACCTTCATGCCCGGGACATCTACCGGTTCCTGCTCGAGCGGTGTCCCGACTCCCCACTGGCCGCCTACATGGAAGAGGGCCTGGCCGAGGCGGAGCGGCGCCTGGCCAAGGCATCGTAGCCGCCGGCCCCGGGCCCGCGGCCGGCATGCGCGGCGGACGGCCGCTCCCCGGCTTCACCCGGCCTGAACCCCGGGGACGCCCTCCTCTTGCCGCCCGGCGTTCCCCTGGCTAGACTCCCGCCTTGGGCGCCGCAACCGTGCAGCCCTCCCGATTACCCCTAGCCACGGAGTCCCCTCGATGCACTGGAAACGGATTCTCCCGATCGCGAGTCTCGCATTCGCCGTTCTCTTCCTCCTGCCCCGGCCCAGCCGGGGCGACGCCGAGGCCTGGCGCATCGACGGGCGCCGCCCGGACGCCCGTTCCGCCGGTGACATGCCGTCCCACGTCGAGGCCTGGCGCGTGGACGCCCGGCGACCGGCGGACCTGCCCGAGGGCGGGGGGGCCGACCGGGTCCAGGCCTGGCACGACGACACGCGCCGGCCGAGCGGCAACCCCGAGGGCGACATGGGCCTCGGCCGGGTGGAGGCGTGGCGGGTGGACGTCCGCCGCCCCTCGGCCTGGCCCAAGGGTGCTCCCGAAGCGCCGCAGGTGGCCCAGGTGGACACCGATGGCGACGGCGTCCTGGACGGTGAGGACCAGTGCCCCGACACCCCCCGCGGAGCCACCGTGGATGCCCGCGGCTGTCCCATGGATTCCGACGGCGACGGGGTCTATGACGGCATCGACCAGTGCCCCGGCACCCCGCGCGGATCCACCGTGGACGCCCGCGGCTGCCCCATGGACTCCGACGGCGACGGGGTCTATGACGGCATCGACCAGTGCCCGGACACCCCGCACGGCGCCAAGGTGGACGCCAAGGGCTGTCCCATCTCCGCGAAGGAAGCCGAACTCCTGGACACCGGCAAGCTCCGGCTGCGGAACGTGTTCTTCGACACCAACAAGGCCACACTCAAGCCCGAGTCCTACGCGGCCCTGGACGAGACGGGGGGCATTCTGGAGAAGTGGCCGCAGCTGCGGATCGAGGTGGGAGGCCACACCGACAGCCAGGGAGCCGACGCCTACAACATGGATCTCTCCCGGCGCCGCGCCCAGGCCGTCCTGGACTACCTGACCGGGAAGTTCAAGATCGAGGCCGGCCAGTACACGGCCAAGGGCTACGGGGAATCGAACCCGGTGGCCAGCAACGACACCGCCGAGGGACGGGCCCAGAACCGCCGGGTGGAGCTGAACGTGCTCAACAAGGAAGTCCTGAAAAAGCAGTAGCGGGGCGCGTCCCCGCCGGTCCTGCCGTCGGCGCGGGCCCGGGACCCAGGCGGTCCCGGGCCCGTTCCGTGTCTAGTCCCGGTCCATCTCCCGGTCGGCCCGGCGTCCCAGATCCAGCAGCCCGGCCACCATGCGGGCCCGCTCCGCCCGGGGCGCTTCGGCCAGAAGGGTGGCCAGGTTCGTCCACAGTCCCAGGATCTCTCCCGAGGCCAGGCTCGCGCCCACCGAGAGCCCCTGGGCCTTGATCGCCTCGTCGCTCCGGGGAAAAAGGGGCCGGGTGTCCACGAAGTTGGCCACGGCCGAACCCAGGGACTCGACCCCGACCAGGTCACTCAGCATGACGGTCAGGCGGTAGCAGTCGACCCACTGCCGGATGCGGTTGAGCGCCCGGCCCCGTTCCGGATCCCCCCGGGAATCCAGCCACGCGCAGAGCTGGCTCTCTCCCCCGGCCAGGGAGTCGGGATCGACGCCCGCGGCCAGCTGTCCCACCGTGGCCACCCACCAGTCCTCGCCGAGAGCGCCGTCGGCGATCGGCTTCCCTTCCGGGAACAGGGTACCCGCGGCCATGAGCAGCAGCACGCGGTCGGAGTTCACCATCGCCTGCTCGCGCAGGGTGTGGGAGCAGTCCCCGGCCGCAGCCCGTCCGGGATACGCCGCGGCCGGAAAGCCGAAGACCAGCACCGCAACCAGGATCCGGATACTCATTTCCTCCCTCTACCGTCCCGCCTCGACCGGATTCCCCCGGGGGACCGGGTCCTCTTCCCAGTTGGTGTGCGGGGGTTTGTTCTTCACGAACCAGTAGTAGAGGATGCGGCCGAATCCCATGGGACGGTGGCCGATCCGCTCGTAGAAGGGCCACAGCTTCCCCTGCAGGGCGGGCAGCCGGTAGGCGGGCACCCCGATCAGGTAGTGGTGTTCCAGGTGGAAGTTGGAGTAAACGAAAATCCAGTTCCAGAACCAGTGGCTCTTGACCAGGGTGGACCACTTGGCCGGGTCGGTGGGATCGATGGCGTAGTGCTGGCCCAGCCGGTTCAGGGTGAAGGCGAAGGGGAAGGCGAGGAAGACGGGGATCGCGTGCACCCGGGCCCAGACCGCGAACCCCGCAGTGGACCACAGCCAGGCCGCGAACACCAGGTGGAGCCCGATGTACACCACCTTCTCGATGTTGATGGTGCGCCGCAGTGAAGGCGGATACCGGCGCGCCGCCTTGGCCGAAGCGATCGAGTAGATCACGAACAGGGCCGGGGTCATGTACAGCGCCTTGTACCAGCGGGCCACCCGCTTGGGGGTGAGGTAGGCCCGCTTGGGGTCGTCGTCCAGGGTGCCGAGTTCCGCGTGGTGGTCCAGGTGCCACCGCTTGAACTGGCTGGCCGAGATGGCGGAGGGCAGGGCGTAGAAGAGACCCATCACCCGCTCCCAGAACGGTCGGCGGCGGGCGAAGATGAGATTGTGGACCTGCTCGTGGAGCAGGATGATGAAGCCCAGGATCACGAAACCCTGCAGGATGTCGAGCGGGATCCACACCCAGGGGCTCCTGAACCGGTAACAGAGGTACCCGATCCCCACCAGGAGCACGACCTGCTGGGCGACCAGGGCGAAATGCCGGGCCGCCGAGCGCCGGTGCAGCTCCAGGATCTCCTCGCGGCTCAGGAACTCCCGCAGCCGCTCCTGGATCCCGGGGTTGATGGTGCGGTCGTAGGACTTGTCCATGGAACCTAAGAGTATAACCCGGATCGGAGGGCCTATCGGGATCCGGCGGCGGCCTCCCGGACCGGCGGGTCGTGGGTCAGGTAGCGGAACCGCTGCTCGAACTCCTCCGGGGACAGGTGCCCCACCGTGGCCAGCCGGCCCACGGTGCGGGCGTCGGCGAAGTCGCTCTCGTCCAGGCGAATCATGTAGTGGCGGGCCACCCGGTAGGAGTCGCTGTCGATGTCCACCTCGCGGATCCTCGCCTTCCCGGTGGCCGGATCCAGAATCGACTGGAAGGGGATGGGGATCACCCTCCCCTGCCGGATGGCCACGATGGCCCCGGACCCCCCTCCCAGGAGGAAGGTGACCGCGGCGTAGCCCAGGTCCTGGGTGTACTCCAGGTCGAAGGGGATGGGGGCCACGCAGCGCAGCTCGTAGCCCAGGTCCTTGTTGATGATGGTGATGGGGATGTTCCGCTCTTCCAGCCGCCGGCGGACTTCGTTCCGAAGCATCCGGCCCAGCTCGATCTCGCCGTAGCGCACGTTGCCGTGGGCGTCGTGCTCCAGCCGTGAGTAGCGTTCCAACTCCTCCGGAGCGATGTGGGCGGAGAGGCCCTCGGCCAGGACGGCCACGCCGTCGGACCGGCCCATGGCCAGCCGCTTGATGATGGCCCCCTCCAGGATGTCGCACACCGTGTCCACGGAAATACGGTTGTTCCGGAACTCCTCCCCGATCACGGTGAGGGTGGGCCCGGCCGCCTTGCCGATCCCGAAGGCCAGGTGGCCGGACTTCCGCCCCATGGAGACCAGGAAGAACCACCGGTGGCTGGTCTGGGCGTCTTCGAGGATGGCCTGGGTGATGGCCACGCCGTGGTGGCGGGCGGTCTGGTAGCCGAAGGTGGGCATGTTCCCGGGAAGGGGCAGGTCGTTGTCGATGGTCTTGGGAACGTGGGCCACGTGGAAGCGCCCCTCGGCCAGGCGCTCGACCTTCATGGCGCTGGAGGCGGTGTCGTCGCCCCCGACGGTGACCAGGTAGTCCACCTGGAGTTCGTTCAGGGTCTGGATCACCGCGGCCAGCTTCTCCTCGGATTCGCCGGGATTGGCCCGGGAGGTGCGCAGGATCGAGCCGCCCCGGTAGTGGATCCGCGAGACGTCCTCGATGCGGAGTTCGCTGTGGCGGCCGGCATCGCCCTCGATCAGCCACTGGAACCCGTCGTAAATACCGATCACGCGCAATCCGGAATTCATGGCGTGAATGGTGACGGATCGGATGACCCCGTTGATGCCCGGCGCGGGGCCGCCCCCGACCAGGATGGCCAACGTCTTGCCGCTCAGGTCCACTGGATCGCTCGACATCGCGCCTCCTTGGGGAACGCAGTAAACGCAGGATCCACCAATATAGCGCACCGCGGGCGCCCCTGGCAGGGATACCCCGGGGTCGAATGGGGATTCCCAAGCCCCTCCCGGCGGTGTACGGTAGGGATGTAGGCAAAGCCCTCAAGAGGAGTACATTGCTGGCCACCGAGGTATCCGCCCAACAGGTCTTCGCGCGTATCGCTCACGAAACCGGCCTCCTGGGCGACGTCTACCGCAAGCGCCGCTCCCCCGCCCTCCTGATCACCGCCCTGGGCGGGATCCGGTCGGACCGCCTGGACCACACCCACCTGGTCCTGGCCGTACGCTTTCCCGACTACACCCCCGACATTCTCATGCGGGCCCTGCAGGAGCGGCGCACCCTGGTTCGCACCTGGGGCGTCCGCGGCGTCCTGCAGACCGTGCCCACCCTGCAGCTCGGCCTGTACCTGGCCGCGGCGGGGATCAGCGCCCAGCGCTGGCGCCGGTTCCTGGACGCCCGGTCCAACCTCTCCACCCCGGCCCGGCTCCGGCTGCTGCGCCGGCTCTGCCCGGAGACGATCTCCCGCGAGGCGCTCCGCGAAGCCATTCCCGACGCCACCACCCGCCAATTCATGCTGCGGGAGGCGGCGCAGGGGGGGCACATCGTGTGGCGGGACGGTGACGGCCAGCAGGCCTCCTTCGTGTGGACCAAGGCCTGGCTGGGGAAGGTGGTGGAGCCGGATCGGGAGTACCACGACCTGGTGGCCCGGTTCCTGACCACCTACGGACCGGTGGCGGCCTCGGATCTGGCCGCCTGGCTGGGGGTGACGGTGGCCGCGGCGCGCCGGCTCATGGCCAAGCACCTGGTGGAAGAAGTCCACGTCGAGGGGGAGGCCACTCCCACCTTCATGAAGCCCGACGACCTGGAGGCCCTGCAGCGCACCCGGAAGAGCACGGCCAAGGGGTTGGCGGTGATCCCGCCCGGGGATCCGGTGCGCCTGGCCTACCGCACGCGCTACGCGGTGGAAGGCGAGGACTCGGACAACCAGGGCGCGGTCATCCTGGACGCCCGGCTGGCCGCCACCTGGACGCTCAACCGCCGGACGGTGACTATCCGGTACCTGGAGGACGACCACCAGCCTCGGATCCGGAAGGCGATCACGCAGGTGCTGGAGCGAGCCGGCATCGAGGCCACGCTGGAATCCTGACCGTCACTCGCCCGAGCGGGGGGCCACCTGTCGATGCCCTTCCTTGGTGAACTGGCCGCACTGACCACCGCCACCTGCTGGGCCGGTGGTTCCCTCCTCTTCTTCCGCGCGGCCAGGCGGGTGGGCGCCTTCACCCTGAACCACGCCCGCATCACCCTGGCCTTCTTCCTGCTGTCGTGCCTGGTGCTGGCCACCCGGGGAACCCACTGGGCGGGCGGCGCCGACGGTCGCCACCTCGGGCTCCTCGCCCTGTCCGGCCTGATCGGTCTCACCCTGGGGGACTGGGCCTACTTCCGGTCCTTCGTGGACGTGGGGCCCCGGCTCACCACCCTGCTCATGACCCTGGCTCCCCCGTTCACCGCCCTCCTGGCCATCCCCCTCCTGGGCGAGACCCTGGGTGCCAAGGCGGTGGCCGGCATGGCCATCACCCTGGGCGGGGTGATCTGGGTGGTGCGCGAGCGCCAGCCGGCGGCCATCCCCCACGGCCACCTGGTGCGCGGGGTGTTCCTGGGGGGCGTGGGATCGATGGGGCAGGCCATGGGACTGGTTCTCTCCAAGATGGGAATGGGCACGGTGGTGGATCCCCTCCCCGCCACCGCGGTCCGCATGGGCGCGGCCACGGTGGGGGTGTGGATCCTGGCCGTGGCCACCGGCCGCCTCCGGGATCTGCCCCGACTGCTCCGGGACCCCACCGCGCGCTGGTCCACCCTGGGGGCCACCCTCCTGGGGCCGGTCACCGGGGTCTGGCTCTCCCTGGTCGCGGTGCGGCTCACCAAGGCCGGGGTGGCGGCCACGCTGCTCGCCCTGACCCCGATCCTGATCATCCCCATGGTGATCGTGTTTCACCGGGAGCGGGTGAGTACCCGGGCGGGGCTGGGGGCCGCGATCGCGGTGGCCGGGGTGGCGGTGCTCTTCCTGCGCCACTGACCCGGCCCGCCGCCGGGGTCGGCCCGACCACCCGGGTCGCCGCCGCGATCAGGCGATGCGGTAGGAAAACGCCCCCGGGACCCGTTCCACCCCGTGATCCGGGTTCCGGCTGGCGTGCTCCAGGATCTTGAACAGGGTCTCCGCCTCACCGCCGGCGTCCAGGCCGGCGGCCAGCTCCTCCAGGTCCCAGGCCCGCCCCGGTTCCTCGCGGAGGCGGGCCAGGGCCCGTTGCTGCAAATCCAGCACCGCTTCCGCCGCTTTCTTTCCCGCCTCCACCCCGGGCTGATGGTAGGCGTTGATCCCGACCAGGCTGGCGTAGAAGCCGACCGCCCGCTCGTAGAGGGCGATCATCATGCCCAGGGTGCGGGCCGAAACGTCGGGCACGGTGAGGGTGATCGATCCCCGGCCGGATTCGGCCAGGGCGCGGCGGGTGCCGAGCAGGAAGCCCAGCAGGTAGTCGCCGGCGGTGACGTCCGCCTCCACCGCCACCGAGGGGCCCTCGCGGTCGGCCAGGACCTCGATGAAGGTCACGAAGAAGTTGTCCGGGCCCTCGCGGAGCTGCTGCACGTAGGCGTGCTGGTCGGTCGAGCCCTTGTTGCCGTAGACCACGATCCCCTGGTGTACGACGTTCCCTTCCAGGTCCAGCTTCTTCCCCAGGGATTCCATGACCAGCTGCTGCAGGTAGCGGGAGAAGAGGAGCAGGCGGTCCTTGTACGGCAGGACGACCATGTCCCGGTCGCCGCGGCCGTTTCCGGCCGCGTGCCAGGCGCCGGCCAGGAGGGCGGCGGGATTCTTCTCGTAGTCCGCGATCCGGGTGCGGCGGTCCATCTCCCGCGCCCCGTCCAGGAGCCCGTCCACATCGAGCCCCTGGAGAGCGGCGGGAAGGAGTCCCACCACCGAGAGGACCGAGGTGCGGCCCCCGACCCAGTCCCACATGGGGAAGACGTCCAGGAAACCGTCCCGGCGCGCGGTATCCTCCAGCGCGCTCCCCACCCCGGTCACCGCCACCGCGTGGCGGCCGAAGACGAGCCCGGCGCGCTCGTAGGCCGCCTGCACTTCGTGCATGCCGTTCCGGGTCTCCCGGGTGCCGCCGCTCTTGGAGACCACCAGGACCAGGGTGGAGGTCAGGTCGTCGCCGAGTTCCCCCAGCACCCGGTCGATGCCGTCGGGGTCGGTGTTGTCGATGAAGTGGGGGCGCAGGGGATCGTTCGTGCCGGCCAGGGCGTGGGCCACGAACTGCGGGCCCAGGGCCGAGCCCCCGATCCCTATCAACAGGAGGTGGCGGAAACGCCGGGCGCGCTCGGGGCGGACCGAGTCGTCGTGCACCGCGCGGGCGAAGGCCCGGATCCGCTCCCCGGTCTCCCGGATCTCGGCCGCAATCTCCTTGCTCGGAGCCCGCTCCGGGTCGCGGAGCCAGTAGTGGCCCACCATCCGCCCCTCGTCCGGATTGGCCACGGCACCGGCCTCCAGGGCGTCCATGGCGGTAAAGGTGGCGGGCATGCGGGAGAGGACCTCGGGGGCTGGGCGCGGCATGCGGCTCGTGTCCAGGGACACCCCCAGGCCGGGATCGGTCCAGAGACGGGACCGGTAGGCTTGCCATGGATTCATTGGTAACTCCAACTGAAACAAGGTGTTATATGAGCGGAACCGGGTTCCGCCCTCCATCATATCAAGTTCCGCCGCCCCCGCCGTGCTGCTTTCGGATCCCGGGGCTATACTTCATAAAGAGAGTTCAGGAGTCGATTTAGCCGCATTTCCGGGGCGGAAGTGCGGCTTATGTCGCCGTCTCATGATCTTGGTGTCTTTTGGTTCCCCCCAGCCCGCGGCACCCACGAACTGCCACGTGGTCCGTTCAACCGGGAGGCCTTCATGAAGACCAGCCTGCTCCTCGCGGTCGTCATGGCGGTTTCGGCGGCCCCGAGCGCCGCCCGTCCGTTGGATCCGACGCAGAACCTGCGGTACCAGGCGCTCCAGCCGCCGGTGCCCCGCCTGGATTCCCCCGTCTTCCATAGCGCGAACCAGGGCACGGTCTACTTCGGCGGGACGTTCTGGAACGCCGACTCCTCCCGCTGGGAGGCCCTCCAGGACTCGGTCTGGACTTTCGACAGCGGCGTGGGGTCCAGTTTCAATCACGACCTCCCCGGGGTGAATCCCTACAAGGATCCCTCGCTCCACGCCACCATGGAGGGCTGGATCGGCTTCGACAACAGCTACAGCGAAGTCACCTACTTCCGGCGGAGCACCGAGTGCGCCATAGGGAACGGCTACAGCCTGCACTGCGGGGTGACCCTGGAGGAGGCCCGGGATCTCTGCTGGGCCGAGGGGGCCGGCTACGGTAATTCCTGGAACGTATGCGTCGGCCACGTCTTCGACTACACCGGCGGCCCGGTCACCCTGGAGTACGACTACACCAACGAGACCGAGGAGACCTACGACTTTTCCCGGGTGGTGGTGGACACGACCGGAGACGGGGATCCCGGCCACGAGACGGTCGCGACGGAGTACACGGGGGTTCTCGGTGGCCACGAGACTCTCTCGCTGGTCCCGGGCGAGACCCTGCCCGCCGGTCCCCGGAACGGCATCCTGGTCAAGTTCTGCTTCGACTCGGACTCCGCCTGGTCGGATGAGGACGGCTACAATTCCACCACCTGCGGGGCGTTCAGCGTGGACAACGTGGCGCTTTCCGGTGGGATCGATTATCCGCTCCAGGACTTCGAGAGCGGGGACGGCGGATGGGTGCTGCAGCCGCCACAGCCCGGACCGGGAGGTGACTGGTCCAACATCGTCCACCTGAACGACCTGCCTCCCTACGACGCCTCCTTCCAGTGTGGATGCAACCTCCAGGACTCGGTCCTGGTCTTCGAGGACCTGACCGCGCCGGGGCACGGCCTCTACCAGGACAATCTGGCCGCCTCCCCCTGGATCGATCTCCGGGGCGAGGGCGTCTTCGAGAAACCGGGCCGGCTCATCGAGATGAAGAGGTACATCAACCAACCCTTCCTGAACTACGTGTATGACGAGGTCCAGGTCCAGTGGTATCCGGCCCGGTGTCTGGTCGATCCCGATAACCCCCGACTGGTCACCAGTCCGTGGATCAGCGGCGACTTCATCTGGTATCCCAGCATTCACTCGTGCACCACGAATCAGGGTCGCCTCCGGATCGACTTCAGCTACCGGATCCCCCCGGAAGCGGAGAGGGTGCGCATCGCGGTAGGGATGCTCTCCTACTGTCGCTTCTACGCCAACTGCACCGGCATTTCCGACTCCTCCCCCTGGTTCGACGACATCCGGTTCGGCGTGTATGGAACCACCGAGACCCCCATCATCGTCACCCGCACCCTGGACCAGCCCCAGGACAGCTTCCCCACCAACGGGACCCTCGGGATCGACGCCACCGGGCGCGTCGACTGCAACAACATCCAGGGGGCCGCCTCCCCGGAGATCGGCACCTCGCTGGGGGATACCCTGGTGGTCGAGGGGGCGGAGGACAGCCAGACCGGGGCCGAGGTCTGGGTCCAGTTCGCCATCCGCCCCGGACCCGGAGTCGGTCCGGGAGCGCTGGCCGCGCTCCACTCCCGGACCTCCTACCAGGAGACCCGGGGCGGGCTCGACTGGTACGCGGCTCGCATGGATACGGCGGAACGCGCGGGCCACGCCTACACGGGGAGCTGGATGACCGCTTTTCACGAAGGCGATCCGGGTTTCCAGGGGACGGATACCGACCTGGATCCCGCCGACATCGATCCCAACGGCAGGATGACCCGTCTCAAGAACGACATCTTCCCCGACAATCTCCTCACCCCCGGCTCCCGGCTCGAGCTGTTCTACAAGAGCCGCTACGTGGGGGGAAGCGCCTGGTTCACCGTCCCCGACACCACCGGCGGCAACTACCTGGAGATGGAGGTGCTGCCCTCCTCCATGGACACGGAAGGGCACTTCAACTGCCTGCTCTACGTGGACCACTTCGACGGCCGGGGCGCCCGGCCGTTCATCGAGCAGGGTCTGCAGGCGGTCCTTCCCGGGGGCTCGGCCAACGCCGAGAACGCGGCCTGGGACCGCTACGACGTCCGGGCTCCTTCCAGCCAGCAGGCCTCCTTCGGCCGCCCCTCCAACACGGAATACGGGGCCACCCTGGTCCAGGCCCTGGGCTACAAGACCATTCTCTGGAACAGCGGGAACCTGGACGCCTTCAACCTCACCAAGGAGGACGCGGACGTCCTCGTTCCCTGGTTCACCCTGGAGGAGTTCGGCGGGCGGAACCTGTACCTGAGCGGGGACGGCCTGGCCAAGAGCATGGTGAACGAGGCGGCCAGCGAACCGAGCGCGGCCCACCTGTTGACCGACGTCCTGGGCGTGACCTTCACCTGCAGCACCATGCGGAACGAGGACTGCCCGCCGGGATCCCCGCTGGACCAGACCGCCTGCGTGCTCCTGGATCCGGTGGCCGGGGCCCAGGTCTCCACCCGCCCCCTGGGAGGAACCCAGCTCGGTGAGGGGAACGGGTGTCCCGAGATGCGCTCCTTCGACGTGATCCAGCCGTCCACCGGCATCACCCTGGGCGTCCCCCAAGAGGAAGAATCCTACGTGGGATCGAAGACCGCGGACTACGCCTCGGTCTCGAGCGTCCTCTACGATCGGCGGGGAGGCTTCCGGGTCATCTCCCGCGCGGTGGTGGACGGGCTCTCGCTTCACGTCCGGCGCGATCCCGCCGCCTGCACGGCCGCTCCCGGCTCGCCGCCCCAGGCGGTCCAGGAGCGCCTGGAGGAGGTTCTGGGCTGGTTCGGAACCGGCGACACCGACACCTGCATGGACGTGGCCGGCGCGGTGGGCGTGCCCGGGGACGGGCCGGTTCTGCCGGTCTACCGGACCGGGCTGGCTGGCGCGAGCCCGAACCCGCTCCGCGGGGGAGCCGGCGCCCGGATCCGGTTCACCCTGGCCCAGGACGGACCGATCGTCCTGGCCGTCTACGATCTGCGCGGGGCGCGGGTCCGGACGCTGCTGGACGGACCCGGGACGATGGGGGAACACCAGGTGCTCTGGGACGGCACCGACGCCTCCGGCCGCCGCGTGGCCCGGGGGGTCTATTTCTACCGGCTCACTACCGGTGACGGGAACTTCACCAAGAAGCTGGTGGTTCTAGGAGGGACGAACTGACAGCTCGAACCTGGAGGTGCTATGGGTTCGAAGCACATCGCGATCGTCTGCTCGCTGCTCGCGGCCTTCACTTCGGGCGCGGTCGCCCGACCGGTGATTCGACCTGACGTTCCGATCTCCTTCGAGGGGGCGAACCTCGGCCGCCCCGAGCCTCCCGGCCGGCCGGCGGCCTACGGGGCCGCCGGCCAGGACACCGTCTACTTCGGCGGCACCTTCTGGAATCCCGATTCCTCCCGCTGGGAGGCCATTCGGGACTCGGTCTGGACCTTCGACAGCGGCGTCGGCTCCAGCTTCAATCACGACCTCCCCGGAGTGGATCCCTACAAGGATCCCTCGCTGCACGCCACCATGGAGGGCTGGATCGGGATCGACGAGACCTACGTCGACGCCCCCTACTTCCGGCGGGTCGCGGCCGGCGACTTCGGAGCGTCCCCCGCCTGCGTGGGCGCGGCCGGAGGCCTGGGCGGCCAGTATTCCCTCTGGGCCGGGGTGCTCCCTGCCGAAGCCGGAGCCCTGTGCTACGCGAACGCGTACGGCTACGGCAACAACTGGACCCTCTGCATCGCCAAGCCCCTGGCCTACGACGGCACCGCGGCCACCCTGGAGTACGACTTCCACAACGACACCGAGCCGGGTTACGACTTCACCCGGGTCTACGTGGACAGCGCGGCGAACGGACACGTGGAGGTGATTTCCTATACCGGCGCCTCGGCCGGCCACGAGACACTCACTCTGAATCCCGGCGTGGAACTGCCGGCGACTCCCGGCACGGTGACCCTTCGCTTCTGCGTGGAGACCGACGGCGCTTGGTCCGACGAGGACGGGCTCTACACCAGCGCCTGCGGCGCCTTCGCGGTGGACGACATCCTGCTCACCGGCGGGATCACCGACGGACCCTCCACCTTCGAGACCGGGGACGACGGCTGGGTGCTCCGCCCCTCGCCTCCCGGAACGGGCGAGTGGTCCAACCTGGTTTTCCTGTCCAACCTTCCCGACCCCCTGACTGCGTGCCCCTGCAACCTCGCCGACTCGGTCCTGGTCTTCGAGAACATGGACGCGGGGGGGCACGGGGTGCTCCAGGACAATCTGGCCGCCTCCCCCTGGATCGACCTGAAGCGGGAGGGCCTGGTCGGGACCCCCGGGAAGTTCATCGAGGCCAAGCTCTACGCCTTGCTCCCGGCTCTCAACTACACCTACACGTTGTTCAGGATCCAGTACTACCCGGGCCGGTGTCCCACCGGCGACGGCATCGCCACCCGGTGGACCACCGCCTTCCACTACTACTACGGAGGCGTCCCCACCTGCACGCATGCCGGCGGACCCGCCTACCGCATGGACTTCAGCGCCCTGGTGCCGCCGGAAGCGGAGCAGATCCGGATCGCGGTGGGGGTGGTGAACCTGTGCTTCTACATGAATTGCGATCCCTTTCCCGCGAACAGCTCCCCCTGGTACGACGACGTCCGCCTGGGGGTGTACGGAACCCCGGGGGCCCCGCTGCTCGCGGCCCGGGAGGTCGACCTCCCCCAGGATGCGTTCCCCACCAACGGGACCCTCTATCCCGCCGGCTGGGGGAGGATCGACTGCAACAACGTGCACGGCGCTGTCTCCCCGGAGGCGGAAACCGCGCTCGGCGACACGCTGGTGGTCGAGGCGGCCGGCGACGACGTGGAGGTGTACGTCCAGTTCGCGGTGCGACCCGGGCCTTTCACCGACGATCCTGGACTCCAGGACTTCTTCTCCCGCGTCCACTTCCAGGAGACCCGTCGCGGCCGGAACTGGTATGGAGCCCGCATGGACACGGCCGAGGTCGGAGGGTACGCGACCCCGGGCACCTGGATGACCGCCTTCCACGAGGAGGATCCCTCGTTCACCGGTCTCGACACCGATACCGACCCGGACGACCCGGATCCCCACGGGCGCTTCACCCGGCTCCGGAACGACATCTTCCCCGACAACCTGTTCACCCCGGGGTCGCGGCTCGAGATCTTCTACAAGGCGCGCCATACCGCCGGAGCGTCCTGGCACGTCTACCCCGACACCGCGGGAGGCAACTACCTGGAAGCCGAGGTACTGCCGTCCTCCCTGGCCCAGAACGGCGAGTACAACTGCATTCTCTATGTGAACCACACCGACGAGGTGGCGGCGCAGCGACTGATCGAGGCCGGTTTGGGCCAGATCTACCCCGACGGATCCGCCAACCCGGAGAGCACGGCCTGGGACCGCTGGGACGTGCGGGCGCCCTCCAGCCAGCAGATGTCCTTCGGACGGCCGCTCAACACCGAGTACGGGGCTACGGTCCCCCAGGCCCTGGGCTACAACACCATCCTGTGGAGCACCGGGGACGAGGACGCGTTCAACCTGAGCCAGGAGGACGGGGCCGTCCTCATCCCCTGGTTGACCCTCCTCGATTTCAGCGGGAGCAAGCTGTACCTGACCGGGGACGATCTCGCCTCCAGCATTACGGCGGCCGCGGGAAGCGAACCCAACGCGGCCCGTCTGCTCACGGATATCCTGGGAGTCCTGTCCACCTGCAGCGCGTTCCACGACGAGGACTGTCCCCCCGGAACCATCGCCGACGCCATCGACTGCGTGACCCTGGAGCCGGTGACCGGGGCCCGGGTCACCACCCGGCCCTTCGCCGGGACCCATCTCGCCCAGGGGAGCGGGTGCCCGCAACTCGCGACGTTCGACGTCCTGGCCCGCAATCCGGATCCCGATTTTGGGAGCCCGCTGGCCGAGGAGCGCTATTCCACCGGAGCCAAGCTGGGGCGGTACGCCTCGATCTCCAACATCGCCTACCTCCCGACTCCCGCCGACACCTTCTACCAGGGGGTGGTAGACGGCGTCTCGCTCCACCACCGCCGGGACCCGGGGGATTGCGCCGCGGTTCCCGGAGCACCGCCCCAGGCCATCGTCGAACGCCTGACCGAGGTGCTGGGGGATCTCCCGAACTGCCACGTCGCCACGACCGGGATACCCGGGCCGCCGCCGGAGATCTTCCGGACCGCCCTGCTCGGAGCCAGCCCCAACCCGCTTCGCCGCGGGGCCGGAACCCGGATCCGCTTCACCCTGGAGCGGGACGGACCGGTCACCCTGGCCGTCTACGACCTGCGGGGCGCGCGGTTGCGGGTGCTCCTGGACGGGCCCGGCACCGTGGGGGAGAACGAGGCGGTCTGGGACGGCAAGGACGCCTCCGGCCGCCCGGTGGCCCAGGGCGTCTACTTCTATCGACTCACCGCCCTGGGAAAGGAGTTCCACCGGAAGCTGGTGGTGCTGGGGCGGTAGCCTTCCGGCGGGCGGCCCGGCCCGCCGGGCATGGGGTGGTGGCCGCGTCGGGCCGGAGACGGTATCCTCCGGCCCGACGTGACACATCCATCCTTCACCCCGCCCCGGAGTCGCGCCGGAATCCTGGCTCTGGTCGCCTTCTGCGCGGCCACCCCACTCCTCATTCCGCTCCGCTCCATGATTCCGGGGACGCTCCTGTGGGGGGCCTCGGCCGCGCTCCTCCTGCGCGAGCCGGAAGCCGCGGTCCGGCGACGCCTGGGGACGCTCCTGGCCTGCGTGGCGATCCTCGCCCTGGCCCCGATCCACACCGACACCAGCCCCGCCCACTTCCTCACCCTGGGCCTCCCCTTCCTGGCCGTCATCCTGGGGCCCGCGCTCTTCCTGGGGCGCTACGACCCCGGGGTCATCCGCTACCGGCTCATCCCCCGCCGCTTCCGGCGGCTCGATCTGGCCTACGTGCTCACCTCCATCCCCCTCACCTGGCTGGCCTTCGAACTCTACTTCAAGGTGACCAACCCCGAGGTGCCCTTCCACTGGGCGCTCCCGGCCACACCCCACCACCAGGCCACCTGGGGGCTCTTCATCGGGATCAACTGCGTGGGGATCTGGGATGAACTCTTCTTCGTGAACACGGTCTACGCCACCTTGCGGAGCGTTTTCCCCTACCGGGTAGCCAACCTGGCCCAGGCCGTGGTCTATACCTCGGTGCTGACCCGCATGGCCTTCACCGGGATCGGCCCGGTCCTGATCTACATCTTCGCCCTGACTCAGGGGATCATGTTCGAGGAGTCCGAGAGCCTCCTCTACGTCCTGGTGGTCCACCTGATCGTGGACGCCTTCCTGGTGGCCGGGATCCTGGGCGCCTACTACCCCGGGCACGCGCTCCTGCCCTTCTGACCCGGCCGCCCGGCGGTCCCCGCCCCACCCGACCCCGCGGGGCCCCCGGTGGGGGCCCTTCCCGACCCCCCCGGTCAAGATCCGGCTTGATCTGCCGAAAAAGTCTGCTAGACTGCTGCGACTCTTTCCCTCCCGGGTGTTGTCCGCACCCGCCCCCGCAAAAGCGGGGCATCTCCACCCCATCCGTGGGGGAAGAGCGCGTCCAGCCAGAGGTAAAACGTTATGTTCAAGGATCTTAGCAAAGTACGGAACATCGGAATCAGCGCCCACATCGACTCGGGGAAGACCACCCTGACCGAGCGCATCCTCTTCTACACCCGGCGGATCCACGCCATCCACGAGGTCCGCGGCAAGGACGGGGTGGGGGCGACCATGGACTCCATGGACCTGGAGCGGGAGCGCGGGATCACCATCGCGTCCGCGGCCACCCATTGCGAGTGGCAGGACCACCACCTGAACCTGATCGACACCCCGGGCCACGTGGACTTCACCATCGAGGTCGAGCGCTCGCTGCGGGTGCTGGACGGGGCGATCCTCGTCCTGTGCGGGGTGGCCGGGGTGCAGTCCCAGTCCATCACCGTGGACCGGCAGATGCGCCGCTACAACGTGCCCCGGCTGGCCTTCGTGAACAAGCTGGACCGGGTGGGGGCGAACCCCATCCGGGTGGCCGATCAGCTCCGGGAGAAGCTGGGGCTGAACCCGGTGCTCCTGCAGCTTCCCATCGGCCTGGAGGCCGACCACCAGGGGGTGGTGGACCTGGTCACCATGAAGGCCCTCTACTTCGAGGGACCGAACGGGGAGACGCTCCGGGAAGCCCAGATCCCCGCCGAGCTGGCGGCCGAGGCGGCCTCCCGCCACGAGCATCTCCTGGACGCCATCACCATGTTCTCGGACGAACTCACCGAGGCGGTGCTGGAAGGGAACCCCACCGTGGAGCAGATCCGCGAGGCCATCCACCGCGGGGTAGTCTCCCTGGGCCTCTGCCCGGTGCTCATGGGCTCGGCCTACAAGAACCGGGGGGTGCAGCCGCTCCTGGACGCGGTCACCTACTACCTGCCGAACCCGACCGAGGTCAAGAACACCGCGGTGGACCTGGAGAACGAGGAATCGCAGTTCCCGATCGTGGTCAAGCCGGAGGCCCCGCTCATCTCCCTGGCCTTCAAGCTGGAGGACGGCCCCTACGGCCAGCTCACCTACATCCGCACCTACCAGGGGACGCTCAAGAAGGGCGACACCATCGTCAACACGCGCACCGGGAGGAAGGTCAAGGTGGGCCGGATCGTGCGCATGCACGCCTCGGAGATGGAGGACATCAACGACACCATGGCCGGGGACATCGTGGCCCTGTTCGGCGTCGATTGCGCCTCCGGCGACACCTTTACCGACGGCAGCATCGAAGTGTCCATGACCTCGATGTTCGTCCCGGAGCCGGTGATCAAGCTCATGGTCAAGGCCAAGGACAACAAGTCCAAGACCAACATGTCCAAGGCCCTGGCCCGGTTCACCAAGGAGGATCCCACCTTCCGCACCATGGTGGACGAGGAGACCAGTGAGACGGTGATCGCGGGCATGGGCGAGTTGCACCTGGAGGTCTACATCGAGCGCATGAAGCGCGAGTACAACGCGGAGGTGGAGACCGGACGCCCCCAGGTGGCCTACCGCGAGACCATCACCCAGACCGCCCCCTTCGACTATGTGCACAAGAAGCAGACCGGAGGCTCCGGCCAGTACGGCCGGGTGGTGGGCCGGGTGGAGGTCTCGGAGTCGGGTGACTTCGAGTTCCTGAACAAGGTGACCGGCGGCAACATCCCCACCGAATACATCTCGTCCTGCGAGAAGGGCTTCCGGGCCATGCTGGCCAAGGGGCCGCTGGTCGGATTCCCGATCGTGGCGGTCCGGGTGGTGCTGACCGACGGGGCCTCCCACAACGTGGACTCCTCGGACATGGCCTTCCAGGCCGCGGCCCGGGGCGCCTTCCGCGAGGTCTACCGGCGGGCCAAGCCCCAGGTCCTGGAGCCGCTCATGAAGGTGGAGGTGGAGAGCCCCATCGAGTTCCAGGGCGACGTGATGGGGACGCTTTCCCAGCGGCGCGGTATCATCATCGGGACCACCGAGGATCAGGGGTTCGTGCGGATCGAATCCGAGGTCCCGTTGGCCGAGATGTTCGGCTACGCGACCATCCTCCGGTCCGCCACCCAGGGAAAAGCCGAGTTCACCATGGAGTTCTCCCGCCACGCATCGGCTCCGGCCGCCATCGCCGAGGAGTTGGTCAAGAAGCACCAGGACAAGGTGGCCGGCAAGAAATCTTAGAGGAGAGCCAGGGCATGTACACCAAGGAAATCAACGAGCGGAGCCCGCTCCGGGTCTTCGAGAAATCCATTCACGGGGGCCTGGGCAAGGGGAACATGGGCGTGGTGATGTCGCGGGCGGGAGTGGGGAAGACCGCCTTTCTGATCGGCGTGGCCCTGGACGACCTCATGCGCGGACGGAAGGTGCTGCACGTCTCCTGCGGCGACAGCGTGGACCACGTCCGCGCCTTCTACAACGAGATCTTCGAGGACCTGCGCCGGTCCATGAACATGGCCGATTCCCGGGAGACCCTGGAGACGGTGGACCGCTCGCGCATGATCCACACCTTCCGCGGGGTGGAGTTCACGCCGGAGCACCTGGAGCGTGAGACCCAGGTCTACGGGAAGACCGACGGGTTCGAGTTCCGGCCGGAAGTGGTCGTCGTGGACGGCTTCGACTTCGCCAAGGCCGACGAGACCGCGCTCACCGCCATGAAGGAATACGCCCAGCGCCACGACGTGGAACTCTGGCTCAGCGCCCTCAGCCACCGCTCCGACCCCTCCACCAGCCCCCAGGGGATCCCCAACCCGGTGGGCCGCTTCGAGGCCTGGCTGAGCGTGATCGTGCTGCTCGAGCCCCAGGAGCGCGCCGTGCTCCTTCGGCTGCTGAAGGACCACGAGAACCCCAACGTCGAGGATCTGCACCTGCGGCTGGACCCCAAGACCCTGCTCCTGCACCGGGAAGGCTAGCGGCTCCCGGGTGTTGCCAGGCCCGGGCCGGCAGGTTCGGAGATCGTCGACACCCCTCATCCACCGGCGCCCGGCAGATCCCTAGGGAAGCAGCACCACCGATCGCGAGACGGCCGGCCGGCCTGGCGACATCAGTCTCACGAAGTAGACGCCGGGGGCAACCCGCCGACCGGATGTGTCGGTTCCCGACCAGGTCAGCCGGTGGCTCCCGGGAGCCGGGCCTGCACCGCCGAGCACGGCGACCCGTCTTCCCGTCACGTCGACGACGTCCAGAACCGGAACCGCCGCCGATCCTTCGGGAGTCGCGTAGGTGATCTCCGTCCGGCCGCGAAACGGGTTCGGGTGAGGCGGTTCCAGCCGGAAGCGCGCCGGAGGCCGATCCTCTCCGACTCCGGTGACCTGGCCCACGATCGTGAAGTCGAGGGTTGCCGCCATGGCTCCGGCCCAGTTCCCGGCCAGGGCGCCGCCGCTCCCGTGGAACGACTCCTCGGTGAGGATCGCGGCGCAGGCATACGGGCCGGCCGGTAGGCGCACGCCCCCCACGGGCAACCGCTCCCACTCTCCGAAAACGGAGACGGTGGCCGGGGGATAGTCCACGGAGTAGGCCGGGTGCAGGGCGGGATCGGGGTCCATGGCGTGCGGGAGCACCGGTCCGTCGTTGGCGCCGGGGGTCCGCTGGGTTGTCTTCCAGAGGACATGGAAGCAGCTGTGGACCTGAAAGGGGACGGTTGCCTCGCCGAACCCGTCGGTCACGAAATAGGCGAAGACGAGATACCCGGTGAACCGGTACTGCAAGCCGCTGGGACTGGTGGGGTCGACGAGATCGCGCCGGGCCAGGTAGAGGAGATCGTTGGGATTGGGGGACGTCCCATCCCCCTTGTTGTTCAGATTCTGGCCCCCGGTCCAGATGGCCCCGTCCCACTCCTCCTGCCACCACCGCCCGGCGAACCCGATTCGCTCGTTGGCCGCCGTGCCCGGCTCCCCGACCAGCTTGAACTGATAGGTGAAATTGGGCTTGAGCCCGCTGGCGAGAAGGACGCCCTGGAGGACGGTGTCCTCGTCCGCGAAGTGGACCTCGACCTCCGCCAGGGTGTAGTTGTAGGTCTCCTGGTAGGCTGTGCCATAGGTCTGATCGGCGACGTCGAGCCACCGGTAGGTGCCGGTGGGCGACGTGAGTCCGGAGTCCACGTCGGAGAGCGCCACCACACCGCCCGAACACGGTTCGGCCAGTACGGCGCACAAAGCGACCGCGGCCGCCACGAAACCCGCGCGTCTTCCGATGGACTTCATCTGCTTCTCCGTGATCCCGGGTTACGCGGGCACGCGGGTACACAGCGGACCCGGTACCTCCGAAGCGACGGTCTAGTCGGCCCCGTCGTTCTCCACGTACACGTCCCCGAAGGCGACCCCGGCCAGGCGGAAACGGCCGATCTCCCCGTAGAGCTGGCGGGGGCCGGGACCGTCGTCGGTCTTCCAGGGGTAGAGTTCGACCCGGTCGAGATAGAATACCGGGTGCATGTCCGCGGGGGGGCGGTTCGCCCCGTCCCCTTCGGGCCAGAATGGGCCCAGCAGGGTGCGCAGGCCCGGGGACAGATTCCAGGACAGGGCGGCCTTGAAGGCGCCGGCGTCCAGGCGCAGGCCGCGCTCCGTGCGCTCCAGGCGACCGCCGGTCCGGATCCGCGGGAGGTCCTGGAAGCTCTTCTTCCGGTCGAAGACGATGCCCGATCCGTCCGGGTAACCCTCGGGAGCCTGGGTCACCGTGGCCGGGTGGACCTCGAGCAGCATCCCCGCGGTCGGAGACGTGCCCGCGGGATTGGCCACCTTCTCCTGCCCCCGGAGGATTTCCTCCACGTGAAGCAGATCCGGGGAACTCCGCCCCAGATCGATGCGGAAGACCAGCACGCCCCCTCCGGAACCGAGGAGGGTGTCCAGCGAGCCGGCCCCGACCCCGTGCAACCGGAGGCAATACCCCTGGTCGAGGAGGCAGTCCCCCACCCGGGTCGCCGCCTCGCCGACGGCCAGGGCGATGTACCGGGAGTCGTCGGGATCGAGAAGCGCCCGCATCCCGGAGGCGGGAGGAGGCGAGGACCTGGCGAGTTCGATCGCGGCCGCCATCGAAGGGACCGGATGGTAGGACCGGTACATGCGGTCCCGGATGGGAACCGCGAGCAGAATGAGGCCGACCAGGACCAGCGGAACGACCAGGATCCAGGGGGCCGCACGCCGGTGAGGCCGCTCCGGCGTGCCCGCCTCGGGCTCGGCCGGGGTGGCGGCGGCCGGAGCCGTCGCCTCGACGCCGCCCTCGAGCACCGTCACTCCGTAGCCCAGGATCCGGGCCCGGCCCGAGATCCGGTCCACCTCTTCCGGGGAGAGGCCCTCGGCCCGCACCACCGGGAAGGCGGCCGGCACCCCCAGCCGCTTGGCCAGCTGGCGGGCCTCCTCCACATCCTTCCAGCCGTGGATCTCCACCCGGCCCTGCTTGTCGATCACCACCTGGATGGTGGTCTTGTCCTCGGACATTCCGCTCTCCATTCGGCTAGGCCGCCGAGATCGCTTCCAGTTTCCGGGTCATGTCCCGCTTGGGAACAAGATCCCCCTTCCGGGTGGCCGCGGCAATCCCCCGGCGGAAGACGGCCGCCGCTTCGTCGAGCCGGTCCAGCCGCATGAGGCAGGTCCCCAGGTGGTTGAAAGCCATGCTGTAGTCCTTCTGCCCGGCCACCGCGCGCTCGAAGTGCAGCACCGCATCCTGGTAGCGTTCCAGGTCCAGGAGGATCTTGCCCAGACCGAAGTTCGCCACCACGTCCTCGGGATCCAGGTCCAGCACCTGGCGGAAGAGGCCCATGCGCTCGGTGAGCCGCCGCTCCCGCTCCTCGGCCGCCTCCTCGTTCCGGCGCGCGGCCTCCTTCTCGCCCGCCTCCTTCTTCCATACCAGGTAGGTGACCCGGCCCTTCAGTTTCTCGGCCTCCTCGATCCGCCCCGCCTGGGCCAGGTACCGGCTGAGATTCGTCCAGGCCATGACGTTCTCCGGGTCCATCTCGGTCAGTCCCCGCATCGTCTCCTCCGCCTCGGCCAGGCGCCCCAGGCGCTCGTAGCAGATGCCCATGGACTCGAAGACGTCCATGCGCCCGGGATCCATGAGCGCGGCGCGCTCGAAGCGGCCCAGCGCCTCGGGATAGCGATCCCGGGTGAACGCCTCCATCCCCTGGCGGTAGAGGGTCTCCGCCTGCTCCCGGGGACCGGGCGGGCGGTAGAGGGGAAGCGGGGCCACCCGGGCCGCGATCAGCCCCCCGTCCATACGGAGATGGACCACCGTGCCCGGCTCCGAGGCCTGGACCCGGATCCTGGCCAGGGCGCCCACCCGGTCCAGGCTGGGGCAGAAGCCCGCGCTCCGCGTCTCCCCCACCGGGCTGTCGGCATCCAGGACCAGGGTGCCCGGTTCCGGCACCCGATCGCCGTCCACCAGGAGCCCGGTCAGGATCCGGTTCACGTGCCCCCGGGAGTGGATGCGAGCCACCGTCTCCTGACCCAGGTAGCAGCCCTTGGTGTGGGAGACCATCTCCGGGCGTCCCAGCTCCGGGAGCAGCGTGCGCTCGTCCACGTCCACCCCGACCCGGGGAAGGCCGCCCTCCAGGCGAAGGGTCTCCATGGCGTCGGCGCCCACCTCCACCAGCCCCTCGTCCCGGCCGGCGGCCAGGAGCGCCTCCCGCACCGCGTCCGCGGCGTCCCGGGCCGCGATCAGGTGGCCGCCCACGTCCCCGGTCCAGGGCCGGGCCACGAACCGGGCCGTCCTGCCCCCGACGGTGAGTTCCCGGTGGCCATAGGGCTCCATGGGGATTCCGGGGGCGGGCCCGGAGCCCGGGTGAACGGCCGCGGCCAGGATCACCGGCGTCGAGGGGCCGTGGAGTTCCAGCACCGCGAGTTCTGCGGAGCGGTCGGTGAGCACCAGATCCTCGCGGATGTGACAACGCTCCAGCTTCTCGAGGAAGGCGGGGATCAGCTCCCGGCGCAGGATGGCCCAGGCCCGGTCGCCGAGTTCCAGGAGGAGGAGGTCCTGGGCGATGCGTCCCTTGGCGTCGAGATAGGCTGTGTAGACCCCCTCACCGGCTTCGAGCGCGGCCACGTCGGCGGGAAGCTGGGCCTGGAGGAAGGAAACCCGGTCCGCGCCCCCGATCTCGACCACGGCGAAGGGGCCGAAGGGGGAAAGGCCCGCCCGGGAGCGCAGCTCGCGCACCCCGGCCGGAGCGGTGGTCGGGTTCATCGGCACCGGTCTAGACGGAGAACGACTCTCCGCAGCCGCAGGTGTTCTCGGCGTTGGGGTTCCGGAAGACGAAACCCCGCCCGGAGACGCCGCCCTGGTGGTCGACCACGACGCCCTTCAGGTAGAGGAGGCTCTTGGGATCCACGAGGACCCGGAAGCCCTCGGGAAACTCCGCCACGTTGTCCCCCGGCTCCGGCCGGGTGAAGGCAACCTGGTAGGACAGGCCGGAACACCCCCCGCCCTGGACGGCCAGCCGGAGACCCAGGCCCTCCTCCGTCTCGAGGGCGAGCAGGCGGAGGACTTCCTTCCTGGCGCTCTCGGTCAGGTTGACGATGTCGCGGATCTCGGTGTCGGCCATGGTCCTTGCTCCTCGTCGACTACTTGTAGCGATAGGTGATGCGGCCCCGGGTGAGGTCGTACGGCGAGAGTTCCACCGTCACCTTGTCGCCGTTCAGAATGCGGATGAAGTGCTTGCGCATCTTTCCGGAAATATGGGCGAGCACCTCGTGCCCGTTCTCCATCTTGACCTTGAACCGGGCGTTGGGAAGACTGTCCACCACGACCCCCTCGACCACCACCGCGTCCGCCTTGTTGCTCGGACCCTGGGGCTTGTCGTCGGGGTTGCGCTTCTTCTTCTTGGTCTTCCTGCGCCTCGGCCTGTATTTTTTTGCGATGGCTTCCTCCTTGGCCGCTCCCGGCGGACCGGCGGTCCGCGCCGGAGCGCGCCGTGTCATGACTGGGCGATCAAGCAACTGAGTGTACCCCAGAGCCCTGGTTTCCGGGAGGGGGGGCGGGAACAGCTTCCCCCCCTTGAGGTTGGGGGCTCCCGGCCCCGACCGGAGTCCCGGCTCCGGGGCCGCCCCGTCGCTTTCCTAAGATATTACCACAAAACGTGTTAGGCATTCCGGCCCCGGATGCCTGGCCGGGGGGGGCGACCGGCCGGCCCCCGGGCCGGGAGGGAGACGCCCCCGGGAGCGGTATAGACCTGGGGGGCCCGGTGTCCCGGGACCTCACCTTCGAGTATACTGCGGTGCCCCTCTTTTTCGGGCCGGGTCCGGCCCCGCATCCATACGGGATTCATACCCCGCATCCTGGAGAGATTCCTATGTCCAAGCCTTTCCGCAACGTCCTGCGCGTTCACATCCTGGTTCTCACGTCCTCGGTCCTGGCCTTCCTGGGGGTGCCGCTCCTGCTGGGCGGCGGCGTTCCCACCGCCCTGGCCAAGGAGACCCCGGAGAGCCTTAGCCATGAGGTCCAGAGCGATCTGACCGCGGCCCAGAAGCTCCTGGACCAGGTCCTGGCCGTCCAGGGCACGCGCACGGTCCAGAACACGCTCGAGCCCCTGAACGAGGTCTCGATCCAGATCGACAATGCGGCCTCGAAATCCTCGCTCATGGAGAACGTCCACCCCGACGCCGACGTGCGGGCGGCGGCGGAGAAGGGCAGCCAGGACGCCCAGGCCTTCGCCACCGAGCTGTCTCTGAACCGCAAGGTCTACGACGCCGTGGCCGCGGTGGACGTCTCCGCCGCGGACGCCATGACCCGGCGGGAGATGGAGCACACGCTGCGCGACTACCACCGGTCCGGCGTGGACAAGGACGAGGCCACCCGGGAAAAGATCCGCAAGCTCCGGGAGGAGCTGGTGGAGCTGGGCCAGGAGTTCGACCGCAACATCCGGGACGGCGTGCGGTTCATCGAGCTGGAGAGCGCCGACGATTTGGCCGGGCTGCCGGACGACTACATCGCCTCCCACCAGCCGGGGGATAACGGCAAGATCAAGATCACCACCCAGTATCCCGACTACATCCCCTTCATGAGCTACGCCAAGAACGGCGAGGCCCGCAAGCGCCTCTACGAGGAGTACACCAACCGGGCCTTCCCCCAGAACAGCACCACCCTGAAGAAGATCCTGGAGAAGCGGCACGAGCTGGCCACCACCCTGGGCTACAAGGACTGGGCCGCCTACATCACCGAGGACAAGATGGCCAAGACGCCGGAGGCGGTGTCCGAGTTCATCGAGAAGCTGGACGCGGCGGCCAAGCCCCGGGCCGAGCGCGACTACGCCATGCTCCTGGCCCGGAAGCGGCAGGATGATCCCCAGGCCACCTCGGTGGCCGAGTACGAGAAATCCTACTACGCCGAGCTGGTCAAGAAGGAGCAGTTCGACTTCGACTCCCAGGTGCTGCGGAACTACTACGACTATCCCAAGGTCAAGGACGGCATCCTGGGCGTCACCTCGACCATGTTCGGGGTGACCTTCAAGCCGGTGCCCGACGCCGAGGTCTGGGATCCCTCGGTGGAGTGCTACGACGTCTACGAAGGGGACAAGCTCTATGGGCGCTTCTACCTGGACATGCACCCCCGGGATGGGAAGTTCTCCCACGCCGCCCAGTTCACCCTGCGGACCGGGGTCGAAGGCCACCAGATGCCGGAGGCGGTCCTGGTCTGCAACTTCCCCGGCGGGAACGGCGACGAGCCGGCCCTGATGGAACACGACGACGTGGAGACCTTCTTTCACGAGTTCGGGCACCTCCTGCACGCGATCTTCGGCGGGCACCAGCCCTGGATCGACATGTCCGGGGTGTCCACGGAGTGGGACTTCGTGGAGGCGCCGTCCCAGATGCTGGAGGAGTGGTCCCTGGATCCCAAGGTCCTCCAGACCTTCGCCCGCGACTACAAGACGGGCGAGCCGATCCCGGCCGACCTGATCCAGAAGCTCCGGGCGGCCCGGGACTTCGGGAACGGCACCTACGTCACCCAGCAGAACTTCTACACCGCGATCTCGCTGGACATCTACGACCGCCCGGCTTCGCAGGTGGACTTCGACAAGCTGGTCCCGGAACTCCAGGCCCGCTACGGGAACTTCGCCTACGTGCCCGGTTCCCACATGTACGCGTCCTTCGGCCACCTCGAGGGCTACTCGGCCATGTACTACACGTACATGTGGTCGCTGGTCATCGCCAAGGACCTGTTCAGCAAGTTCGACCACCAGAACCTCCTGGATCCGACCATCGCCACCGAGTACCGGAAGGAGGTGCTGGAGCCGGGCGGGACCAAGGACGCGGCGGACCTGGTCCGGGATTTCCTGGGGCGGGACTACAGCTTCGAGTCGTTCCGGGATTGGCTCAACCGCGGCGCTTCGTAGAGCCGGACCGTCCCTGGGGATTCTGATCCGGTCGCTGCCGGAGGGTTCGGCGAACAGCCGGCGCGTCGGTGACGGTCCGTGTTTGCCAGCGGGACACTTCCCTTCCCGGGGCTCCGGTCGCTCGGTTACCATGCCGCGATGAGCCAGGGAATTCCCGTGGCGCCCGCCGAGGCGCGTGACCTCCGTCGGGTCTTGGGGGTGTGGGATGCGGCGGCGCTCATCGTGGGGATCATCATCGGGTCGGGGATCTTCGCCACCCCGCCCCTGGTGGCTTCGCACCTGCCCGGGACCCTGGGCATACTGGGGATCTGGGCCCTGGGCGGGGTTATGGCCCTGTGCGGTGCCCTCTGCTACGCGGAGCTGGCCGGGATGTTCCCCCGCACCGGCGGGTCCTTCGTGTTCCTGCGCGAGGGCTACGGCCGCTTCCCCGCCTTCGCCTACGGATGGAGCGCCCTCCTCGTCACCTATCCGGCCTCCATTGCCGCCGTGGCCGTGGTCTTCACCGCCTACCTGGCCCGCCTGGTCCCCATGCCCGACGCCGTCCGCGGCCCGGTGGCGGCGGCGCTCTGCCTGCTCCTGGCCGGGCTCAACGGGGTGGGGGTCCGGCTGGGGGCCTGGACGCTCAAGCTCTTCACCGGGGCCAAGGTCCTGGCCCTGGGGGCGGTGGTCCTGGCCGCCCTATTCCTCCGGCGCGGCGCCGGGGCCAACCTGCATCCGCTCTGGGGCGCCCCCGAGGGCGGGGTCGCGCCCGGCGGGGTGGCCCTGGCCCTGGCCGCGGTGATCTGGACCTACGAGGGGTGGACCGACGGCCCCACCGTGGCCGGCGAGGTCCGCGACCCGGACCGGGACATGGTCCGGGCCCTGCTCATCGGGACCCTGGGGGTGACGGTCATCTACGTGCTGGCCAACCTGGCCTACGTGGCCGTCCTCGGCGTGGACGGGGTCCGCCGCAGCGACTCGGTGGCCGTGGACGTGGCCGGCGCCCTCTTCGGGAACGCCGGACAGGTCTACGTCACCCTCCTGGTCCTCGTCTCCACCCTGGGATCGATCGCGGGCATGATCATCGGGGCCTCGCGGGTGTTCTACGCCATGGGCCGCGAGAACCTCTTCTTCTCCTGGGTGGGGCGCGTGCATCCCCACCGGGGGACCCCCCTGGCCGCTCTGCTCGGGGTCGGGGCCATCTCCGCCCTCTACGCCCTCCTGGGCACCTTCGAGGGCATCGTGAGCTACTTCATCTTCGTCTCCACCATCTGGCTCATTCTCAACATCGCCTCGGTCATCGTCCACCGCCGGCGCCGGCCGGGGATCCGCCGTCCCTTCCGGATCCCTCTCTATCCCCTCCCCCCCCTGATCTACCTGGGCGTGGCCTGCGGGCTCCTGGTCCAGCTCTTCCTGGAGAACACCAGGAACTCGCTGGTCGGCCTGGCCATCGTCGCCGTCAGCGTGCCCGCGTTCCTGGTGTGGGAACGCGCGCGCGCGCCGCGCTGACCGGGACGGTCCCGGACCCGGCCCTTTTCCCTTGCCCTGGCCGCGCCGCTCCTGTTTCATTGCCGGTATCGATTTCAGCGAGGGAGGATTCATCTTGACGCGAAACGGCAACCATCCGAAGCGGAAGGCGCGGGCGGAGAACGGCGTGCTCGCCGCCGCCTTCGACCGCCACGTTCTCTACGAGGCCTCGGTCCAGTGCGTGGAGGCCGACATCGACTTCTTCCAGCGCCTGTGGCGGGCCAAGCACAAGCGCCCCCTGCGCCGCCTGAAGGAGGACTTCTGCGGCACCGCCGCCCTGGCCGCGGAGTTCGTCCGCCGCCACCCGGAGAACCGGGCCTGGGGCGTGGATCTCCACCGGCCCACCCTGGACTGGGGCCGCAAGCACCACCTCGCCCCCCTCGGCGACGCCGCCTCCCGGGTGCGCCTGCTCAAGGACGACGTGCGAAAGATCCGGAAGCCCCGGGTGGAGATGGTGGCCGCCCTCAACTTCTCCTACTCGGTGTTCAAGACCCGGGAGGAACTCCGGCGCTACTTCAAGAGCGCCCGGGCCTCGCTGGCTCCCGGCGGCGTGTTCGTGGTGGACTCCTTCGGCGGCAGCGGGGCCATGGAGGCCTCGGAGGAGCCCCGCCGCATTCCCGCTTCGGTGCGGCGCGACGGGACCCGGATCCCCGCCTTCACCTACATCTGGGACCAGAGCCGCTTCAACACCATCACCCACGAGATCCTCTGCCACATCCACTTCCGGTTCCGGGACGGCTCCATGCGCCGCCGCGCCTTCACCTACGACTGGCGCCTGTGGACGCTGCCCGAACTCCGGGAGATCATGGCCGAGGCCGGCTTCTCCGCCACCGAGGTCTACATGGAGGGCTGGGACGACGACGAGGACGAGGCGGACGGGATCTTCCGCCGCCGGACGTTCTTCGAGAACATGGAAGGTTGGGTCGGGTACGTGGTCGGCATGCGCTGACCGCCCGCTCCGGGAGGTTCGCCGATGCTCCGGAAGTCCCGTTCCCCGGTTCTGAGAGCCGCCATGGCCGGCCTGGCGGCGGCCGCGGTGCTGCCCCTCCTGGCCGCGCCGATCGCCGGGGTCGAGCGCGATCCCAAGGCGGTGGAGGTCGCCCAGCGCACCATGGAGGCCATGGGGGGAAGGAAGGCGTTCGATGCCGTGCGCGTGCTCCGCTTCCGTTTCGTGGTGGATCGGGACGGCAAGGACGTGGTGAGCCGGTCCCACGTCTGGGACCGGTTCGACGGCCGTTACCGCCTGGAGACCACCACCTCCGAGGGAAAGCCGCTCCTGGTCCTCATGAACACCGGGGACCGGAAGGGCGACGTCTGGGTGGAGGGCAGGAAGCTCCCCCCGGAGGCGGCCGCCCCCTACCTGGAACAGGCCTACGGCAGCCTCATCAACGACAGCTACTGGCTCCTCATGCCCTGGAAGTGGCTGGATCCGGGAGTGGAGCTCACCTACCAGGGCGAGAAGACGGTGGACGGCTCGGTCTACGATGTGGTGCATCTGGCCTTCGCCTCCGGAACCGGACTCACCTCCGGCGACCAGTACTGGGGCTACGTGTCCCGGGAGTCGGCCCTCATGGAACGGTGGAACTACCTGCTGCAGGACGACCAGGGAAACCCGGGAACCGGGGCCCCCAGCACCTTCCTATGGCAGAACTGGAATCCGGTGGAGGGAAGCGGCATCCGGCTCTCGCGCGACAAGGTCCGCACCGGGGACGGACCGAAGATCGCCATCCGCTTTCCCGAGGTCACGGTCTCCACCGGTCCCGACACCACGGCCTTCCTCCCGCCCGGCCCGTGAAACCATGGAACGCTCCTTTCCCCGGGACATCGGCGCTCTGGCCTCCATCTTCGAATTCGTGAGGGAGGTGTTCGCGGCGGAGTCCGTCGATGCGGTCAATGCCTTCGAGGTCGACCTGGTCATCGAGGAGCTGTTCACCAACATGGTCAAGTACAGTTCCGAGAGTTCGAACGACATCGCCATCCGAATTGACAGGAAGAACGACCGGTTGATAATCTGCCTCACCGATTCGGACGTGGACCCCTTCGATCCCACCCGGGCCCGGGAAGTCGACACCGACCGGCCCCTGCGTGATCGGAAGCCGGGGGGACTGGGCATCCATCTGGTGCGCCGGATGACCGAGAGCTTCGACTACGAATACAGGGACCGCACCAGCATCATCACGCTGGTCAAGAAGCTGGAGACCGAGGGTGCTTGATCTGACTGTGGGCGAGGACGGAACCGTCTTTCTCTCCGGACGCCTGGACGCCTCCCAGGTCCCGAAGGCCAAGGACGGGCTGGCCCGGCTCGACGGACCCTCGATTTTGGACTTTTCGGGCCTTGAATACATTTCCAGCGCCGGGATCGGGGTGATCCTGATCACCTACAAGCGCCTCCACGACGCCGGGCACCCCCTGCGCCTGGTGGGGATGACCGACCGCATCCGGAACGTGTTCCAGTACGCCGGGTTGGACCGGGTTTTCACCATCGAATAGGGCGGAAACCGGATTCGATCTGTCCCCGATTTCCGACGGTTTTCGCCTAATTTCATGTCACCGTACGATTAAGGGATATCCGGGGGGGGTCCGGCGCGGGTGCGGCCCCGGCCACATTCCCCTTGCAGTATCAATCTTGGATTTTCTAAGATCAGAACCTAACTAAGCCAATGGATAGAATGCGCTTACCCGGGCCAGCAACCGGGAGCGGCGCCGGCCCATGGCGGGGCCGTCAGGGGGTCGTCTCACGCACGTCATCATGCCTTCTACTCCTGCCCAACCCACCAACTTTTTCCGGGGCTCCCTGTAGTTATGTCGGAACCGGACGACAAGACCCTGATCCGGAGATGTCTGGAGGGGGACGATCGGGCCTTCGAGGACCTGGTCGATCGCTACCAGAAGGTCCTGTTCAACGTCTCCCTGAGGATGTTGAACAACCGAGAGGACGCGATGGACGTGACCCAGGTGGCATTCGTGAAGGCGTACCAGAAACTGGACACCTACGACCCCCGGTTCAAGTTCTTCAGCTGGATCTACAAGATCATGATCAACGAGTCCCTCAACTATTTGAACCGCCGCAAGATCCACGAGGAGGTCGACGAGCGGATGCCCTCCAAGGCCCCGACGCCGGAAACGGAACTGGAGACCGCCCGGACAGCCGAGAAGGTCCAGGAGGCGGTGGCCGGATTGCCCCTGGACTACCGGCGCCTCATCGTGCTCCGGCACTTCGGAAACCTCTCCTACCGGGACATGAGCGGCGCCCTGGACATCCCGGAAAAGACCGTCAAATCAAGGCTCTACACCGCCCGACAGATGCTCAAGGACATCCTCGTGCGCCGGGGAACGGTACAGGCATGATCGACGAGAAACGCCTTGCCCTGATGAACGCCGAGATGGACGGGGAGACCTCCCCGCAGGAGTCGGCCTCCCTCCGCACCATCCTGGCCGAGGACCCCGAGGCCCGGGTCGCCTTCGAGGACCTCTCGCGCCTGGCGGGCCTACTGGATGCGGTGCCCCAGGTGGAGCCCCCGCCGGAGCTGAAGGCGGGCATCCTGCGGGCCATCCGGCCTTCGGCCCCCCCCCACCGGGAGCCGGTCCCCCGGGCCGGCTGGTGGGAGACCCTGACCCGTGCCTTCCAGGCCCACGGCCGCTTCGCCTGGGGCTACGGCTTCGCGGCCGGGCTGGTCCTGGGGCTCCTGGGCCTCGCCCTGTTCCGGGGGGGGACGCCGGGATTGGACCGCTCCGAGTTCGTGGGGAGCATGCGGCCGCTCACCAGCCTGACCCTCCTGGACGCCCAGAGCGTGGACCAGGACGGGGTGGTCGGGTCCCTGGAGACCCGGGCCGGGGACGGGGAGGTCATCCTGCGGCTCCAGCTGGACACCGCCCCCCCGGATCTGGAGGTGGCGGTCACCTACGACCCCGGCAGCTTCCGGCCCACTGGATTCCGACAGGGCGGCCCTCCATCCCATATTGCATTGAACGACAACGAGTTGCGATTCCAGTTCCACGGACGGCAGACAACCCTGCTCGCCCTCAGCCGTCTGGAAGGAGGTCGCGCCAGCGAGGTGCACCTTCGGTTCCGAACCAGCGAGCACGAGTTCGCGCGTACCCTCACGACCGGGGGGCCGGGCTCCTGAAGGATACGAGGAGATTCCACCCAACTTCCACCCCGCCGGGGTGTACGTCGAAGTAGGCTGGCGCCGAGTCCGCCGGCTGAATTCCAGGAGGAGGTATAGATCCCATGACTACAAAGAAGATCCTACTCAGCGTGGGTCTCGTGGCCGCCGTCGGTATCGGATTCTGGGCGGTCAAGGGTTGGCCCCCTGTCGGCCAGGGAGAGCAGGGCGCGATCGGAGCCGCCAACCGCTACAGCGCCCAGCAGATGAGCGATGCCGATGTCGTCCTCGGTGACGACGCGGTGGCCAGCTTGCTCCAGGACGACGTGTTCCTGGAGTTGATCGCGGATCCGGACTTCCAGAGCCTGCTGGCTCACTCGGAGGCCCTGGACATGCTGGCCCGGGGCGGTACGCCCGAACTGCTGGCCCACCAGGATCCGGTTGCGTTCCTGGCCCGCGAGGACGTGGCCCAGGTGCTCGGCCGCCAGGACGTGCAGGCCCTGCTCCGGAACGACGCGTTCGCGGACCTGATGAGCCGGAGCGCGGTCAGCGACGCTTCCGGTAAGGGTCACAAGACCCTGGACCGGGCCGACGCCATCCAGCAGATCCTGGCCCGCAACAACATCGAGCTGGGAGCCAAGGGCGTCCCCGCCGACGCGTTGGGCAAGAACGAGGTGGTGAAGTTCCTGGCCCGCGAGGACGTGGCTCAGGTGCTCGGCCGCCAGGACGTGCAGGGCCTGATGCGGACCGAGGGTTTCGCGGATCTCATGCGGAACGCCAACGTCAGCGACTCCCCCGGCAAGGGCAAGGGTCCCAAGACCCTGGACCGCGAGCAGGCCATCAAGCAGCTCGCCGCCCGGAACAACATCGAGATGCTCGGAGCCCGGGGGATCCCGGCCGACGCGTTGGGCCGGAATGAGGCGGTCAAGTTCCTGGCCCGCGAGGACGTGGCTCAGGTGCTCGGCCGCCAGGACGTGCAGGGCCTGATGCGGACCGAGGGTTTCGCGGATCTCATGCGGAACGCCAACGTCAGCGACTCCCCCGGCAAGGGCAAGGGTCCCAAGACCCTGGACCGCGAGCAGGCCATCAAGGACATCCTGGCCCGGAACAACATCGAGCTCGGCGCCCGCGGCGTCCCCGCTGATGCGTTGGGCAAGAACGAGGTGGTGAAGTTCCTGGCCCGCGCCGATGTGGCCCAGGTGCTCGGTCGCCAGGACGTGCAGGGCCTGCTCCGGAATGATGCCTTCGCGGATGCGCTGGGACGCAGCGCGATCGGTGACGCCGGCGGCAAAGGCAAGGGTCCCAAGACCCTGGACCGAGCCCATGCCATCGAGCAGCTCATGGCCAAGAGCAACGTCCAGATGGTCGGACGGAGCGGCGTGGCCGACGGCGCCCTGGGGCGCGAGAACCTGCAGAAGGTGAAGGCTCTCATGGCGAACGCCAAGGTCGCCACCCTGCTGTCCCGGCAGGACGTCCAGGATTACTTCGGCCGCGGCAACGTCAAGGCCCTCATGGCCCGCGACGACGTCAAGGGCCTCTTCCGGGCCGAGAACATCGCCTCCACCCTGGGACGCCTCCAGGTGGGGACGGAACCCGGCAAGATCAAGGACAAGGGCGGAAAGTAACGGGGACGTCATCCTGGAATCCAGGCCGGCTACGGCTCTGGATCGACAGAACCAGAAGTGGGTAGAAAGGAGACACCGTGGACGGCCACGGTGTCTCCTCATGTTCGTGTTGCCGCGTGGGAGGGACTTCCAGTGCCGTCGAGAATGCTCACCGCCGCCGTCGCCGCCTTGGCCGTTCTCGCCGCCGCCGGCCCCGCCCGGGGAAACGAGAAGGCCCTGGAGACCGAGCACCTCCGGCTGGTCTACGACGAGGCGCTCCAGTCCCACGTGGCCGAATACGCCGCCCGCTGCTTCGAGAACGCCTACGCCTACCACCACAAGCTCTTCGGGTACACGCCCAGGGAGAAGGTGACCGTCGGTCTCTACGACTACTCCGATTTCGGGAACGGCGGGGCGGTCAACACCCCCCGCAACACCATCATCTTCACCATCGCCCCCATCAACTTCGTCTACGAGACCTCCCCGTCCAACGAGCGGATCAACACCACCATGAACCACGAGATGGTCCACATCGCGGCCCTGGACGGCACCGCGGGCTCGGACCGCTTCTTCCGCTCCCTGTTCGGAGGGAAGGTGGCGGCCACCGACGACCATCCGGAGACCATTCTCTATTCCTTCCTCACCGTGCCCCGGCTCTACTGCCCCCGCTGGTACCACGAGGGGCTGGCCGTGTTCCTGGAGACCTGGATGGCCGGGGGCATCGGCCGGGCCCAGGGGCCCTACGACGAGATGGTCTTCCGCACCATGGTTCGGGACGGCTCGCGGTTCTACGACCCGGTGGGCCTGGTCTCCGAGGCCAGCCGGTCCGGATTCATGATGGGGGTGAACAACTACCTATACGGGACCCGCTTCATGAGCTACCTGGCCTACGCCTACTCCCCGGAGGCGGTGATCGAGTGGACGGCCCGGACCGATGGGAGCCACAAGTACTACGGCACCCAGTTCCACAAGGTGTTCGGGAAGTCGCTGGACGAGGCCTGGCAGGACTGGATCGACTGGGAGCACACGTTCCAGGAGAAAAACCTGGAGACCGTGCGCCGCTACCCCACCACCCCTTCCCGGGATCTCTCGGACCGGGCGCTGGGATCGGTCTCCCGCTCCTACTACGATCCGGCCACCGGGGAACTCTACGTGGCCGTCCGCTACCCGGGCACGGTGGCCTACATCGCGGCCCTCAACCCGGCCACCGGGGCCATCCGGAAGATCCGGGACGTGAAGGGACCCGCCCTCTACTTCGTGACCTCCTTGGCCTATGATCCCGCCACCAAGAACCTCTTTTACACCGCGGACAACGACGACTGGAGGGACCTCCACCAGGTCAACGCCCTGACCGGCCAGCACCGGGTCCTGCAGAAGAACTCGCGGGTGGGCGACCTCACTTTCTGCCCGGCGGACAGCTCGCTGTGGGGCATCCGCCACATGAACGGCATCTCCACCCTGGTCCGGATCCCACCGCCCTACGCCAAGTGGAACCAGATCCTGAGCTGGCCTTACGGCACCGACATGTACGACATCGACATCTCGCCGGACGGAACCCGCCTGGTGGGATCGATCGCCGAGATCAGCGGGCGCCAGACCCTGCGCCGGTTCGACACCGCGTCCCTGGCCGCCGGGGATACCGCCTCCACCACCCTCTACGACTTCGGGAATTCTCTGCCCGCCAACTTTACCTACTCGGGGGACGAGAAGTTCATCTGGGGAAGCTCCTACTACACCGGCGTCTCCAACCTGTGGCGGTGGAACGTCCAGGCCGATTCCATGGAGATCGTGACCAACGTGGAGGACGGCCTCTTCCGGCCGCTGGTGATCTCTCCCGACTCGGTGGTCGCCTTCCGCTACACCGGCGAGGGTTTCGTGCCCACCCTCCTCACCGGCCTCACCCCGCTGCAGGACGTGAGCGGCACCTCGTTCCTGGGAGCGGAGACGGTGGCCGAGCACCCGGACCTGGCCCGCTGGATCGCCCCCCCGCCCTCGGCGGCCACGGTGGACACCGTCTCCCTGGGGGACTACCGGGCCTCCCGGCACGTCGGCCTGGCCTCGGTCTATCCGATCGTCGAGGGGTACGACGTCCAGGTGGACACCCTCTCCGGGAAGGACGAGTCGTTCCCGGCGGTCGGCCTGGCCCTGGTCCTCTCGGATCCGCTCCAGTACCACAAGCTGGACGTGTCGGTGACCTACTCGCCGGACACCACGGTGCCGTCCGACGAGCGCGTCCATCTCTCGGTGAACTACGACCGCCTGGACTGGCGGGCCCGGTTCAAGTGGAATCCGGCCAGCTTCTACGACCTCTTCGGCCCCACCAAGAGCAGCCGCCGGGGTTACGTGGTGGGGGTGGGCCATACCCGGAACCTCATCTACGACCATCCGCGGGAGATGAACCTGAACGTCGACCTCTCGGGCCACTTCGACATCGAGCGCCTGCCCAACGCCCAGAACGTGTCGTCGTCGGCCGACCAGCTCTACAACGGCAGCATCACCCTGGACTACAGCAACAAGCGGGCCTCCCTGGGCGCGGTGGCCTACGAGAAGGGACACGACTGGACCGCCGACCTCTCGGCCACCTTGGTCCCCGCCCACGGCACCACCGATACCGAGATCTTCCCCCAGCTCAGCTACGACTTGGACGTGGGCTTTCCGCTCCCCATCCCCAACTCCTCCCTGTGGCTCCGCACCTCCCAGGGCATCGCCCCCGGGGGGAACGGCATCCCGGGCTCGGGGCTCCGGGGCAAGCCGGAGGCCAACTTCTGGTTCGGCGGCTTCGGGAACAACTGGGTGGACCACGGGGCCATCAAGCGCTACCAGAAGGCCTACGCCTTCCCCGGGCTGGAACTCAACGAGCTGGGAGGCACCAACTACCAGAGAACCATGGTGGAGTGGAATTTCCCCGCCCTCCGGTTCCGCCGCATCGGGGCGCCCTCGTTCTACGCCACCTGGGCCCGGCTCTCCCTCTTCGGCTCCGGCATCATGACCAACATCGACAGCGACACCTTCCGCACCAGGGCCGCCAACCTGGGATCGCAGGTCGACGTGCGCCTGACCATGCTGTCCAACCTGACCATGACCCTGTCCGCGGGGTACGCGGTGGCGGTGCGGGAGCATCGCAAGCCCGGGGACGAGTTCATGTTCTCCATCAAGATCCTGTGACCGGTCTCCTGGAACTCTCGGTGGCCCTGATTCCGGTGGTGGCCTTCCTGGCCTCCCTGGTGATCCTGGACAGCTTCAAGCTCGTCTCGGTGCGCTCGGTGGTCCAGACCATCGTGATCGGGGGGCTGGCCGCGGGGCTGAGCTACGCGGTGAACCGGTGGTTCCTGGGCGCCGGGGTGGAGGGCGAGACGTTCGTCCGCTACGGGGCGCCCCTGGTCGAGGAGATCCTGAAGGCGGCCTACGTGGCCTACCTGCTCCACTCGCGGCGGGTGGGCTTCATCGTGGACGCGGGGATCTACGGCTTCGCGGGCGGGGCCGGCTTCGCCCTGGTCGAGAACATCTACTACCTGAGCCAGCTCCCGGATGCCGGCCTGTCCCTGTGGATCGTGCGCGGGCTGGGGACCGCGATCATGCACGGATCCACCACCGCCATGTTCGCCATCCTGGGCAAGAGCCTTCTGGACCGCCACTCGCGGCTCGGCCTCCTGAACCTGCTTCCCGGCTTCGCCCTGGCCTTCGCCGTTCACTCTGCCTTCAACCATCTGGCCCTGAACCCGTTGCTGCAGACCCTCCTCCTCCTCCTGATCATGCCCCCCCTCACCGTCCTGGTCTTCGAACGCAGCGAGCGGGCCACCCGGGAATGGCTGGGCACCGGGTTCGACACCGACGTGGAACTCCTGGAGCTGGTGACCAGCGGCCGCATCCGCGAGGACCGGATCGGCGCCTACCTGGAGTCGCTCAAGAGCCGGTTCCCCGGGGAGGTGGTGGCCGACATGCTCTGTATGCTCCAGGTGCACCTCGAACTCTCGGCGCGGGCCAAGGGGATCCTCATGGCCCGGGAGGCCGGCATCCGCCTGGAGCCGGACGAGATGGTCAAGGCCAACCTCCAGGAGTTAAAGTTCCTGGAGAAGTCGGTGGGGAAGACCGGGAAGCTGGCCATGCTCCCCTTCCTCAACATGGGCAGCCGGGATCTCTGGCAGCTCTACATGCTGGGCAAGTGATCCGAGAGGAGTCGACTCCGTGCGAAAACCGGTCACCCTGGTCACCGGGGCCAACGGCGAGGTGGGCCACGGCCTCATCCAGCTCCTGGCCCGGGACGCCGGCCGGGACATCCTGGCCATGGACCTGGAGCCCCTCGAGCCCGAACTGGCCGCGGTCTGCCGCCAGACCTTCGTGGGCAGCATTCTCGACCGCCACCTGACCGAGCGGATCGTGAGCGAGTACGAGGTGCGGGAGATCTACCACCTGGCCGCCCTCCTCTCCACCCGGGCCGAGTTCACCCCCGAGACCGCCCACGAGGTGAACGTGGAGGGCACCCTGGGCCTCCTGGAGCTGGCCCTGGAGCAGTCGAGCTGGAGCGGGGAGCCGGTCAAGTTCCTCTTCCCCAGCTCCATCGCCGTCTTCGGGCTCCCCGACCTGGCCACCAAGGAGCGGGCGGGCAAGGTCAAGGAATACGAGTGGACCGCCCCCACCACCATGTACGGCTGCAACAAGCTCTACTGCGAGCAGTTGGGCCGCTACTTCGCCCAGCACTACCGGCAGCTGGCCGCGGAGGTGGACAGCCGCCGGGTGGATTTCCGGGGGCTCCGCTTCCCCGGCATCATCAGCGCGGTGACCGTGCCCCGGGGAGGCACCAGCGACTATGCTCCCGAGATGATCCACGCCGCGGCCCAGGGGACCCCCTACGCCTGCTTTGTCCGCGAAGACACCATCATCCCCTTCATGGTTATGCCGGACGCCATCAAGGCCCTGAAGCTCCTGGCCAGCGTCGACGCCGGGAAGCTCCGCCGGCGCATCTACAACGTGACCAGCTTCAGCCTGACCGCAGCCGAGATCCGCGACCGGGTGGTCCAGGCCTTTCCCCGGGCAGACATCGCCTTCGAGCCGGACCTGAAGCGGCAGGCCATCGTGGACACCTGGCCCCTGGACCTGGACGACGGGCCCGCCCGGCGGGATTGGGGTTGGTCCCCGGACTACGACGTGGACCGGGCCTTCCGCGAGTACCTGGTGCCGGAGATCCGCAAGCGCTACCACACCGAAGGCTAGGGGGACCGGAGTGGGCGCGGGATCCGGGGAGGGCCCCGCCCGCGCCTTCTTTCAGTTCCAGAGGTGGAGCTGCAGGAACAGGTCCGCGTCAGAACGGCCGCCGACGGGGAACAGCATGCGCCCCCGCACGTCCAGGGTCACCCCGGGAACCGGGATGAACTGGAGCCCCAGCGACACCCGGTGGGCCTCGTCGTCCTTCACCTCGGTGTCCGGGTCCTCCCAGTCGTGCTTGGCCAGGAGGTTGAGCCCGTTCCCCAGAAGCCAGTCCAGCTCCTGGTAGAAGACATTGACCGAGGTCTCCTCGCCGCTCAGCCGCTCCCGGATGCCGTGGTCCACCTCCACCTGGTAGGTGAAGGGAAGCTTGCGGGAGTAGGTGAAGGGGTTCACCGTCCCGTAGACCCCGAAGGTGCGAGCGTCGCCCCCCTCGTCCAGGGGCCGGCGGCGGATCATGGCGCTGGCCCCCACTCCCCAGCCCACCTCGCGGTAGCCCAGGTTGAGCGCCCCGCCCGAGCCCGCGTCGAAGTCGAAGATGTCGAAGGCGTCGGGGGCCACGTTGCGGGCCTTGGATCGGAACCAGGAGAGGTTGAGGAACGGGTAGTTGGGAGCCAGGCCCACCTCGATCCCGGCCACCCGGCTGTCCGGGACGGAGGTGTCCAGGTCGAACTGGCGCCGGATGAACGAGGTGTGGTCGTCCAGCCGCAGCCCGTAGGCGGGGACGAACCGGCCGGCCTTGAAATACGCCTGGTAGGGCGCTTCGTGGACCAGCAGGAAGCCCTCCCGCAGGTACGGGGTCTCCGGATCGTCGATCACGTCCGGGGTGCCGCTGGTCCGTCCCCGCGCCCCCACGTTGATCAGGGTGGTCACGTGCTCCACCGGGTGCAGGGCCAGGGACAGATCGGCCTGCATGGGGAAATACAGGTTGGCGTCGGAGGAGAGGGCGGCCACCCGCAGGTCCCAGCCCAGCCGGAGGAGCGGATCCGCGTTCAGCGTCCCGTAGCGCCCGGCGAAGGGCGCCCCGGGAGACGGCGATCCCAGCGGCGTCCCCCGCGCCCAGAAGTCGTGCGGCGCGTAGGCCGGGTCCCGGCTCGCCTCCAGGTCGTCCGGACCCAGGGGCAGCTGGTCGGTGTAGGTGGTGGCCCGGTCGTGCCGGGAGAGGAGCCCGCCCCACAGCCGGTCCCAGTCCGCGGTGGGCCGGGGGCTGGTGGCCACCATGGGAAGGGTGGCCCGCCCGTAGAAGCGACCGGCCGCGTTCCGCTGCCCGCCCCCGGCCGGATCCACGTGGCAGGTCCGGCAGCTCAAGGCGCACTTGCGATCGGCCAGTTCCGGGTTCTTCCAGGTGTTGGGGGTCAGGTGGCAGGTGTCGCACGCGCGTCCGGCCCGGGCCGCGTAGAGCGGGGTGCCGGAGGCGAGCCCGGCCAGGAGCGGGACTACCCCCAGGAGCACGAGCAACGCGAGGACCGGGGTCCAGCGTCTCATGGGCACGGCTTGCAGGGCGCGCAGGCGCCGTTCTGGATCCATCGCAGCAGGGTCAGCTTCTCCTCCTCGGTGAGCCGGGGCCAGGCTCCGGGGGGCATCTTCTCCAGTTGCACCGCGTCCTGCACGATGCGCCCCAGGTCCCCGAGCACCCCCTCGCAGGTCTCCAGGTTCGGCCGTACCGAGAGATCGCTACCCTTGCCCTTGTGGCAGGGGACGCAGTTCCGATCAAGGATGGCCCGGACCGCGTCATAGGAAGGAGCGAGGGGAACGGCTCCTGGATCGGCCTCGAGCAGGGTCTTCTCCCCCTGCCCGCAGGCGGCGACCAGGGCCGACAGCGTCATGGCCGCGACCACCAGAAACACCCCGGCGGACCAGCCGAGGGTAGGGCCGGGACCGCGGTGCCGACCGGAGTCCGTTGATTCGTGGGTCATGAACCTGGGATTTAAGACGGAAACGCGGCGCGTGGCAAGGGTCGATTGCTCCGGCGCGGCGCCGGGATGCTACCCTTGCCCGGAGGCACCCCGATGTGAAAGGCGGACGCGATGCCGGACCGGGATCAGGAACCCGAGGACTGGGACCCCACCGCGCCGATCGAACTCCCCATCGACGGCACCCTGGACCTGCACACCTTCCATCCCCGGGACGTGAAGGCGCTGCTCCCCGAATACCTCCGGGCCTGCCGGGAGCGGGGCATCCTGGAAGTGCGGATCGTGCACGGCAAGGGGACGGGGGCGATGCGGGAGACGGTACACGCCCTCCTGGGGCGCCTGTCCGAGGTGGAGTCGTTCCGCCTGGCCGGCGAGGACGCGGGAAGCTGGGGGGCCACCCTGGTGCGGCTCCATCCGGCGTGATCCGCCACCAGGACGGTCGGGTTTCCCGCGTGCCGGCCCGGGCGCCCGGCCCGTTCGTCTACTCCCCTTCCAACCAGTCCCGCGGGGTCAGGAAATCCTCCACCAGCCGGGCCTCCGCCGACGCCGGCTCCGGACGCCAGTCGTAGAGCCAGCGCACCCGCGGGGGGAGCGAGGCGAGCACGGCCTCGATCCGCCGCCCGGACTGGAGCCCGTAGAGGGTGCCGCGGTCGTAGAGCAAGTTGAACTCCACGTAGCGCCCCCGGCGCAGCTGCTGGAAGTCGCGCTCGCGGTCCCCATAGGGATGCTCGCGCCGCCGCTCCACGATCGGGAGGTAGGCGGGGAGGAAGGCGTCCCCCACCGCCCGGACGAAGGCGAAGGTGTCCTCGAATTCCCACTCGGACAGGTCGTCGAAGAAGAGCCCGCCCACTCCGCGGGCCTCGCCGCGGTGGGGCAGGTAAAAGTACTGGTCGCACCATTCCTTGAAGCGCGCGTAGGTCCCGGGGCCGAAGGGCTCGCAGGCCGCCCGCGCGGTGCGGTGCCAGTGGGCGGCGTCCTCCCGGAACCCGTAGTAGGGAGTGAGATCGAAGCCGCCTCCGAACCACCAGACCGGATCCGCCCCCGCCGGGCCGGCCGCGGTGAAGAAGCGCAGGTTGAGGTGCGTGGTCGGCACGTAGGGGTTCCGGGGATGGACGATGAGCGAGACGGAGAGCGCCTCGAAGCTCCGGCCGCCCAGCTCCGGCCGCCGGGCGGTGGCCGCGGCGGGCAGCCGGTCGCCCAGGCTGCGGGAGAAATTGACCGCAGCCTTCTCGAAGACCGCGCCCTCGGCCAGCACCCGGGGGAGCGAGAGCCCGCCACCGCCGGTGGGGGCCGGATCCCGGCCGAACCGCGCCGTCCCGTCCGCCTCCTGCAGGGCGGTGCAGAGCCGCTCCTGGAGATCCTGGAGATACTCCCCCACCCGCTCGGCCGGGGTCACCGGGTCTCCTTCTCGTCCGTCCCGTCACCGTCCCCGTCCCCACCACCGGGGAGCCGGGCCGGCTCCGCCCCCACCACCCGGGCCAGGATGCGATGGATGGCCAGGACCCCGTCGGTGAGCGCCCCGGGCCCGGGCTGGAGGATGGAGGAGGAGTCGATCTCGTAGACCCGCCCCGCCTTCATGAAGGGGGCCTGGAGCCAGCCCTCCCGCTTCTCCAGGTAGTCCGGCCGGAACTTCCGCCCGCACCAGGAGGCCAGGTACACCTCGGGGTCCCGCTCCAGCACCGCGCCGGGGCCGGAGACCGTGCGGTCCTTGGCCAGGACGGCCCCGCGGAACTCGGGGAAGATGTCCTCCCCCCCGGCGATCTGGATCAGCTCACTGACCCAGCGGATGCCCGAGATCATCGGGTCGTGCCATTCCTCGAAGTACACCCGGGGGCGCCTGGGGAACCGGGCCGCGGCGCGCTCGACGGCCTCCAGGCCGGCGACGAGTTCGGCGGCCAGCGCCTCCCCCTTGGCCGGCTCCCCGATCAGGGCCCCCAGGCGGCGCACCATGTCCAGGATGCCGGCCACCGAGCGCTGGTTGAAGCAGTGGGTTTCGATCCCCCGGCGGATGAGGTCGGCCGCGATGTCGGCCTGGAGGTCGGAGAAGGCCAGGGCCAGATCGGGCGCCAGGCCTGCGATCGCCTCCAGGTTCGCCTTCACAAACTGGGAGACCACCGGTTTCTCGGCCCGAGCCCGCGCCGGGCGGACGGTGAAGGCGCTGATTCCCACCACCCGGTCTTCCTCGCCCATGCGGTAGAGGCACTCGGTGGTCTCCTCGGTGAGGCAGACGATGCGGCGGGGGGCGGCCCCGGCCCGCCAGGCCACGGCTCCCTGGATCGATCTGGACATGTGGACGTGCTCCTTCCCGGGCCGGGCGCCCGGGCCCCGGGACGCGTGACCCCAAGCCTACGGACCGCCGGAGCGGGACGTCGAGCCCCGGACCGGGCCTTGGCGAAATGACCTTAACTGACTACTTTACAATATCTTGACACCGGATACCTCAAGTCGCTTGTTGCGTTCCCCTCCGGCCTGGCCTATACAATCCCCCCCGGTCCGCCGAATCCCGGTCCCGGAAGCCGGGGTTCCGATCCGGACCGAAAGAGGTTCTGCATGCCCAAGCGTCTCGTCATCGTGGAGTCCCCGGCCAAGGCCCGGACCCTGTCCCGGTTCCTGGGGAAGGAGTACATCGTGGACTCCTCGATCGGCCACATCCGGGACCTGCCCGGGAGCGCGGCCCAGATCCCGGCCGCGATGAAGAAGGAGCCCTGGGCCCGGCTCGGGGTCAACGTGGAGAACGATTTCGAGCCGCTCTACGTGGTCCCCAGCGACAAGAAGAAGAAGGTGGGCGAACTCAGGAAGAGTCTCCAGGAGGCGGACGAGCTGCTTCTGGCCACCGATGAGGACCGCGAGGGCGAGGCCATCTCCTGGCACCTGGTGGAGCTGCTCCAGCCCAAGGTCCCCTATCGCCGCTTGGTCTTCCACGAGATCACCCGCGAGGCCATCCTGGAGGCCCTGGACCGGACCCGCCCCATCGACGAGCGGCTGGTCTCCGCCCAGGAGACCCGCCGTATCCTGGACCGCCTCTACGGCTACGAGGTCTCGCCGCTCCTGTGGAAAAAGATCCGCCCCCGGCTCTCGGCGGGGCGGGTGCAGAGCGTGGCCATCAAGATCATCGTGGAGCGCGAGCGGGCGCGCATGCGGTTCCGGGACAGCGTCTATTGGGATCTGGAAGGCCGCTTCCGCACCCCCGAGGGGAAGGAGTTCGGGGCGCGGCTGGTCTCGGTGGACGGTCGCCGGGTGGCCGGCGGCAAGGACTTCGATCCCGATACCGGGAAGCTCACCGGGAAGGACGTGGTCCACATCCAGGTCGAGCGGGCCCGGGACCTGGTCCGGGACCTGGCCCAGGCCGACTGGGCGGTGGAGAGCACCGAGACCAAGGACTTCACCCAGTCCCCTCCCCCGCCCTTCACCACCAGCACCCTGCAGCAGGAGGGGGGCCGCAAGCTCCGCTTCTCCGCGCGCCGCACCATGCAGATCGCCCAGCGTCTCTACGAGAACGGCTACATCACCTACATGCGGACCGACTCCACCACCCTGTCCGAGCAGGCGGTGGCCGCGGCCCGGAAACAGGTGGTGTCGCTCTACGACGCCTCCTACCTGTCGGGGAAACCGCGCCAGTACAAGACCAAGGTCAAGAACGCCCAGGAGGCGCACGAGGCCATCCGCCCTTCCGGGGACACCTTCCGCACCCCGACCGAGCTGGAGCGGGAACTCAAGCCGGACGAGCGGCGCCTCTACGAACTCATCTGGAAGCGGACGGTGGCCAGCCAGATGGCCCTGGCCCGCGGGCACCGCATGACCGCGCGCCTGGCCGGCGACGGTGCCGTGTTCCAGGCCACCGGGAAGGTCATCGACTTCCCCGGCTTCCTGCGGGTCTACGTCGAGGGGTCGGACACCCCGGAGGCGGACCTGGCCGAGCGCGACACCCTGCTCCCGCCCATGAAGGAGGGGGACGCCCTCGACTGCCTGGGGCTGGATCCCAAGGAGCACCGGACCCAGCCGCCGGCCCGGTTCACCGAGGCCTCCCTGGTCAAGGAACTCGAGGCCAACGGCATCGGCCGGCCCAGCACCTACGCCAGCATCCTGGACACCATCGAGCGCCGTGAATACACCTTCAAGAAGGGAACGGCCCTGGTGCCCGCTTTCCTGGCCTTCGCGGTGGTGAACCTGCTGGAGCAGCACTTCCCCGAACTGGTGGACACCAGCTTCACCGCCCGCATGGAGGACGATCTGGACGCCATCAGCCGCGGCGAGTCGGAGTCCGTCCCCTACCTGCGGCGCTTCTACTTCGGGAACGGGGAGCAGGGGCTCCGGCCCCAGCTGGACGAGAAGTCCGAGCACATCGACCCGCGCCGGGTCTGCACCATTGCCCTGGGCCAGGATCCCGGCGGGAAGGACGTGGCGGTGCGGGTGGGCCGCTACGGCCCCTACCTGCAGCGGGGCGAGGAGACCGCTCCCATCCCGGACGGCACCCCGCCGGACGAACTCACCCTGGAGCGGGCGGTGGAGCTGCTGAACACCAGCGCCGCCGGGCCCAAGGAGCTGGGCCCCGATCCCGAGACCGGCGAGACGGTCACCGTGCGCTCGGGGCGATTCGGGCCCTACGTGCAGCTGGGCGAGGGGGAGGGGAAGGCGAAGCCCAAGACCCAGTCCCTGCTCAAGAATATGACCCCGGAGAGCGTGGACCTGGCCACCGCGCTCCAGCTACTGAACCTGCCCAAGGTCCTGGGCCAGGACCCCGACGGGGTGGACGTGCTCCTGGCCTACGGCCGGTTCGGGGCCTACATCAAGCGGGGCGACGACACCCGCAGCCTGGAGGACGAGGGCCGGCTCTTCGACTTCACCCTGGACGAGGCCATGGCGCTCCTGGCCCAGCCCAAGAA
>Ga0307424_1000037_pt1 | contig 52872 bp, 53 predicted proteins | sample SalMarWE160320MG_FD_202157 | JGI IMG/M metagenome (GOLD analysis project Ga0307424, IMG submission 202157) | Salt marsh sediment microbial communities from the Plum Island Ecosystem LTER, Massachusetts, United States - WE1603-20 | ecosystem: Environmental > Aquatic > Marine > Intertidal zone >... | reverse complement strand
GTTGCATGGGTTCTACCGGCCCCGGTTCTATGAACCCGAAGACCGGCAGACCTTTTGGCCTTGACTTCCCGGTGGTCACCATCGGGGATATGGTTACTGCCCAAAAGGCGCTGATTGACCACCTTGGAATAGAGAGGCTCCTCGCAGTCGTTGGCGGTTCTATTGGAGGGCTCCAGGTCCTGGAGTGGTGCCTGAGATACCCGGATAGGATAGTCTCTGCCATTCCGCTGGCAACTACACCAAAACACTCCGCCCTGACCATAGCCTTTAATGAAGTGGCCAGACAGGCCATCATGGCGGATCCCAACTGGAACAAGGGCGACTATTATAGGGGCGCGAAACCTGACCTGGGTCTGGCCGTGGCCCGCATGATCGGTCACATAACCTATTTGTCGGACGAATCCATGCGGCAGAAATTCGGGCGCCGTCTCCAGGACAGGAGTGATTTCTCTTTCAATTTCGATGCGGACTTCCAGGTGGAAAGCTATCTCAGGTACCAGGGCTCGAAATTCGTGGAACGTTTTGATGCCAATTCCTTCCTCTATATTACAAAGGCCGCAGACTACTTTGATCTAACGAGACAATATGACTCCAGCTCTCTGGTTAAGGCCTTTTCCAGGGCCATGGCAAAATTCTTAGTGGTCTCCTTTACCTCGGATTGGCTATACCCCACATACCAGTCTAAGGCCATGGTAAAGGCCATGAAGAAAAACGGGCTTGATGTAAGCTTCTGCGAAATCGAAGCTGACTGGGGCCATGATGCCTTCCTGTTGCCTAATGAACGATTAACTGCTCTGATAAAAGGTTTTTTGGAGCATGTCTACGATGAAACCGAGAGATAGCGAAATACGATTTGACCTTCAGATCATAGCATCCTGGATCGAGCCCGGGTCTAAAGTCTTGGGCTTAGGCTGCGGGGAGGGAGAACTGCTGCATTTCCTCAAGAAAAACAAGCGGGTGTCTTGCACAGGGATAGAACTCAACGAGGCAAAGGTTGCCAAGTGTATTGAAAAAGGCCTGAGCGTACTTCAAGGCGATATCAATGAAGAGATCCTTGATTACCCGGATGACTCGTTTGACTACGTTATCCTGAGCCAGACCCTTCAACAGATATATGAGCCGGGGGAACTTATCCGCTCCATGTTACGTATCGGCAAAAGAGGCGTCGTCAGTTTTCCTAATTTCAGCCACTGGAGCGTTCGCCTGCAACTCCTGACAACCGGCCATGCCCCCATTACCAAAGAGCTTCCCTATGATTGGCACAACACACCGAATATCCGCGTCATTGCCCTGAAAGACTTCCGGAGATTTTCAAGGGAAACGGGCTTCTCTATCCTGCAAGAAGTGGCGATCAACACGGATCATCATGAAAAAAGCGGAAATATCATTAAATTTTTTGCCAACCTCAGAGCAACCTATGGCGTTTTTCTCATAGGAAAGAGGAAACAGTAATGGCTGCCGAACTTGAAAAACCGGAACAGTGCGTTCTTGCAGATGAAACCACATTGAATTATAGAAAAATCCCTCTGGCCGTGCACAAACTTCTGGCCACCTGCAAAAGGGATGATTGTTTCGACCATGTGAATGCCACTCCTATTCCTTCACTGGAATCGGTGATCGAAATTATCCATCAGGCAAGACAAATTCTCTTTCCAGGATATTTTTCGCCAACAAGGCTTGACTCAATTAACCTGGAGTACCGTCTGGGCCAGGAAACCACTGAGCTTTTTGAGAAACTTTCAGGCCAGGTTATACTCTCCATTCAACATGACTGTATTCGATATAATCAACCCTGTTCCCGGTGTACGCAACTGAGCCACGAAACAGGACTCCGGTTCATCGAGACGCTGCCCGGATTAAGAGAGATCCTGGGCACGGATACCCGTGCCGCCATGGATGGAGATCCGGCAGCGAAGAGCCACGACGAAGCCATCTTCTGCTATCCGGGCCTTTTTGCCAATACGGTCTATCGTATGGCCCACGTGCTTCACGGACTGGAGATACCCTTACTGCCGCGGATCATGACTGAGTACGCTCACAGTCTGACAGGTATCGATATTCATCCCGGCGCCAAAATTGGAGAGAGTTTCTTTATCGATCACGGGACCGGCGTTGTGATAGGAGAGACCACGGAGATAGGAAATCGGGTCCGGATCTATCAAGGTGTAACCTTAGGAGCGCTTTCCCTGCCCAGGGACGAGATCCATCGGTTCAGAAACCTGAAGCGGCACCCGACCATTGAAGACGATGTAATTATCTATTCGAATGCGAGCATATTGGGAGAGCCGGTTATCGGAGCAAGATCCATCATTGGAGGGAATGTCTGGATCACGGAAGATGTGCCGCCGGACACCAAGGTGTTATTGAAGGCGCCCGAGCTGATTTATAAAGGAAATAATAAAGGATGAGGATAAAAGCCGAGGCCTTGAGGAGGTCATGATGACAAAAGCCTTTCCCAACGTGTCTGAAGTCCTCGGTTCAACACCCCTCGTGAGATTGAATCGGATCGCAGGAAACCCCCTGCATGGGGAAAACGAAATTGGTTTCAATTGGGCGTATTTCTCGCAACCATCGGAATAGGGTTGCAATTTTTCATCTATATTCATCTGGCTTCGGGATCAGTCAGCCCCGTCAACCCTGCAAGGCGTTAGCCGCCCGATACGGAAGCGAAGATCGATAACGGGGTTAGGACTTGATTTGTGGATCAAGGAGAATAGTCGGGATTCCGAATAGAGGATATCTATTATTTAGATTCCCTATGCCCAATCCGAGGACATTATTGCCGCAGAACATCTGTGCGGCATCGAAAAAGTCATTAAAGCCATATGGGGCAACATCATAATCAGCAAGAGACATGAAAGGGATTTCCCTGTCATTCATCATGCGCTGGAAATGGGTATGGGTGACGGCCAGGAATTGAATGCCTTCAGGACCGCACCCCGTTTCACCACTGAATTTTTTACGGGCCTGTGATACCGTTAAAGATTGAAACCTTTCGTCAATCCGGAATTCAGCGTAATAAAATCCTTTTGGTCTCGCGGGGGCTCCGGGACGCAACCGGATATCATCCGTCCTGTTAAAATCGATATACTCGCACTGCCAGGTCTCTCTCCACCATCTCTTACGGGCATAGTCCCAGGCCAGCTTGCCCGATAGGACGGCGTCGGAATTCCCAAGACCATCATCTCCGAAACCATAAAAAAGGACCGCACCCATAAAACCATGATCTGTATCTTGTTCCGCTAAAAGGGGAGGAGTTTTGATGTCCCTAAATTCTTCTTCCTTTATCCCCCAGGACATTTTTCGATTGGCTTTACGCCATGATTTCATCTGCTTTTCCCAGGGAATAATCAAACTGCGCTGGTCCTTATTTTGGGCCTTGAAGAATAAATTGCGAAGCTGATGAACATTTGGCATAATCAACCGACCTCAGGGCTGATAATTAAGCAAGAACTCCCTTAAGTTTGCAAGCTAGAAATTCCAGGAGAAGCCTCGATAAGATTGTTTTGAAAGGATGTGACGATTTCTCTTGCAGCCTGTTACATACCCTTCCCGAAGGAACAATTGGGGTAGCGGCATTCGGAGCACTCACGGCAAAGCCCTCCGTGGCCTAAAAAGGCCAGAGCCCCTTTGGCGACATTTTCGCCGGCAAGGATCCGAGGAAAAACAAGTTCAGGGAGAATGGTCCGGTGAAACAGCCCGCACGTGGGGACACCGAGCAAGGTACATCTCTATTTTTCCTGTTTCCCCTTCCAGGAATGATCGAAGAAAAATCGCAAAAGTACGGTAAAAAGGTGTGGATGCATTTTCTTCCACCTTTCTCATGCATGGGTCAACCCAACAGGCCAGGTGTTCGCAGAGAAATGCATCCTGTTTTTTTTCATAGAGCCGGGCCGCCTCATGGTTGCTCTGCCCAAGGTGCGCGGCCCGTATCCTGCAGAGATGGGACATGTATTCCAACTCTGCAGCGAGATGGTCGGCGTTCTCATCAAAACCAGGGGCCGCTTCCAGTCCCTCGTTCTCATAGACCTCCTGCACCTCTTTGGTAAGTGAAGCATCCATTACAGGCCGGGTCTTGGTATCATTCACCGCCATTGAAGTACGATATGCAGATTCGTAAGGATGCACGAATTGTCTGCCCGGGACACGGAACAAGGCCTCATAATCCATAATGAGTTCCTCCATATATGTCCCGGATTTCTCCAGACGCCTCTTTAGCCCCTTGAAGACCTTATCTGCCCCGCAATCATGGAAAAGAAATTGCAGGGCTGATGCCGCCTCTTCATCGAGGATTCGTCCGAGTTCCTCTGATGTGAGGGGTTTTTGAAACAGGGCGGAGAAAAAGCCGTATATTGCACCACGGGCCTCCTGAACCTCCTCTTGTTCTTTTTGCTCCATGCTCCCTCTCCTATATTTTCACGACGGCCACTCGGGAATCTCCATAAGAAGAGCTTCCCCCGATCCCGTCCTGGAGACACACGTCTTTCAGATAGGGGTCCAGGAGAATGACCGGATTGATGGAACACCCCTGCCCGATCCATGGGGAAGACGGGGTCTTGCGGCCATCCACGCTGAAGGAGAAACTGCCGTATTGCCAGTGCCCCAAAGAGTGGGGAATGCAGATGACGCCCGGGCGGATCCCTTCGGTTACCCAGGCCTTTCCCTGGACACCCCCATTATTGCTTGCGGAGAACACCCTCACCTCATCCCCATGCTGGATCCCGAGACGTTTTGCATCGGCCTGATTGATCTGGACGGATTCCTTGGGGGTCACCCCCATGAGCCAGGAACTGGCCGCTGTCCTTGCCTGGGCATGATAGACGGGATGGTAAGTGATGGCATAAAAGGGGTACTTGGATTCGTCCATATTCAACGGCATCCCACGGCAATCCTTTCCATGCTCAAATCTGGGCAACCCGTCCAGGAGATCTCCTGTCATGGAATCTCTGGTGGTGGCCAGTTTTTCGTTATAAATGATGCAGGGGCCCTTGTAGGCATGACGGGTATAGAAGTCGCTGTAGGCATTGGCGTAGTTTTCGAAACGCCCTCCTCTTTGAACCACATACAGCACCTTTTCCTCCAGGGTATCCCCGGGAACACTATGCCCTTTCTTATCCCCGTATGCGATATTGGCCACAAGCAGCTTGTACCAATCCCAGGGGGTATCAAGATCACGGCCCTTTCCCAAACCGTCTTTGCCGTACCCCGGCAATTTCATCTTGAAAGCCATGTCGATGAAGATCTCTTCCAGCATCCTGGTATCCTTGAAGACCGGCTTGACCGTAACCGGTTGTCTCAGGCCGCTCGTCTTTGTCAGGATGGTAGGGGCCACGTGGGGTGTCCCGTAATCCTCCAGGAAATGGCGGCAGGGCAGGATATAGTCGGCCAGGGCAGAGGTTTCTCCCATGACAATGTCGATGGCCACAAAAAGGGGTAGCTTTTGCGTATCTTTCAGCAACGCCACCTGGTGGACACCGGCCGGGGAGGAATAGACCACGTTGTTCCAGTAAGTGATCAAACACTTCACAGGATAGGGGTATTGAGAGGCGATACTCGGCACTACTTCCTGGTAGACATTGTCATACGCAAAGGGGAACCAGGGCCGCTTTGCCGGGTAGCCGTTTTTTTTAAAGTCCGCGCTTTCTTCATAATGCTTCTTGTGCCGATCAATGGGAACGCCCTCGGCCTTGACCTTGCCCGGGTGAAACTCCTTCTTGAGATTGTAGCGATTTCCCGGTTTTCCACCCATTTCGTGCCAGTGACTGCCCCCGTGGGCTTCACACCCGCCTTTCCAGGAGACGTTCCCGATCAGGAAATTGAGAGTGGCCAGGGTCCTGGCCGCGTAGGTCCCATTGGTATGCTGGACCGATCCCCGGTAGAAATCCGCCACGGCCCTCCTGCCATGGGACGTGAAGTCATCGGCCTCCTTTTCGATCATTTTGGGCTCAACGCCACAGATGGCGGCGTACTCCTTGATACTCCTTTCCATGATTCGATCCACGAGCATCCGGTATACGCTTTTGACCTTTATGCCGTTCACCACCGCGTCCACAAGGAGATCTCCTTCCTTGGCCATTTCGGCGGAGATGGGCTTTCCCCTTTCCAGAACGAGGGGGCTTTTCCCCTCCCGCAGGAAGGTTCCATCATCTTTTCTCACGAGATAGGTGGCATTGGACCATGTCAGGTGTCCGTCTCCTGCCTTTCCCGCCGTTCCGTTGGGGTAGGAAAGGTACCTCGAATCCACGCGGTCATGTTCGATCATCCACCGCATCATGCCCATGGCGAAGGCCGCATCAGTGCCCGGAAGGATGGGTATCCACCGGGCCGCCTTGGCTGCGGAGTTGGAGAACCGGGGATCCACCACCACCATGGTGCCTCCCCCCTCCCTGAAAAAATTGAGTTTCCGGGCAAGGGCCTGCATGGGAAAATTGGCCTCATAGGGCGCAGCGCCGAAGAAGATGATGTATTCGGCATGCTTGATGTCCGGCTTGGTATGGTGTGCCTTGTGAAAGCAAAGGGCCAGACCCACGTGGTGAGATGTTTCACAGATGGAGGTATGATCCAGGCGTTTGTTGACGGTGCCATAGGCGTCCCTCATCCAGCGGTCCGTAAATTCCTTTCTTCCGTGTTCGATCCGTCCCGGCATGAACACCAACTGGTTGGCCTTGGGCCCCAGCTCCGGACGATCCGGATCGATGGGATCAAAACTGCGAATGGCCTTCAATCCATCCACGTGTCCTTCACCGAAGAGATTACCCCCATTGATAATTTCATCGTAGGCCTGATCCCAAGTGATGGACTTCCATTTGCCGGATCCCCTCGGTCCGATCCGCTTGAGGGGGTGTTGAACGCGATAGGGGTTGTACAGGGTCTGAATCATGGCCCCCCCTTTGGCACACACGGTGCCGTTGACTTTCTCCGCCTCCTTTGGATCGGTTTGGTAGGGAAGGTGGGGTTCACGCGTGTTGGGGTGATAGGGGTTTCCATCAATCTTGATCACCACATCGTCTTTCACCTTCACCTGCAATCCGCACGCACTGTGGCATCCCAGACAGACGGTCCGCACCACCTTGGCCCCCTCGGCAGGATCAGGATCAGGTCCACCTTCGATCCATTCCTCGGGTTTGGGGGATCGAGAGAGACATCCCGATCCCATTACCAGTCCGGAGACGGCCAGTGCGCTCTTGATAAATCTTCTTCGATTCCTGTCCATGGACATATCCCCTCCTCCTCAGCTTTCCATATTTTCGTACGGAAGGATCTTGTAGGTCACCAAAAAGGCGATGAACATAACGGCCATGGTGACGATGCCAAAGGTTATTTTTCCCGGTTCCGGTATAAATTGCTCCCACCTAAAATTGGTCATGGGGAGCAGCTGTCCCCCGATAAAGAGGTTCATACAGCCGAAAAGGGTTCCGGTCATGGTGGCCAGGGCGGCAACGCAGGAAATAAGGATGCTCTCCCGCAACCGCTCAAAAAGCATCAGAGCAAAAGGGAGGGCGAGGCCGATAATCACCTGAAAAAGCCAGAACTGGAAAGCACGGGGACCGTCGAAAAATACCTGAGCCGCCAATCGTCCTCCGATACCGGTGTACTGGAGCAGGACAAAATAGATGAAGAAGACCGCGGCCTGTCCCAGAAGGGCATACTTTAGGATGATTCCGAATTCGGCCAAATACCGCCGCTGAGCGGTCAGGGCCTTGAACGGGGTGTGAACGAAGGCGTTTTTGAGATGGGTCAAAAGGATGAGAAAGGCGGATCCTGAACAGATCCCAAAGCCGAAAAAGATGAAGACCATGACGGAAGAATGCCACATCACCCTCCCTTTGAAAGAAGAGAGGAGGATCCCTAAATAAATGAGTCCCAGGAAGGAAAAAGCGAGGCTCACCCCGGCCCAACACCGCTCTCTTCCTTGCTGTCTCGACCTGATTTCGCCCAGATCCCCTTCCTCCATACGATTGAATACCGTCAGTTGATAGATCCGCTGCAACGGCCCTTTTTCCCGTGCGCGATAGATGAGTTCGGGCCGGAACAGGTAATAGGAATGAATGGCGTAGGAGATCATGCAAAAGGTGATGATGTAGACCCCGTATGCCACGGGGGACGTCCAGTGCCAATGGTAAAACATGGTGTAAAACCGTTCGGGGTGCCCCAGATCCACCACAAGGAAGAGGGGAACCAGGGCCAGAATGATGAAAGGCTGGAAGGTACCTATCTTTTCCAGAGGGCGGTAATCTTCACTTCTGTAATAGAGCCAGCTCAAATGAGCCACGATGTGGGTCCCTTCGGCCAGGGAAATCAGCCAGAGGTACCACGCGATAAGATAGCCCAGGGCCACCCCGTGTTCGATCCAGTATATGTATTGTACGGACTCGTTCATGACTCCCTCCCTGACAACAGCCGATAGTAATCGGGTCCCATAATGCTCTCATCCGCGTTCACGTAATGGATCTTGGGCCGGGTATCCAGATCCACCCGCAATCGCTGAGTGGATCGGCCCTGCATATAGCGGGAGACCCGGCTTTTGGGATCATTGAGATCGCCAAATATCCGTGCCCTCCCGGTGCAGGCATCCACGCAGGCCGGCTCAAGGCCTTTGGTGATGCGGTGATAGCAGAAATCACATTTATCCGCGGTGTGCGTGAGCGGGTTTACGAACCGGGAACCGTAAGGGCATGCGACCACACAGATCCGGCAGCCCACACACACATCCCGGTTGACATGGACCACCCCGTCTTCATGGGTCCGGTAAGTGGCACCGGTGGGGCAGAGATTCAGACAGGGCGCATCTTCACACTGATTGCAAAGGCGAGGTAAAAAGTGGGTGCTTGTTGTGGGATAGGTCCCTTTTTCCGCGATCTTTACCCAGCTTCGATAATACCCCTCCGGCACATTGTTTTCACTGATACATGCAATGGTGCATCCGTGGCATCCGATACACCGGTTGGTGTCGATCACCATCCCGTACTTTTTTTGAGGTACTGCGGCCTGAAGCATCTCTGGGCGCTCCAGCAGGAGTCCACCTCCGGCAAGGACTGTTGCGCCCACGCCAAAAGAGCGAAGGAATTCCCTGCGGTCAACGGCTTTATGACGATTTTTCATTCCCTTCTCCTCCTTTACCTTCTAATCAAGGGTTGGTGAAATCGAGATCATGGATTTGCACTTTCTCCCGCCTCCTCATGATTTTGAACAAGGGTTCTGATCCAGTACAAGAGTTCCTCTGCATCCACCGGGCTGGAGAGACAAGCAGAGATGTGTTTGCTCATGGCCTCTTCCAACTCAGGATGAAACAACCGCTTTGAAAGCCCGATGATATGGGGACGAATGGGCTGCCGGTTGAGCTCTTTCAGAAACTGATTGTTCACCCCCTCTACATCCAAATTGAGGATCACGATGGGTTCCTTCTTGCTGGACAAGAGGGTGTTGAGTTCCAGAAAATCTGGAACTTCGATGGTCTCGTACCTCTGGCCGCTCAACAAAGAACAAACGGTGCGCCGTTGATCTCTATTGGGATCGGCCAGGAAAATCTCACCGGACATGCTTTGCCTCTCTGATCGCTTGAAAAGGACCCTATGACCTCAGGTATGAAGCAACTTTTGTGCCTGCGGCGACCTTGGATCAAAAATATTTTTCAAAAGGAAAATATGATGGACCCGTAAAAAGTCCGTCAACAGGCCGAGGGCGATTAAGCCCCGGCCTGAGGTAGGGGTGGAACCATTTGAATTTACTTCAAATGGCGGGGGAGGGGAAACCCTCCCTCGCCTCGTAAAAAGACGCAAAGCAGCTTTTTACGGGGTTATCAAGTACAGACCAATCAACTCTCTTAAATGTTTGATGAAATTTGGGAAGGCACAGCTTGGGAACTTCTGAGGGGCTCACAGATAAAAAAGGATGGCCGTTCTCTTGTCTCATGTCCCGATGAAGGACATGGGAAGACGATATGTCCTGAATCAGGACAACGTTCCGTGGCAAAGGATTGTATGGAGAAGCCACCCGTTTATTGGTTTGACCTCCCCCTCGGGGAACGGGGTATCTCTGAACGGACGGATCAATGGGTTGTGGGGGTGTCGATCCCATACTTTTTGAGTTTCACATACAGGGTATTGCGACTGATCTCCAGAACGCTGGCTGTCTTTCTCTTGTTCCATCCGCATGTCTCCAGGGTTTCCTGAAGGAGACGGCTTTCGTGTTCGGCCCAGGTACCGGGCGGTGATGCATGGGAAGATTCAGCCTGCCGGGTGCCGAAAGGTTTTAGAGAAAGGGGAAGATCCGTGACCTCGATTTTATCGGTTTTTGCCAGGACTGTGGCGTGTTCCACGGTATTTTCCAGTTCCCGAACGTTGCCCGGCCAGGAATATTCAAGGAGGCAGCGTATGGCCTCCGGACTGAAATCCTGGATGTGCTTGCCCTGTTCCCGCGAAAATCGCTTCAGAAAATGCCTGGCCAGCAGGGGAACGTCGTTTTGTCTTTTTCTGAGGGGCGGGAGATGAATGGGGATGACGTTGATCCGGTAAAAAAGATCTTCCCTGAAGGCTCCCACCTTTACCTGGTCGAGGAGATTCCTGTTGGTGGCGGCTATCACCCGCACATCCACGAATAGGGTCTGCTCTCCTCCGACCCGCTCAAGCTTGCGGGTTTGAAGGACCCTCAACAGTTTAATCTGGGCGGATGAAGAGATCTCTCCGATTTCATCCAGGAAAACCGTGCCGCCGTTGGCCTGCTCGAAGCGGCCCTGTTTTCGGCGGATGGCACCTGTGAATGCCCCCTTTTCGTGGCCAAACAATTCACTCTCCAGAAGACCTGCCGGGTAGGCTGAACAATTGATCACAACGAAGGGGCCGTCTTTCCTGTGGCTCAAGGTATGGATCGCCCGGGCAATGAGTTCTTTTCCCGTTCCGCTTTCCCCCTGCACCAGGACCGTGGTATCGGTGGGCGCCGTATCTTCAACCAGCTTGTATAGGATCTGCATGTTTGGGTCTTTGCCCACCATGGAGCAGAATTCAGCCGTCTCCTCCAATCTGCCCTGAAACTCTCCCATGCTCTCTTCCTGCAACTCGGCACGTTGAATCACCCCGGCGGCCTGGTTCAAAATGAGGGAGACGATTTCCACTTTTTCTTGGCTGCAGTCGGGAGAGCAACCAGCCACAAGACCGCCTAACAGCTCATTTTCATGACGAAAGGGGAAGACCATCTGTGCCGTATTACCGGTTCCCATTTCCGGAATAAGGGAAAGACAGGAAAGGGGTTCCTTTAGGAAGCCGGGTTCGGTGCAGGTGGACAGCACAGCAGAGATTTCATGTACCGCATTTGATTCCCGGACTGTTTTTGAACCGCCTGCCGTGAGGATAAACACAAGGTTCCGGTTTCGACCCAGAACCAGGAGGGACATCTCTTCACATTCGATAAGACGCTTGAACTTGTGGATTAAGAAAGTGCCGATCTCCGGAAGGGATCGTAGTGCCCCGATCTCCCGAACCACTGTGCAGAATGTGGTTGTCTGCTGGTGGGCACGATCCAGTTCCATGGTCTGATCTTCCAGCCGGGTGGTATATTCTTCAAGACGCGCTACCATTCGGTTGAACGATGCGGCGAGTAACCCCACTTCATCTCCTTTGACATCACTGACCCTTACGCCAAGGTGTCCAGCGTCAATTCTCTGAATGGCCCCGGTCAGGGAGGCCAGAGGCATTGTGATACGTCGCACGAAAAAGAGCACACCCATCAGTGCAAGCAAGAGAATTCCAAGGGTAAACATCCCCATCTCGATCCAGAGTCTGTTCACCCGTTCCCTGTAAGGTGCTTCAGAGAAACCCAGACGTAGGGTTCCACCTTTTCCTTCGAAGATCGGATAGGCGATATCCAGATAGTGCTCTCCGGTGGTGGATAAAATCTTCTGGAGATGGGCCTTGTCATCAGATGCTGTGGAGTTGGCACTGAGTAACTCGGAAGGGACACCTTTTTGAAACGTATGGGCCAGAATATTTCCATCCCTTGAGACGAAAATGTAGGCAATTGCCGGATTGCTCTTGAGGTTGTAATCAAGCATTTTCTGTAGTGAAATCAAATCATTGATTAAAATTTGGTCTGCCGCTTGGAGCGATACAGCGTGAGCCACATTTTCTGCCTGGGCAGCCATCGCCAAGAGAAGGCTCTTGCCGTACCGTTGTGTTACCAATAGAGATATAAGCACACCACTTCCAATTACCAGCGCGGAGACAGCGATCAACAATTTGCCTTTAAGGCTTTTCGGACCCATGGGATCCTCCCTCAAACATTGCGAGCGTCGCCCTCATCTGTCGTATGGGTTCATACCACTCGTCGCGGGGCTTTTCGAACCTGCTTATCATCAGTTTATTCAGAATTTTCTGGCCGGCCGGGTCGAGATGCATGGAAAAGAGCAATTTTCGGAGACGGTCCCTCTGCTTCGGCCGGAAATACACTGAGGCAACCAATGGGGGGATCCCGTATGATTCTGATTTTTTGATAATCCGCGTTCGAGATATCAAGGTGGATTCATTTTGGCTGTAGTACTCCCAGATAAGACTATCGACCGAGGCTGCATCGACCAGGTGCCTGGCAACGGCGAGGATCGAGTTATCGTGGCTATAGGTATAAATGGTCTTGCCAAAAAAAGAATCCGGACGCTCCCCCAATTGGGCGAGCCAGTAAGTCGGCACAAGCTTTCCCGTGTTAGAGTCTTCATCCGTAAAGGCGAAGACCTTGCCCCTGAGATCCTCCAGTCTGTTAAATGGGCTATCCGCGTTTACGATGAGATAAGCCTGATAGAAATGGCTTCCCTGGACCTGAGGGGTTGCTATCAGTTCAAGGCCGTCATTTCTTTTCCCCTTTACGTAAGGACCGGAACAGATGAAGGCTAAGTCGATCTTACCCTTTGCCAACAGTTCATCTATTTCTCCATAAGTCTTTCGTTGGATAAGCTGAATCTCCTGATCGAGATTGCGCCCGATATAGTCTAATAGCTGTTTGTAATGGGTAAACGTCTCTTTGGGCGAGATCATTGCGGCGACAGCAATTTTCAGGGGTGGGTGTTGCTGGCGGGGGCTTTCGGATCTTGCAAGGGCTTGGGTTTTTGAGAAATCCACTAATACCACATCTGCATGATCGGTGCAGCCATGGATAGAAAAAACAGATAGGACAAACAGGCAGCCAAACAAGAGGGGTGCCCTTTGAGAAGGAATCTTCATTGCGGGAGGTTTGGTCATCATCTGTCATCCCCAGAAAAAGAACTTTTTGAGTTGGCAAATTCTACCACGATGTTGGGAACCAAAGCCAAACTTTTTTGTGGTGAAATAAAAAAGGCGGCCAGGCACCAGATAGGCCGGCAAGGCATTTGCAAGTTCCGAATGTCAGATAGACAAGATCCGGAGAATTCTACTACAGAATCGTATCAGATTGAACGCCACTATCACAAACCAGCAACAGATCTTTAGTCAATAGATCGCATAGGTTAAAAAATTTATCAAAAAAGTGCTTGACGGTTGTATTACTATGTAGTATAAATACTATTACATAGTGGTACATATGTCAAGTGGATGTTTTCCGTTTTTTTGGAGAACGGGTTATGCGGGGGTATGTCGTGAAAATGACTACAGATAGGATGAATTATCCTTTTGTGGACCCTAACCCTAAGCTTTGCCGGAGAACTGGTGGAATTGATTGCGAATCCGGCTGAAAAAGGAGGCCACGATGCCAAGTCAAAAAGTCCTGTTACCTTACAATTTCACCACTTATGATCAAAAGGCGTTAGATTTTGTGGTCCGTACTTTTGGTCATCTGAAAGAGGTTGAAATCGTTTTGTTCCATACCTATACGCCTGTGCCTCAGGTTGAGACGAATGAGTCGCCAATTATGGACAAATTGAAAAGCAGTCTCAATTATCTATCCCAAAGGATCCAGGAAAAGGAGACCGGCCTCAGGGTGGCAAAGCAGAACCTGCTTGAAAATGGTTTCTTGGAGAGTCAGGTGCGCTATATTTTCAAACCAAGGAGTAAGGACGTGGCCGGGGAAATCATCGATTTTGTCTCAAGCGGTCAGGCGGACCTGATTGTAATTAATCGTAAACCCGGCAAGGTAACACGTTTTTTTACCGGGGGTGTCCTTAACAAATTGGCATCTGCCTTAAAGGACGTAACCATTTGCCTTGTTACATAAGTGTGTCGGGAAAGGACATGAGTCTCGACTCAAACCAGGTATATTTGAACAAAGATTTCCAAATGGCTGAAATTTATAAGGAGGGATTCCATGAGTGTCAAAGACAAAATAGATATGGATATATTCCAGGTTGTTACTAAGGCCATTGCAGAGTCCGATAACTTGAGTATCATGGCCGACCATCTCACCCATCTCCTGGTCGGTGCGCTGGAAATTAAGGCCTGCACAATTTTCGCCTTGAACCTTGATGCTGACGAACTTGAAGTCTTGGCCACTTTCGGGTTAAGCCCAGATTACACTAACAAAGGGCCTGTACTTGCTGATAAAAGCATCGGTTGTACGCTAAGGGGGGAGCCGGTTTTAATCAAAGATGTTGGAGATACAGACCTCCTCCAATACCCTGAGGAGGCCAAAAAGGAGGGAATCGGCAGCATGGTTTCTCTTCCCATCCTGCTTTATGGTGAATCAATAGGTGTTCTGCGGCTGTACCATCATGAGGTATGGGATATTTCGGACAGGGATGTGAAATCTCTGCTTATTCTGGGTGAAAATATCGCACTTGCGATGATGTATACCCGTCTGGTCAATGCCTTGCTATCTATCCACGAAACCATGACTGCCTTGCCCAGCAACCTGGTACCACTGTTCAGAAAGTGAGAGTTGATGAGCTGCCTACACTGACTTTCCGATGCCTGGGAGCGCGCCCCATGGACCCGAGGTATTTGTAAAAAAGCGTTATTCTCAGCAGGTTCGGCCGTTCTGAGGAAATTCGTACCATCGCTGGTTAGCGTTCATGCTCAGTCCTTCTGAGCTGAACTTTCACTCTATGTTCCGGCTGACACCACTCGCAAATCTGAACTTCACCGTCTTCGTCATGCGGCAGGTTACCCCCGAATTGCAAGGTACTGATCCAATTAAAGAGATTGTGGTAAAGATAGCCACAAAAATCGCCACATTTGTGAATGCTAAGCTCAAATTGATCTCCTTTTTTCATCCCGATGAAGCAGTCCCCCTCTGTTTCAATGATCGTAGCGATCACCTTCTTTCCTATATCCTCACAGATTATTGCCATGTCTCATTCTCCTTTCCTTAATTAATCCCTTGAACCTTCATCTATGCCGATGGTCCCAGTCCCGCTGGTGCGACATTTTTTTCACCGCCCACTTCGCCCCAGACTCTAAGGCCGAAAAAGGGCAGGAGGGATTTCTGGGATTTTGGGATGAGTAGGCTCTTAGCCTTTTCCGCCCGGTAGGTCCAGTAAGGGGAGGAAAACATCACAGGATCGACAAGCCTTCATTTTTTCCTGCCAGTTCTTGTGAACCACTCCTTGACAGATAGTACCGTTAATAAACCAACAAAACTTGCCTGCTCCGAATTCCCTCGCGGGGCACGAGCGTTTTTTTTCAGGTGGACACTTCATTACGGTCCAACAGGGTTTCAAACCACTCTCAAGCTTCATTTTCAAAGCGATCAAGAACAAGATCTGCCGCTCCGCATAGGTGGGAATCGATCGCCATCCCTGCTCGTAGCTGTGAACTGCTTTCAAAGACACTCCCAATAGCTGGGCGAGTTCCTTTTGGGTCCTGTTCAAGCTATTTCGTATAGATTTGAATTCTCCTCTGTCCATAGATTCCTTCCAGAAAAATCTCTCAAATGTTTTTACAAAGAAACTTGTTTTTGATGCCACGCTGTAGTATATGACATGTAATGTGACATAGAAATAGAATAAAATGCAATGGGTGTCAATACAAATTCCCTAAACAGCACGGACCTCCCGTCAGTGGCGATGATTTGATTAGTTAGTCGTCTGCAGCAATACGCTTTGGGTGGAGGAACCTCGGCCTTCCAGTGATAGACGGGGCTCTGAAAAATTGGGGGGCGGACAGAAGTAGTGATCGGCTCGGTAAAAGAGGTACTTATTGCGGCATATCCAAGAAAGGTTTTGCGGGTGGGGGCGAAGGAGGAAGTTACAGATTTCTTCATTTCAAATATTAGGGGGATATTATGGCAAATCATGCAAAAATCATCATTATTGATGATAATTCTGATTACGTCTTTAGTATGGAAACGTTCCTTCAGTTCAAGGGATTCGACGTTTTAAGCACAGGAGATGCGAAGAAGGGACTTGCCTTGATCAAGGAAGAACGACCAGACCTTATCCTGTTGGACATCATGATGGAGACGACGTTCTCCGGCTTCGAGGTCTGTCAACAAATACGTGAAGATCCTGATCTGGGTTATATCCCGATTATTGCCATATCCGGGATGGGTGAAGATCTGCGTTACTTCTTTGAAAAGGGTACTAAGGAAGAACATTTCAATCCTGATGATTTTTTTGAAAAGCCTGTGGACAAAGACAGACTATTATTAAGAATAAAAACCGTATTGGACGAGGCCAAATCGAGAAACTCTGGATAGCCCGACCTTCCCGGGAACCGCTCTGGCTCCAAATTGGGTTTAGAGGCGCAAGCCTACTGATACGGAGGAGATTATGATGGTTCTTGAGAGTACCAGGGGGGACACTTATTTGCTATTATTTCATAGTATTAGGATGACACGCAGCCCTTTTTTGTTGACAACCATACACCACGTTGTGGTATATTCAAAACGTTTAGGGGGCAGTGAATGGACGGTATTATTGAAGCCTATCGGTCTTGCCTAAGAGATACTTTACTACGGATAAGGAGATAAATTATGTTCTTTCTTGTCACTTTATATCTCGCTCTGGCAATCTTCGGAGCAGGGTTGATTTATAAAGCATATACCTGGCTGACCTATAACATCGGTTTCGAAGCAAGAGATGTATCGACGACACAGCGATTCTTCGCTGCTTTCAAGGGGGTTATCGTTACCCTATTCAGCAAAAGAATAGTGACTCTTTCAAAAACCCTTTTCTTTGATGTGATATTGCAGATTCAGATTTTTAGAGAGGACTTTCTTCGCTGGTTCATGCACATGTGTATCTTTGGCGGGTTTATGCTGCTCCTGCTGATGCATGCCCTGGAACCCCACATCAGTTCAGTGCTATTTGAAGACTATCATGGCACGATCAACCCGTTTTTGTTCCTGAGGAATCTCTTTTTTGGATTGGTGCTCCTTGGATTACTGATCTCGGTTTACCGTCGCTTCATCATTAAAGTGCCCTATTTGAAAACAGACTCACAGGATAAGTACGTCCTGATAATTCTTGCCGTTATCATGCTCTCCGGCGTTTTCCTCGAGGGCGCAAAAATTGTGTCTTACACCGCATACCGGCAGATGGTGGAAGATTATGCTAACACAGACGATGAAGAAGAGCTTAATGCGTTGGAAAGTTATTGGGTAAAGGAGTTTGGGCTTGTTTCTCCCGGTCTTAAAGGTCCGTTTGGCGCGGACGCCCTGGCCCAGGGTGCAGAATTGCACGAGATGAGCTGTTCATCCTGTCATTCCAATCCTCGTTGGGCTTTTTTGAGCTATGGCACAGCAAAATTGATGAGGCCGGTTGCTGTTGGATTAGACAGGGCCGGATTTCCCGAAATCCTTTTGTACATACATTTTTTGGCCTGTTTCATTGGGTTGGCGTATCTCCCATTCAGTAAGTTTTTTCACATCGTTACCACGCCTTTGAGTCTTTTTGTCAATGCTGTTACTGATGGAAAGGAATTAAGTCCTGCCAATATTGCGACCAAACGAGCCATGGAACTGGATGCATGTACAAGGTGTAAGACCTGCTCCTTATGGTGTTCAGTGGCCGTATCTATGGATGAAATTGAGAACAAGGATATCCTCCCGTCTGAACGTATTGAGACACTCAGAACGATCGCAGCAAGAAAAGAAATCGGCCATGAGCAGATTGTGGAGGTCTGGAAAGGTGTTTACCGGTGCATGTTGTGTGGCAGATGTAAGGAAGTCTGCCCGGCCGGTATTGGGCTCCGTGATCTATGGAAGGGTATGAGAGAAGACCTGGCGCGAGAGGGGCACCACCCCCCAATCTTGCAAGTAGTAAAGGACGCTGTGGCTGGCGAACGGAATCCGGTAGATTATGATAATGAAGAACGGGCCATGTGGGTTGAATTCATGGATGATCCCCCTGATGACCTGTTTCAAAAGGAAAAGGCTGAGGTTATTTACTTTGTCGGGTGTGTTTCTTCTTTCTCCCCAGCCGTACAAAATATCCCGGAGTTGTTTTGCCAGACCCTGACTAAGGCAAATGTGGACTTCACGATCCTTGGAGAAAATGAGTGGTGCTGTGGATTCCCTTTGCTCCTGGCAGGGATTCGCGATGAATTGGAAGCACTCAAAAAGCACAATATTGAGACCGTCCGTGGGATTGGGGCCAAGACAATCGTTTTTTCCTGCCCGTCCTGTTACCACACCTTTAAACATGAATATGTTGAAGGACTGCAGGGTATCAGACTCATGCATTCAACCCAATTTCTGGAAGAGCTGATAGAGACACGAAAGATCGTACCAAATGTGGAACTGACCGGGACTGTCACATACCACGATCCTTGTGACCTGGGTCGTGGTTCAGGGATCTATGGAGCGCCGCGCCGCGTGATTCAAAGCATACCCGGCATAGACTTTGTCGAGCTTACTGAAAATAGAAGGAAATCCCTCTGCTGCGGAGGTGGAGGTGATGTGGAGATGTACGATAACGCTCTGACCGCCAAAGTGGCCTCAAAAAGAGCAGGCCAGATACGGGACTCCGGGGCCAATATCTGTGTCACAGCCTGTCAACAATGCGTTCGCACTTTGACAAGTGGCACAAAAAGCATTGATGCTGAGGTAGAAGTCCTGGACCTTATTCAATTCGTTTGGCGGTCCCTGTCTTAGGAGTGATCTCAATTTTTTCGGGAAAGGAGGTGTCAAAACAGGTAAGCCCTGGATTTTGTTCGACTGGCATACTAAACGCGATTATTTAGAAACAGGAGGTACAAAAAATGTCATTGGAGGATAGTAAACCTGATGCCACTGCGGATCTTTCAGGAAAAACCTGTCCCTACACAGTCATGGGGGCGAGGGATGCTTTGAAGCCTTTAGAGACGGGGCAGGTCCTGGAGCTGTTCGTAGATTATGAACCGGCTGCCAATGAGTCCATCCCCAACTTTCTTAAGAAAAAGAATTACCCGTACAACATATCGGAGGTTGAAGCGGGAAAGTGGAAATTCCTTATCGAAAAAAATGACTAATAACATGGAGGGCATATTGCTATGGCAGAATACAAGGGGATTACCTTACCGGATGACCTGTATTACGATGCAAAAGAGCATATGTGGGCAAAGGTGGAGGGCAACAGGGTTCAGGTAGGACTGGATGCCTTCGGCTTGACGGCAACCGGGGGAAACACGCAATACGTCAAAGTGAAACCGGCTGGATCCAAGGCAAAGGCCGGAAAACCCTTTGGTTCTATTGAGGCGGGAAAGTACATCGGCCCTTTGAGAGCTCCGGTCAATGGAGTCATTTCAGAGGTCAACCAAAAGATGCTGGATAAGCCCGATCTGGTTAACTCTGACCCGTACGGTGAAGGATTTTTCATCTTCATTGATGCCTCCGATCTTGAAGAGGATCTAAAAAGCCTGGTGAGCGGCGCTGAAAATATCCAGAAATGGTTAGAGGAACAATACGCTGAATACTTGGCCAAGGGTGTATTTGAAGACTAATCACGCATGAATATCGAATTAGAAAAGGGAGGTAATGCAGTATGGCAAAGCTATGTATCCTGCTGACAGAAGGGCCTTGGCAGACAGAGAATTATGAGATCTTTGCTCGTCTGGCAGAGGTGGCTCTCGATAAGGGGCATGAGGTTGAGGCGTTCTGGTACCTTGATGCGGTCTACAACGCTGTCAAACATCAAAGATTTCCCGAGGAGGTGACCCTGCCGGTTGAAAGAATGAAAAAACTGATCGAGAAGGGAGCAAATATCATCACCTGCGGAATCTGCGTTAATGCCAGGGGCCTGGAGGGTGGTAAGGAGTTTATCGAAGGGGTTCCTGTTGGGGGTCTGCCCGATTTTGCGGACATGATCAGTGAATCTGATGCACTCGTGACCCTTTAACCGGATTCTGAGAACCTAAAGGACAGGTAAAGGAGGAATTTCCTATGGGAGAGAAAAAGGTGTTGATAAATATATGCAAGGCCCCCTTTGGAACCATATTTTATACTGAGGGTCTACGGGCCGGAGTGGGGGCAAGCGCGGGTATGGATGAAAATATCCCGACTATCCTGTTCCAGTCGGATGGTGTGTTTTACTGTTTGAAGGACGTAGATAGAACCGATTCTTTGGCCTATTTCGGATCCTTTAAAGGCATGGATACGCAACTTTATGCCGTCGAGGAAGATCTCGACCAGAGAAGTATTTCCGAGGATGAACTGGCGGCGGACATTACGGTTATCCCGAGAAAGAAGGCATTTGAGCTGTTTCAGGAAAACGATTTTAATATGGATTTTTAGGAGGTGATCAGATGCTGTATTTGTTAGGAGACAAAATAATAGGGACCGTCGGTGTCAGCTATGCCCAAATGGATGCGGAAGCTATTGTCGTTTTGATCAAAGACGGGGTTTTTCTCGATACCGAGGCGTTTAAGGACAAAAAGATCTATGCAATGGACGAAGATGTGAAAAGGCGCGGCATGGAGGGACGACTCAAGAATAAAGCGGAGATCATCGGTTATGATAAACTGGTTGACCTGATCCTTGAAAACAAAGTGGTGAATTTCGTTTGAGTCAAAGAAATCAAATCGAGGTGGTATGAAAGTCAGATTGCTCGACTTAAATTGCACCTCTTACCTACATTCTCAAACAATCTATCATGCGGTTGCCTATTGCACGACCCAGGCGTCTCCCGGCACCATCATCCTTGTGCGGCCCAGAGACCCGTATGTTTCCATCGGGTTTCATCAATCTCTTGAAGAGGAGATTGATGTGAAAAACTGCGATGAAAGGCATATCCCCATGATCAGGCGGGAGGTGGGGGGAGGCGCCGTATTCCTGGATAAGGATCAGCTATTTTTTCAGTGCATATTCCCCAAAGACCGGGCCCCTCTAAGGATTGATCACCTCTATAAACGGTTCTTGCGGCCTGCCGTCAAAACCTATCGTCGCCTCGGCGTGGATGCCAGCTACGTTCCGGTGAACGACATCCAGGTGAACGAAAAAAAGATTTGCGGCACCGGAGCAGCGAGGATAGGGGATGCATCTGTTGTTGTGGGAAATATTATGTTTGATTTTAATTATGGTGAAATGGCCCGGGTGCTCCGCGTTCCGTCCCCAGAGTTCCGGGAAAAAATTCTGGAAAGCATGAAAATTTACCTGACGACCCTGCGGCGAGAGCTGGGATATCTGCCGGAGCAGGAAGGGGTGAAGCGGATTCTCATCAAGGAGTTCGAAGATATGTTGGGCACCCAACTCTACAGAGATGAACTGAGGTTAGACGAGCATCAGGCGGTGGCCCGAATGGACAGGAAATTTACCCATCCTGATTGGCTTTTTCAAAAGGGACGTCCTTGGGATAATTGGGTCAAGATAACGACCGCTGTAAAAGTGATGGAATCTTCTTGCCGATCAGAGGGAGGCACGATCAAGGTAATCCTTCGGCTGAAAGACGATATTATCGATGATGTGGGCATTTCAGGTGACTTTCTGTTTCAACCACGCGATGATCTCAAAGGTCTGGAAGACCGACTCAAAGGGCAACCCCTGCAAGAAGACCGATTATTGAAAAGAGTTGGATCTTTTTACAGGGAAAAAACCATTCAATCTCCCGGCGTAAGGCCCGGGGATGTGGTAAGGGCCATTATGGGGAGAGAATAGAAGGGAGGAATTTATCGATATGGCGGATAAAGAAACACTGGGGATTTTGGTGCCCACCAATGAACATCTCGATCATGTCATTGGTGTGGCGAGGGCAGCGAAAAAGGCCGGCAAAGAACTGGTCATTTTTTTCACCCATGAGGGGGTACTCATGAGTCAGGACCCAAAATATCAGGAGCTTGCCGACATCGCACCCGAGGAGATGACGCTGTGCAATGTTCGATGGGAAGAGCTTGGGCTTAAGGGCAAGCCGATACCGGCGGGGATGGGTGAGAAGGGCCTGGCCACCCAATCCAGGCATGTTGCGTTGATAGATAAATGTGACCGTTACATGGTACTGTGATATTTTGGGTTTCCAACCATGGATCGTGTCCTGACATTTTGCACTTATGGGTCAGGCTGTTTAGAGAAATCATTCCTGAATCAAATTCAAAGTTGTTTTCCTGAAAAATCATTATGAGGGAGAAAAAATGGAACCAAACAAGGTGGCAATCGTCATAAGAGACCAAAATAATTACTGGGAAGGGCTTAGGTCCGGTCTGGGGTTGGGTCTTGAGATGGTGGAAACAGACACGTTTGTCTTGGGTGAGGTCGAAATGCCCGAGGACAGGGAAGAAGGCTATAAGGAAAATCTGGAGTTCCTCAAGGATGAGTTAGAGGCGAATCACTATACCGATGCTGAGGCCAATGTTGAAAAATGGGGCTTTTTTGAGTATTTGTCCTTAAATGACATAGCAAAAAAATTGACTGATTATGATCTTATCGTTCCATTCTAAAAGGGGATTAAGATGAAGTTATTACATGTGCTTAAATCAGAGCCTGATGAAGTCATAAAGACCCTGATGCAAGCTTCATCAGAGGGAAACGATGTCCAGCAGTTTGAGTTGTTCGCAAAGGACGTGGATTACGATAAATTGGTTGAATTGATCTTTGAAAACGACAAGATTATCTCCTGGTGGTAAGCGAGGAGGCCCTAAAAATCACGTCCTGATCTTGAAGGTGATCTGTTTTGAAGATAGCCATCTATCCGGGTTGCATGGTCCTGGCCAGATTTCAGGAATATGAACTGGCGTCAAGGATAGTATTGGAGCAATTGGGATATGAGATTGTTGAATTGGGTGAATTCATACTTCGAAGGGAATCGTAAAGTCCGGGATGAAATCAACTCGACCCTGGGCAAACTGGGGTTTGTTTATGGAGGCAGGGTGTAAAAAATATCATGGTGGGGACGGGTTGTTCTATTTATCTGCGGGGGATAAATGAGATTCGGGAGGCCGACGGCCTGGGGCCCCTCAAATTAATCGAAAAACATAAAGTGAAAACGCTGCTTGAGGGCCACATTCAGCCAAAGAGCTGACGATCTTTTGCAAAAGGGAGAGGAGAGGGACTTTATATGCGATTTGGAGATGCTGAAATACCGGAGGATTTGAGTTACACTGAGAACCATCTGTGGGTAAATATGAAGGATCGTCTTTACACTCTGGGTTGGACCGACTATGTCCAGATTAGCGCGGGGGATGTAAACCACATTGATCTGCCTGCGAAGGGAGCCCTGTTGAATGTCGGGCAGGAATTTGGCTCTATTGAGACCAGTAAATGGGTTGACAGGCTTTATTCACCCTTAAAGGGGCGAGTGGCCGAAGTCAATAATAGAGTACTTAAAAATCCCGAGCTAATCAATTGCGCCCCATTTGGCGAAGGGTGGTTTATTGCCGTAGAGCCATCGGAAGAGATACAATCCGAAGGGCTCATAACGCCTGAGGAATATTACGAGTATTTGAAGTTTTGTGAAAAGACCAAATAGATGTCTGAATTTTGAGGCACAATTATGGGATCACCAGAAACTGTCAGATTGAGCATAGCCGCAGCGATAACCCTGGGATTTAGGCGGGGTAAGTTCTACCGGAATGCCAAGTTGGGCTGTATTAACCTGCTTATGGAGTATAATAATGGTTGCATTGCAAACTGTCTTTATTGCGGCCAGGCCAGGGAGATTGCAGACGGTCCTGATTGCAGGAGCCTGATACGGGTAGAATGGCCGTCTTATCCACTGAAGGATGTGATAAAGGCGATAAATAAGACCGCTGAAAAGAATTATTTCATCAAGAGAGTATGCGTTTCAAGCCTGACTTCGCCAAAGGCCCCGGAAGACCTTGTAAGTATTGTGAGAAAAATCAAGGCAGGAACAGGCCTCAAGCTTTCCACCCTCCTAACGCCCACCTCGTTCACGAAGGCCCACTTTGAAGCTATTAAGGCTGCCGGGGTACAAAATATCACCATAGCTGTTGACGCGGCAACTCAAGAACTCTTTGACAAGTTGCGTGGAAAGGGAACAGGAGGTCCGCATCGATGGGATCGATATTTAAGGGGTGTTGAAGAGGCCGTTATGGTGATGGGAAACGGACGAAAAGGCGTGGGGATTCATCTTATTATCGGCCTTGGCGAGACAGAAGAAGAGGCAACAGGGTTTATCCAGTGCTGTTACGATATGGGAGCGAGTGTTCACCTATTTTCTTTCTACCCCGAAAATGGCACTGGGATGGAAGACTGGACCCAGCCGCCCATTGAGCAGTACCGGAAGGTACAATTGGCCAGGTACCTCATAGACCGAGGGTTGTCGCGATTCGAAAAGATGAGGTTTGAATCCGGGGTTTTAAAGAGGTTCGGGTTGCCTGAAAACGAACTTCTATCCATCGTTCGGAACGGGAAAGCCTTTAGGACTACAGGTTGTACCGGGTGCAATCGACCCTTTGCAAATGAAACCCCCACTCAGGCCATGAAAGGCCTGCTCCGAAACTATCCATTCCCGCCTACCGCCCAGGACATCCGCACAATTGAAAAACAAACGGAGATAGCCGTTTCTTAGGAAGAACTATGCAAACCTGGCGCCTTTTAGATACAGGTAAGAGATCTGCAGCCGAAAACATGTGCCTGGATGAAACCATCCTTGAGGCAAAGGCCGAAGGAGTTGTGCCTAATACACTCCGTTTCCTGCAGTTTCGACCACACGCCTGCCTTGTGGGATTTCACCAGAGCGTGGAGCAGGAGATTCGGGAAGATTACTGTAAGCGCACAGGGATTGAAATCAACCGTCGCATCACGGGTGGTGGGGCTATTTATTTCGGTGAAGATACCCTGGGTTGGGAACTCATTGCAGGGAAGGATGCGGTCTCACGTGATGTACCCGGGCTTTACCGTTTACTTTGTGATGCAGGTATTCAAGGCCTTCGTTCGCTTGGCATAGACGCTTCATTCAGGCCTGTGAATGATATAGAGGTGCATGGCAGGAAAATTTCGGGAACAGGCGGAACCGAGGCTAAGGAGGCCTTTTTGTTCCAGGGCACCTTGCTGGTAGATCTGAATATCCAGGTCATGCTGCGTGCCCTGCGGGTCCCAACGGAGAAATTAAAAGACAAGGAGATTGATTCACTCAAGGAAAGGATGACATGCCTGAGGTGGGAACTTGGCAGGGTCCCGCATCTGGAAGAGATAAAGTCCGCCATAATAGGCGGGTTCTCAAAGGCCTTTGGGGTGAAATTTGTGTCGGAAGAGCTCACCGCCCGGGAAGAAGAATTATTCCACAGGCGCCTTCCCGGGTTCCAGGCTCCTGATTGGATAGACAGGGTCCGCCGTTCCTTGAAGGATGACCGCGCCCTTTATTCCGTTTACAAGGCCGAGGGTGGGTTGATCCGCATTTCGCTCCTGCTCGATGATGTTCATGAGCGCATCAAGACGGTTCTCATAACGGGAGATTTCTTTTCCTATCCCAAGCGAGCTGTCCTGGATCTGGAGTCCAGACTGAAGAATTGTAAATGCAGGAGGTTGGGAGAGACCGTCAGGTCCTTTTTCAGAGAGACAAATCCCGTAATGCCCGGGGTCACCCCGGATGATATCATAACTGCTGTCAAAGAAGCGCTTAAGAAGCGTGATCTTACAAATCTGGGATTGAGTCTGAAAGAGGCCAACTACATTCACATGGTTAATGACACCATTGAGCAGATACCCGATGCCAGCGTAATCCTCCTCCCGTACTGCGCCAAATTAGCGAGTTGTGAGTATCGGTTTGACAAAGACTGCATCTCGTGCGGAGGATGCACGGTGGGTGTGGCCTACGAACTGGCCCGCAATCACAACCTGGAACCTATCACTATTGTCAATTTCGAGGATCTGCAGAACACGCTTGCCGACATGAAAAAGAGAGGGGTCAAATCCTTTTTGGGGTGTTGCTGTGATCCATTTTTTGTAAAGCATCGTCAGGATTTTGAGAAAGCGGGCATGTCCGCACTGTTGATAGATATTGAAAATACCACCTGTTATGATCTGGACCAGGAAGATGAGGCTAAAGATGGTGCTTTCATGGGAGAGACAAAGCTCAATCTTGAAGTCCTTGAAAAGGTGATAGGCTGCAGAAGATGAATGATAGAAATTGCTTCGACGTCTTAATCGTTGGCGCCGGCCCGGCCGGATCTTGCGCAGCCCGCGCCGCTGCTAAGGCAGGGGCGTGTGTGCTGATGATTGAAAAGCGCACAAAAATAGGCGAGCCTGTGCAGTGCGCCGAATTCGTCCCCCGCCTCCTGGCCCGGGAAGTGAACATCCCTTCGGAGACCATAGCCCAGGTGGTTCAAGGGATGACAACCTTTATGCCGAATGGTGAAATCCTTAGAAAACGGACACCGGGCTTCATCATCGACCGGGCAGGGTTTGACAAGGCGCTTGCTATGGATGCATCCAAGGCCGGTGCTAAAATCCTTACGGGGACCAGGGCTGTTTCAAGGGAGGGTGACAGGGTCAAAGTCCTGGGGCCTTCCGGGGAATACGAGATTAGATCAACCATCAGTATAGGGGCAGATGGCCCGGATTCTGTGGTGGGTTCCTGGATAGGCCAGAAAAATAGGAAATACATGCACGCTTTACAACACACTGTGAGATTAAAGCAACCCGCCGATGATACCGAAATCTACTTCAACAGGGCATATCACGGAGGATATGCCTGGCTCTTTCCGAAAGGGGAAAAGGCAAATGTGGGTGTGGGGGTTTTGAGAGAATTGGGAGGTTCGGCCAGGCATGCCCTAAAGATCTTCAAAGAAAAAATTGGGGATCGAATCGGGGAGGTCTTTCAGATAACAGCCGGACGGATTCCGGTTGGAGGACCGCTTCACTCTATAGACGTGCAGGCCGGAATCATGTTGGTGGGCGACGCCGCCGGACATACCCATGCAATAACCGGTGGCGGTATTCCCCAGGCGGTGATTTGTGGAGGAATGGCAGGCAGAGCAGCAGCTGCCTGCATCAGTGGTGATAAAAAGGCCATGCAAGTTTATTTTGATCAATGGAGAAACAGATTCGGAACCATGTTGGATAAGGCAGTTAAAAAGCGGGAGGAGATGGATGCGGGATGGGAGGAAGGAAATTTAACGGGATTATTGAAAAGATGCTGGATAGCATATCGGGAGTACTATGATGAAGCCTGAGATTTTCTACGACTGGGAACAGGTACAATCCTGGGACCTGAAAGCGCTTTTAGAAAAGGCTCGCAGGCTTTCATGGGGGATTCACGGCAAGGAGATTAAGTGCTTTATCCCAGGTCGAATGTTCTATATGGGGGAAAGGGGAAAATATCCTGCCATCTCTTTAACAGGCAAATCTTGTGCCCTCAATTGCGATCACTGCCATCGGAAGATTCTGGAAGGTATGATCTCCGCTCCAGAACCCTATATCTTGCAGGAAGTCTGCCAACGACTCGATGAAGAGGGCAGTTTGGGAATACTCCTCAGCGGAGGATCAGATGGCCGGGGCGCCCTCCCTTGGAACAGGTTTTTTGAGGCCATTGAATGGATCAAACAGCATACCAGCCTCAAGATATCAATACATACCGGGCTTGTTGATCACGAAACGGCCCAAGGCTTCAAAAATGTGGGCGTAGATGAAGTACTCATTGATGTTGTCGGGTCTGAGGAGACCATGCGCCAGGTGTATCACCTTCCTGGTGGCCTTAAAGGAATGGCATCTTCTCTGGACGCCCTGGCGACTACACAACTACCTCTTATCCCGCATATCGTTGTGGGACTTCATTATGGTGAAATCGAGGGGGAAATGAATGCTTTAGAGATGGTGGCGAAACATTCTATATCCGCACTGGTTATTGTGGTTCTTCAACCCATGCGACAGACGCCCATGGAAAGTGTTCAGCCCCCGACACCCGAGACGGTAGCACGGTTTATTTCCGCTGCCCGGCTGAGGATCCCCCAAGTGCCTTTTGCCCTGAGTTGCGCCCGGCCTCCGGGCCCCCATCGAGTGGAAACAGACACATTAGCTTTGGAAGCGGGAATAAATCGTATCGCCATGCCCTCTGAAGAAGCCTTGAAAAAGGCATGGGAAATGGGTTTGGATATAGAGTTTTACAAGACGTGCTGCTCAAAAAGCTATTGAGCTTTCTATACAACGCTGACACAGGGCTCCTTATTTGGGAGCACAGTGCCAATTTGGGCTGCTGCCTCAATCCCTGCGTCTTTCAATGCGTTCACGAGCTCTTCTGCCTGGGCAGCATAGCCGGTCAAAAGAACGTATTGATGCTATCGAGGGAAATCCGGTTGTTGTCTATGCCGAGCAGATCGGTATCCATATCCATGGCGAGCCCCAGGAGTTGAGGATAGAGAATGGAGGGCAGGTCATAGGTATTGCCACGATCCGAGGCAATCTTGGCCTGGATAGAGTCGAACTGTACCTGGCAGAAGGGGCAGGAGGTGCAAAGAAAATCTGCGTTCCAGGCCTTGGCATCTGCCAGCTTCTTTTCGCAGAGATCCATTGCCAGTTCTTCATCCGCACCAAGGACGGGCCCACCGCAGCAAGCCGCTTTAGCGCTCCACTCTACGCTCTCAGCCCCTGTCGCTTTCACGAGTTCGTCAAAGAATACAGGAGGAATATCGCTGCTTTGAACTATCTTACTCGGTCGCACGGTGTGACAGCCATAATGTGTGGCTATCCGCAGGTCTTTATAGGGTCGAACAATTCGCTTCTTTATCGTGTCTATGCCCACGTCTTGGTGGAGCACGTTAAGGAAATGCTTTACCGCAATCTTTCCGCCGTAAGCCATACCTGCCGGCTCCAACTTCTTGTTTATGTCTTTTCGAAGTTGAGAGTCTTCCCGTAGTTGATGGTTCACATCACTAAGAGTGCTGAAGCATCCACTGCATAGACACATGATGTCCAAGCCCTCCGCTTCAGCCAGCGCAAGATTGCGGGCGCCGACCGTCAAGAACATCTCAAATGAAATTGACCGCAATGGTACTGGTCCACAGCAACTGAACAACTCGATATCAAATAGATCAACCCCGAATTCCTTTAGAACCATTCGAGAGGATGCCTCGTAGTGATTCACACGGGCAGGGATGGAACACCCTAAGAAGATGGCATATGATTGCAAATTTCAACCCCCGGCATTCATTTTTTTGAAGAACTATAAGGCTTTGATATTACAGCACATGGCTTATAAGACGCAACTTCACATGGTCGCAGGTTTTATCACGATCCCTCCTGCTCAATCAGTTGAGGCAAGCCCAGTTGTCCCAGTAACTCCTGGAGATCAGCATCTCCAGCCCCGCTAAGCTCCGGAAGTTCCAGGTCTTCGCGCTCCCAATCCATGATCTCAGCCGTGCGCCCGTTGTCAAGGAGGGTATGGGCAAAGAGGCGAAGACCCCTTGGCATCAAGTCCTTACGTTCCTTAATGGCCAAATTCTTGAGTTCATAAATAACATCGCATACGTGTACTCCTTGAGGACAATATTCCGTGCACATATAACATTCCGTGCAAAGCCAGAGCATCTGCGTCTCCAAGACCAAATCCTTTAAGCCAAGACGCACCGCATACATAAGCTGATGTGGCAAAAGGTCCAGTTTTTCCTTAGCCTGTTCCCGGTAGTTTAAGACTATGGGGCACCCGTTTGTGCATGTGATGCATTGGAAGCAAGAGGCAGAGGTTTGCGCTTGGATCGACGAAAACATGCCATTGATAAACCCTTTGTCTCGATCCTTGTTCATATTCAAGGGAATGGCCTGCTCCATAATACTCCTCCGTGTAGCTTTCAACCATTGCCTTTCGTTTTCCCGAGATATAAAAAAAGGCAGTTAGCCTGTTATCTTCTTGTTTAAACCAGAAATCGTGAAGTGTATCATGCCTAAGCACTCAAATTACCACAATGTGGCACTCACCGTCAACAGAAAAATCGCTATTTATGGGAAGCAATACTTTGATAATGACGTCCGGTCTTAAATAGAGGAGTTGAGGGAAATCTCAGGCTAATGATTGGGGTTAAATGATGCCGCTTATTTCAGGCAGCCTTCAATTGCCTCTAACAGTTCATCCGGTTCTGGTGGCTTTTCGATGTAAACGGCCGGTTCGGGGAGTGTCTCGCCCTTATATTCGTCCAAAACCTTTTGAGAGTGGCGAAACGTTTTTTTCGAGAGCGCTGATACCATAATAACGGGAACGTCCTTTAACCCGGGATCGTTTTTCAATTCACGATACATATTAATGCCGCTTTCGTTTGGCATCATCACGTCCAATATAACAACAGAAGGTCTTGATTCACGGGCAACTGCCATCCCCTCTTTCCCGTCTGCAGCCGAAAGTGGTTTATACCCATTTGTCTCCAATAGGGTCGTGATAAAGGTTCTCATATCCAACTCATCGTCAACAACGAGGATTCTTTTTGCCATTTTCATACTCCTTCATGGATAAGGGCATGAAGCCCTCTTGATTTAGGCCCAGACATATAATTCTAATACATACTACCTGGTAAAGTAAATTGTGAGGCAGGGTTTCTTATGGCAATAACATGGCAGTGGGCGTATTTGGATACATTGCTCACTGTGCTTCCATGTTCAATTCTTTCCTGTTCGGATTTACCCATGGCTCCCATGACGATTACATCTATATCGCATTTCTTGGCATACCGGATTATTTCTACATCAGGGGATCCCTCTTTAATCACAAACAGGCAGTCCTCGAAATCGCCCATCTTTTTTTGATATTGCTCCGTTAGTGCCTCTTTGGCCCTTTTTGCTATTTCATCGCCAGAAACCCCGTCCCCCTCCCCGTGCGAACCCTCCAGGTCACGTTCATGCACCGGGTGTTTGCAATAGGCGTAAGAGGAGTGGGGAACATGCAGAATGTGTAGCTTTGCATTATGTTTTTTGGCCAGATCAAGGGAATGAAGAAAAGCAATGTTCGCGTCTTCGGAGAAATCTGTACAGAACAGTATGTTTTTGTATTCTATCATGATGAACTCCTCCCAAATTTGTTGAAAGCTGCACCTGCGTTTCGTTCAAGAATCTGCGCAAGCCCTCATAGGGCCTTTGTAACCTGGCCGGGACTTGCCTGAGTAAACCTGCAGATGCATCACATCTTTATCCTCAACAGTCACCATTTTATATGCCCCAGGGCCCCTTGTAAAGGATGTTGAAAAGAAATTTCACTGCCAAGATACAAAATTACCAAAGTATAAACTACTTAACCACTTAACGAGGTTTAAACTCAAATGAACCGCTAAATACTCCCTGAGATGGAATCCGCGCTGGCCTTGGCGTCACCAAACAGCATCCGCGTGTTTTCCTCGAAGAACAGCGGATTTTGAACGCCGGCATAGCCGGTAGCCATACTGCGTTTCATCACCACAACGGTTTTTGCTTTCCACACCTCGAGCACGGGCATGCCTGCGATGGGGCTGGCGGGGTCGGTCTGGGCCGATGGATTGACGATATCATTAGCGCCGATGACCATGACAACATCCGTATCCGGTAAGTCCTCATTGATTTCATCCATCTCCAGCACGATGTCATAGGGTACCCTGGCTTCAGCGAGAAGCACGTTCATGTGGCCCGGCATTCGTCCAGCGACCGGATGAATGGCGAACCGCACATTGATCCCCTTTTCACGGAGCTTTTTAGTGATCTCAAAGACAGAATGTTGCGCCTGGGCCACAGCCATCCCATACCCGGGCACGATGACCACGCTTTTTGAGTCCTTCAGCAGCTGGCTTGTGTCTTCAGCGGAGATAGCAACTACATCCCCCTGCTCAACTCCTTCAACACCCGCAGTGTTTTCGCCTCCGGTGCCGAAACCACCGCCTATTACCGCTAAAAACTGTCGGTTCATGGCGCGGCACATTATATAGGAGAGAATCGCCCCGCTGCTCCCCACTAGTGCCCCGGTAACGATCAGCAGGTCGTTGGAGAGCATAAAGCCTGTGGCTGCTGCTGCCCATCCGGAATAACTGTTAAGCATCGATATCACCACCGGCATATCAGCACCGCCGATGGCCATCACCATGTGTACGCCATAGGCAAAGGCGATGAATGTCATTATGGTTAGCGCTATCAACCCTACGTTGGCATTTTCAGCGCCCACAAAGACGAAACCAAGCCACACGCAGATAATCCCCAGTCCCATATTTAGCCAATGGCGTGCAGGAAGGGTTAAGGGCTTGCTGCCTATCCTACCACTCAGTTTGCCAAAGGCGATTACGGAGCCGGTAAAGGTAACAGCGCCGATCAAAACCCCCAGGTAAATCTCCACCTCATGGATGACTTTTTCCGCACCGGCGAAGTGTTTTCCCGTATCGAGGTAATTGGCAAAACCGACCAGCACCGCCGCGAGACCCACGAAACTATGCAGGATGGCGACCAGTTCAGGCATGGCGGTCATTTGTACCCTGGCGGCCACAATGATCCCTGCAACGGCACCAATGAGCATACAGACTACCACCACGCCGTAGCTGGTTACTTGAGCGCCCGCTATGGTGGCTATCAGAGCTATGGCCATGCCGATGATACCGTAAATATTTCCGCGGCGGGCGGTTTCCTGATTGCTCAGCCCTCCCAGGGCAAGAATGAATAAGATGCTTGCTGCAATGTATGTAGTAGTGAGTAGCCCTTCAGTCATTGCGAGTTTCCCCCTTTACTTCCTGAACATGCGCAGCATGCGCTGGCTAACGAAAAAACCACCAAAGACATTGACAGAAGCGATCAGGATTGAAAATGCAGCAAGGCCCAGCACCAGCTTATCCGAACTGGATACCTCGATCAGAGCGCCAATGATGATGATGCCACTGATAGCGTTGGTTACACTCATGAGAGGCGTATGGAGGGCCGGGGTGACATTCCAGACCACCATATAACCCACGAAACATGCCAGCATGAACACAGTAAGGTGAGCCAGGAAAGCAGGTGGCGCCACACTGCCGATGCCATATAACAGCAGTGCCCCCACGGCCATCAGCACGGGGATTTTCCAGCCAAGGGATCGTTTCTCTAATTGCTCTTGAACCAGAGGCGGCGCTGCGGTAGCCAGTTTTTCCTTGGGTGGAGGAGTGGCCTGGAGCTTGGGAACGGGAGGTGGCCAGGTGATTTTACCCTCTTTAATAACCGTAGCGCCCCGGATCACTTCGTCATCCATATCCACTGTTAACCTGCCATCCTTTTCCCCGCACATATCGGTGAGCAGGTTGCGCAGGTTGGTACCGTACAACTGACTGGACTGGGTGGCCATGCGGCTGGGAAGATCTGTATAGCCGACAATGGTAACACCGTGTCTGGTAACAATTTTGCCGGGTTCGGTGAGAGCGCAGTTGCCGCCCTGTTCCGCCGCCAAGTCCACGATAACGCTACCCTCCTGCATGGACTCCACCATGCCTGTGGTAATCAGTTTTGGGGATGGCTTGCCTGGTATCAAGGCGGTGGTAATGATGATATCCACCTCCATGGCCTGACGGGCAAAGAGCTCCATTTCCGCCTTGATGAATTCTGGGCTCATCTCTTTGGCATATCCGCCCGTGCCGGCGCCGTCCTCTTCGAAATCCAGAACCAGAAATTCTGCACCCATGCTCTCAACTTGCTCTTTTACCTCCGGGCGGGTGTCGAATGAACGAACGATGGCCCCCATGCTACCGGCTGCGCCAACGGCCGCTAGGCCAGCCACCCCGGCACCGATGACCAGAATTTTTGCTGGCAATACCTTCCCGGCCGCAGTCACCTGACCAGTGAAAAACCGTCCAAAATGATTGGCCGCCTCGATCACGGCGCGGTAGCCGGCAATATTAGCCATGGAGCTCAAGACATCCAGTTTCTGCGCCCGCGAGATCCGTGGGACGCAGTCCATAGCAATGACGGTTGCCTTGCGCGCCGCCAGCTTTTCCATAAGCTCCTTGTTCTGCCCTGGCCAAACAAAGCTGAAGAGATGTCCCCCTTTACGCAGCAACTCTGTTTCATGTACACCTAAGGCAGGGTGGAACTCAGGGGCACGTACCTTCAAAATGATGTCTGATCCTGCCCAAAGCTCTCGGGCATCATCCAAGACCTCCACGCCTTTTTCCCGGTAGGCATTATCGACATAACTGGCCGCAACGCCGGCCCCAGCCTCAATTACCACTGAGAAGCCGAGCTTTTTTATCCATCTGCTCGTTTCCGGGGTAGCGGCGACGCGCTTCTCTCCCGCATGGATTTCCTTCGGAATGCCGATTTTCATTATATTCCCCCTTGTTGTGAGTAATTACCGGTTAGGCGTTTTGCACTGTCATCTCCCCCAGTCCAATATTTGCACTTTATGCCTGCAAGAAGGGCGGTTAGCCTATGTATTTCTTGTTTGGCCTGGAGAAAAATTTAATATTTTAATCTATCTTGACAAAATTACCACATCGTGGCAGTATTCGTCAACAAAAAACCGGAAAGGGCAGAGTAAACCGGTTGTTTTATTGTCGTAGGGTTGGGTCTTTAAATTGAAGTCATCGGTTAGCAGATCCGAAGGGGCAGGCGCCTAACATTTTCCCTCTTACTTCAGACGAGCTGAACCAGTTTTTGATTGACAAAAACGGTTAGTTCGACTATATCATTTGTCTTAAAAAGTATTGTAGTATCAACTTGTTAGAGGGTTTTGCGGTAAGTTTTCAGAGAGTTCAGGTCTGGCCTTGGATTTACCTAATGTACTTAAAAGCGGCCATCCAGCAAACCGGTACCTAATTTGCATCTGACCGAAAATTCCGCTTTTTCGGTCAAGAAATTAAAAATAATGGACAAAATATCTGAAAATCAGGAAGACCTTAAAAAACAAAGGGAAGAATATCGGAATCTCTTTGAGCTTGCGCCCTGTTATATCACGGTTCAAGACAGGGACTTGAAGCTCACAAAATTTAACCGAGAATTTGCCAGACAATTTGATCCACAACTCGGAGACTACTGCTACCAGGCTTATAAAAGCCGATCTGAGAGATGTAAGCTATGCCCGGTTATAAAGACCTTTGAAGACGGAAAATCCCATTACAGTGAAGAGGAGGGGATCAATAAAGACGGCACAAAATCTTACTGGTTGGTGAGAACAGCGCCTATTAGAGACGACCAGGGGAACATCACGGCTGCCATGGAGATGTGTCTCGATGTGACCCGGATGAAGTTCTTGGAAAATGAAGCACAGAAGTCAGAAGAAAAATACAGGAGCATTTTCAAGACAATACCCAGTCCGGTGTTTGTCTTGGACAAAAAGTCTTTGGTTATAATGGACAGTAACGACAATGCGACGGCCGTATATGGGTTTGACAAGGATTCGATGCGAAAAATGTCTTTCCTCGATCTCTTCGAGGAAGGTGATCGTGAGTTATATGCGAAACAAATAGTGTCATCCAGTGTACTCAATCAAGTCAGGCACGTACGAAAAGATGGAAATACTATCTATGTAAACATACGGATGTCCTCCACAGAGTATCTCGATCAGGACGTCCTGCTTGTCACCACAAATGATATTACCGAAAGATTGATGGCCGAGCAACAAATCATACAGGCAAGCAAAATGGCTACCCTTGGCGAAATGGCGACCGGTGTCGCACATGAGCTGAACCAGCCCCTTTCTGTAATTAAAACCGCAAGTAGTTACCTTGCCAAAAAAGTTAGAAAAAAGGAGCCGGTTGAAGAGGAAATATTGGGAACAATGGTTGATGAGATCGACAGCCAGGTGGATAGAGCATCAGGAATTATAACGCATATGAGAGAATTCGGCCGCAAGGCAGATGTTGGGAAGAAAAAGGTCGAGGTGAATGCGGTGATGAACCGATCTCTCGATATTTTCAGCCAGCAGTTAAAACTGAGAGAGATAGAGGTGGTCAAGGATCTGCAAGATGATCTTCCCAACGTCATGGCCGATTCTAACAGATTGGAGCAGGTCTTCATCAATTTGCTCATAAATGCCAGGGATGCCATAGAAGAAAGGTGGAAAGAAACTGACAGAAAAGACGCCGTCAAGAAGATATTTCTAAAAACGCGCGCCGTAGGTTCAAATGTTATCATTGAGGTAGGGGATACGGGCACGGGTATCCCAAAGTCTATCTTTGATAAGATATTTGAGCCCTTTTTTACTTCTAAGAAGGTAGGTATGGGCACCGGGCTTGGACTTTCCATAAGTTATGGTATTGTGCAGGACTATTATGGCACTATTCGTGTAAAAAGTCGGAAAGGCGAAGGAGCCACATTTATCATTCAATTTCCCATTCCCCATGAAAGCTGACGACGAAAAAATTCTTTTGGTTGATGATGAGGAGGGTATCAGGAAGGTTCTCAGTATATCCTTAGCAGATAGTGGATACCAGGTAATAACGGCAGAAAATGCAGAACAAGCCATTGATCTTTTTAGAGAAACGGGTCCGGCTATTGTGCTGACCGATATCAAGATGCCGGGGATGGATGGCATTCAGCTCCTCAGAAAGATCAAAGAAGAGAGCCCGGACACCGAAGTGATTATGATTACAGGGCACGGTGACATGGAACTGGCGATACAGAGTCTAAAGTTCGATGCGGTTGATTTTGTTACCAAGCCCATAAACGATGACGTACTGGAAATTGCTCTGCAAAGGGCCAAAGAAAAGATATTTTACAAAACCAAGCTCAAAGAGTACACGGAAAACCTTGAGCAACTGGTAGATGAAAAAACCAAAAGACTGCTACAGGCAGAACGGTTGGCGGCGGTGGGGCAAACTGTATCGGGCCTCGCGCATGCCATCAAGAATATAGCAGGAGGTCTGACAGGGGGTTCATTTGTCTTAGAAAAGGGTATTGAACTGGACAACAAAAAATACCTTCACCAGGGGTGGGACATGCTTAAACGCAACATAGAAAGAATAAAGAGCTTGGCCCTGGATCTCCTCAATTTTGCCAAAGATCGAAAACCTGACTACCAGTTGTGCGATCCCAACAGACCCATCCAGGAAGTTCTGGAGCTAATGCTTCCCTCTGCCACCGAATATGGCGTATCCATTGAGGTAGACCTGGATAAAGGATTGCCGCATGTATATTTTGACCCTGTTGGGATTAACCGCTGTATTTTGAATCTCGTAACCAACGCCATAGATGCCTGCACAGATGTCTCCTCTTCCGACAAGGAGGGGAAAATTATAATACGGTCGCTCAGAGAAAAAGATTGGGCTGTGCAATATGAGATAATGGACAATGGGTGCGGGATGGAAGAAGAGACGAGGGCCAAGATATTTCAAGCGTTCTTCAGTACCAAAGGGAGCCGGGGAACAGGTCTGGGCTTGATGGTCACCAAGAAAATTGTTGATGAACATGGCGGGGTTATGCAATGTAGTTCCGAAAGGGGGAAAGGATCAAAGTTCATTATCCGGCTGCCGGTAAAAGATTTGTGTCCGAACTGAGTTGAAATGAGCTTGCTAACATCTCTGGTAAATTGAAATGACAGTGTCGCAGGAACGTAGACCAATAGAGAATTCCGAAAACCGCCCGGACAAAAAGTGGACGATCGGTGATCTGAGCTACAGGTATATCCTTGATCTCTTGCCATGCTGCATTTCCATACAGAGCCCTTCCTTACATATCCTTTTTTCCAATAAGAGGTTTGAGAAGGACTTCGGGGATGGGATCGGAAGACTCTGTCACGAAGTTTACAAGAGGGCTAATGAAAAATGTGAATCCTGCCCCGTGGAGAAGACCTTTGAGGACAAAAAGGTACATACCAGTGAAGAAACTGTTCGTCTGTCAACTGGCGAAATGGCTCAGATGGTCGTTTATTCAACTCCCATCCTGGACGCACTGGGCAATGTAACAGCCGTTATTGAACTCTCATCAGATATCACCGTGATCAAAGAGACGGAGAAAGGGGTGAAATCATTGGGCCAGTCGATGGCCATGGTCTCTCATGAGATAAAAAACATCTTGGAAGGCCTTCATGGGGGAGCGTATGTCGTGGACACAGGTATAAAGGAAGATGACCTGGCGCTTGCCCGCAAAGGATGGAAAATTGTCAAAAAAAACATCACCGAAATTTCAAATATGACTCAAAACATCCTATATTCGGCCAAGAAAGATGTATTGAAAAACCAGCTGGTATTACCGAAAGAAATCGTTGATCGTGCAGTGGGTCTTCTTCTCGATAAGGCCTCGGCCATGGATATAGAGCTTGAAATTCAGACTAATCCTGCACTCCCCTCGGTAAGCCTGGACCCGTCAAGTATTAGCAGGATGCTAACCAACCTTATCTGGAATGCAATAGAGGCATGCAGCAACGACGGGGAAAGCAAGCTGCATACCGTGGTTGTCAGGGCGGAGTTCTATGATAAGACCCATTTCATGTTTGAAGTGGAAGATAATGGTGTGGGAATGGATGATGCCACATTGAATAAAATATTCGAGGAATTCTTTACGACCAAGGGTGGAAGTGGGACAGGCTTAGGGCTTTCGGTGGTTGACAAGATCGTCAAAGCCCACGAAGGACGGTTGGAAGTACTGTCTGCCCCGGGTAAGGGCAGCACATTCAGGGTCATATTTGAGATCAGATGAATAGGTGATGTGCTCTTGTAAAAGCAGGCAAATTGTTTCTATAGAAGGGGAGGACACTATGGATAAGGCAGCGAAAATAATTATTATCGACGATGATTCTGACTATCGCTTCACCATGGAGACGTTTTTGAACCGAAATGGATTTGAGACCCTGACTGCGGAGAAGGGTCAAGAAGGATTGGATCTGATCGAGAAGGAACGCCCTGACCTGATTCTTTTAGATGTCATGATGCAAAGCACCTATTCGGGCCTGGAGATCTGCAAACAGCTGCGATCAAATCCAGAACTCAAGGATATTCCCATTATAGGCATTTCCGGCATGAGTAATGAGTTGGGTGTCCGTCTTGACAAGTGGGGTGAAGACGAATATTTCAAAGTTGATGAGTACTATGAGAAGCCTGTGGATAGAGAAAAACTTCTGGAAAGAATTAAGGTGAGGCTGGCAAAAGGCGTGTCCCGCTTAAAACCGAAGTGGAATTATTCTTAGATTTTGTCCATTTCGGATTATATGCACTTTGTGATAATCGTAGGCGTTCACTGGGCAATAGTTCACTGTTAAGGAAATGGGTAAATTGTTGCATCGAGAGGCGCCCTCTTGAAAAGGGATTTCAGATTACCCGGTCATCATTGTTTAGGGTTATCCTTTCCTTTGAGCTTTTTGAGTACTTCCACAACAAGCTCATTTCCCTGGGCCCTGGCGAATGGATTCACCTCAACCAGTTCCTCCCAGGCCCTGATAGCCCCCTCCGAGTCGTTTAAATCATGAAGCAGAACAACACCTTTGTTGAAACGGGGGGCCTCATGGCGGGGGTCAATCATGATGGCTTTATCAAAGGCCTTGATCGCCTCTAACGGTTGGCCCTTGCGGCGATACATTACCCCCAAATCGGTCAGGACATCTGGATTGTTGGGATCGAGGTCCAATGCCTTGTTGTATGCTATGATGGCCTTTTCAGGTCGATCGGCATCAAAACAGACATTGCCTAATCGGATCAATGCTGCTGTACTTTCAGGATGAAGGGAGATTTCCTTCTCCAGGTCTGCGATCTCCTGGGCCAGCTTTTTCGAAATACCTTGCGTCTGAGATGTCTGGCCCGAAAGACCCGATGCCGGCACATTCAATCCTGGACCGGACTTATATGCGTTAAAGACGACTCCTCCTAAAAAACCTACTATAAGAGCAACAAGAGCAACAACCAGCATGGTCTCTTTTTTTACGTATTGTCCGTCGGTTGCTTTTTTCTTGACCATACCACCTCCAAGGCAGTTTATACGCGTTTACACAGGTTCCCCATGAACGGCTACGATAGATTTAATTGTGTCTTCATCGGGGATTTCAGTATTCCACACCTCTTTTACCACCCGATCGCGCACAAGGAAGGTTCTGGGCACATCGCCATCTCCCAGCAGATGCCAGAAATCTTTCTCAGTGATATGTCCAATTGGAAAGATGACCTGAGGCCCCTCCCAACTTCCAGAAACCCTAACCGTTCTTTTCAATTAGACGACCGTCTGATACCCGCAAAATCCTTTTTGCATAAGCGGCACAATCCTGGCTGTGGGTTACCATGAGTATGGTTGTGCCCTCCCGGTTGAGTCTTTGGAGAAGGCCCATAATTTCTTGCGTTGTTGAAGAATCGAGGTTCCCGGTCGGCTCATCAGCCAGTATCACTGGCGGGTCATTCACGATTGCCCGGGCAATGGCGACCCGTTCCTTTTCTCCTCCTGAAATCTGGCCTGGAAGACGATCTTCCTTGCCTGCCAGCCCTACCTGATCCAGTGCTTCCTCAGCAAGAACGCGTTTCCTTTTCTTACTCACCTTTACGGTAGTCAGCGGAAGCATGACATTTTCTACAACCGTAAGATAAGGTACTAAGTGAAAGCCCTGAAACACAAACCCGATAAACTCTCTCCGAAAATCCGTTCTCTTTTCAGATCCTAAGTGATAGACGTCAATCCCGTCTACCACGAACTTGCCCGAACTTGGGGGAGTCATGGCCCCCACTATAGAAAGGAGGGTTGATTTCCCTGCACCCGACTCCCCCATTATACTGACGAATTCACCGGATTCCACTGTAAAGTCCATATTGTTAATGGCCATTACGGCCGCGTCCCCGTTCCCATATTGTTTTGAAAGGTTTTCAGCACTTATGTAACTCACTTTTCACCTCCTAAATTGCATTCAACGCCTGATTGGGATCCATACGTGAAGCCAGATAGGCGGGGTAGACACTTGCCATAAGACCCACCAAAACGGCCAGGACAAGGGATCCGCCTAACAGTTCAAGACTTGGCTGAATGGAGGCGCCCCCGCTTTCTGAAAAGAGACGGAGGGCTCCCTTCGTGACGGCAAACCCGGCCATATAGCCAAGGATGCCTGCCGCCGCAGAAATAAAACCGGCCTCAAGGAGCACGATTCTGAAGACATGGCTTTTCCGAAACCCGATAGCTCTGAAGATTCCGATCTCCTCCGTCCTTTCCCTGACGCTCCCCATCATGGTTACCAGGACTACCAGACTGCCCACCAGCACGACCACGATAGAAACTCCATATGAGAACTTCTTGAACTGGGCAAGGGCCTCCATGCGGCCCTTCACCACCTGCTGGACGGCCATGACCTTGGCCCCTGGAACCACGTCCGAAATCTGTTTTACCATGGCATCGATTGGGCAATCCTTGCACAGGGCGGCCACTTCCGCCATAGAAATAAGCCCCTCCTTGTTCAGAATGGTCTGTGCTATTTTAAGGGGCATGAAAATCAACTGGTCATCCTGGGATCCTGTCGGTTTCAGAACTCCGGAAACAATGAGTTGTCTCCCTTTTATCGTCACAGGGCTGCCCTGATTCAGGCCCAGGACAGCGGCGGTTTCAGACCCCAAAACAACGCCTTTTTCGCCGGGTATAGTCCCCTCAACCTTCCACCAGGGCTTCAGAATCCAACTGGCCTCGAAGTCAACACCGGCTAACAGGACCTTGTGGTCGTCTACGTTGACCACGCCAAAAACCATAGGTCCCAGGCCTGCCACATTTGCGGCGTTCTGTATTGATCGTATTTTGGCCAGGTCCTGTTCGCGGATTTCCTGCATCTCGAACGACACACCTCCCAAAGAGAGCCCGCCATAGGTGAGCGAAAGGTTCTCGGTTTTTGGGACAATCAGGATATTGGCCCCGTATTTCTCAAGTTTATGATTGATGTTATCGGTCATTGCATCGACAAAGCTTATTAATGCAACCACCGTTGACACCCCTATGGCAAGGCCTGCAAGAACGAATAAGGCCTTGGCCTTGCGACGCAGGAGATTCTTAAACACAATGTCTCTTAGATTCATTCTTAGCCTCGCTTTGAAAAATCAAAATACTGTTTTCCCGAAATGATGTCCTTGACCTGCAACACGACCTTTCCATCCTCAATTTTTCTTTGAAGTGGCGCGGGGTTGCATCCTCCCTTGACTTCATTCACCATCACTGACGCGAATTTACGGCCGCAGTTCCGGCAAACCATGACATCACCGGACTGTTGATATCCTTTTCCAGCCGGCCAGCAGACATCACATGCATCAAAGGCGGCGCGTATGACGCCATCAGAGCTCTTGAGGATAAAGTACTGGATGGTAATAGCATCGTCTACTTTATGGTGAAAATACCTCGCCTTACCATCTGCAAAAAGTTCGACCGGATAGGTAATTGAAGTTGCTGAGGGATCAGCCTTAGATAAATCGGCAGCAATAGTCTCTCCTCTATTATCACGGATCATAATAAAGGCGGCCACCGCGATCACCAAGACGGCGAGCCCGCAAGCAAACAGCATCGGAAGGCGGTTTTTCTTTTTCGTTCCAAGGATAATGGCCTTTTTTTCAGCGCTCTTTTCCGCAACGCTCTTCTTTCGATTTTTATCCATATTTAACTCCTTTGATTTGCCGCAAAGGTGACAGGTCGCTCGTTATGACTCTACACTTTAGCGGCGAAAAATTGTTATTTAGCCCTCCCCGCGAGGTCATCAGCAAGGCATGTCAATCGCAAAAGAATGGTTGACGTTTCCTTGAGCAGGTTCACTTTTCTCTGATCAATCCATGACGATCTCGTAAAAAGTCACGTAGTCAGGAATTTCGGGCAGTGTCCCAAAAGCTCTCAGGATTGCCGGAGTCCACTGTGTACGAGGTGTCTTCGAAAGTGAATGATGAACGATAGACAGATGTGTGCATCGGTTTCTCAGTAAGAAGTTCAGCCGGAAACCAGGCCAATATTGATCAACAGAGGAAGACAGCGTTCTTTAGATATAATGGGGCAGGCGTTGCCCTTGCAGGTATCGAATACCCTGCAGAAGCTGTATTTGGTGTATTGTTTGTTGCTTGTGTTACGGACAAAATGCACACAGGGCCAATCTCCAGAAGCCGATCAGTTCGAGACGGCGCTGTTGATTTCAAACCCTCGACCTTGTAGTTGGCTTGCGCCATCTCGCAACATGGGGGAACGGTCCCATTATGGCAGCTTTGTTGTTCAGGTGTTTTTGATGCAAGCGCCCTGAACTGCCGGATCGGGTCGCATAAAAGGATGAAGAATTTAACATCAATGGAAGGATGAGCAGATAGTCTGCGGGCTGAAACCTTATGATGAGATCTTTTCTGCGTGTTCTGACAGCATGCTCTCTCACATTTAGAGGCATTCAATGCGGGAGCAGTGCCGGCAGTTGTAAGAAAAAATACGAGAAGCAATACTGTTATTTTTGAACCAAATTTGCCGGTCTTCATGGATGCTCTCTTTTGAAACCCTTTCAGCCCTTTATCTCCGTTCAAAGGCCATTGGATTTGGCCCTTCAAGATTCATGTAAGATACGAACCGGTGCTCCGCAACGGACCTCCCCGCCCTTGAGCACTCTGCCAAAGATCCCTTCACGAGGCATGATACAGTCCCCGGCCAGATAATAGATGGCGCATTTATTGTGGCATTCTTTTCCCTTTTGGGTGATCTCCACCAGCGCCGAGTCTCCCAGGTTAACCCGGGTGCCCACCGGGATATCCTGCCAGTCAATGCCCGATGTGGCAATATTCTCTGCGAAATCTCCAAAACCAACATCAAGTCCCTTTTTTCGAGCCTTTTCTATGCTTTCCGCCGCGAGAAAACTGACCTGACGATGCCATGGCCCAGCGTGGGCATCTCCCTCAAGCCCATGATCTTCAAGGAGAGAAGCTTTCCCCACCTGCACCTTGGGCGTTCCCTTTTTTTTACTTATGGCAATGGAGACTACTTTCATCTCCAAATCGGAATTAGTCATCCTTCTTTTCTCCCAGCCCCTCGCCGCAGTTCATACAGAATTTAGCTTCAATGGGATTGGACGTGTGGCACTCACAGCATTCGGCATCAACCTTGGGCGTCTCTTTACTCATGGCCCGGGCAGCGGGTACCGGCCTTCCGGATTTCCTCTCTTCGTAATCCTCGATCGCTGCATTCAAAGCCTGAGCACCGAGATTGGAGCAGTGCATCTTTTCCTTGGGAAGACCATCAAGGGACTCTGCAACGGCCTGTTTTGTCAGTGCCTTGGCCTCCTCCAGGGATTTACCCTTGGTCATTTCGCTCACCTTGCTCGATACCGCTATGGCCGCAACGCAACCGAAGGTCTTGTATTTTACATCGGAAATCTTTTCATCCTCTACCTTGATATAGAAGGTCATCATATCGCCGCAGACCGGATTGCCGACCTCACCGATTCCGTCAGCATCCTCAATGGTACCCACATTCCTCGGGCTCGAGAAGTGATCCATTACCTGTTCTGAATACATTTTGTCCTCCTTATCTACAGTGCTCAACTCCTGCTGTCATCATTGATCATCTTAGTCAAAGTTACAGAATTGAGTTTGTCATACATCGCTTTGGTGGCCTCTTCCCATACGCCACGAGTTAAACAACGGGTAGTCCTGTCACACACCTCAGGATGTTCAATACAACTGCTCAGATTGATTTCACCCTCGAGTATCTTTACGATCTCCCCAACGGTAATTTCTTCAGGGGATTTTGCCAACAGATGCCCCCCTTTAGGGCCGCGGACGCTTTTGATGAAGTTGGCCTTTTTAAGCGGGATGATGAGCTGTTCAAGATACTTGACAGAAATATTTTCACGTTTTGAAACATCCCCGATTTGAACAGGACCCTGATCATAGTGCTGTGCAAGATCGAGCATCATTCTGGTCCCGTACCTGCTCCTCGTCGACAATTTCATGTCAAACGCTCCTCTTTTGTTTCTCTCCAGATCGGGGAAAGTGAACGAAGCTTTTCAACTGCAAAAGAGAGCTTCTCCAGCACGTATTCCACTTCATCAACCTTATTGCTGCTGTTCAGGGTAAATACGATAGATCCCTGTGCCAGATCAGGGGGCACTCCGATGGCCACAAGAACAGGCGAGGTCTTAAGGGCCTTTGATGCACAGGCAGACCCTGTATTCACAGAGATACCCTCCGCGTTTAGCATAAAGACCAATGCTTCTCCCTCGATAGCCGCAACGCAAAAGCTGGCGTGGCCAGGGAGCCTTTTGTGTGGATGTCCTGTCTGTTTTATCTGGTCGATCCTCTGGTGAATTCCTTCCACCAGGATGTCTCTTAGCCCCTGTACGTGGATCATCTTTTCGTCTATTTCCTGTGAGGCCAGTTCCGATGCCCTGCCGAGGCCGACAATAGCTGGAACATTCTCAGTCCCTCCCCTCCTGCCGCTCTCCTGTATACCGCCATGAATCAACGGCATAAGCCTCAATTTATCTCTGAAATAGAGGGCACCGATCCCTTTCGGGGCACCTAAGGAGACACCCGAAAGACTTAAAAGATCTACATTTAGTTCATTGACATTGACCGGGATGTTGCCCACTGTTGCAACGGCATCCGTGTGAAAAATAACGCCTCTCTCCCTGCATACGGCGGCAAGTGCAGCGACCGGTTCGATGGTACCGATCTCATTATTTGCGTGCATAATTGACGCCATAATCGTCTCCGGTCTAATCGCACCAGCGAGACGTTCAGGATCAACCAAGCCTTGTTTATCCACGGGGAGCAATGACACCTCATAATCCATGCGCTCAAAGAACCTCGCGGCATTGAGAACGGAATGATGTTCAATGGCGCTGATAATAATGTGGTTCCCCTTTTTCTGTTTGGCAAAGACCACACCCTTGATGGCAAGGTTATTGGCCTCCGCCCCGGAAGAGGTGAAAATGATCTCGTGCTGTTTGGCGCCGATCAGATTGGCTACCTTATCCCTCTGTTCTTCAATTGTCTCTTTGATTCTTGAGCCCATGTCGTAGACAGTGGAAGGATTCCCGAAATACTCATCGAAATAGGGGAGCATTGCTTCAATGACAGCGCTCTTTACGGGTGTAGCCGATGCGTGATCCATATAAACATGTTTCATGATGATGCTTCCTATTTGGTCTTTCGAATATAGAGCTTGTAGCAGTCCTCGTCCTCTTTTAGACCCATGAATTCCTGACCGCACTTGTCGCACCAAGCCGGTATATCCTCGAGCGCGCCATCATAGTCGGTCAGGACCTCCAGCACCTGCCCCTTTTTCAGACAGGCCAGTTTCTCACCAGGCTCTAATAGGTGGAGGGGACACATGCGGCATACTAGGTCCAAGGTGTCATCTGCCTTTTGATTCTCTATAAAATTCATTTTATATCCCTCTCATGTCGGTTGCTTAGCGTTTTATACCATTCTAATCTATAGCGTTTAGCTATAGTATAGTAGCATTCCAGACCCTTGTCAAGGGAAAATGAAAAGTTTTCCCTCCCAAGGAACATTTAAGAATTCCCTTTCAATCTTCAAATTATCAAGTTGCCAGACCCACCTCATGATTTAGCCTTGACTTCAGCGGAAAGGGTTCTTAATGTATACCAAAATAATATAGAATAAAAAAGTATATCAAAACAAGTGCTTCATTCTATTTGAAACCATTTGTCAGCAACAAAGGAGGATATTATGGAACCAAAACCGAGTGTTAAAAAACAGATGCCACCAAATGAGGTTACTGCATGCGACGCCACAGCCCAAATGCTCGCAAAAGCGAGAAGAGACGGTGTTGAGCTTGCCTTTGACCGGGCGGCTAATATGAAGGTCTGCCCCATCGGCGCCAATTCCGCCTGCTGCAAGCATTGTTCAATGGGCCCGTGCCGTTTAAATGCCAAAGATCCTTATGGCAAAGTCGGCGTCTGCGGTGCAACCATCGATACGATACAGGCCCGCAATTTCGGTCGAATGGTGGCGGCGGGGACAGCGGCACACACGGACCACGGTATGGCCATGCTCGACCTTTTCCGTGAAGTGGTAACCGGCAAGATAAAGGATTATACCATAAAAGACCCGATCAAATTAAATGCACTATCTGAGGCCCTGGGGATCGATGTTGAGGGAAGAAGCACGGAAGAGATCGCCCTGGATCTCTACAGGGAGCTTGAACGGACCTATACCCAGATCGAGGGGGAAATCCCCCTGATGAAACGGGTCCCGGAAAAAACCCTTGAAACCTGGCGAAAACTTGGCATTGTCCCGCGCGGCGCCATGCGGGAAATAATGGAAATGATTCATCGGACAGCCATTGGTGTGGATCAGCATTATGCGAATATCGTCAAGCAATGCAGCCGAACCGCTCTCGCCGACGGGTGGGGGGGATCGATGGTGTCTACGGAGATATCAGACATCCTGTTCGGTACGCCATCCCCCGTATTGGCCGAAGTCAACATGGGGGTCCTGAAAGAAAAGCAGGTCAACATTATCATTCATGGGCACGAACCGAACCTCTTCGAGTCTATCCTTGAATCCGTTGACGATCCAGGGCTTGTTGCGGCAGCAAAAGAGGCGGGCGCCGATGATATTAACCTGGTCGGCATGTGCTGTTCGGGCTCGGAGATGATGTCCCGGCACGGCATACCCCATGCCGGAAATTTTTCATCCACCGAAGCCATCCTGGTGACGGGCGCGGTAGATGCCATGGGGGTGGATATCCAGTGCATCAAACAGGGATTGGCGAAAGTCGCCGAGTGCTACGGGACAAGGCTGTTCACGACAAACCCAAGGTGTCATATTGAAGGGGCGGAGCATATTGAATTCAATGAACACAGCCCCAAGACATGCACCGACGCGATTGTCATGCAGGCAATTGAGCGGTTCAAAAATCGAAATCTCCCAATAGAAATACCGAATATTGTCAATCCCGGTGTTCATGGATTTTCTTACGAATATATCAACTACATGCTTGGCGGCTCATTCCGGGCAAGTTATGCGCCATTAAACGATAATATCATCAACGGTCGAATCCGCGGCGTGGCCGGTGTGGTGGGATGCACCAACCCGCGGGTGAAGCAGGATGAGGTCCATGTGGAACTGGTCAGGGAACTGATTGAAAATGACGTCCTGGTCCTCCAGACCGGCTGCTCACAGATCGCACTTGCCAAGGCGGGATTTTGCACGCCTGAAGCGGCATATCTTGCGGGCCCCGGCCTCAGCGAGGTCTGCGAAGCAGTGGGAATGCCACCGGTGCTCGGTCTGGGCTCCTGTGTGGACAACAGCAGGATACTCATAGCGGCTTCAGAAATGGTTCGCGTGGGCGGATTAGGGGACTGCATCGCCGATCTTCCGGCCGCAGGGGCAGCGCCCGAATGGATGAGTGAAAAGGCGATTGCCATCGGTCAATATTTTGTGGCATCAGGTGTGTATACGGTATTCGGCGTGACGTTTCCGATTGTCGAAAAGACAAAATTCCATAACCTCCTCTTTGACGGGCTGGAAGAACAGGGCCTCGGTAAATGGGGCTTTTCTCCTGATCCACACGAAATGGCGAAGATGATGATTGCGCACATTGACAAGAAGCGGAAGGCCCTCGGCATTGACAGTGCCCGCGACCGAATCCTTGTGGACATGGCGGATCGGAGAGAGTTAAAAGCTGCCTGATACCGGGCAGCCGGTATCTATCCCTCATTCCCTCGAAAGCGGGAATGAGGGATATTGTGGATTCGGTGTCACGTCTTGATTAAGGCATTATCCTTCTGGGCTCTTAAACAACCGTGGCTATGTGAGGCATATCTCAGTATTCTATTTACACGGATTATTTGAGATACTGTCAAGATATCTCATGCTTAGATGTGCATATCATACGGGATCAAAATCGTAAAGCGCGTTCTGCACGAACGTCCCCCCTTACGTCCCCCCTTACGCTATCGACCTTCTGTTTCTCCTGCCATGGTTCAGAAGCGTGATTCCAGAACCAGGCACTCTTTCTGTCGAACTCAAAAAAGCATTGATTTCCTGAAATAATCTATGTATTTCTGTTAATCGACACTAAATCTTGCACAAATCAAGAAAGATCTATTATAATCTTCAGAAAGGCTGTAAACACTGATGGGGTCGAATTTCCGATCATTTATTGTATGGTAGATTGCAAGGGGTAGTCAGACAAGAAATGGACGATTTGAATAAGACATCGGAAACACCTTCGGTTACCGACCGGCTGATATCTTTGGTCATGGAATTGTCCGAGGAGCAACAAGAAACCCTGTTAGACGAACTTGAGTTAAAGCTGTCTAAGGAAAGGAGGCGTCATACAAGAAAACCCTTCGTAACAGTTGTGGATTTCGCTTCTCAAGGTCGTGCTTATAGGGAATTCGTTCAAGATATAAGTGGAAGCGGCGTATTCATTCAGACTTCAAGGCCTTTCTCTGTTGGGCAGGACGTTGTACTGACATTTGCGTTTCCAGATTCCCAAAAACATATCAAGATTACCGGTCGTATAGCCAGGGTTGCTGATACAGGAATCGGAGTGCAATTTAACATGAGAAGTCCTCTTGACGAGCTACCTGTTAGATCCCTATTGAAGACGCTATAGGCTTTGGTTGCTTGCTTTATCATCCCTACTCCTTTCTGACTTGAATTTTCCCTGGACATTCAGTATTTCTTCATATCATGCTCACCAAAATCATATAAGGCGGACAAACCCGGGCAGACCTTGACGTGGCCATTGAATGTGACATCCCCCCATGGGGCTGGTGTAAAAAGCAGTAAGACCGAAGACGGTGCCGTATGGGGCGCAAGGGGAGCAGGAACTTCCCAGATCTCAGGGGGCGCAAAGCCCCCCGCGCGGCGGCCGATCTAATGTAACAAAGTAGAATTAATAAGATAAATATGCCTCAAATCTTAGAGCTAAAATATCTTGTTTTCTGTTCATTATCCTCTATTTATTGTCAGTCAATACCTGATTACCTTCGGGTTTAAGCATGTGACAGCCATTGAATGGGAAATTATCTCTTCTACACGGATTTTGCTTGTAGCCGTTTTAGGCCCTGTTATTGCAATGGATCCGGCCCTGTCGGATTCAGGATGGACAGGGCCGTTCCTGATTCTTACAGGAAATGTCTATTTGACCCTGAGAAAGGCCGGAAGATAAACAGGAGCTAATGCCTGCGTTGAAATTCTTTAATCATTTCAAGCGGAAGCACACGGATAAGTTCTGATAAAGAAATCTGATTCATTTTCATTAAGCCGTCATCAGCCATGGTGCGCATTCCGTTTTTTATTGCCAGATGTCTTAACTCGGTTTCACCGGTCTTACAGCTGATGGCAAGGGTGAGTTTTGGATTGATTTCGAGCAGTTCAGAAATAAGTGTTCGGCCATTGTACCCTGTAAAGTCACAGGACTTGCAGCCTACTCCTTTATAGAATTTAATATGTGATGGGTATTCATTAAAAAAAAGGCCCCATTCCTCTTGGAGAGGCTTGGATGGACGGGAACATTTTATACAATTCCGCCTGACCAGTCTCTGGGATACCACACCGATGATGGTGGAAGCAATCTGGTTATGATCAATCCCCAGATCAAGCAGTCGCGGTATCACACCTACTGAATCATTGGTATGGATTGTACTCAATAATAAATGGCCCGTTTGGGCAGCATCAAAGCCAATGCCGGCAGTTTCACTGTCCCGCATTTCTCCCACGAGTATTACATCGGGATCTAATCGCAAAAATGATCTTAACAACCGGGCAAACGTGAGACCAATCTTATTATTGATCTGGGTCTGCATGATTCCTGGGAAACTGTATTCAATAGGATCTTCTGCAGTGATGATTTTAATCTCAGGCCCGTTGATATATTTCAGAGCAGCATACAAGGTGGAGGTTTTACCACTCCCGGTGGGTCCTGAAAGCAGAATCATTCCTGCAGGACTCTTAAACATTTGCTTCAATGGGCCCAAAACATGCTTGGAATGGTTGAGATTATTGAGGTCGAGACCGGCTTTGCGGGAGTCAAGAATTCTAATGGTAATATTTTCACCGACAATTGCAGGGCAACTGGCAACCCGAAAGTCCAGATCAAAAATTTTATTTTTATCCTTGTAGCTGGCTCGGAAGACACCATCCTGAGGCATCCGGCGCTCGGATATATCGAGATTTGACATCACCTTAATTCTGGAGATAATGGCTTCGGGTTTGTTTCGCAGTTGCTCCTTCAGCCAGAGGATATTAGACTCCTGACATACGCCATCAATACGGTATCTTAATTTAACACCTTTTCTGTCCTGTTCAAAGTGTATATCGCTAGCTCCAATTGAAACACCATAGTTAATGATATAATCTACCACTTTTTTAATTTCAATTTCGGTTCCAGAGTAAACATTGATCTGCTGTTTCTCCCTGGCACTAAGGGTTTCAAAATTAAACAGATTGACATTGTCCGACAGGTTCTGAAATTCATCTTCGGTTTCGCTGAGGAGATGGAAATCTTTATTGTACAGAGACATAAAAAGTGTCTCAAACTTTTTTTCGGTAATAAAAACTGCTTTCATACTCAAATTTCGGTATACGAGCTGAAGTTCTTCAATGGTTTTTAATCCCTCAGGATAAACTATTCCCAAGAGCATTTGCTTCCCTTCAAGGGTGAGGGGCAGAACCATATTTCTGCGGGCATACTTTTCATCAACACAATTAAGCAGCCTGATTTTTCCCAGCTCATCATAGGAAAAATCATCCAGCTCCACATAAGGTGTGTTATACTGATGGGAAAACGCATTATATAGCTGATGAGAAGTAATTAGTCCTTTATTGACTAAAAAAGCACCTATTTTTTCTTTTGAACGGCTCTGTTCTTTTAAGGCAGTTTGAAATTCATTCTCATCAATCATGCCCTGCCGAATAAGAATCTCACCAATCCTCTTCCGTTTATTATGTTTTTTCAAGGCTAAAGATAGATCTTCAGGGCGAATAACCCCATTCTCAACAAGAATTTCTCCGATTGTTCTCTGACTGGATTTGTAGCTTAAGGCGCGTACTAAATCAATCTCACTGAGCATCTGAAGCTTTAGCGCAAGCTCTCCAATGTTTAATGCCTCTTTTTGTTGCTCAAGCAGCTCATCCAGCATTTCGCTGCCAATTAAACCTTTTTCTATGAGTGATTGACCAAGTGTGCTGTGTTTTTTTTTGTCTCTTAAGGCCTCTTTTATCTGATCACCTCCTATAAGTTCATGCTCTACGATCATTTGACCGATTCTTTTCCTAACATCGGGATGACCTCTTAAAATTTCAAGCTGCGATGCATTTAAAAACCCCTTTCTAACCAACAGGCTCTCAAAAGGTAGGGATGCTTCTTTTTCCTCTTTTTTCTGGATCAAAAAAGCCTTTCTCAGATCACTCTCTTTAATAAAGCCTTCCCTGACTAGTAATTCCCCGATTCTCGGGGCTCTCTTCTTTTTTGCAGTAACATCAGATTGATCCATTGCTCAGAGTTCCTTTCTTGTAAAGCAGATAGATTATTGTCCTATTCGCTCAAGGATGGTAATTTTGTTACTAACAGTATCCATGAAGGCAGATTTATGTCAAGAAGGAAAACAAGGGCAGGATATACGATAAAATGAAACCGTTTTTTGCGGATGACCATAGACGGAAGCATAAGGACTGTCAGAACTCCATTGTTTGATGAGGAATCCAGATGCATAGGGGGGGCAGAGATTTCAGGTGAATGTGAAAAGGCTGCCCGAGAAGGCAAGCAGATTCGTTGCTCAATTTAGAGTCGGTGTGGAGTAATGCCCGGTGAAAATGTAAAGGCTTCGTGGGA
>Ga0307424_1000036_pt1 | contig 54414 bp, 41 predicted proteins | sample SalMarWE160320MG_FD_202157 | JGI IMG/M metagenome (GOLD analysis project Ga0307424, IMG submission 202157) | Salt marsh sediment microbial communities from the Plum Island Ecosystem LTER, Massachusetts, United States - WE1603-20 | ecosystem: Environmental > Aquatic > Marine > Intertidal zone >... | reverse complement strand
CACCGGGACGCCCGGCGGCGCCGCGGCGCGCGCATACCTGGCGGCGGAGCTCGTCGGGGCGGGCGTCCGTCCGATCGGAGACGGCTTCGAGCGTTCGTTCACCTGGCAGGGGCGCGCGTCTCCGGAAGCCCACACGGGCGTCAACGTGGTCGGCGTGGTCCCCGGCGGCGCCTTCAAGGGCCGCTACATCGTCGTCTCGGCCCACTACGACCATCTCGGCGTCCGGAGCGGCGAGATCTTCAACGGCGCCGACGACGACGCGTCGGGCTGCGTGGGCCTCGTGGCGATGGCGCGGGCGCTGCGCGACGCAACGCTGCGCCACTCGGTGATCTTCGCGGCGTTCGACGCCGAGGAGGCGGGTCTGCGCGGGTCCAGGGCGTTCGTCGCGAATCCGCCGGTCCCCCTCGACTCCATCGCCCTCGACCTCAATCTCGACATGGTGGCCCGCACCGCCGGGGTGCTATGGGCGGGCGGCGCGTACCACACGCCCGCCCTGCGCCCGGTGCTGGAGCGGGTGGCCGCCGAGGCGCCGCTCGACCTGCGTCTCGGCCACGACGCGCCGGACGCCCCCGAGGGCGACGACTGGACGCACTCCTCCGATCACGGGCCCTTCCACGACGCCGGCATCCCCTTCGTGTACCTCGGTGTCGAGGACCATCCCGACTATCACCGCCCCACGGACGACTTCGAGAACATCGACCCCGGGGAGTACATGGACGCGCTCCGCACCGCCCTCCTGACGCTCCTCGCCCTCGACCAGGCGCTGCCGCTCTCCGGCCCGTCGACGCCCGAGCGGGAGTCACGGCGGTGACAGGCCGGGCGCGGCCCCGCTTCCGCCTTCCCCACCCCCTCGTTCTCCTGTCGGGGTGCGTGCTGCTGGCGGCGGCGGGCAGCTGGGTGCTCCCGGCCGGCGAGTACGACCGCACGCTGGATGAGGCCACGGGGCGCACGGTGGTGGTCGCGGGTACGTACCACCGCGTGGAGCGGTCTCCCGTAGGCCCCTTCGGCGCGGTCGTGGCGCTGCCGCGCGGCCTGATCGACGCCGCCGACGTGGTCTTTCTCGTCTTCCTGGTCGGCGGCGCCTTCACGGTCGTCGACGAGACCGGGACGCTGAAGCGGGGGGTGGGGGCGCTCGTGCGCCTCCTGCACGGGAAGGACCTGATGGTGATCCCCGTCGTGTCGCTCTTCTTCGCGATGGGTGGCGTGGTGGAGAACATGCAGGAGGAGATCATCGCGCTCGTGCCGGTGCTGCTGGTGCTCAGCACGCGCATGGGGTTCACCCCGCTCGTCGCGGTCGCGATGTCCGCCGGCGCCGCGTTCGTGGGCTCGTCCTTCAGCCCGATCAACCCCTTCCAGGTGCAGATCGCCCAGAAGCTCGCCGAGCTGCCGCTCCTGTCGGGTGCGGGGTTCCGCATCGTCTTCCTCGTCGTCGCGCTCGTGTTGTGGGTGGGTGCCACCATGCGCTACGCCGCCATGACCCGCATCGAGGCGCACGAGGTGGGCGGAGGACGGACGGAGCCGCTGCGCGGCACCGACCTCCTCATCCTCGGCATCGTGGTCGCCACGTTCGTGGTGGTCGTCCTCGGGATCATGTTGTGGGACTGGGGCTTCAACGAGCTCAGCGCCGCCTTCTTCATCATGGGCGTGGTGGTGGGCGGGCTGGCGGGCCTCGGCGTGGGCGGGACGGCCGAGGCGTACGTGAAGGGGTTCCAATCGATGGCCTATGCGGCCATCCTCATCGGTTTCGCCCGCGCCATCTACGTGGTGCTGCAGGACGGGCGCATCGTGGACACCATCGTGCACGGGCTGTTCTCGCCGCTGGAGGGGCTCCCCCTCCTCGCCTCCGCCCTCGGCATGGTGGTGGCGCAGACCGCCATCCACGTGCCGGTGCCCAGCGTGAGCGGACAGGCCGTGTTGACCATGCCGGTGCTCGTTCCGCTCTCCGACCTCCTGGGGCTCTCCCGCCAGGTGACCGTGCTGGCCTACCAGTACGGAGCAGGGCTGTGCGACCTGATCACCCCGACGAACGGCGCGCTCATGGCGATCCTCGGCGTGGCCGGCGTGCGCTTCGAGGAGTGGATCCGATTCACCGCCCCGCTCTGGCTCGGCCTCGTCCTGCTCGGCGCCGTGTCCATCGCGCTTGGGATCGCCATCGGGATCTGAGGCCATGTCCGCCGAATCGTCCCCCCGGGGGGAGCCGCCGCCGGGGCACCTGCACCGCAACGTCTGGGTCGCCAGCGTCACGAGCTTCCTCACGGACGTCTCCAGCGAGATGCTGCAGAACGTCCTCCCGCTCTTCCTCGCGAACGTGCTCGGCGTGCGCACCTGGGCCGTGGGCGTGGTGGAGGGGCTGGCGGAGTCGACGGCGAGCATCCTGAAGCTCTGGTCGGGCTGGCTGTCGGACCGCCTTCGCGCCCGAAAGTGGCTGGCGGTGAGCGGGTACGGGATCTCGGCGTCCTCGAAGCCCTTCTACCTCCTGGCCGCGAGCTGGCCGGTCGTGGCGGCCATCCGATGGGCGGACCGCGTGGGCAAGGGCGTGCGCACGGCCCCGCGCGATGCCCTCCTGGCCGACTCCGTGCACGCCTCTCGGCGCGGACTCGCCTTCGGGATCCACCGTGCGTCCGACACGGTCGGGGCCGTCGTGGGGCTCGCCGCCACCCTCGCCATCGTCCACGCGACGCAGGGCGGGGCATTGCGGTTGGAGCACGGCACCTTCCACCGCCTCGTGCTGTGGAGCCTGCTGCCCGCCTTCCTCGCGGTGGCGATGCTCGCGGTAGGCGCGCGCGACGTTCCCGTCGCCGGGGGGGCCGCGCGCGGCCCCCGCTTCACCCTCCGGGGGATGAGCCCGGGGTTCCGCGCCTTCGTGATCGCGTCCACGGTCTTCCAGATCGGGAACTCCTCCGACGCGTTCCTGATCCTGAGGGCGCAGGAGCGCGGGCTAGGCGTCATGGGGCTCATGTGGATGCTCCTGCTGTTCAACGTGGTGTACGCCGCAGTCTCCGTTCCCGCCGGTACGCTGGCCGACCGCGTGCCTCGCAAGTGGGTGGTGCTGGGTGCGTGGTGCGTGTACGCGATGGTCTACCTGGGCTTCGCCCTGGCGCACACCACCACGCAGGTCGTGCTGCTCTTCGCCGTGTACGGTGTCTACATGGGTGCCGTCGCCGGCGCGTCCAAGGCGCTGGTGGCGGACCTGGTGGAGCCCGAGCGCCGGGGCATCGCCTACGGCACCTACCACGCGGTGATCGGAATCACCACGCTGCCGGCCTCGCTCCTCGCGGGGCTCCTCTGGCAGGGGTTCGCCGGGTGGTCCGGCTTGGGGCCGGCTGCGCCGTTCGCTTTCGGCGCCGCTGCGGCCGCGGTGGCCGCGCTGGTGCTGGTGGCCACCGTGCCGGGGCGGAGCCGCTGAGCGCCGCGCCCACGCCGAGCCGGATGCCGGGCGCGGGGGGAGGGTCGCCTCTGGACGCCGAAACCAGTATGAAATAGTATCGGTATGGATTCATACTGATCTGCGCGGGATCCCCGCGAATGCCGCCACCGTATCTCAGGTCCGCCATGAGCCACGAGGCCCACCTGCCGCTGAAGCCCGCCTGGTTCCACATCCTCCTCGCACTCGCCGACGGAGCGCGCCACGGGTTCGCCATCCGGGAACGCGTCGAGAAACGTACGGGCGGCACGCTCAAGCTCTGGCCGGCGACGCTTTACGGGTCCGTGCGCGAGATGACGGAGACCGGGCTCATCGAGCCCCTCGAAGGCGACGACGATCCCGACGACGACCAGCGTCGCCGTTACTACCGCCTCACGCCGCTGGGCCGGGATGTCCTGCGGGCGGAGGCGGACCGATTGCAGGCGCTGGTGGATGCGGCGCGCGCGAGCGCCGCGACGGGGCGAGCATGAACGGAGGCCGCCCCACGAGCGTGCGCCTGGCGCTGGCGGCCTTCCGCGCTGCGACGCGGGCGCTTCCGGCGGGTTTCAGGGCGACATACTTCGCGGAAGCGGAGCGGGACCTGGAGGACACGCTGCGCGCATGCCACGCGAGAGGCGGGACGGGGGCAGCAGCCGGAGCGGGTCTCGCCGCGCTGACGGACGTAGCACGACGGATTCCGGTGGAGTGGTGGGCGGCCGTGCGCGGCCGCGGCGACCGGTCGGGCGCCGGACCCCGACCCTCGGTGGGGGAGCGACTGATGAGCTGGATGAGCGACGTGCGGGTCTCGGCGCGCGCCTTGAGGCGGAGGCCCGGCTACACGACGGCGGCGGCGCTGACGCTGGCGCTGGGCATCGGGGCCAACGTGGCGATCTTCACCGTTGTGAATGCCGTGCTGCTGCGTCCCCTGCCCTATCCGGACGCCGACCGGATCGTGTCCATCGCGCACCACGCGCCCGCCCTCGACCTTCCCGAGCTCAACAACTCCGAGGGGACGCTCAACTTCTACCACGGCAACGCCGGCTTCTTCTCGTCGCTCGGCGCGTTCACGCAGGCACAGCACAACCTGGTGGGCGGCGATCGGCCGGAGCGCGTGGAGCTCACGGCGGTGACGCCGGAGATCTTCGACGTGCTCCGGGTGCGGCCCGCCCTCGGTCGCCCCTTCGGCCCCGCCGACGCCGCGGAGGGCGCCCCTCCTGTGGCGATCCTCACGGATGCGACGTGGAGGACCCGCTTCGGCGCGGACCCCGGGGTACTCGGCCGTACCATCGAGCTGGACGGGACGTCCACCGAGATCGTGGGCGTCATGGCGAAGGGTTTCGCCTTTCCCGACGAGGATGCCGTGGCCCTGGTGCCGGTGGCGATCGACCCCAACGGCACCTTCGGAGCCTTCGGCATGGAGGCCGTCGGGCGCCTTGCCCCCGGCGTGACCGTGGCGCAGGCGCAGCAGCGCGCAACCGAGCTCCAATCGCGTCTGTACGACTTCTTCCCCGATCTCACGCCCGGCTTCCTGGAGCAGGCCGGCTGGTCCGTCACGGTCGAGCGGTACCAGGACCGTCTGATCGGAGACGACGTCGCGCGGGCGCTGTGGATCGTCCTGGGCACGGTCGGCGTCGTGCTCCTGATCGCGTGCGCGAACGTCGCGAACCTCTTCCTGGTGCGGGCGGAGTCCCGCCAGAAGGAGCTGGCCGTCCGAGCCGCGATGGGTGCGGGATCGGGGCGGATCGCCGCGGGCTTCCTCGCCGAGGCGGTGCTGCTCGGCGCGGCGGGTGGCCTCGTCGGGGTCCTGCTGGCGTGGGGCGGCGTGACGATCCTGGTGGCCCACGGACCCGGCGCCCTTCCCCGCCTTCGCGAGATCTCCGTGGACGGTACCTCCCTCGCGTTCGCGGCGGTGGTCTCGGTCGGGGCGAGCCTCTTCCTGGGGGCGCTTCCGCTGCTTCGGTATCGTGCCGGCGCGCTGGCGCGCATCCTGCGGGACGGCGGGCGCGGGTCGACGGACGGCCGCGAGCGGCATCGGACCCGCTCCTTCCTGGTGACAGCCCAGCTCGCCTTGGCGCTGGTGCTCCTCGTGGGATCGGGGCTCATGCTGCGCAGCTTCGATCGGCTCCGGCGCGTCGACCCCGGCTTCGATCCGTCGGGTGCGCTCACCGTGGGGATGAGCCTGGGCGAGGGGATCCGGGGCCGGAACGCGGAAGGAGCGACCTTCTACCGGCGGGTCGCCTACGAGGTGGCCGCGCTTCCGGGGGTGACCGCCGTGGGCCTGACGAGCCGCGCGCCCATGGGTGAGGGGGACGCCAACGGGGGCTCGTTCTACATCGAGGGGGAGCCGCGCGACGAGAGCCGGCTCCCGCCGGTGGCGATGTACAAGGCCGTGGGCGCGGACTACCTGAAGGCGATCGGGCAGCCGCTCCTGAAGGGGCGCGACCTGGAGCGTGCGGACTGGGAGGGCGGCGCACCCGTGCTCCTCGTGAACGAGGCGTTCGAGAAGGCATACCTCGGCGGATCCGCACTCGGGAAGGGCCTCAAGTGGGACGAAGAGGCCGAGTTCGCCCACGTCGTGGGCGTGGTGGCGGACGCGCACGAGTTCGGGTTGCGCGAGGAGGTGCGTCCCGTCGCGTACCTGCCGATGGTGGTGGGGAACTGGAGCTATCCGGGGATGAGCCGCATGTACCTGGTGGTGCGGGGTGACGGGAAGGCCACCCCGCCGGTGGCGGCCATACGCGACGTGGTGCGCCGCCTCGGGCCCGACGTGCCGATCACCACCGTGCGAACCATGGACGAGATCATGGCGCGCTCGGTGGCGCAGACGTCGTTCACGATGATCCTGCTGGGCATCGCCGCCGGGGTGGCTCTCTTCCTCGGTGCGATCGGGCTGTTCGGCGTCGTCTCCTACGTGGTGGGCCAGCGTACGCGCGAGATCGGCGTGCGCGTCGCGCTGGGCGCGGCCGGCGCGGACATCCGCACCATGGTGTTCCGCCAGAGCGCCGTGGTGGCCATGGCGGGGGTGGCGGTCGGGCTCGTCGGGGCTTTGGCGCTCACGCGGCTCATGGGCGCGATCCTCTTCGACGTGTCGACCCGGGATCCGATCACCTTCGTCGCCGCTCCGCTCCTGCTCCTGGCGGTGCTGGCCTTCGCGACCTGGCTCCCGGCACGGAGGGCCGCCCGGGTGAACCCCATCGACGCGCTGCGGGCGGAGTAGCCGTTGGAGACCATCCCCGTCATCGCCGCCGTGATCAGCCGGGACGGCCGCTACCTCCTGGGGCGACGCCCCGAGGAGAAGCGGCACGGCGGCCTCTGGGAGTTCCCGGGCGGCAAGTTGCACGAGGGCGAGGCGCTGTTGAGCGCGGCGGATCGCGAACTGGAAGAGGAGCTGGGCATCCGCGCCGTCTCCGCGGGTGAACTGCTGTTCAGCGCTTCCGACGCAGACTCGCCCTTCGTGATCCACTTCGTCGAGGTCGATACGGAGGGCGAGCCGGTCGCCCTCGAGCACTCGGAGGTGGGGTGGTTCACGGCGGCGGAGCTCGAGGGGCTGCCGCTGGCGCCGGCGGATGCGCAGTTCGTGCGGACGCTGGAGGGTGCCCCCGGGTGATCCCCCGGATCGTGCTCGCCACGCTCTGCCTCACGGCCTGCAGCTCCGTGGCCGATCCGTCGGTTCCGGTCGATCCGTGCGCGGGGGCACCGGCTCCACTCGCGCTGGGAGAGAGCGTCTCCGGCGTCCTGGACGCCGCGACCGACTGTTTCGAGCAGGACGCGAGGCTCGGGGACCGGTACCTGCTCACGCTCGACACTCCGACGCTCTTCGACGTGACGCTCGCGACCGTCGGGTACCTGCCGTTCGTGCCGACCTACCTCGGCGCCGACCAGCTCTCGGGATGGGCAAGCGACACCGCATACTCCCTCACTCGCGAGCACCTCTTTCCGCCCGGGGAATACGAGCTGAGGGCGTCGTCCTTCGCCCGGGCAGCCACCGCGCAGTCGGCGCCCCAGGGCCCCTACACGCTGTCGACGGTCCCGGTCGCGGTGCCCCAAGAAGGATGCGGCCGAGAGACCTCGATCACCTATGGATCGGTGGCGGAAGCGCGCATGGCGCCCGACGACTGCGAGCGGGCGCCGGCGGACGAGCCCGACCGCCCGAGGCCTTCCGACGGGTACAGCGCGATCCTCGCGCCCGGACGCGACATGACCGTGACCGCGGTGGCGGACTTCCCCTTCCGGCTACTCCACCTTGCGGACGGGGCGCCCGCCGGCGCGTCGCCCTGGCTCCCGGCCGACGCGGAGGCGTCGCTGACCGCGACGGGGGCGGGCTTCCACGATTTCTACGTCCTAGCAGGGAGCGAATCCGTCCTCGGGGCCTACGTGATTCGCTTCGTGGAGAGCGGCGGGGCGACGGTCGCCCTGCGGAGGCGGTGACTCCGTATTGACGCGGACCCGCCGGACGGTGCACCGTCAGCGGACTCATGGCACGGCCCTTTTCCGCACCGAACCAGGGAGGCGCGGTGGTGCTCGGCAAGCTCCGCGGGCGAGGAGGGATCCTCTCGCGGCGCGAGCAGGAGCTTCGGGACCGCGAGTCCGAGCTCCTGGGACGGCTCGATGCGGCGCTGCGCACCTTCGACGCCACGGCGAGCGACGACGCGCGTCACCTGCGGCGGGCCCGCGCCCAGCTCGACCAGCTCTTCCTGCTCGTGGTGGCGGGGGAGTTCAACAGCGGCAAGTCCAGCTTCATCAACGCCCTGATCGGGGAGCGTGTGCTGCCGGAGGGCGTGACCCCCACCACCGATCGGATCACCCTCCTGCGCTGGGCAGAGGAGGCGGACGAGAAGGCGGTGGAGCCGTTCGTGGTCCATCGTACCCACCCCGCCGAGCTGCTTCGCGAGCTGAACGTGGTGGACACACCCGGCACCAACGCCGTGATCCGGCGGCACGAGGAGCTGACGCGGGACTTCGTGCCGCGCTCCGACCTGGTGCTCTTCGTGACGTCCGCCGACCGACCGTTCACGGAGACGGAACGGGCCTTCCTGGAGCACATCCGGGAGTGGGGCAAGAAGATCGTGGTGGTGATCAACAAGATCGACATCCTCGAATCGGAACCGGAACGAACCGAGGTCAGGGACTTCGTGCGGCGCAACGCCGCAGAGCTGCTGGGTCGCGAGCCGGAGATCTTCGCCGTGTCGGCGCGGCGGGCACTCCAGGCGCTCGAGGGGAGCGAGCCGTCACTCTGGTCGTCCAGCGGGTTCGACGAGGTCCAGACCTACCTCCTGGAGACGTTGGACCAGGAGGAGCGCGTGCGGCTGAAGCTTCTCAACCCGCTGAACGTGGGCCTCCGACTCGCCGGGCGCTACAAGACGATCGCTTTCGAGCGGCTCAAGACGCTGGCCGCGGACATCGAAGCGATCCAGGACATCGACCGGCAGCTCTCGTCCTATCACCAGGACATGCTCGGCGACCTGGAAGGACGACTCGCGAAGATCGACACGCTCTTGCTGGAGATGGAGCGGCGGGGCGCGGCGTTCTTCGAGGAGACGATCCGGATCGGGCGGATCAAGTCGCTGCTCGACAGCGACGCCCTGCGCCGTGATTTCGAGAGCCGCGTCATCGCCGACACGCCCGAGCGGATCGAGGAGGCGGCGGCCCGGGTCGTCGATTGGATCGTGGAGCGGAACCTGACCGTGTGGCGGGAGGTGGAGCGCTACATCGACCGGCGCCAGGCCGAAGCCCCCGGGGACGCGCCCCGCCGGGCGGGTGGATTCCAGTACAACAGGCAGGCGCTCCTCGACTCCATCGGCCGCGTTGCCGAGCGGGTGATCGGCGAGTACAACCGGGAGGAGGAGGCTCGCAAGATCGCCAACGAGGTGCAGGGCACGTTCACCGCCACCGCGCTCGCCGAGGTTGGGGCCGTCGGGATCGGCACCATCGTCGCCACGCTGATCTCGGGCGCAGCCGCCGACGTGACCGGCACCGTCCTCGCCATCGCGCTGGCCGTGGGCGGGTTCTACCTGATTCCCCGCAAGCGCCAACAAGCGAAGCGTCGCTTCGCGCAGCGGATCCAGGCGCTTCGCCAGCAGCTCGCGGGAGCCCTGGAGCGCCAGGCCCACAAGGAGATCGGTCACGCGGTCGAGGCGATCGAGGAGACCATGGCGCCCTACCGGCGGTTCGTGGAGAGTCAGCGGCAGGCGTTGGAGCAGGCTCGGGCCGAGGTGGCCGTCGTCGAGTCGTCCCTCGACCGGCTCCGGGTCGAGATCGAGCGGGCCTAGGAGGGTGCCAGAGGGGGCGGCGGTCGGGTGCGATGCGGTCGCGGCCCGGCTCTTGCACACCCGGTGCGGCGCGGGCAGCTTTGGGCCGGACGGGCCTGATGCACCCCTGAGGCTCTCGGAACCGAACGAGGGTGGAAACCACCATGACGACCCCGAACCTGCACGGGCGCTCGCGCCGCCGCCTGCTCCTTTCGGCCCTGCTCGGACTCGGCCTCGGCGCGTGCGCGCCCACGCTGCGCATCCGTGATCTGCTCGACGAGCCTCAGCGCTACGACGGCCGGACGGTCCAGGTGGAGGGCACGGTCACGCGGAGCGCCGGGCTGTTCGGCGCGGGCGCGTACCAGGTCGACGACGGCACCGGCTCGATCTACGTGATCGCCCAGGGCCAGGGAGTGCCTCGAGAAGGCGCGAAGACCAAGGCGAAGGGTCGATTCGAGTCTGTGTTCAACCTCGCCGGGAGGACGATCGCCGCGATCGTGCAGGGGCGGGACTGACGGACCGTAGCCACCGGGCGTCCCGCGACGCGGGTGCGTCGCCGGGATCGTCACGAGCCACCCGGTTTCACGAGGGGACGTGGCAGGCCAACCCCGAGGGATGGAATCACCGTCCCTGACCCCGGCTCCCCGAGCGCTGCGTGAAGCCCGCGTGGTGGCGATGGTCCTCGACGACCTGGTGCGCGTTCCAGGCACTGGACGGAGGGTAGGGCTCGATCCGTTGCTCGGGCTGCTACCCGGCCTGGGGGACTGGGTGGGGTGGGTGGCCTCAATGCACCTGGTGGTGGCCGCGGCCCGCCTGGGCGCACCGGCCCCGGTCATCCTCCGAATGGCGGGAAATGCCCTGGTGGACGCCGCCGTGGGATCCGTGCCCTTCCTGGGGGATCTCTTCGACCTGGGTTGGAAGGCGAACCGCCGGAACCTGGTGCTACTGGAGCGCCTGGTAGCCGACCCCGCAGCGACCGTGCGGGCGAGCCGGCTGGTGGTGGGGATGGTCCTGGCCGCGACCTTCGGCGTCACGGCGGGCACGGCTGTGGGTGCGGTCGTGCTCTTCCGGTGGGTGCTGGGTCTGGCGGGGCTGTCACTCTGACCGCACTTCGTGCCCTCGCCGGGAGGTCGGGGTCGACGATCGCCCGATCGCGCCGGGCAGGGCCGTTCTCCCGTGGTGGCGGCCCTCGAATACCGCTAGAGTACACTTGCTTGAGCCAGCCACGAGCTCGACGCCCGACTCGAGTGCGCCGTCCCGCCACTCCCGGGACCGCAACCCAACCCTGACGGAGCGTACCATGAACATCACGGACCTCCTCGCCCAGACCGGCGGCCTCCAATCGATGGCAACAGAGCTGGGCGTCAGCGAGAGTCAGGCGGCCAGCGGGGCCGCCGCGCTCCTCCCGGCGATCCTCGGTGGTTTCAAGAAGCAGACAGGGTCGCAGGGGGCGGGGCCCGAGGGGCTCGGTGGCCTCCTGGGGAAGCTCGGCGGCGGCAGCCTGCTCGACGACGTGCTGTCACCCCAGCCGACGAACGTGAGCCGCGGCAACGACGTGCTCGGACAGATCTTCGGATCCAAGGAGGTCAGCCGCACGGTCGCGCAGAGTGCGTCGACGTCGTCGGGGCTGGATCCGTCGATCCTGAAGAAGATGCTACCGATGCTCGCGATGCTGGTCACCGGCCTCATGGCGAACCAGCACCAGGGCGCCGGCCAGGCCGCGGCCGAGCCGTCGGCGGGGGGCGGCGGGCTCGGCGGCCTGCTCGGAGGGCTGCTCGGCGGCCGGGCGGGCGGAGGAGGGAAGGGGGTGGGCGGACTCGCGTCGATGCTCGACCTCGACGGCGACGGCAATCCGCTGGACGACATCCTGAAGATGGCCGGCAAGTAGGGTCGGCCGGGGTCGGTTCGCCTCGGGTCACTCCGGGTCCGTAGCCGATTCGCCGTCGGCCCCCTCGACGACCGCCGTCAGGTCGCGCCTCCGCGTCTTGGGGATCTCGTTCCGCACCCCCTCCGGCGTGGCCGCCCCCCGCCCCAGGACCGCACCGCGATAGCGCAGGGCCAGGAGCCCGTGCAGCGTCTCTTCCCGCGGCACCGGGTGGCCGGCGCACGCGGCGAGCATCTCGTCGTCGTCCAGGTCCACGGCGTTCTTCGTGATCGCATCGCCGAGCCACTGAAGGAGGTCGTTCGTGGGCCGCGGGCGCCCCGACGTGTCGAACTCCATCGCGCGGAAGCCGACCGAGATGGTGCGCCACGCCCCCTCGGCCCACCCGGGCACCGGCCACGCGGGCAGGCCGTGCAGCCACAGCCTGCCGCCCCGGGCCATCCACGACAGGCCGTCGAAGACCCTCCCGTCCACGCCGAAGTGGTCGAGCGCCTCGAGCCCCGCCTCGACCAGCCGCCCGGCCTCCGTCTCCTCCATCCCGTCGTCGGGGAAGACGAGGGGGACCGGAGACCACGCGCTCGACCCCGCGTCGTCCGCGTCGGGAGCGTCCAGGCGACGCAGCCGCGCCAGAAACAGCCCGCCGGAGTCGAGGTGGTGCGGATAGATGCGAGCCGCTCCCTCCAGCCGCGGATCGAACGCCTCCCCTTCGAACCGGGTGAGGCCCGGCGCGTGGGGCACGGGAAGCTCCAGCGGGTCGAGCTCGACGGGGGCGTCGGCGAGCACGCGGCTCACCACCGCCTCGTTCTCCTCCGGGGCGAACGTGCACGTCACGTACAGGACAGTGCCTCCCGGACGCGTGAGCCGGATCGCCCGGCGCAGGAGGTCCTCCTGCGCCCGGGTGACGTACCCCACGAAGGAGCGCGACTGCTGCGGCGGTCGTCCGCCGCGGCGGCGCAACGTTCCCTCGCCGGAGCACGGCGCGTCCACAAGCACGCGGTCGAAGTGCGCCCCCTCAGGGAACAGACGCCCGTCTCCGGCCACCACCAGGATGTTCGAATGACCCAGACGATAGACGTTGCCGAGCAGCCCCCGGATGCGCCCCTCGCTCACGTCGGAGGCGACGAGGGCGCCCCGGTCACCCATCAGGTCGGCGGCGTGCGTGGACTTCCCGCCCGGGGCCGAGCACAGGTCCAGCACGCGCTCCCCCGGGCGCGGGTCGAGGGCGGGCGCGGCGACGCCGGTCGAGGCCTGCTGGACGTACAGGAGGCCGAGCCAGTGCTCCAGCGTGAACGAGACGGGGCGAGGCCCCTCCTCGACGCGGAAGAACGCGGGCATCCCCTCGAGGGGGGAAAGGCGGTAGCCCTGGGATTCCAGCCGGGCGACGAGCGCGCCGGGCGAGATCCGCCCCGTGCGCACGCGCAAGACCGTGGGCTCGGGGCGCTCCGCGGCCTCGACGAAGCGGGACCAATCGGAGATGACGGAGCGGTAGCGGTCGACGCTCACCGACCGCTCCCTCCTGGGCGCGGGACGGCGGTCAGAACGGGGGAAGGCCCACGTCCTCCTCGTCCTCCTCGCGCACGAGCGTGAGGATGGCCGCCTGCGGGACCACCAGGTAGCGGGTCCCCTCGAAGGTGATCTCCACGGCGGCGCGCCGGAAGAAGATGGCGTAGTCGCCGATGTGGGCCTGCAGCGGCATGTACCGAGGCTCGGCGGCGCCGATCTTCCACGGCTCCTCGTCGAGCTCCGTGGGCGCGGACACCGCGGTGCCCGGGCCCGTGGCGACGACCTTCCCTCCCTGCACGGCCTGCTTGTCGACGGCGGTGGCCGGGAGATACAGGCCGACCTTCGTGCGGTCCTCACCCTCCTCGGGCGCGATCAGCACGCGATCCCCCACCACGATGAGGCGCTTCCTGGCATCCGACATATCGGTCCGCCTCCGCGGGAGTCGACAGGTGACGAGTCTAAGATCGGCCGGCCGCGAGCGGCCTACAAGGGGCCGTCGGGTCGACCGGACGCCCCTCGCTCCTCAGGCGTCGCGCGCCATCTCCGCGAGCCTGGTCACGGTTCTCCAGTTACGGGCCGTCATCGTCGTGCCCAGCGCCCGATCGAAGTACGCCGTCGTGAGCTTGCTCCGCCCCATGCCGTCGGGATACAGGAGGTAGACCTCACCGCCGGCCACGTGGAACGACTCGCGGCCGGGGGGCTTGGGTGGCATCGCCGCCACCGTCTCTGCCGACGGCACCCCCGCGAGGAAGCCGACGTGCAGCCTGGACGTGTCCTCGTCCGCGTGGGTAAAGGGGTTGCCGGCGAGAACGCGGTCGAGGTCGGTGGCCGTGCGCAGCACGATCGGCACGTCGCAGCCGAACCGCTCCGCGATCGCCGCACGCAGCCTGTCCGCGAGCTCCTCCGCCCTCCCGTCCGCGCGGAAGACGACGTTGCCGCTCTGGATGTACGTGGTCACGGACGCGAAGCCGAGGGACGCGCACACCTTCCGCAGCTCGGCCATGGGGATCTTGTTGTGGCCGCCCACGTTCACGCCCCGGAGCAGCGCGACCCACGTCGTCAACCGGCCGCCTCCGGAAATGCGCGCGCAGGGTGACCGCGGGCGCTCAAGCGTCCTCCTCCGCGAAGGGTGTGCTCACCGCCGCGGCCAGCCGGCGTGGCCTTCGGGACGCGGCGTCCAGGGCGCACCACACCGTGCGGGCACGCGCCAGCACCTCGCCGTCGGCGGCGCGGCGCACCTCGGTGCGCCGGTCCGAGGTCGCTCCGTGCCACGACTCCACCCACGTGCGCGCCACGACCCCGTCGCCCTCGAAGGCCGGCTTCACGTAGTCGATCTCGTGGCGCACCACCACCCACACGATGGCGCTGCGGTCCTCGGCGCGGGCCACGGAGGACCAGTGCGCGGCGGCCACCTCCTGGATCCAGCGCAGGTAGACCAGGTTGTTCACGTGGCCCAACCCGTCGATGTCGCCGGGGCCGACGGAGAACGCGTGTTCGTACGTGTGCGCCATGACGGGCACCATACGCATGGAAGGCCGTTGGGTCGAGGGGAAGATCCGTGTGTCCCCCCCGCGATGCGCGCCGATCGCTCCGATGGCCCCCGGCCCGCGGGGCCCTTATTCTCCCCGCGCCCCGAACACACCCCGATCCACCGGACCACTCATGCGCATTCGCACCCCGGCGCTCGTCGCGCTCTCCGCCGCCGCCATCGCCCTCGCTCCGCCCACCGCGCACGCCCAGAGCGTGCTGCAGACGTCGCGTTCCCACGACGGCGCCGTCGCGTCCGCGCACCCACTGGCCACGGAGGCCGGCGTGCGCATGCTCGAGCTGGGGGGCAACGCGGCCGACGCCGCCGTCGCGACCGCGTTCGCCATCGCCGTGGTCGAGCCGACGATGAACAGCATCGGGGGGCGGAACCAGATCCTCATCCGCCTCCCCGACGGCACCATCAGGGGCATCGACGGCACGACGCAGGCGCCGATGACGTACGATCCCGACACGGCCCCGCAGGCCGGCTACGGCTATGCGGTCGTCGGCGTGCCGGGAGCGGCGGCCGGGCTGCTACGGCTGCACGCGGAGTACGGCTCGCTCCCCCTCGCGACGGTCATGGCGCCGGCGATCGACTACGCCGAGAACGGCTTCCGCGTCCTCCCGGCGGAGGCGGGGCGTGAGGCCGCCAACGCGGAGCACTCCGCGGAGTTCCCCGGCACCGCCGCCATCTACCTGAAGCCGGACGGCACCCCCCGCCGTCCGGGTGACATGCTGGTGCAGAAGGACTACGCGAACACGCTGCGTACGATCGCGGCCGGCGGACACGACGCCTTCTACAAGGGCGAGATCGCGCGGAAAGTCGCCGCGGACATGCAGGCGCACGGTGGCGCGGTCACGCTCGAGTCGCTCGCGGACTACCGTGCCGAGGACAGCCGCGTCGTGCGCGGCTCCTACCGCGGCTACGAGGTCGTGGGGCTCGACGTCCCGTCTGCCGGGGTGGTGTCGATCCAGGCGCTGCAGATCATGGAGAGCTTCGATCCCTCCTCGATGACCGAAGCGCAGTGGGCGGCGGTGAAGGGGCAGGCTCTGGGGATCGCGGCGCGCGAGCTGCGCGGCCTGGGCACGGACACGGCGGCCGCGCGCGCCACCTCGAAGGCGTGGGCCGCGCGCATGGCGGAGGGGATCGAGGCGCCGGCGGGGGCGCGCCGGACGGTCTCCCCGCCGGGGCGGGTCGACGCCCCGCGGCCCCTCCCCGTGCAGCCGGACGACCGCGGCAACACGACGCACATGACCGCCGCGGACGGCAAAGGGATGTTCGTGGCGCTCACGCAGACCCTCGGACCCAACATGGGCTCCTCCGTCGTCACACCCGGGCTCGGGTTCCTCTACGCGTCCACGCTCGGCGGCTACCTGGGCCACGTCGAGCCCGGGGAGCGCGCACGCTCCTCGATCTCCCCGGTCATGGTGCTGAAGGACGGGGTGCCGTTCCTCGCGTTGGGCGCCGCCGGAGGCGGCCGTATTCCGCCGGGCGTGGTGCAGGTGATCTCGCGCGTCATCGATGACGGGATGACGCTGGCCGACGCGCTCGCGGCCCCGCGGGTCTACATGTCTGGACGCACACTGGAGGTGGAGACGTCCCCCGGCATCGGCTGGACCCCAGCCGAGGTCGGCGAGATGCGCGCCCTGGGCCTCGAGATCCGCGAGAACCCCGGCGTCGGCTCGTTCTCCCGCGTCCACGCGATCCAGTACGACGCGGCCACGCGCACGTGGATCGCGGGCGCGGACCCCGACTGGGAGGGGAGCGCACAGGCGCCGAGAGGCGAGCGCGGGGGGAGCGAATAGTGGCGAGCCGGTCTCCCGAAACCGCGGCTCACGCACGGCCGTAGGGGGGCGCGTCCGTACGACGTGACCGATGGGAGGGGGGACCGTGGACCAGCTCCGCCAGCAGCTCCGCTACACCGTTCGCAAGCTCCTCCGCGCCCCGCTGTTCAGCGTGGTCGCGGTGCTCACCCTGGCCGTGGGCATCGGAGCCAACGCCGCGATCTTCAGCGTCGTGGACGGCGTGCTGCTCAAGCCCCTCCCCTTCAAGGACCCCGAGCGGCTGGTGGGCATCTGGCACACCGCACCCGGGCTCGGCTTCGACGAGGTGAACCAGTCCCCGGCCCTGCACTTCACGTACGCGGCCGAGAGCCGGACGTTCGAGAGCGTGGGGATGTGGGACAACCAGCAGGCCTCCATCACCGGGCTCGCCGAGCCCGAGCAGGTCGACGCGATGGGGGTGACGTACCAGACGCTGCCGATGCTCGGCGTACAGCCCACCATCGGACGGACCTTCACCGAGCAGGACGACACGCCGGACACGCCCGAGACCGTGATGCTTGGCAACGGCTACTGGCAGCGGCGCTTCGGCGGTGATCCGGGCGTGATCGGCCGCACGCTCACGGTGAACGGCACCCCTCGAGAGATCATCGGCGTGCTTCCCGCCGACTTCCGCTTCCTGGCCTTCGATCCCGACGTCTACCTCCCGCTCCGCTTCGACCGCAGCAAGGTGTTCGTCGGCAACTTCAGCTATCAGGCCATCGGCCGGCTGAAGCCCGGCGCGACGATCGCATCGGCCGACGCGGACGTAATGCGCATGGTCCCCATGGCGGTGGAGCGCTATCCGGGCGGCATCACGCAGTCGATGCTCGACCAGGCGCACTTCGGCGCGCTGGTCCGGCCGCTCAAGCAGGATGTGGTCGGCAACGTGGGCAACGTGCTCTGGGTGCTGCTGGGCACGGTGGCGATCGTGCTGCTGATCGCGTGCGCGAACGTCGCGAACCTCTTCCTGGTACGCGCCGAGGGCCGGCAGCGGGAGATAGCCGTCCGCACGGCGATGGGCGCCGGACGGCGCCAGATCACCGGGCAGCTCCTGCTGGAAAGCCTGGTGCTGGGCGTGGTCGGCGGCGTGATCGGCCTGGCCCTGGCGTGGAGCGGACTGAAGTTCCTGGTGGCCCTCGGGCCGGAGAGCCTGCCGCGCCTCAACGAGATCGGCATCGACCTCCCGGTGCTCGGCTTCACCTTCGGGGTGTCCGTGCTGGCGGGGCTGTTGTTCGGGCTCTTCCCGGCGCTGCGCTACGGCTCGCCCCGGCTGGTGACCGCGTTGAAGGAGGGTGGCCGCGGCGGGAGCGCGGGGAAGGAGCAACACCTGGCCCGGAATACGCTGGTCGTCGCCCAGATGGCGCTCGCCCTCGTGCTGCTTGCGGGATCCGGGCTCATGATCCGCAGCTTCCAGGCGCTCCGCGCCGTGGACCCCGGATTCCGGGATCCCGGTGAGGTGCTCACGTTCCGTGTGGCGATCCCCGAGGCGGAGATCAAGGACCCGGTGGTGGTCGCGCAGACGCACCAGGAGATCCTGCGCCGCGTCGAGGGGATCCCGGGGGTGGCCTCCGCGGCCATCAGCTCCTCGGTGACGATGGACGGTTGGGACAGCAGCGACCCGCTGGAGAGCGAGGACCATCCGGCGGAGCCCGGTCAGCTCCCGCCCATCCGGCGCTACAAGTGGATCACGCCGGGCTACTTCGCCACGATGGGCAACCGCATGATCGCCGGCCGCGACATCACCTGGCAGGAGGTGAACGACCGGGCCAAGGTGGTCGTGCTCTCCGAGAACCTGGCGCGGGCCGAGTTCGGCGACCCGGCCGCCGCCGTCGGCAAGCGCGTGCGTCAGGCCGGAATCGGGGAAGGCCACCCCTGGTACGAGGTGGTGGGTGTGGCGGGCGACGTGCGGGACGACGGGATGGGAAGGGATCCGGTCACCGTGGTCTACTGGCCGCAGCTCGTGGAGAACTTCTGGGGTGAGGACGGCCCCACGACGCCGCGCTCGATGGCCTTCGCCGTGCGCGCGGCGGCGGGCAACCCGGACGCGCTGCTGCCGGCGGTCCGCGAGGCCGTGTGGGGGGTGAACCCGAACCTACCGCTGGCGCGCGTGCGCACCCTCGCCGAGATCGTGAGCGGCTCGACCACGCAGACCTCCTTCACGCTCATCATGTTGGCGATCGCGGCGGGCGTCGCGCTCTTCCTGGGCGCCGTGGGCATCTACGGCGTGATCTCATACGTGGTTTCGCAGCGCACCCGGGAGATCGGCGTGCGCATGGCGATGGGCGCCGAGCGGGCGGACGTGAGCCGCATGGTCCTGCGCCAGGCCGGCGCGCTCGCCTTCGGCGGGGTGGCGGTCGGGCTCGTGGCCGCCGTCGGCCTCACGCGGCTCATGGCCTCGCTGCTGTATGGGGTGAGTCCGGTGGACCCGGTGACCTTCGGAAGCGTAGCGGTGCTGCTGTCCGCCATCGCCCTGGTGGCCAGTTGGATCCCAGCCCACCGGGCGGCCAGCATCGACCCGACCGAGGCCCTGCGCGCCGAGATCTGACGCGCTCCGGAACACACGAAGACCCCGGGCGGTCGCTGCCGCCCGGGGTCCCCGAGGAGCCGCGCCGCCTGTCCCTACCGTCCGCCCCCCGCCCCTTCGTCCAGCCGCGCGAGCTCCCGCTCCAGGCGCGCCATCGCCTCCTGGAGCTGCGTCTGGAACTCATCGCCGGAAGCCGCTTCGACCCGCGCCCGCGCCTGCTCCGCCCGTGCCCTCGCCTCCTCCGCACGCGCGCGTGCTTCCTCCACCCGGGCGCGCACCTCGTCCATGCGCACACGCACGTCGCTATCCACCACCACTGCGGCGCACCCGTGTGCCCCATGAACCGCGACCACCCGCGGACGGACCACGATATCCTGGCCGTATCCTCCCATCCGCAGCATCACGTGCGGCGCCACGATGGCTTCCGCCGTGCACCGCTCGGGCGGTGTGCGCCGCAGCGCCGCCAGGGTGGCTCCACCACTCACCGCCGCCCCACCCACGATGCACGCCACCGCCAGCACGTCCGTGCCCATCATGCTCATCCCACCCTCCTCCGTTCCCGGGTCCTCGCATAGTCTGACGAAGCGGACGCCGGAAAGGTTGCGTTCGGGCTTCCGACCGCATCCTGTGAAGGGGGCTCCGGAAGGGCCCGTTAGTGTCGGAAGAGCCCACCGTCACGCGCCGGAAGGCGCTTCCCTGGCCCCCATCCGAGGGCCTTCCCGGTGCGGCACGCCCTTGCCGCGCACCCGACGCCGCCGCCTATTGCCTCTCCCGGCGAGCCCCCTGGGTCAACACGGGCCCCGTGCCCGAGCGAATAGATCGCCTCCGACCACGCCCGCGCCCTCGGAAGCAGGAGCCGCCCCATGTCCCATCGACATCGCCCACGGGCCCTCGGGCCCGTCCTGGCCGCGCTGGCCGGGTACACGCTGGTGGGCGCCGCCGCCGCGTCCGCCCAGACCCTTCCTGCCGACCACCTCGACGCCCTCCGGTACCGCTACATCGGCCCCCAGGGCAACCGCATCTCGTCCGTCGCCGGCGTGGCCGGCGACCCCTCCACGTACTACGTGGGCGCCGCGGCCGGGGGGATCTGGAAGAGCGACGACGGCGGCATCTCGTGGCGGCCGCTCTTCGACGACCAGGACGTGGAGGCCGTCGGGGCGCTCGCCGTCTCCCGCTCCGACCCCCAGATCGTCTGGGCCGGCACGGGCGAGGCCCACCTGCGCTCGAACGTCAGCGTGGGGGACGGCGTGTACAGGTCCACCGACGGCGGCGAGCACTGGGTGCACATGGGGCTCGCGGCGACGGGCCGCATCAGCCGCATCGTGATCCACCCCCGCAACCCCGACATCGTGTACGTCGCGGCCCTCGGTCATACGCACGCGCCCCAGCAGGAGCGCGGGATCTACCGCACGACGGACGGCGGCCGGAACTGGGAGCGCGTCCTCTTCGCGGACCAGAACACGGGGGCCTCGGACATCACGATGGACCCCAACAACCCCCGCATCCTCTTCGCAGGGATGTGGACGGTGGAGATGCACCACTGGCTTCGCGAGAGCGGTGGCCCGGGCTCGGGCATCTACACCTCGCGCGACGGCGGCGACACCTGGCAGAAGCTCACCGGCCACGGTCTGCCGAACCCGCCCATCGGGAAGACGACGCTGTGCATGACGCCGGCCGATTCCCGCTACGTGTACGCGATGATCGAGACGGGTGACGGCGTGCCGCTCCACGGGCAGCCGACCGACACGGGTGAGCTGTGGCGCTCCACGGACGGCGGCACGAGCTGGGCGCTGCGCACCCACGGCCGCGACCTGGGCGGGCGCACGGCCTACTACGACCAGTGCCGCGTCGCCACGGACGATCCGAACGAGGTCTACTTCCTGGCTGCCGCCTACTCGCGCACCCTCGACGGTGGCGAGACCTACCAGGTCGAGCAGGGTCCGCGTCGCCCGGGAGGCGACCACCACGACATGTGGATCGACCCCCTCGACGCCGACCGGCAGATCGTCGTGCACGACCAGGGCTTGTCGATCTCCACCAACCGCGGGGAGACGTGGCACCGGGTGCAGCTCCCCATCGGCCAGATGTACCACGTGACCGTGGACAACGCGATCCCCTATCACGTTATGGGCAACCGCCAGGACGGCCCCTCGGCGCGCGGGCCGAGCAACACGCGCTACGGCGGCACCCGGGGCGCCATCCCCCGCGGTGATTGGCGCTCGGTGGGCGGCGGGGAGAGCGGCTTCGCGACGCCCGACCCGACGGATCCGAACATCGTGTGGTCCAGCGCCTCCGGCTCGGGCGCCCTCGGCGGGATCGTCGTGCGCTGGGACGCGCGCACCGGCCAATACCGCGACGTCGAGGTGTGGCCGGAGAGCACGGTCGGGGTCCCGGCGAAGGACGTGAAATACCGCTTCCAGTGGACCTTCCCGCTGCTGCTCTCGCCCCACGACCACAACACGCTGTACGTGACGAGCCAGGTCGTGCACCGCACGAGGAACGGCGGCCAGAGCTGGGAGGTCATCAGCCCCGACCTGACCACGAACGACACCACGAAGATGGGCATCAGCGGCGGGCTGACGCCGGACAACATCGGCGTCGAGTACTGCTGCGTGATCTACGCCTTCGACGAGTCGCCCGCGCAGCAGGGTGTCTTCTACGCGGGCTCGAACGACGGCAAGGTGCACGTCAGCCGGGACGACGGCGCGACGTGGACCGACGTGACGGCGAACTTCCCCGAATGGCCGGTGCTGGGCGTCGTGCGCGGCATCGACGCGTCGAAGTGGGACGCGGGCAAGGCATACCTGGTGGTCGAGGCGCACCTGCAGGGCGACTTCGAGCCGTACGCCTACAAGACCACGGACTACGGCGCCCACTGGACGAAGATCGCGACGGGGCTGCCCGACCACGTCCTGAGCTTCACGCGCGACATCGAAGAGGACCCGGTCACGCCGGGGCTGCTCTACCTCGGCACCGAGAACCACGTCTACGTGTCGTTCGACGACGGCGGGCACTGGCAGGCTCTGGTCAACAACCTTCCCCCTGCCCCCATGTACGGCCTGGTGGTGCAGGAGCAGTTCGATGACCTGGCCATCGCCACCTACGGACGGGGCTTCTGGATCCTCGACGACGTCACGCCGCTGCAGCAGCTCACGCCCGAGGTGCGCGCCTCGGCCGCGCACCTCTTCCAGCCGCGCGCCGCGTACCGCTTCCGGCAGGTGACCGACCCCTTCGAGGCGCCGAACGACTGGACGAACGGGGACAACCCGCCCTACGGCGCGTCGCTCGACTACTGGCTGGGCGACGCCACTGCCGGCCAGGACGCCACGGTGCGCATCGCCGACGCGTCGGGCGACGTCGTGCGCACGCTCCACGGCACCAGCGAGGCCGGGCTGAACCGGGTCTGGTGGGACCTGGAGGGTGAGAACAGCACGGCGATCGTCATGCGCACCACGCCGATGTACGCCGACTGGGTGGACCTGGGCCCGGAGCGCATGCGCAGGGTCTCGGGTGGGATGTCCATCCTGCAGCCGCCCGGAACGTACACGGTCACGCTCGAGGTCGGGGGACGGAGCTACACGCAGACCCTCGAGGTCCGGAAGGACCCGAACTCCGAGGGCACGGCCACCGACATCCAGGCGCAGACGGCGCTGCTCGGGAAGATCCGGGACGAAGCCGACCGGGCGGCGAAGGCGGTCAACCGGATAGAGTGGGTGCGCCGCCAGCTGCAGGATCTCGTGCCGGTGCTGGACAGCCAGGGAGGCGCGGACGACCTGGTCGAGAGCGCCCGCGCGCTGGAGGTGCGGTTCATCGACGTCGAGGAGGAGCTCACGCAGCTCCGCAGCACCGGTACCGGGCAAGACGGCGTGCGTTACCCCTCGGAGATCGTGGAAAAGCTGGGTCACCTCGCCGACGGCGTGGGTGCCGCGGACTTCCGGCCCACCGACCAGCAGGGCGAGGTGAACCAGATCCTGCTCCAGAGGCTGGAGCACACCGAGCAAGCGCTCGACGCCCTGCTGTCGGGCGACCTCGCACGGTTCAACCGCACGCTCCGTGACCGCGGGCTCAACCCGCTGATCAGCGACGGGAGCGACGCATCGTAGGGACTGGACTATGACGAACCCCGATCCCGGTCGTCGATCCCCCTCGGACGAGGCGGCCGGCAACCGCGGTGGCAGGAAGCTCGGTTTCTGGGAGGTCGCCGCCATAGGCGTGGGCGGGATGGTGGGCGGCGGGATCTTCGCGGTGTTGGGCCTGTCCGTGCAGTTGGCGGGCGGAGGCGCGCCGCTGGCCTTCGCCCTCGCGGGGGTGGTGGCGCTCCTGACGGCGCGCTCCTACGCACGCCTGTCCGTCCGCTTTCCGAGCCAGGGGGGCACCGTGTCGTTCCTCGACCGGGCCTTCGGGCCCGGGATGCTCACCGGGAGCGCGAACATCCTGTTGTGGATCGGCTACATCGTGATGCTCGCGCTGTACGCGTACGCGTTCGGCGCATACGGAGCGGAGCTCATTCCGGCGGGCTCCGCCACCGTGTGGCGCCACATGCTCACGAGCCTCGTGCTCCTGACCATCATGGGACTGAACTTCCTGAGCGCGAAGTACATCGGCGAGGCGGAGGACGTGATCGTGGGGATCAAGGTGGCGATCCTCCTGCTGTTCATCGCCGTCGGGCTGTGGGGCATCGACCCCGGCCGGGTAGCGCCGTCCACGTGGTCGGCTCCGCTGCAGCTCGTGGCTGGAGGGATGATCATCTTCCTCGCCTACGAAGGCTTCGAGCTCATCGCCAACACGGCAGAGGACGTGGCCGACGGGGACCGCACGCTGCCGCGCGCGTTCTACGCGTCGGTGGGCTTCGTGCTCGTCCTCTACGTGCTGGTCGCGCTGGTCACGGTGGGGACCCTCCCGCTCGACCGCATCGCCGAGGCGCGGGACTACGCGCTGGCCGCCGCGGCCCGGCCGTTCCTCGGCGACGCGGGGCGCGTGCTCGTCGCGGTCGCGGCCGTCCTGTCCACCGCGTCGGCGATCAACGCGACGCTGTACGGGGCCGCACGCCTCAGCTACATCATCGCCAAGGACGGCGAGCTTCCGGTCGAGCTCGAGCGCAAGATCTGGAACCGCCCGATCGAGGGGCTGATCATCACGGCCGTGGCCGCGCTCCTCCTGGCGAACTTCGCCGACCTGTCCAGCATGTCGACGATGGGCTCCGCCGGCTTCCTCCTGATCTTCGCCGCGGTGAACGTGGCCAGCGCCCGGCTGGCCCACGACACCGGGGGCAGCCGCTGGCTCGCGTGGACGGGCGCGGGGCTCTGCCTCGTCGCCCTCGCCGCGCTCCTGGCCCAGACCTGGAGCACGAGCCCCGCGCGCCTCGGTATCCTGGGTGGGATGGTAGGGCTCGCGGTGGGCGTCGAGGCCCTCTACCGGCGCTTCGGAAGCCGCCGCGGCCGCGACGTCAGCGGCTGATCTGCAGGTCCCACCCGTCGGGGCGGCCGACGGCGGGGCCGAGGACGCGCGCCCCGGTGGCGGCGACCGCCAGGCTCTGGATGAGCTGGCGGCGGTCGATGCGTCCCTGCTCGAAGCCCTCGAGCAGTCGGGCGATGATGGCTTCCAGGGGAGGGCCCTCCGTCGCGGGTGGGAAGCGTGCCTCGGCGGCGAGCCATCGTGGCGTCGACGGTCGCCCGTGGCAACCTCGGTGGCGAGGCGCCCGGTCTGCAGCACCTTGCGGAGGGCCCTCCACTTCCGTCCGTTGTCCGGACAGCCGACCTCACCTCTCGCCGAAGCGACGCGTGACCCCACCTCCCACCCCGCTCGTGAGCCTGCGCTCCGTCCGGAAGTCGTTCGGCCCGGTGGAGGTGCTCCACGGCGTGGACCTCGAGGTGATGCCGGGGGAGGTGCTCGTCCTCGCCGGCGAGAACGGCGCAGGAAAGAGCACGCTGGTGAACATCCTGTCCGGCGTCCACACGGACTTCTCCGGGGAGATCGCCCTCCGGGGGCGGCCCAGGCGGTTCACCGGGCCGGCGGACGCGGCGCGCTCCGGGATCGCCACGATCCACCAGGAGCTGTCGCTGGTGCCCACGATGACCGTGGCCGACAACCTCTTCCTGGGCAACGAGCGCACCGACCGCTGGGGGCGCGTCGACTTCGCGGCCCAGGAGCGCGAGGCCGAACGGCTGCTCGAACAGGCCGGGCTCGATGTCGCTCCGCGCCGGCTCGTGGCGGAGCTTCCGGTCTCCACGCAGCAGATGATCGAGATCGCCCGGGCGCTGGCGAGGGATGCCGCGCTCTTCATCCTCGACGAGCCCACCAGCGCGCTCAACGAGCCGGAGGTCGAGGCCCTCTTCGCGAGGATCGCCACGCTGCGGCGGGAGGGACGGGGCATCGTCTACATCACGCACAAGATGGAGGAGATCTACCGGCTGGCGGACCGGATCACCGTACTGCGCGACGGCAGCCACGTCGTAACGGCCCCGGCCGCGGACCTGCCCCCGGCGGAGTTGGTCGCGCGCCTGGTGGGGCGGGAGCTCGACACCCGACCCCCCGAGCCGGCCACCACCCGCGGCGCCCCGATCCTGGAGGTGCGCGACCTCGCCGTGGCGCACCCGGTCGTGCCCTATCTCCGGCTGGTGGACGGCGTGTCCTTCACGCTGCACGAGGGGGAGATCCTCGGATTGGCGGGGCTCCAGGGCTCGGGCGCCAGCGACGTCCTGCAGGCCCTCTTCGGCGCCGCCGCCGGGCCGGTATCGGGAAGCGTGACGCTCGCGGGGAGCCCGTACTCCCCGGGGGGCCCCCGCGAAGCCATCGAGCGACGTGTGATGCTCCTCACCAACGACCGCAAGGCCCGCGGGCTGGCGCCGGAGCTGAGCGTGAGCCACAGCGTGACGCTGGCGAGCCTGCCGCGCTTCACCCGCCGCGGCGGCTGGATCCGCAGGCGCGCCGCCCGCGGCGCCGCCGAAGACGTCACCCGGCGCTTTCGCGTGGGCGCTCCCTCGCTGGACGCCCCCGTGCGCATGCTCTCCGGGGGGAACCAGCAGAAGGTCTACCTCGCCCGCTGCCTCCTCACGGAGCCCAGGCTCCTCCTCCTCGACGAGCCGACGCGCGGCATCGATATCGGCGCGAAGACGGACATCTACGCCCTCGTGCGCTCGTGGGTCGCCGACGGCATCGCCATCCTCCTCATCACGTCGGAGCTGGACGAGCTCTTCCTCCTTTGCGACCGGATCATGGTCCTCCACCGCGGCCGGATCGCCGCCGAGCTCGCGGGCGGTTCCGCCACCAAGGAACGCGTCATGGGCGCCGCGATGGGTCACGGCGCGGGTGGGCGGGCATGAGCGGCAAGGCCCGGGAGGGCCTGCGCCGCCTGTGGCGGACGCCCGAGGCCCGCGCGCTCCTCGCCCTCCTCCTCATGCTCGCCATCGGCGCGGTGTTCAACGCGGACGGTGCCTTCTTCCGGTGGAGCGTCCATCGCGACATGCTCCGCCAGGTCTCGGTGTACGGCATCCTCGCCTGCGGGATGACGATCGTCATCGTCAGCGCCGGGATCGACCTGTCGGTGAGCAGCCTCCTGGCGCTGTCGGCCGTGGGGTTCGCGTGGCTCACCCTTCCCGCCGGCCAGGCGGCGGTCTTCGCGATCCTCGTCGTGCTCGCGGCGGGCACCGCCCTCGGGTCGCTGTCGGGCTTCCTCGTCGCACGCATGCGGATCCAACCGTTCATCGTCACGCTCGCGATGATGGTCTTCGCGCGCGGCTTGGCCAAGGTCGTCTCCGGCGGACGCAAGATCACCAACTACGTCACCGCCCCCGACGGCTCCTCTCGCGTGGTGGACCTGCCGCGCGCCTTCGACGTGATCGACAGCCGCATCCTGGGCGGCAACCTCTCCATCGTCACGGTCGTCTTCCTCGCGTGCGTCCTCGTCACGTGGATCGTGCTGGCGCGGCTCCGCCTCGGGCGCCACGTCTACGCGGTGGGTGGCAACGAGGAGGCCGCCCGCCTGTCGGGCGTGCCGGTGCGACGCACCCTGGTGGCCGCATACGCCCTGTCCGGGTTCTTCGCCGCGGTGGCCGGCGTCTGTCAGGCCGCCCAGGAGACGCAGGGCGACCCGGAGACCGGGATGGGCTACGAGCTCGACGCCATCGCGATGGTGGTGATCGGTGGCACGTCGCTGGCCGGAGGCAAGGGGAGCGTGACGCTCACGCTCATCGGGGTCCTGACCATCGGCTACCTGCAGAAGATCCTGTCCCTCAACGCCGCGCCGGAGGCGACCCGCCTGATGCTCACGGGCGCGATCATCGTGTGCGCAGTACTGTTCCAGCGCGGAAGATAGGAGGCCGCCCCCATGCCGACCCGGAAGCTCCTGACGCTCTGCCTCGCGGCCGTCGCCGCGTCCTGCTCGCCCGGAGGTCGACAGCGACACGCAGGCACCCAAGAGGACCCCTTCGTCATCGGGATGAGCCAGTCCAACCTGGGGGAGCCGTGGCGCGTGCAGATGGACGCCGACGTGCGCGCCGCCGCCGAGGCCCACCCCGAGCTGCGCGTGATCTTCAAGGACGCGCAGAACAACTCCCTCACGCAGCGGTCCCAGGTGGAGGAGTACGTGGAGCAGGGCGTGGACCTGATCATCATCAGCCCGAAGGAGGCCGCGCCGCTCACCGGTCCCGTGGCCGCGGCCTACCGTCAGGGCATCCCGGTGATCGTCCTCGACCGGGAGGTCCAGGGCGACCAGTACACCTGCTTCATCGGCGCGGACAACGTGCGCATCGGACGGGAGGCCGGGCGGTGGCTGCGGGAGGCGCTGGGCGGACGAGGCAAGATCGTCGAGCTGAAGGGCCTGATGACCTCCACGCCGGGGCAGGACCGGCACCAGGGCTTCCTGGAGGGCCTCGAGCTCGACACCCACCCAGCTCTCTCCATCGTCTTCTCCGGGGAGATGCAGTGGCTGGAGCCCAACGCGCGCCGCGAGATGGAGTCGGCGCTGGCCACACAGCCGGCCATCGATGCGGTCTACGCCCACAACGACCCGGGCGCGCACGGCGCCTGGCTGGCCGCGCGGGCGGCGGAACGCGCGGACGAGATGATGTTCGTCGGCATCGACGCGCTCCCGCAGGAGGGCCAGCAGTACGTCGCCCAGGGGATCCTGGACGCGACCTTCCTCTATCCGACGGGAGGCGCGGACGCGATCGACGTGGCGCTGCGGATCCTGCACGGTGAGGAGGTCCCGAAGCGGATCACGCTGGGTACGCGCATCTTCACTGCCGAGAACCTCGCCCAGGGCGGCGAGGCCATCCACTGACGAGAGGAGGAGCGTGACCGTGAAGCAGCGCATCGCCCTGTTCTGGCCGGGAGACGGACGCGACATCCCCAACGACCTCGCCCTGCCGAGCATCACGGAGGCCACGACGCAGCTCGAGGCCGCGCTGCGCGCCCTCGGCCGTGAGCCGTACCGGGTGGAGGGGTTCCTGACCAAGCCCCACCACGCCATCGAGCGGCTCGGGCCGGTGCAGGACCCGATGATCGGCGTCTGCGTCCACTGGTTCTACGGCCCGCACACGACCGAGGGCGTCGTGGGGAAGGACAACCCGCTGCTGCTGGCCAGCAACTTCTCCGGGCAGTGGCCCGGGCTCGTGGGCCTGCTCAACACGGGTGCGTGCCTCACCAGCCTCGGGCGGAAGTACTCCCGCGTGTGGACGGGCGCCGGCGACTGGACCGCGGACGAGGCCTTCATGGCCCGGCTCGAGGAGTGGTGCACCTCCGGCGAGATCGTCTACGGCGAGGAGGAGATCGCCACCGACGCCCCGGTGTCGGACGCCGCGGCGGAGCTCGCCGCGGGGGTCGCGAAGGGATTCCGGGACCGGCGGGCCCTCATCCTCATGCTCGGCGACACGTCGATGGGGATGATCAACGGCTACTTCGGGCCGCGTCTCCTCAACCGCCACGGCTTCACCGAGCACAAGATCGACCAGGCGTGGATCATCGACCGGGGACGGGTCGTGGCGGACGCCCGCCTGGATGAGGCCCTGGCCTTCGTGAAGGACCGGGGCGTCACGTTCCACTGGGGCGAGCAGGGCGCGGCGGACTTCGGCGAGGACGCCACGCGAGAGCAGCTGCGAGACTACCTGGCGGTCCTGGACATGGTGCGGGAGTACAAGGCCGACTGCCTGGGATGGCAGTATCAGCTCGGGCTCCTCCCTCTGCGGCCCCCCTCGGACTTCGCCGAGGGGCTGTTCAACTCCACCTGCCGCCCGGAGTCCGACGGCGACACGGTGGCCACCGCCACCGAGGCGGACCAGGGCAACGCCGTCCCCATGGAGATGATGAAGCGCCTGCTCGCGGCCAAGGGATTGCACCAGGCGGTGATGTTCCACGACGTCCGCTGGGGCGGCGAGCACGAGGGGCGCTTCGTGTGGGTGCTCCTCAACTCGGGATCCTGCGGCGCGTACGCCTTCAACCACGACCCGGACACGCTGGCGGGCGTGCACAGCTACCGGCAGCCGAGCCTCTACTTCCCGGTGCCGGGCGGCACCTTCGCCGGCGAAAGCCTGCCGGGCGGGATCACCTGGTCGCGCTGCTACCTGAAGGACGACGTCCTGTGGATGGACGTCGGCCGGGGCGAGGTGGTGGCGTTGCCCGCGGACAAGCGAGACGCCTGGTGGGAGGGCACGACCCGCCAGTGGCCCTTCATGGCCGCGGACCTGGGCGTGACGCGGGACACGATCATGGCCCACTACCTGTCCAACCACGTCGCGGTGGCGTACGGCGACGTCTTCGAGGAGATGGTCGCGCTCTCCCGCGAGATGGGCTTCAGGGTTCGCATCCTGGCCGGCGGGAGCTGAGGCGGGCATGGCGGGGGAGGGCTTCTACCTCGGGATCGACGTCGGCACGGGGAGCGCGCGCGCCGGGATCTTCGACGCATCCGGCGTGATGGTGGGGATGGGGGTGGAGCCCATCCGCATCTGGCGGCCGGAGGAAGACTTCGTCGAGCAGTCCTCCGAGGACATCTGGCGCGCCTGCTGCGTCGTGGCGCGCGCGGCCCTCGCCCAGGCGGGCCTCGACCGCGGCCGCGTCCGCGGGATCGGGATGGACGCCACCTGCTCGCTGGTCGCGCTGGACGCGAACGGTTCGCCGGTCACGGTGAGCCCCACCGGGTCGGCCGAGCAGAACGTGATGGTGTGGATGGACCACCGCGCCATCGCGCAGGCGGAGCGGATCACGGCCACCGGCCACGACGTGCTGCGCTACGTGGGGGGGACGATCTCCCCGGAGATGGAGACCCCGAAGCTTCTCTGGCTGAAGGAGAACCTCCCGGAGAGCTGGCGGCGGGCAGCCCGCTTCTTCGACCTGCCGGACTTCCTCGTCCATCGGGCCACGGGCGCGGACGTGCGCTCCCTGTGCAGCACCGTGTGCAAGTGGACCTACCTCGGCCACGAGGACGGCACGGCCGCGAGCGTGGGGCGGTGGGACCCGAGCTTCTTCCGCGCGGTCGGGCTCGAAGATCTGGTCGACGAGGGATTCGCGCGCATCGGTCGCATGGTTCGCCCCATCGGGGAGCGGGCCGGCTCGCTCACGCCCGAGGCCGCGGCGGAGCTCGGGCTGGTCCAAGGCATCCCCGTGGGCGTGTCCATCATCGACGCCCACGCGGGCGGGCTGGGGCTCCTGGGCACGCCGGTGGACGGATGCGCCGTCGACGAGGGCGCGCTGGAGGAGCGGCTCGCGCTCATCGGTGGCACGTCGAGCTGCCACATGGCGGTGTCGCGCGAGCCGCGCTTCATCACCGGCATCTGGGGCCCCTACTACGCGGCGATGGTCCCCGGCCTGTGGCTCACCGAAGGGGGCCAGTCGGCCACCGGCGCGCTGCTGGACCACGTGATCCACAGCCACGCCCGTGCCGACGAGCTGCGGGCCGAAGCGGACCGTCGTGACACGACCGTGTACGCGCTCCTGAACGAGCGCCTCGACCTGCTGGCGGCCGACGCGCCCTTCCCCGCCGCGCTCACCAGGGAGCTGCACGTGCTGCCGTACTTCCACGGCAACCGCAGCCCGCGTGCGGACGCGCGCCTGCGCGGGATGATCTCTGGGCTGAAGCTCTCGGACTCGGTGGACGCGCTGGCGCTGACCTACCTCGCAGCGACGCAGGCGATCGCGCTGGGCACGCGCCACATCCTCGAGGAGATGGACGCGCGAGGCTACCGCATCCGCACGCTCGTCGCCTGCGGCGGCGACACGAAGAACCCGGTGTTCGTGCGCGAGCACGCCGACGCCACCGGGTGCCGGGTGGCCCTCCCCCGGGAGCCCGAGGCGGTCCTTCTGGGGTCGGCGATGATGGGCGCGGCCGCCGCGGGCGACCAACCCTCGATGCTCGCCGCCATGGGCGCCATGAGCGCCGCCGACCGTGTGGTGGAGCCCGCGGGCGGCGCGATCGCCGCCTACCACGACGCGAAGTACCGGGTCTTCCACCGGATGTACGAGCACCAGATGGCGTATCGGGAGATCATGGCCTCCGAGGGCGTGGATCCGTGAAGCCTTCTCACCGCTGGAAAGGCACCGCCGGCCGTGCGCCGGCGATCCTGCTCGCGGCGTGGATCGGCGTGGCTTCCCCGGCCGGCGCTCAGTCCGCCCCCGACAGCGTCGGCATCGCGTCCGAGCTGCGCGCGCTCTACCGCGTCGACCTTCTTCCCCGCTACCGGACGGGCTCGCGCGTCGCGCAGATCTCCAGCTACGACACGACGGGCGGAAACGACGACGGCTTCGACGGCACCTACTCGTTCGTCCGCAAGGAGGGCGACGCCCGCGTCCTCGCGGACCTGCAGGGCCCCGGGGTCGTGGAGCGGATCTGGACGCCCACCCCCACGGAGCGGATGGTCGCCTTCTACTTCGACGGCGAGGTGGAGCCACGCCTGCGCCTTCCCTTCATCGACCTCTTCACGGGCGGCGTGCCCCCGTTTACGCGTCCGGTGGTGGGCAACGAGGTCGGCGGCTACTACAGCTACCTCCCGATCCCCTACGCGCGCTCGCTGAAGATCGTCTACGAGGGCGACGACATCCGCTTCCACCAGATCCAGTACAGGAGCTGTCCGCAGGATACACGCGTGGCGTCGTTCCGGACGCCACTTCCGGCCGAGGCGCAGGCCGAGCTCGAGCGCGTGGTGGACGCCTGGGGCCGTTCGGGTGGCCGCCCCTGGGCCGGAGACTCCGTGTTCGTGACCGAGCGTGGATTCGACGTGCCGCCGGGCGATTCGGCGGAGCTGTTCCGGATGGACCACGGAGGCCGCATCGTGGGCGTCGAGATGGAGCGGCCGGCGGGCGCGCCACTACGGGGCCCCGGCGTCTTGTTCGAGGCGCGCTGGGACGGGGCGCCTACGCCCGCCATCCTGAGCCCGGCCAACGACCTCTTCGGCTATGCCTTCGGCGCGCCGGCGGCGCAGGGCTTCCTCCTCGGCTCGCAGGGCGACCGCGACTACGTCTACCTCCCGATGCCGTTCGACTCCTCGGCGGTGTTGTCCCTCCGTGTGCTCGCGTCGGAGGGATCGCCGGCCCGCGGCACCGCGCGCGTCTTCTACACGGACCAGGCGCGCGACCGGGACACCGAGGGACGGCTGTACGCGACGTGGCGGCGCCAGGTCCGGCCCCCCGAGGGCGAGCCCTACCTCCTCCTGGACGCGCGCGGCCGGGGCCACCAGGTGGGCACGCTCCTCCAGGCGCAGGGACTCGAGCCCGGGATGACGGCCTTCTTCGAGGGCGACGACGTGACCGACGTGGACGGCGAGATGCGCCTGCACGGCACGGGCTCGGAGGACTACTTCAACGGCGGGTGGTACGCGCTCCTGGACCGGTGGGACAGGGGGATGAGCCTACCGCTCCACGGCGCGCTCGACTACAGCCTGCCGCTGTCGCGCACGGGCGGCTACCGCTTCTACATGGCCGACAAGGTCTCCTTCGAGGAGCACCTCCGGCAGACGATCGAGCACGGGCCCGAGGGCAACCGCGTCCCGGTGGACTACACGTCGGTCGCCTTCCACTACGGCGACACGCCCCCGACCGCGTCGATGGACCCGACGGCCGCGCCGCCTCCGCCACGGCCGCCCGGCGTGCACGTCTTCTACCCGCAGCTCCTCGAGTTCTCGGTGGGTGGTGGCACGTCGGTGGCCTTCACGGGCGGCGCCCTGGAGATCCGGGCGGAGCGGAGCGGCCTGGTCCGCTTCGACGTCTCCGCCCTCCGCCCGGGACGCTACCGGGTCCGGCTCTCCTACCGGCGCGGCCCGTCCTCGGGGAGCTTCTCCCTCTGGCGGCGCCAGACGCAGATCTCCGACTGGACGGACGCCCGGGCCGTGGAGGAGGAGCGCGTCGAAGCGGCCGACATGGGCGAGATCGAGCTCACCGCCCAGGCGCGCTCCGTGACCATCCTGACGCGCGCCGTCGAGGGGCGCACGCTGCTGCGGATAGACAGGCTGATCCTGGAAGAGGTGCGTCCCGATCGCCCCGGGTCGTAACGAGGAGGCACCATGAGCGAGCGAGGATGCGGGTGCGGCAGGTGCTGCCCCGGCGGAGAGGACGACGCGGGCCCCGCCCCCAAGCCCGTCTCCCTGGACCGGCGGCAGTTCGTCAAGACGGCCGCCCTGGGTAGCGCCGGCCTCGCGCTGTCGACCCCCCGGCTGGAGGCGATCGCCGGGCCGTTCTTTCCCCAGGAGATCCCCGACCACTTCGTCCCCGCCGACAAGAAGCTGTCCCCTGCCTGGGTGCGCGCGTTGTTCGCGCGGGGGGAGCGCACATGGTACGCGGGCGACGACCTGCGCACGATCGGCATGCCCGTGGGCGGCGTTGGCGCCGGTCAGGTCTACCTGACGGGAGACGGCCGGCTCGTCTACTGGGACGTCTTCAACCGCAACCAGAACACCGGGTACGGTCTGACGAACTACGAGGTGGGCCGCCCCCCGGAGGAGACCGTCCTCGGCGGCGAGTTGACACCCACCTCTCCGGTGGACCAGGGCTTTGTGCTGCGCGTCCGGAGCGAAGGCGACACGGTGGCGCGCACTCTGGACCGTGCGGGCTTCCCAGGCGTGCGCTTCAACGGCGAGTATCCCCTCGCCCACGTGGAGTACGCGGACCCGTCCCTGCCGGTGACCGTGCGGCTGGAGGCCTTCAGCCCGTTCATCCCGCTGAACGCCTCCGACTCGGCGCTCCCCGCCACCGTCCTCCGCTATACCGTGCGAAACGGCTCCGACGCGACGGCCGAAGTGACCATCGCGGGGTGGCTGGAGAACGCGCTCTGCCGCGACAGCGGAAGGGACTTCGGCGAGCGTGTGCTGCGACGCAACGATGTGGCGCGGACCGAGGGCCTGACGGGCGTCCTCCTGTCGGCGCGGGAGCGGGCGCTTCCGCCCGGGCCACTCGCGCGCCCGCCCCTCGTCTTCGCCGATTTCGAGGGGGGAGGATACGGCGCCTGGTCGCTCGAGGGCACCGCGTTCGGCGCCGGCCCCGCGCACGGGACGCTGGTGAACCAGAACCCGGTCTCCGGCTTCGAGGGCGAAGGGCTGGTGAACACGTACCTCGGCGGCGACGAGCCGCGTGGCCGGCTGCGCTCCCCGGAGTTCACCCTCGAGCGCCGCTGGATTTCCTTCCTGATCGGGGGCGGGCGGCACCCCGATCGTGCCTGCCTGAACCTGGTGGTGGACGGAGCGGTGGTGCGCACGGCCACGGGCGAGAACACCGAGCGGCTCGGTCCGCGCAACTGGGAGGTGGCCGACCTCCAGGGAAGACTCGCGCACTTCGAGATCGTCGACGAAGAGTCCTCCGGTTGGGGCCACGTCAACGTCGACCAGATCGAATTCCGCGACGCCCCCCGCATCGCCGATCCGGGCCCCCTCGACCTGTGGCCGGACGCGGGCACGATGTGCCTCGGCGTGGTGGGCGAAGGCTTCGCGCGCGCCTCGATGCCGGACGGGCCCGCGGCCGAAGCCGTCCTGTCCGCAGCCGAAGTGCCGCCGGAAGAGTCCTTCGGCGACACGCTGCGCGGCGCGGCGGGCCGCACGCTCACGCTCGAGCCCGGTGCGGAGGAGACCATCGTGTTCGTCGTCGCCTGGCACCTTCCGAACCTGTACCGCAACGAGCGACGCGTGGGGAACCGGTACGCGGTCCGCTTCGGCGACGCGGGCGCCGTGGCGCGCTACGTCGCCGGCGACCTGGACCGGCTCACGGAGGTGACGCGTCTCTGGCACCGGACGTGGTACGACGCGACCCTGCCTTACTGGCTCCTCGACCGCGTGCATTCCACGGCAGCGAACCTGGCGACAACGACGTGTCAGTGGTGGGAGAACGGCCGCTTCTGGGCGTGGGAGGGAGGCGGGTGCTGTCCGGGCACGTGCGGCCACGTCTGGAACTACGAGCACGCGATGGCGCGCCTCTTCCCCGAGTTGGAGCGCTCGGTGCGGGAGATGCAGGACTTCGCGCCGGGAGTCGGCTTCTTCCCCGAGTCCGGCGCCATCGGCTTCCGCGGTGAGGGGTGGACGCTGTGGGCCGGGGACGCCCAGGGCGGCTACGTCCTCAAAGCGCTGCGCGAGCACCAGACCTCCCCCGACGACGCCTTCCTGCGGCGCGTGTGGCCGGCGGTGCGCAAGGCGACGGAGTTCCTCGTCGCACAGGACGCCGACGCCGACGGGCTCATCGAGGGCCAGCAGCACCAGACGTACGACGAGAACTACTACGGTCCCAACACCATGGTCGGCTCGCTCTACCTCGGCGCGCTGCGCGCCGCCGAGGAGATGGCCCGCGACATGGGCGACGACGCCTTCGCGGCGATGTGCCGCCGCATCTTCGAGAAGGGCCGCGACCGCTCGGCGGAGACGCTCTTCGACGGGGAGTACTTCATCCAGCGCGTCGACCTGGAGACGCACCCCGACTGGCAGTATGCAGACGGCTGCCTGGCCGACCAGCTCTTCGGGCAGGGTTGGGCCCACCAGGTGGGGCTCGGCTACCTGTATCCCGCCGACACCGTGAAGAGCGCCCTGGCCTCCATCTGGAAGTACTGCTGGGCGCCGGACGTGGGGCCGCAGAATCGCGCGCACGCACCCGAGCGCTGGTTCGCCTACCCCGGCGAGGCGGGGCTCTTCACGTGCACATGGCCGAAGAGCGCGCACATGGGCGAGCGCTCGACGCGGTACCGCGACGAGATCTGGACCGGCATCGAGTACCAGGTCGCCGGTCACATGGCGTGGGAGGGGATGCTCACCGAGGCGCTGGCGATCTGCCGCGGCATCCACGAGCGCTACCACCCCACCAAGCACAACCCCTGGAACGAGATCGAGTGCGGGGACCACTACGCACGGGCACTGGCGAGCTGGGGGGTGCTTACCGGGCTCGCCGGCTTCGAGCACCACGGCCCGAAGCGCCACATCGGCTTCGCGCCCCGCATCACGCCGGAGGATTTCCGCGCCGCCTTCACCGCCGCGGAGGGGTGGGGAAGCTACCGGCAGGAACGCACGAAGGGACGGCAGCGGTGCACCCTGGAGGTGCGCTGGGGCAGGCTGCCGCTGAAGACGTGGAGCCTGGGCGTGCCAGACGGCGCCGTCGTCAGGGCCGCCACCGTCCGACTCGGCGAGGCGGACATCGAGGCCGACGTCGCCCAGGAGGGCACACGCGTCACGCTCGCGCTTCCGGCGGGCGTGGTCGTCGAGGCCGGGGGTGCGCTGGACGCGACCCTGGCATTCGGGGGCTGAGGGGCGGGCGCGGCGGACCGCGCCGCGCCCCGGCTCAGAACTCGTAGCGGAAACCGATGGTGGGCAGCAGAGGCATCATCGTAAGGCCTTCCCTGCGCACGGTGACCGGTCTTCCGTCCACGACACGGAAATCGTAGCGGTAGGACGCCACGTTCGTCCGGTCGTAGAGGTTGAACAGGTCCACATACGCTCGCAGGATGCCCCTCCGCACCGCGAAGTCCCGGGTCACACGCAGATCGAGGCGGTGGTACGCTGGGAGGCGTGAGCCCCGCACGGGACCGAACGTCCGCACCCAGAACCGGTTTCCGTCGGCAAGCGGCACGGCGTCGTACGACCATGCGGTCACCGGCCAGCCGGAGTGGTATGCCCACGCCCACGAGACATCCCAGGTCGGCGTGGGCCGATACGTCACCTGGAGCCCGAGCATGTGGCGTTGGTCGTACTGTCGCGGAAGCCAGAGCGCATCCGAACAGGGATCCGTCTCCGTGCACGATCCCCCTTCGAGAACGGGGTACTCGTCCTCGGCCACCGCGAGCGCGTAGCTCGCCGACCAGTCCCACCGCCGTCCGGTCCGACTGTCCACGGTCACCTCGATCCCCCGCATCCGGCCCCGGCCAGGATCCACCCGCAGGCGATCTCCTTCCACCTCCGGAAAGATCCGGAGGTCACGCTCCAGGTTGATGAACCGCGGTCGCTGGTCGCCGACGTCACGGTGATACAGCTCCACGCGCGCGCCGACGCCGCCCGGGAAGCGGTGCTGGACGCCCACAGCGACCTGGTCCGAGCGCTCCGCTCCGTAGTAGACGATCTCCCCGTCGGCGACCTCCAGATCCTGGATCCCATGTGACTGGAAGTACCTCCCCCAGCTCCCGCGTAGCGTGGTCCGCCCTCCGAGGTCCAGCGCCGCGAGCACGCGGGGTGCCACGTTCTCGTCGCCGGTGTGGCTCACCCGCTCGTAGCGCAGACCCACCTCCGTGGTGAGGGCCGGGACGGGCCGCACGCGCGCAGCGAGGTAGGCGCCGATCTGGTTGCCACGGTCGTCCGGGTTGAGGTCGACGAAGTTCCGGCGCACGCTCGGCGTGCCGTCCGCCATGAGTGCCTGCGTCACCGTGGCCGCCCGGTAGGCGTAGTCGGCGTGGAGGGCTCTGACGTCCACGCCTGCCTTCAGCAGGACCTGGTCCGACAGTTCCAGGCCGAGGTCGTGGCGAAGGCCCGCGAACGTGAACACACGGTCGTCGAGCACCGAGATACTGTCGGGCATGTCGGGCCGGCCGAAGTCCCCGACGGTACCGTCGCGCCGCCGCGTCACCCGCCCGGTCCAGGCCATCGTGGTCGCGTGGACGCGCGGGCGGGGCGTGGCCTCCCACGTCACCCAGCCGTAGCCGCTGTCCCAACCACTCTCGAAGTCGATGCCTTCGATCCCGTTCACCTCGGTTTCGTGCAGGCCGAGGTGGTCTCCCGCCTGCAGGACGTGCACGGTGAAGACGTTCCTGGCGCTGGGGGCCCAGCTCACCTTTCCGAAGACGTCGTAGTATTGAGGGGAGATCCGATCGTCCCCGCCGGTGAGCTTGATCACGATCCCCATGAAGCCGCGGCGCGCGGAAGCCAGCCACGTGCCCTCGCCGTCGCCGAAGCCGCCACGGCTCATCGCGGTGACGTTGGTGACGCTGAGGCCCAGCGTGGTCTTCGCGTCTCCGGCTTCGGTCCGGGACCGCATGTCGAGGACGCCGGCCATCTTGTCGCCGTACTCCACGCCGAAGCCTCCCGACATCAGCTCCACGCCGCCGAGGGCATTCAGGTCCACGATGCCCACGGCGCCCTCCCAGTCCTTCAGGTGGTAGGGCTCGTACAGCTCGAGTCCGTCCAGGCGCAGCATGACCTCGGAGCTGGCCCCCCCGCGCACGTTGAGCTTGGTGGAGATGTCGTGGGACGCCACGCCGGGGAGGCGCTTCATGGCGCGAAAGACGTCCTCTCCCACCTGGGGCATCGTCTGGATTTCGTCGCGGGTCAGACTCCGCGCTCCGCCCGGCGAGACGTCCTCGAGCAGACTGAACGTTCCCGGCGATACCAGAATCTCGGGAAGCGGGATCACGGCGCGCTCGAGGCGCACGATCACCTCCGTCGTCCCGGAGGTCTCGACCCGGACGCCGTCCACCACGTATTCCGCCCAGCCGATGGAGGTCACGCGCAGGCGGTGAGCGCCCTTCGGCGCCGCCCGGAACCGGAACGATCCGTCGGGGCTCGAAAGGACGCTACGGCTGTCGTCCAGCTGCACCACGGCGTTGACCACGGGCTCGCCGTCGTCGGCCCCGAACACCCGGCCCGCCACTACGCCCAGCTCCGCTCTGGTGGCATCGTTCGCCACGGGAACGATGCGGATGTTGCCTCCACCGGATCGGAACGTGAGTCCCGTCCCCGCGAGGATGCGTTGGAGCGCCTCGCGCACCGTGACTCGCGCGCACGCGCACGTCACGACCTGGTCTTTCGGAAGAAGGTCCGGGCTGAAGACGAGGGACACGCCGGACGAAAGGCCGAGGAGTTGGAGCGCGCTCTCGACACCGGCGCCCTCCACGGTGAGCCCCGCGATGGCCTCGAGCGGCGTGGTCTGGGCCCTCGAGTTCGCCGGAAAGCCGCACAGCAGCGCGGCCACCTGCGCGAGGATCCCCATCCCGACCCTCGAAATCGATGGCCACGTCGTCCGCTGAGCTCGCCTCGGGATCCCCATGCCGACCTCCCACCCCCGTGGACTTCTCCCACCCGCTCCCACGTCGCCGCGCCCGGATCCCTACCAATCGTAGGCAGGCGCCGCCTGGCAGGATACCCCCGTGGCTTCGAGGTCAGAAACGGTCGGGGGCGGCCCCGCTGGGGCCACCCCCGTGCCATCGATCTCCTCCGTGGAGTCCCGCCGGCGACGTCACCGCGCCGGGACCTTCACGAGAAGGTGGGCGTCGGGCTTCAGGTCGAAGGTCTGGCTGGCCAGGTCCAACCCTCCCTCGGGGTGCACGAAGATCTCGACGTCCGGCGCGTCCCGCGTGAGGAACGCCGGGATCACGAGGGTCTTCTCGTGATTGGCAGCCACCGTGCCGATCCGGCTGTCGAACGCGCCCTGTTCCAGGAACACTGTCACCGGCTGGTTGCGCGCGTTCTGGACCGTGACCGTCGTGGTTTCCGGGCCGGGATTGGGGATCTCCTCCGGCGGGGGCGGCGGAACGTACCCGGCGTCGTTCGTGGGCACGTAGACGTCGATGTCCTGCCCCTTGTTGACGGTCACGTCCTGCGAGGCGAGATCCTCGCCACCTTCCGGGTGGACGAAGACCTGCACGGTCTCCCCATCCGCCAGATACGAGGGCAGCTGAAGCGTCGCCTTGGTGTGGGGCGCCACCGTTCCCAACCGCGTGTCGAAGGGACCGCGGTCCATGTAGACCACCACGGGCACCGACCGCGTGTTGTCCACGGTCACCGTGGCGGCCTGGTCCTTGCTCATCTGGGCCGATGCGTGAGCCGGGGGAACCATCGCCGCCAGCGACGCGAACCCGAGCGCAGTCACGAGAGCCCTTCTCATAGTCTTCACCGATCCTCCTCGATTGCGATGCGAGTACCACGAACGCGCAGCCTCTACGCATCGGTCGTGCCAGACGCATCGGCGTTGCGGGAGAAGGCGATTCCCGGACCCCCTGCATACGCGCCCGTCCACGGATCTGCGCTTTCGGGCCACGTTGGCTCAACTGCACCAGACATTGGCATGTGCACGGACAGCCCCCATTCTTGGGCTGATTCACGGTCGACATTCCGGGCTGCGAACGATCCACCCGAATCACGCCGCGAGGAGCACACTCCGCTTCGTCGAGGACCTGGACTCCGCCAGGGACCGGGCGGCCGTGGCTCAGGACGAGCTCAACAGCCGCCTCTCCGAGCAGATGAACAAGACGATGTACGTGCTGTCCATGGTTGCCGGGATCTTCCTCCCGCTCGGACTACTCACGGGCCTGCTCGGCATCAACGGCGGCGGCATGCCCGGGGTCAACAGCCCCTGGGCGTTCATCATCGTCTGTGTGATCCTGGTGGTCACGGCGACGCTCCAGATGTTGTTCTTCCGACGCAGAGGTTGGCTCTAGGGAGGGTGCCACCGGAGCCCCGGCCCCCTACAGCAACGGCGAGAGCAGGCGGAACGAGTTCTCCGCGAAGCGGTGCCACGCCGGGCGTTGACGCCAAACCTCGAGATCGACCAGATCCGCGTCCCCCAGATATCCACGCTGCATGGCGCCCAGGTGACCCGTGAACGCGGGGTCGTACACGATGAGGGTGATCTCGAAGTTCAGCCACAGGCTGCGCATGTCGAGGTTCACCGACCCGAAGAGGCTCGTCTCGCCGTCGATGGTCAGGCTCTTGGTGTGGAGCAAGCCACCGTTGAACAGCGCGACACGCGCCCCCGCGGAAAGCAGATCCTCGAAGTGGGCCACGCTGGCGAAGCGGACCATGAGCGAGTCGTTCCGGGCCGGGACGATCAGCGTCACGTCCACACCCCGCCACGCCGCCGACAGCAAGGCCGTGAGCATCGCCTCGTCCGGGACGAAGTAGGGTGTCGTCATGATCAGCTCGCGGCGCGCCTCGTAGATCGCCGCGAGCAGGAGCTGGTGGATCGCCTCCGGACTGATGTCGGGCCCGGAGGGGACCACCTGGACGAGCGAGCCACCCGCCGGGTCCGCAGCGAGAACCAGGTCCGGAGGCGGCTCGAAGGCGCTCCCGGTCTCCACCGACCAGTCGAGCCGGAACACGGCGTCCAGGGAGGCCGAAGCCGGACCCGTGAGGCGTACCATCGCGTCCACCCACTGCCCGACGCGCGACTCCTGCTTGAAGAAGCGCGGATCCACCAGGTTCTGGCTCCCGGTGTACGCCACGCGGTCGTCGATGACGACGATCTTGCGGTGGTTCCGCAGATCTGCGCGCGCGCTCAGTGAGCGCAGCAGCCCGGTGGGGAGCGCGGCCCATATCTCCACGCCCGCCTCGCGCAGCCGGCGTGCCAGCCCCCCCTTCAGGAACGCTTCGCTTCCCAGCGCGTCGGCGAGCGCCCGGCACTGGACGCCTCGCCCGGCCGCGCGGATCAGGGCTTCCACTACTTCGGCGGTACGTCCCCCCTCGTGCCAGATGTAGAAGGAGACATGGCAGGTCTCCCCCGCCCCGTCGATGTCGGCGACCAGCCGGTCGAAGACGGTCCCGAAGTCCTCCAGCAGCTCGATCCCGTTCCCGGTGAGCGGGGGGAAGCCGAGGAGCCGCTCCGCGTGGCAGTGGAGGGCCTCCGCGCCGGCGGCGATCCCGGAGGCCTCGCCCCGGTGCTCCTCCCGTAGCTTCCCCTGCCAGCGAGCCACCCCCGGGAGGTTGGCGGCGATCCGCGCCGAGCGCTCACGGCTGATGCGCTTCTCGCCGAAGAGGAGGTACAACGCCGCCCCGACGAACGGTACGCTGAACACCACCGCGAGCCAGGCGACCGAGACGCCCACCGGCGGCCGTCGCATGATCACCCGGACGGACAGCCCCACGATGACGAGCCAGTGCGTCGTCAGAACGAACGTCGAGATGACGTGGGGGTTCACTTCGCGACCTCGGTGGGCCGCCCCGCGTCGGTCTCGGCCACCGCCTCGATGACCGCCTTCCTGGCCATCCTCGACACGAAGACCACGATGAGCACGCACGCGGCGAGGCCGGCGAAAACCACGATGTCGTGGACGATGACGGACCGCGCGCTCCGACCGGCGATACGGGCCACGTGCTTGCCGGCGTACCCGAAGTACACCTCCAGGAAGAGGGTGGGGACCATCCCCACGCACGCCAGGATGAACCCGGGGAAGCGCACCCCGGCGGCACCCATCGCATAGCTGATCGACGCGGGATTCAGGGGTGTGAGACGAAGGAGGGTCTGGAGCTTGGTCTCGCCGCGGAGCGCCGTACGCTGGATCGCCGCCAGCCACGGCCTCCCGGCCAGCGCCCTCTCGATCCGCCCACGCAGGAGCCCGCGCGCCAGGACGAACTGAGCTGCCGCGGCCAGGAAGCTCGCGGCCACGACGGCCGCGAAACCCTCGAACAGCCCGAAGAGCGCACCCGCGGCGATGGAGAGCGCGGACTCGGGAAACAGCGCCGACGTGGCCACCACGAAGAGGCCGACGAAGGCGACGACCCCCCACGGGCCGCGCGCCGCCACCCACGCCTCGATGGCGTCGAGGTGACGCCGTATGTCGTGTCCGAGGGTGACGACTGCGACCGTCAGCAGCACACCCACCAGAAGGTACGGGAGCAGGGCTTCGAGATCCGCGTGCCTGAGGCGCCGCCGCACCCGGTCCCGGAGGTTGGGATGGGGAGAACCGTCCGAACGTGTCATGCGTCCACAATTACGGGTAGCCGGACGCCCCTAGCAACGCCTCGGGCCGAGATTTGGGCTCGGGGATCTGGCGTCCCGACCGAAGCCCGGCCGCTACGCCCGGCCGGGTCTCCGGACGCCCCCGGTCGTACCGGACGCCGCCCCTTCCGCGAAGTCCTCGATCACCGCGGCGAGCCTCTCGGGGATCTCGAACATCGGGAAGTGCGTCCTGGCCTCGAGCCGGTGCACCCGGAACCAGGGGTGAGTGCGCGCATAGGCCTCCTGCGGCCCCAGCACGTCGTCGTCCGGGGGCTGGGCATAGACGTGCAGCGTCGGGCACGGCGGCTCGAGCCCCTCGAGGGCCGCCGCGGGGCTACCCTCCGCGGCGAAGCGGGCGGCGATCTCCCGCGCGGCCCGGGCCCAGGTGTCGAACCCGTATTCGGCCATCTCGCCGATGTGCGCGTAGAGTGCGGGGAGGTCGAGGTCGGTCACCCACGAGCGGAACAGCTCACCCCGCACCGCCTCCCACCGCGCACGGTCCTGTAGGCCGTCCAGGGTCTCCATGAACGGCGGAGTGGGCCCGAGGAACATCCAGTCGAGAAGGACCACACCGGGAACGCGGGTGGCACCGAGGCGGCGCCGGAGCTCCACGGCGACCCATCCCCCGTGGGACAGACCGACGGGAACCACCACCCCGGCGCCGCTCTCTTCGATGACCGCCACGGCGTCGGCCCCCAGGTCCTGCGTGGTGTAGTCGCCGGCGGGGCGCGCCGAGCCGCCGTGCCCCCGCCAGTCCAGCGCGAGGGCGCGCCGGTGCCTGCCAGCGGGCTCGAGGAGCCCGCGGAAGGCGGTCCGGTTGGCGCACCACCCTGGGAGGAAGACGAGCGCGGGCTCACCGTTGCCCACGTCGTCGAAGGCGATGCGCACGGCGGTCGGAGTGTGCACGTGCGCGGCGTCGCGTCAGGACATCGGCGCCCCACGCTCCCACAGCGCGGCCGACACCGCCGCACAGTGGAAGGTGAGCGACGGCAGCGGGATCTCGATGGCGTCACCCCGATCCACGGCGGCCTGGATCTGGGCATCCGTGAGGAGATGCTCGTTGGCGGCGGCGCTGCTGGTGAACAGCACGGCGATCGGCTCCCAGGCGATGTCGAAGTCGGCGCCGCCGGGATAGTCCATCACGTGGTCGTGGCCGAGCACGCCGCCGCCGTATACGGACGGCTCGACGGACTGCGCCAGGCCCGCCACCTCGGGACCGTGATCAGGACAGTTCTCCGAGGGCGTGTGCTGACACAGGAGCGTTCCCACCGAGGCGGACGCGGAGGTCGGATAGACCGGGATGTAGATGGGCGACCATGCGTTCGAGTTGGCGTGCATCGGGGCGTGGATGGGGGTGCTCACGTATCCGATCGCGCCGGCGTCCTCGGCGTCGTAGACCGGCTCGAGGACGCTCTGGCCTAGCAGGCGCTCGCCGCTGGGGACCATCGCGCCGGGGGGGAGGTGGGAGGCGAGGGCAAGCGACGGTGGGTCGATGGCGGGCTGCGTGGGGGTGGTGTCGGTGCACGCCACCGATGCGCCGGCGACGAGGAGCAAGGGCACGAGCGGGAGTCGCTTCATGGGATTCTCCGGCGAGAGGGATGTTGGATCCCGCCACCGGCAGCACGACTCGGACCCGGTGCGCGGGTGGCCCTGCCCGCCGCGGCGCACATCCACCCGACCCGCCCCCGACGAGCGCAGGGTTTGAGCCGAGCGTGCCTGCCATCGGCCTGCTGTCTCGCTTCCCGGGCGCCCGGCGGGGGTGTTCCGCCCCGTTCGGCGGCCCACCGTGTCGGAGCACGCCGCCCGCCGGGCTCCCGGGGAACCGTGGCGTGGGCACCGCGGCGCGCTGCGTGCGGGCATCGGCAGGTGGGGATCGCTCCGCGGATCGCGGCCCCCCCCGCGCTTGACGGACGCCCCGCGGGTCTCCAAGGTGAAGCTCCCTCAACCGGATGGGCACATGAACGGTTCACCGGATCCAGACGCACCCGCCCCGAAGCAAGAGCCGACCCCAGCGACCCCCGGAGGCGGCTCGGGCCTCCCAGAGAACGTGGCCGGCGCCCTCAGTTACCTGGTGGGGCCCATCACCGGCGTGGCGTTCTTCATCATCGACCGCCAGCGGGCCTTCGTCCGCTTCCACGCCGTCCAGTCCATCGCCGTGTCCATCGCCTGGGTCGTGGCCGCGATCGTGCTCATGGTCGTGAGCGCCATCCTGGGGGTGATCCCGATCGTCGGCTGGTTGATCGGCATCCTCCTGAACATCGGCCTCGGCCTCGCCGGACTCGCGACCTGGCTATGGCTCATGTATCAGGCCTATCAGGGCAAGCAGTGGGCGTTTCCGGGGCTGGAGCCGCACGTGCGTCGGATCGCGGCCGATTCCGGTGGGTCGGGAGGAGCCGCGTGAGAGCCTCCCGGGCCTGAGCTCCCTACCCGTCCAGGTAGTATTCCACCGTGCTCACCACCCGGATGCGCTTGAAGCGCTCGTAGGGCTCCTGCACGCCAGGAGCGTCGTCTCGCGGGAGGATCTGGAACACCCCCTGGTTCGCCCTGCGGATCCCCCCCACCCGGCTCCCCGAGTCCTCCGCGAAGCGCTCCGCCGCTTCCCGGGCTGCGGCCGTCGCCTCCGCAATCATCTCCGGCTTCACGTCGTTCAGCCGGGTGAAGGAGAAGGTGGGTCGCGTCTGGGCGTAGCCGTCGGGCGCTGCCACCGGTACGCCGGACTCGATCAGGCGCCCCACGGCCTCGGAAGCCGCAACGACGGCGTCCAGATCCTCGGTCCGGATCATGATCGTCTCGGATACGATGTAGCGCATCTGGCCCGGTTCCATGCGGCCGTACCGCTCCGCGGCCCGGTCGGTGACGAGCACGCCCTGTGTGGAGACGGAGGTCGAGTCGATGCCGAACCCCTGCAGGAATTCCATCACGTCGTCGAGCGCGGCGTCGACCGCCCGTTGCGCCGCGCCGAGGTCGTTGTCCGTCCTGGCGACCGCCAGGGGCCAGAGAGCCAGGTCCGCCTCCACGTCCCGCTCCGCCACTCCCTTCACCGTGACGAAGCGGTCGGCCCGGCGGGAGTTCACGAAGAACACGGAGAAGATCACCGACGCGAGCACGACGGCGAGCGAAAGGACGACCGCGGGAATCGTATAGGCGTTGCGCGACGTGTTCATGATCGAGTTCAGTTCGTGGAGGGTCAGAAGAGCTTCGCCGCAAGCGACGGGTCCTTGTCGGTACGCGTGCCGATCTTGATGTAGGTGGCGAGGCGCACGGTTCCCTCCGCGTGGAGCGTCTCGTGCACGCGCCGGATGGCGTCGAAGATGTCCGCGAGCTCCCCCTCCACGTTCGTGCCGTTCGGGTGGAGCTGCGCGTGGATGCCCGCGTCGGCCAGGATCGCGTGCGCCCGCTGGACCTCCTCGCGGACCGAGACGCCGGAGCCGATGGGGATGACCTGGATGTCGCCGGTGGCCTTCATGGATCGCCCCTCTTCGTCGTGCGCCGGGCCGCCCGCGCTTGACGGATGCCGGGCGGCGCTCCACATGGAAGCAAGCATATCCAAAAGGAGTCCACCATGCCCCGCCGTTTCGCGCCCGTCCTCTCCGCGCTCGCCCTCCCGCTCGCGCTCGCCCTGGCCACGCCCGCGGCCGCCCAGATGACCAAGTCCGACGTCGCCGCGTTCCTGGACGCGCGGGCGCAGGAGTTCGGCGACATCGCCATGAAGATCTGGGACCTGGCAGAGGTGGGCTACCAGGAGACGGAGAGCTCGGCGCTGCTCGAGGGCGAGCTTGAGGCGCACGGCTTCACCGTTCAGCGCGGTGTGGCCGGCATCCCCACGGCGTTCGTGGCCTCCTACGGAAGCGGCAAGCCGGTGATCGGGCTCCTGGGTGAGTTCGATGCGCTCCCCGGGATCAACCAGGACCGTGTGCCCGAGCGAAAGCCCATCGAAGGCAAGCCCGCCGGGCACGCCTGTGGCCACCATCTCTTCGGCACCGCGTCCTCGGCGGCCGCGATCGCCGCCGCCGAGTGGCTCAAGCAGACGGGCCACAGCGGGACCGTGCGCCTGTACGGGACGCCGGCCGAGGAGGGGGGATCGGGGAAGGTGTACATGGTGCGCGCCGGGCTCTTCGACGACGTCGACGTCGTGCTCTCCTGGCACCCGGGCGACGGCAACGACGCCAGCCCCGGCTCCAACCTGGCCGTGAAGTCCGCCAAGTTCCGCTTCACCGGCGTGTCGGCGCACGCGGCGGCGGCCCCGGACCGCGGCCGCTCCGCGCTCGACGCCGTGGAAGCCATGGACTTCATGGCCAACCTCATGCGCGAGCACGTGCCGCAGGAGACGCGCATCCACTACGTGATCACGTCGGGCGGCAGCGCCCCCAACGTCGTGCCCGACTTCGCGGAGGTGTATTACTACGTGCGCCACCCCGACCCGGAGATGGTGCGCTCCATCTTCGACCGTCTGGTGAAGGCTGCCGAGGGAGCGGCGGCCGGGACCGGCACGACGGTGGAGTACGAGGTGATGGGCGGATCGTACTCCCGCCTGCCCGTGGTCGCGCTACAGCAGCTCGTGTACGACAACCTGCAGCAGGTCGGCGGTGTCCACTACGACGCCCAGGAGCAGCACTTCGCCGAGCTCCTGAAGCAGCAGCTTCCAGAGGATCCCGCCATCTCGACGGCCGCGGAGATCCAGCCGTTCGAATGGCAGCGCACGTACGCCTCCTCGGACGCGGGCGACGTGAGCTGGATGGTGCCGACCAGCACGCTGTCGGCGGCCACGTGGGTGCCCGGAACCGCCGCGCATTCCTGGCAGGCGATCGCCGCCGGGGGCACGTCCATCGGCGAAAAGGGGATGATGGTCGCCGCCAAGACGCTGGCCTTCAGCGCCGTCGACCTCTTCACCGACGCGTCGAAGCTGGCCGAGGTGCGCGCGGAGTTCGCGGAGCGCCGCGGCGACGACTTCGAGTACCGGCCACTGCTGGGCGATCGGGATCCGCCGCTGGACTACAGGGCGTCGGTCATGGGCCGGTAGGGCCCCGGAGGAAGGGGTGCCTACCGCACTTCCGCCCCACCTTTCCGGTCGTCCGGCACGAAGCGGTCGCGGGCGCGTTGCAGTCTCGAGGCGGAGAGCAGGAGGCGAACCTCGAGCTGGTGCTGGGCTACCTCCTCGACCTCGCCGCCCGACGCGGCGACGGCGTGGCCGCCGCACGCTTCCAAGCTGAGCAGGCTGCACTCGGCGGATGAGGGGGAAGGGGGCGCCGCCGACGGCGGCGCCCCGATGGCTTCACCTACCCGTCTCGAACACCTCGCCGATGTCCAGGACCGTGATGTCGTCCGCGGTCACCGGGATCGGGAAGCTCGCGATCTCCTGGTCCTCCGCCACGATCTCGGGCGGCTGCTCCGCCTGGTAGCGGATGAACGTCGGCTCACCCGAGAGGAGCTTGGCCTTCAGCGCTTCGGCGTTCGACGTGACGAACACCACCCACATGTTCCGGCTCTGCAGGTTGCGGTCGATCGCCGCCTTCACGCTCGCCGGCGTGAGCTTCTCCAGCCCCGGACGGATCGACGCCAGGTAGCCGGGCTCGGGCAGCCCGAAGAAGGCGTCGTCCACCCGGTACGCGAGACGCCGTGACACCGTCGACCCGTACGTGACGCTGAAGTTGTGCAGGTAGAGGCGCGCGCGCTCTACCTGATCCTCCGGGAGCCCGTTCTTCACCAGCGCGTCGAGCTCGCGCCAGGCGGCGCGCGTGGCGAACAGCGTGCGGTCGTGCAGGTCGTCCGGCCCGGTCCCCGAGATCGGCCGGATCCAGATCTCGAAGAGGTTGCTGCGCCGGGCGTAGTTCACGGGGCGCTCCTGCGTGGCGTAGCCGCGCGGGAACGGCTCGATGTAGCTGTAGTCCCCGTAGTTCATCCCGCGCTTCTCGCGGATGACATTGTACAGGTGGCTGAACGAGCTCCGGTGCTCTCCGAACCACGAGTTGACCAGGCTCATCTCGGCGAAGTCCGGGTCGCTCCGCAGCAGCGGCGTCGGGAACCCCATCGAGATCGCGGACGCGTCCGTCTGCTTCTCGACGATCAGGATCTTCGCGCCGTCCGGCATCGCCGGGTGGGGCGCGTCCACGGGCTCCACGGTCGCCTCCGGGAGCGCGTCGAAGTCCGCGCGCACCCGTTGGACGAATCCGTCGGGGTAGCCGCCCCCGATGCCCACGACCACGTTGTTGCGGGCGTAGAAGCGGGCGTAGAAGTCGCGCACGTCATCCGGCGTGATCGAGCGTACCGACTCGACGTAGCCCTCCACCGGGTGCGCGTAGGGCGTGCCCTGGTAGGCCATCCAGTACAGGAGCTCCTTGGAGAGCTCCTCGTCCCGGTTGAACCGGCGGCCGCGCTCGACGTAGTTGAGCAACTGCGCCTTGACGCGGTTGAAGTCCTCCTCCGAGAACGCCGGGCTGAGCATGGCGTTGCGGAACAACGTGTAGTACGCGTCCAGGTTGTCCCTGTGCACCACACCCCGGAAGACGGTCATCTCCTTGTCCACCGATGCGCCGTAGCCGGCGGCCATGGGGTAGAGCTTCTCGATGATCGCCTGATAGGAGTCCTGCCGGGTCGAGCCGTCGGACAGGAGCTGCGCGGTGAGGAACGCCAGCCCTTCCTTCCCGGCGGGATCGTTCTGCGAGCCCGCCTTCACCCAGACGTCGAAGGCGATGAAGGGCGAGCCCGACTCCGCGAGCGTGATGGTCCCCGCCGGGGCGGCTCCGTCGCCCGTGCAGGCCGACGCCACGCCGACCGCGAGGCCCAGCGCGGCAACGAGTGCGATGGTCTTCATGGTCTGCGCTCCGCCTGCAGCAGGGTGACCTGGGTGAGGCCGCGGTCCACCAGGATCGCCCTGGCGGCGTCGCGGATGTCCTCGGCCGTGAGGGATTCCAGCGTGCGGTAGTAATCGTTCACCGCCTCCAGCGTGCCGGTCGACACGATGGGCCCGATGAGCGAGAACGCCACGCCCTGGGCGGTCTCCAGGCGCATGAGGAAGCCGTACTTGAGGGCGCTCTTGGTGTCCGCGAGCACCTTCGGGTCGGCGAGGTCGTCGCGGGCGCGCGCCACCGCCGCGTCCAGCTCCGTGCGCATCGCGTCCACGTCGGTGGGGTTCGCCACCGTGGCGGAAAGGCTCACGAGCGTCGGGTCACGATCCAGACCGAAACCGGCGCGCAGGGACTGCAGGCGCTGGTCCTGGATCACCAGCCGGCGGTAGACCTCGGAGTTCGGCCCGAAGGCCACCAGCCCCAGCACCTCCGTGGCCACGGCCCGCGTGTCCGTGGGGCTCCACGCGGGGGCCTTCCAGTTGTACGACAGGATGGGCAGCGTGCGGCCATTGTAGCGCACCGTCGCGGTGCGCTTGGCCGTCTGCTCCGGCTCGACGGGGACCGCCGGTGCCTGATATCCCGGCTCCCATCCGCCGTAGTATTGCTCGATCAGCCCTGCGGCCTGGTCGAAGTCGAAGTCACCCGCCAGGACCAGCACGACGTTCTCGGGACGGTAGAACCTGTGGAAGAAGTCCCGCGAGTAGTCGTAGCCCTCGGGCATGGCGCGCACGTCCGCCTCCAGCCCGATGGTCTGGTGACGGTAGGTGTGCTTCCGGAAGGCGGTCTCCCGCACCGTCCGGTCCAGGATCGAGTACGCGCTGTAGGCACCCTGCTGGTACTCGCCGAGGATGGCACCGGCCTCCGTGCGGAAGCCCGCCTCGGAGTAGTCGAGGTTCATGAACCGGTCGGACTCCAGGTCCACGATCTGCTCGAGGTACTCGCTGGCCGCGACCATGTAGTACTGGGTCTGGTCGTTGCTGGTGGACGCGTTGCGGAACGCGCCCATCTTCTCGATGACGGCATCGTAGGCGGGATACTTCTTCGTGCCGCGGAACATCATGTGCTCGAAGAAGTGCGCGTAGCCGGTCCGGCCCGGCTCGACCTCGTCGCGCGCTCCGGTGCGCACCACGCTCACGTACGCGATCTGGCCGGGCGCGCCCGCGTGGATGAGGTAGGCGCGGAAGCCGTTCTCCAACTCCACGCGCCGATACTCGAAGGGGAAGATCCCCGCAGGCTCCTGGGGGCTGGCGGGACCTGGAGGCGGCACCATGCCCGCCGCGGCCGCCACACCGAGGAGCGCGAGCCGCTGCAGACGTCTCATGGCTCTCTCTCGTTGTGCGATGAAGGACGGCCGCACCTCTCGTCGTGCTTCGGTTCAGGGCAGCGGGCCGATTCCCCGGCGCGGCAGGCAGGGTGTACGTCTGGAACGCTACCGGGAGGCGCGACCCCGGCCCATCGGGCAGGGGCCACGCCGGCGTGTAGGGATTTTCCCTACAAGACTGCGTTCCGCAGGTCGAGGCTGCGGGGCAGCTTCGGCGCCTTGCGGTGCGCGGTGAGCTGCTCGTAGGCGTAGGCCAGGCGCATCAGCGTCGGCTCGCTCCAGACCCGCCCGAAGAAGAGGATGCCCACCGGGAGCCCCAGCACGTACCCGTTCGGCACGGTGACGCTGGGATACCCCGCGATCGCGGCCGCGCCCGAGCTCCCCGCGCTCGAGCCGTCGTGGTTCACCAGGTCGGTGAGCCAGGCCGGCTTGGTGGTGGGGGAGACGATCGCGTCCAGACGGTGCTCGTCCATCACCTTGTCGATCCCCTCGTCGCGCGAAAGGCGATGCATCGTCGCCAGCGCTTCCCTGTACTCGGGCGAATCGAGCCCACCCAGTGCCTCGGCCTGGAGCATGATCTCCTGGCCGAAGAACGGCATCTCGTGCTCCCGGTCCCGCTCGTTGAACGCGATGATGTCCGCCAGCGTCCTCATCCCGTTCGGCGCGCCGTGCTCGGCAAGGTACGTGTTCAGGTCCGCCTTGAACTCGTAGCGGAGCACGATGCCCGACGCCCTCCCCGCCTCCCGCCGCGTGGTGACGTCCGCCGGGTCCACGATCGTCGCGCCGGCCGCGGACATGACGTGGAGGGCCTGCTCCATGAGCTCGTCCACTCGTGCATCGGCACCGAACGTGCTGCGGTCGACCCCGATGCGCGCGCCCCGCAGCCCGTCGGGGTCGAGGAACTGCAGGTAGTCGTCGTAGGCGTGGCCCTCGGAGGCTTTCGTAGCCGGATCGCGGGGGTCCACCCCCGTCAGGGCGCCGAGAACCGCCGCCGCGTCGGCCACGGTCCGCGCCATCGGGCCCGCGGTGTCCTGCGAGTGCGCGATCGGGATGATGCCGGCGCGACTCACCAGGCCCACGGTCGGCTTGATGCCGACCACCCCGTTGATCGAGCTCGGGCACACCACGGAGCCGTTGGTCTCGGTGCCGATCGCGGCCGCGCAGAAGTTGGCCGAGACGCCCGCCCCCGAGCCCGACGACGACCCGCAGGGGTTGCGGTCGACCGCGTACGGATTGCCGCACTGCCCGCCGCGCCCGCTCCATCCCGACGAGGAGTTCGTGGAGCGGAAGTTGGCCCACTCGGAGAGGTTGGCCTTGCCCAGGATCACGGCGCCGGCCTCCCGGAGTCGCGCAGCCACGAAGCTGTCGGTCGCCGGGTGATGGCCTTCCAGCGCCCGGGAGCCCGCCGTGGTCATCATCTGGTCGGCAGTGTCGACGTTGTCCTTCACCAGGATCGGCAAGCCGTGCAGCGGACCGCGTACCCGGCCCTCGCGTCGCTCTCCGTCCAGGCGGGCCGCGATGTCCAGCGCCTCGGGATTCGCCTCGATGACGGCGCGCAGCATCGGCCCTTTCCGGTCCAGCAGGTCGATGCGGTCCAGGTAGAGCTGCGCGATCCGGCTGGACGTCCACTGGCCCGACGCCATCCCGGCCTGCAGGTCGGCCAGCGCCTTCTCCTCGAGCTCGAACGGCTGCGTCGTCCACCACTCGTCCCGGGCGGGGGTCTCGGTCGGTGCCTTCTCCTGTGAGGGCCCGCAGCCCGCGGCCAGGGCAGCGGCCCCCAGGCCGGAGACCTTCACGAAGTCCCGGCGGCCGAGCGAGCCCGGTCCGCCCCGTGGAGCGCGAGCGTCGGAGTCCATGGAGTGCGCCTCGTGTCTCGATGAGATGATGCATCAAGCTGCCCATGCGGCCGCGACGCAGCAAGACGCCGAACGGGACCGTGCAACGGAGCGCGCAACCGTGCAACGGACTGCACGGCGAGGACCTCGCCCCGATGTCGCCGCTGTCGAGGAAAGTCCTTCTGCTGCAACGATTCCCACCGATATGCGGATCGTGGCCCACGCTTTGCCACTCGGACCTCACGTCATCGCCCACGATCGCGATCCCGGAGGGCTCGACCCCATGCTGTTTTCGCTGGCACTCCTCGGCGTCCTGGCACAGGGCCCGAGCCTCGTCCCTACGACTGACACCCTCCCGTCCGCGTCGCTCTTCAGGCCTACGCCCTCTCACGTCATCCTGATGAGTCCTGTTCCCGCCGCGGCGGGAGGGTTTGCCCTCGATCCGGCGCCCTCCGCGCAGAGCGGAAGGTCGGACGATGCGGCGCCGCAACTCGTAGAGTACAGCGACGCCTACTTCACCCGGCTCACCATCCACCGGTGGGCCAGCTATCTCACGGTCCCGCTGTTCGCGTCGCAGTACATCGTGGGCCAGAAGCTCATGAACGGCGACAGCAGCTTGCGGGGCGTGCACGGCGTGCTTGCCGCGAGCGTAGCCGGCCTCTTCGCCGTCAACACGATCACGGGCGGGCTGAACCTGATCGAGGGGCGGAAGGATCCCGAGGGCCGCACCCGGCGGACCATCCATTCCGTGCTCATGCTGTTGGCGGATGCGGGCTTCGTCGCCACAGGGGCCACCGCGGGCGAAAGCGAGGACGGTTACTACGGTGGCCCCAACAACATCAACCGGCACCGCAACATCGCCCTCCTGTCCATGGGCACCGCGCTGGTGAGCTACGCCATCATGCTTCCGATCTTCGGGAGGGACTGATGCAGCACCTTCTCGACCTGATCGCCAACGTCGTCCGGCCCTGGACCGACTACTACGCATCGTCGGCCGGGACGGAGACGGCGGTGATGTTCCTCCATCTCGGCGGCATGGTGGCCGCGGGCGGGATCGCGTTCACGCTGGACCGGGCCGTGCTGCGCAGCGGGCGGGCCGGATGGCCGCGCCGCGGCGACCTGGCCCAGGAGCTGCACCACTCCCATACGGCGGTGATCGCCGGACTCATGGTCGTGCTGGTGAGCGGGATCGCGCTCACGGCCGCCGACCCGACCGTCTTCCTGGTGTCGTGGATCTACTGGGCCAAGATGGTCACGGTCGTGTTCCTCCTGGCCAACGGCTGGACGTTGAAGCGGTCTGGCGAGGCGCTGCTCGCCGATCCGGAGAGCGAGGGGGCGTTTCTCCGTCTGCGCCGCTCGGCGCTCCGCAGCGCGGGACTCTGGGCGCTTGCCGTTCTGGGCGGCGTCGCCATCAC
>Ga0307424_1000035_pt1 | contig 54479 bp, 49 predicted proteins | sample SalMarWE160320MG_FD_202157 | JGI IMG/M metagenome (GOLD analysis project Ga0307424, IMG submission 202157) | Salt marsh sediment microbial communities from the Plum Island Ecosystem LTER, Massachusetts, United States - WE1603-20 | ecosystem: Environmental > Aquatic > Marine > Intertidal zone >... | reverse complement strand
CTGTTTCGTCCAGGTGGTGGCAAGGTATGCATTGAATGCATCGTTTAGCTGGGCCGAGGAGATCAGCATAGTGATCTTGCTATGGGCCGTCTGGGGCGGCGCATGTCTTGCCGTGAAATCCGATAGCCACTTAAGGGTGACTATGTTGGAAAAAAAGCTTCGGCCAAAGACTAGGTTTATCATACGAGCAGCATTGAACGTTCTGGTCATTTTTTTTCTAATAACTATTGCCTGCACCAGCAAGATAGTCATTGGCGCCAATGAGAATATGACCCTCATGAGTTTGCCTATCCCGGTAAATGTTATGTACTGGAGTGTTCCTGTTGGATGTTTTCTTCTGGCCTATTATTGCATCCGATCGATGTTCAGCGACTGGCGCGATTGGAAATTCCCGGCTGAGAGGGAGGATTAACCTATGGAACTCCTGCATTTCGCAATCCTCTTAGTTCCGATGTTTGTTCTCATGGCCTTCGGGCTGCCCCTATTTTTGTCCATGGGCATTACATGCCTGCTCTATGCGCTTTTATTCGATGTGCCTCTCATGATACTCGCCCAGTCTTTTGTGAGAGGCCTGGGAAGCTATGATTTTCTTGCCCTGCCCTTCTTTTTTTTGGCGGGCGACCTCATGAATGCGGGAGGGATTACAAATCGACTTTTAGCCTTTTCTTCCGCCGTGATTGGGCCCATAAGGGGGAGCCTCTCTCATGTCAATATCGTCGCTTCAATGGTATTCTCAGGGGTATCCGGATCGGCGATTGCAGATACTTCGGCGATAGGCTCGATCCTCATTCCCGCCATGAAAAAAGAGGGTTATCCGGCCGAGTATGCAGCCGCGGTAACCGCGGCGTCTTCGGCAATAGGTCCGGTGATTCCGCCAAGTTTCGGCCTTGTCATTTATGGTCTGATCAGCGGGGCTTCCATTGGGAAGCTCTTTTTAGCCGGCGCTATTCCGGGTTTCTTGATGGGGGTTTACCTGTTAGTGGCCTCTTTTATCATCAGTTATCACCGGAGATATCCGGCCAGCCCAAGGATACCATTTCGTCAGGTCCTGCACACCGCAAAGGATGGGGTTGCGGCCTTAATAATGCCGTTAATTATCATAGGAGGAATTGCCACAGGGATTGTAACACCAACAGAGTCAGGGGTTCTGGCCGTAGTCTATGGCCTGGTGCTGGGAATATTTGTATACAAAGGGATCAAATTCAGGGAATTGATGTCTATCTTTTCCCGTTCAATGGTTAACTCCGCAGTGGTCCTGATCATTGTATCAGTCATAGGTCTCTTTGCCTGGATTATCGCCAACATGGGATTAGGTGAGGCCTTGGTCAGGATGTTTACATCGATGTCCACCAATAAGTGGGTTGTCCTGATCATTCTGAACCTCTTCTTTATTATCTGGGGCACGGTGCTTGACCCATTGTCGGCCACATTTATCTTGATTCCCATTTTCCTTCCCTTGGTTGAAAGCGTGGGGATCGACCTGGTACATTTCGGCGTTGTCATAGTCATAAACTTAGCAATAGGAATGGTAACGCCCCCTGTAGGGGGTGTGCTCTACCTTGCGACAGCCATAGCCAAGGCGGACTTTGTGCTGGTCATGAAAGAGATCATTCCTTTTCTGATTGCCCTCATCCTGATTCTAATAACCTGCACATTTCTCCCGGGGATGGTCTTATGGCTGCCCAATCTTCTTATCAAATAGGTCCATCCGTCTGGATTGCCGGACCGGAGGAAATCGATGATTACACCTGTCAATAGCAGTAAAAATATATATAAGCGACCCGTGGAACTGCTGCAAAACCTCATCCGTTTTAACACGACCAATCCACCAGGCAACGAAACAGAGTGCATTCACTACATTAATAGTCTGCTGACCGAGGCTGGATTTAAAACCACTTTACTTGCGAAAGACCAAGACCGTCCGAACCTGATTGCGCGCATGAAGGGGCAAGACGTTTCGCCTCCTTTATTGCTCCAGGGACATGTGGACGTGGTCACAACAGCCCATCAGCAGTGGACATACCCGCCATTTGAAGGGAAGGCGGCGGATGGGTATATCTGGGGCCGGGGGGCTTTGGACATGAAAGGCGGCGTTGCCATGATGTTGGCTGCGGTATTGCGGACCAGGTCTGAAGGATTAACGCCTGCCGGTGACATAGTTCTTGCCATTCTGAGCGATGAAGAAGGGGGCAGCAGTTTCGGGGCCGAATATTTGGTTGAAAACCACCCCGAGCATTTTGAGGGCATCCGCTATGGCATTGGGGAGTTCGGTGGTTTCTCGATGCACATGGGAGGGAAAAAGTTCTATGCCATTCAAGTGGCAGAAAAGCAACTCTGTTTGATGAGGTTGACTGTTCGAGGCCCGGGAGGACACGCATCCCTGCCCATGAGAGGAGGTACAATGGCCAGGCTGGGTCGATTGCTCCAATGCCTGGATCAAAACCGCCTGCCGGTGCATATCACGTCCGTGGTCAAACAAATGTTGGAAAAAATGGCCTTCGCTATTCCTTCCCCCTTAAACAGCGCTTTGGCCCAGCTTCTCGACCCGGCCTTGATAGATAAGACTTTAGATGGGCTTGATCAACAGGGTTTAATGTTTGATGCCATGCTGCATAACATCGTCAATGCCACCATTGTCCATGGAGGGGAAAAAAGCAATGTAGTCCCCAGCGCAATTTCCCTTGATCTGGATGGACGCTTGCTCCCCGGCAATACCCCTGACCATATGACGGCAGAACTGCAACAGGTTATTGGCAACGATGTGGAAATTGAACTAATCCGGCATGACCCCGGTCCTTCTGCGCCGGATATGGGATTGTTCGACACCCTGTCCGAAATTTTACGTGAGGCTGATCCGGATGGGATTCCCGTACCTCTATTAATGGTCGGAATCACAGATGCGCGTTTTTTCTCGCGTTTAGGCATTCAAACCTACGGATTTTTGCCCATGAATTTACCTAAGGATTTTAATTTTATAAAGACCATCCATGCGGCAGATGAACGTATTCCAATAGAATCGATTAATTTTGGAACCGATGCAATCTATAGACTGTTGCAGCGTTACAAAGGATGAGAGATTGGTCTATTCAGCATTTCCAAGGAAAGGCAAACCAGTATGAAACAAGCAATTCATACCGATAAGGGCGCTGCCCCTAAAGGACCCTACTCGCAAGGTATCGTTGCTTCCGGGCCGATGCTTTTTGTAGCTGCCCAGGGACCCATTGATCCCGCTACCGGCGAGGTGGTCTGCGGTACATTCGAGGAACAGGCTGCCCGCACTTTTGAAAACATAAAGGTCATCGTCGAGGCTGCGGGAGGGGTTATGGCCGACGTGGTGAAAGTGACCGTCTATCTGAGGGACTGGAAGTACTTTGATGCGTTGAACGTGGTATATCGCCGCTTCTTTGCCGAGCCCTATCCGGCCCGGACGCCTGTTCAAATGAGGCTGCCCATAGGCCTGATTATGGCAGATGCAGTGGCCGCTCTGCCGGATTAGAGCAGATATTGTGGTAATCGCCACCGATGGGGAACCCATCAAGTAGCCTTGATTAGGAACAAATATGCCATCAGGAGAGAGGAAGCCAAGGAGGCCTATGACGAAACACTGGGGTGGATTTTTTCTCTCTTTCCGACCCTCGCCAAGCGAAAAGAACAGAAGGCGCAAACTCTCGGGTGGCGAACAGCAGATGTTGGCCATTGGCAGGGGGCTGGTGAGCCTGCCCAGGCTCCTGATGCTGGATGAACCCTCCCTCGGGCTTTCTCCCCTACTCGTGAGCAAGCTGTTTCAAATCATCAGGGAGATAAACAGCGGGGGCACCACTGTGCTCTTAGTGGAGCAGAACGTTTACCACTCTCTGGCTATCTCCAATACAGGATATGTGCTCGAGAATGGAGAGATCAGGCTTTCAGGATCAGGAAATAAACTCCTCTCCGATGATCGGATCCGGCAGGCCTATCTGGGTATGTAAACCGCTTTGGCAGAGGATGACGGATGCATGGCGTATTCGCGTCGATGGTCGTCGGATAATGGAGGACAACACCATGAAGACACTCATATTGAACCGCAAGGAAGTCCATCAGCTCTTACCCATGAACGAGTGCATCGATGTCATGGCAGAGACGTTCAAGGTTTTGGGGAACAAAGGGATTCTCCAGCCGCAGCGGACGGTAATGTGGCTGCCAGAAAAAATGGGTGTACTGGCCATGATGCCGGCTTACGTGGGTGATCTGGATACCATGGGCGTGAAGGTGATCAGTGTTTTTCCGGGAAACCATGGCACACAATTCGATTCCCACCAGGGCATGGTGATGCTTTTTGATACCCACAACGGCCGGCCGCTTGCAATCATAGATGCGAGTGAGATCACCGCCATACGAACTGCTGCCGCCTCGGGTGTGGCAACAAAGATTCTGGCGCGTGAAGACGCCAGCGACCTGGTCATTCTCGGTTCAGGCGTACAGGCCCGGGAGCACCTGCGGGCCATGCTTTTTATCCGCAATATTAAGCGTACGCGGGTGTGGAATCCCTACCCCGATTTGGCCCGCCAGTTCGCTGAGAGCGAAGGCGTGCTACAAGGGATTGACATCGAGCCCGTTGAAGGCGAAAAGGCCGATGTAGAGGGTGCAGATATTATCTGTACGGTGACGCCTTCTTTGGAGCCGGTGCTTTTTGGTGATACCATTCCGGATGGGGCGCATATTAACGCGGTCGGGGCCAGCCAGCCTAACGCACGGGAGCTTGACGCCGCCACGGTGGTGAAGTCGAGGATGTTTGTGGACTGCCGTGAGTCTGCATTGAAAGAATCTGGTGACTTTCTGTTTGCGAGGCAGGAAGGAGAGGTTAGCGACAAGCATATTTTGGGGGAGATTGGGGAGATTTTACTGGGTAGGGTGGAAGGACGGAAATCAGCCGATGATATCACTTTATTCGAATCATTGGGCATGGCCTCTGAGGACGTGATCTCGGCCCAACACGTCTATAGTAAAGCCGTTGAGAAGGGGATGGGAACCCTCATTGAATTGTGATGTAATTCATGAGGCAGGAATCTCTTTGGTTCCCGGAAGTCGATGAAATGGCTTTTCTGAAGAAGGGTACGAAGTCTGTTGACGTGAGCCGACAGTGGGCGGGAACCATCGGTAAAGTGGATAACTTCATGGTCAGGTTCAGGAAATATTTTGAGCCTAACCCCAAAAAACGCATTTATTTTGAAAGCCTGCGATTGGTAGGATATATCTTTGACCACGAGCTGAAAGAATGACCCTTTTGTTTTTCTGGGAATCGACATCGGATCCGTTTCCATCTCGGTGGCTGTGGTCAACCCCGAACAAAAAATTCTAAAAACCGCCTATCAATATAGCAGCCGAAGGCAAAGCCGATTCTACGCATGGTTTCTTCGTTGATCTCACCAGGATACAATCCGCGGATGTCATAGGCTTTAAATAGGCCTGCCATTGTTCGGATCTCCGTTTCGGGTTTTACTTCTTTAATGGTGGAAGGACCTTCGAAATGGATGGCTGAAGCGCGATCTCTCCATGAACCCGTGATGCCTTCTTCGAAATCAATTCCCCTCGTCCAGGATCAAAACGCAGTTGTCCTCTCCGTACCCGGAAGGCGCGTAGGAATCGGCGCTTTCGTCGTTCAGCCAGTATTCGCCGTTGACGAGATACCGGAACTGGTACGTTGTGCCGGGCTGGAGTTCAAGGGCTACCTTATAGATGTCCCCTTTGCCTGCCTTCATCGGCGTACTCGATTGACTCCAGCCGTTGAACTCGCCCGCCAGGCGGACGTCCTGTATCTCGATGCCTTCGGGCAACTGGCCTCCGGATACTTCAAAATTTACCTTCCACACGTCCCGGGATTTGATGTACCGCTTTTTCAGCATCTGTTGTTCCTCCTTGTTTTCCTTTCACTTGCCAGGCAGTCCGGGGCTCGTGTACCAAGAGCCTCCCGGGAATCCATTCGGTTCAGGATAACCGGGAGGGTGCGTGGTTGCCTTGTGTCTACCTCATTTCTTCTCTGCAGGTTTGACAGGTGCGTAGAGCAGGACCGTGTCCGTGATCGCTGAGTCTTCAGCGCCTTTGAGGGTAAGATTCGCTTCGTAATAATCATGATCTTTCATCAATTGGAGTGCGCCGTTTACGTGGTCAATTGCCAGTTTCAAAGGCAACAAAACGCGTGTAACTGAAACACCGATGTCAGCGGTACGCAGCACTTCAACGGCCTTGGCACCTTCACCCTTTTTCAGATGTTCATTGGCTTCTTTGATTTTTTTGGCTTTTTCCGGGGATGGAACGAAGTCTTCCGAAAGCACCAGCCATGCGTTAATGGGTACAAATTCGGCGGTTTCAGATGCCTTGTGGGACGCAACGGTCTTGTCGCCGATTTTTTCCTCTGACTTGACCATGACAACCAGCTTGGGCGCATCTTTTTCGGCTGCGGCCAGTTTCTTTTTAGCCTCCTCCACATACTGCACTGCGTCCTTGGTATCCCCCTCGAACAGGGCCACCCTGGCAAAGCGCACGTCCCGCATGGCCAGGCCTGCTTCTTTTGAGACCTTCTCCAGGATTTTTTCCGATTTCTTCTCCTCTGCAAAGGCAAAGCCCTGTGCGCCCGCCAGTGCGAACATGACAGCCGCGAATATGAGTATAAACCTTGATACGTGTTTATGGGACATTTTAATACCTCCTCATCCAGCTCTGAAGAGCGAAATTTTTTCGCGCTGTAAGCCTGCCTAAACGCTACCTTTTTTTTAAATTAACCCAATCAATCAAAAAGTTTATTCGCAATGATATCAAATTTATGTTGACATCGCCTGGAAAGTATGTATACTGGTTATTATGTCACGTCCACGCCTTACAAATGAACAAGGAAAGAGAATCCTTGAGCGCATCCGAAATATGAAGCCCTTTGTCCAGGCTTCACTTACCATTACCAAGAAGCGCTGCGGTAACCCGACATGTCGGTGTGCTAGGGAAGGCCCAACACATGAGGTCGCTCTCCTCACCTGGAAGGAAGAGCAAAAGACTCGTACCCTGTATGTCCCTATTGAACTGCGTCAGGAGGTTGCTAGATGGGTCGAAGAAGGCAAGCTTCTAAAGCGTCTCATTGCAGAGATGTCCAAGGCCCAAAGGGAGTTCTTGATAGACAAGAAAAAGAACATGAAGAGGTAGTACAATCTCTGCTTTGCACAGCGCAACACTTCTTTGGCGGTTTTCCCGGACTATTTTCAGGGGTATCTGACCCGCGTAATCCCAACAAGATTACTTACCCTTTACCCAGTCTAGTTTTCGCTGGAGTGATGATGTTCCTGTATCGTCTGGAGGCCAGACGGCAAATCGGCTTGCTCTTGCGCAATGGGCCATCTGCTGATAAATTCCAAGCCCTGTTCGGTGTTGAGACCTTTCCCCACGGCGATACTGTGGATGATGCTTTTTCGAAGCTGGATGTAGATCAGGGGCAGGATGTTATCTCCAGCATGACTGAAACCCTCATTCGAAAAAAGGTCCTCTATCCTTACCGCCTACTTGACACTTACTTTATGGTCGGCATTGACGGCACTGGCATTCTCACCTTCTCCGAACGTCATTGTCCTTACTGCCTAACTCGCACTCATAACGGTAAAACTCAATATTACCATAATGTTTTGGAGGCGAAGTTGCTCGCTCACAACGGATTCGCCTTCTCTCTGATGACCGAGTTCATCGAAAATCCGGGTGAAAATCCAACCAAGCAAGACTGTGAACTAAAAGCTTTTTACCGGTTGGCCAAACGGCTCAAGAAACGGTTCCCCAGGCTCCCGATTCTCTTGACAATGGATGGCCTCTTTGCTGTCGGGCCGAGTTTTGATCTATGTGAGAGGTACAACTGGAAGTTTATGATTGTGCTAAAGGATTTAGATTTGCCATCTGTCAATGAAGAATTTAGGGCTCTGTCAAATTTGCAGCCAGAGAACCGATTCTTTTGGCGCACTGGAAAGAAGGCCGAAGTGAGACAAGTCTTTCAGTGGGTAGAAGACATCGCATACATGGACTCTAAGTCCAGAGAACACATCTTATCTGTAATCGAGTGTCTGGAGACCAAACCGGACAAGAAAGGAGAAGAGAAAACGACCAAATTCAAATGGGTAACCAATTGCAAAATCACGGCCAAGAACGTTACCGCCATAGCCAACCATGGAGGGAGGATCAGATGGAAAGTTGAAAATGAGGGCTTTAACGTCCAAAAGAACGGGGGATATGGACTGGAGCATGCCTACACTAACAATCCAACATCAGCAAAAATCTTCTATTTCCTCTTGCAGATTGCCCATATGCTCGCACAATTGCTTGAGAAGGGTGATCTTCTTAAAAGGGCATTTCCTGCCGGGTTTGGCTCAGAAAAAAATCTCGCCTTCCGGCTGCTCGAAGCCTGGCGAAATGCTCGTCTGACTAAAGATGCCATTGAGGCAATGCTACGTGAACGATTTCAGATTAGATTCTACTTCGATACATCTTAAAAAACGTGGCACTTCCAGTCCATCCCCTCTCTATATACAACATCTCTAACCCTCCCCGCCCGATGGTGGCTAATCAACCGGGCAAAGCCCTTCTATTGCCTAAAACCACAGCTCATCGGAAAGTCCCTCCTCCAAGCTTCATACCATTGCCATCATTCTTTTCGCTCTTCAGTGCTGACTTACGTCTGGTACCCTTGCATGGATTTGGTGGATGTGGTAGGCTGGACTTATGCACGTAGTCCTTTCCTGAGGGTACCGTCAGATACCAAAGAAATCCTGACCTTTCCTAAAGCTAAAATCGTCGACAGTAATGAGGTTCCTGGAAGCCCATTTTTTTCTTGACAGAAGGCGTTTTTTGTCGTTTCATCATTTGCAGGTATTCTCACCAACCATTCAACCTCTATTCAGGAGGTTCCAATGAAAAGACATACCAAACTTTGCATACCCTGCTCCTAATGGGCGCAGTTCCCCCGTTAGGAGTTCAAAACATCTTCCAAGGAAAGCCAAACTCATCCTGAGATGAGCACGGAAAGCCACGGGTCTTCAAAAGCTCCTGTTCTTTGTTCCAAATAATTGTATCTCGATCAGAATAAGATAGCCGGGTTGCCGAGTGTGACATCGTCAAAGTCACATTAAGGTAGTTCGGCTTTTTGCTTTGGCGTTTATGTGAATAAATGGTGTATAGGCCTCGCCTGACACAACCACAAGGAATCAAAACGAAATGCCAAAAATATCAGTTTGAAAATCTTTCAGAATTAGAGTGGAACTACACCCCATTGAAACGAATTTGCTGGTATGACAAACGGCGGCCATCACAATAGACGATTTTCAGCTCTCCTTTCAACGACAGTCCTTCTCCTGATCGGCCTGGCGGCTTTCTGCGTGATTTCTTCAGGGTCAGACAAGATCAAGATCTATTTCTACAGCTCCGAGACCAACATCAACAATTTCAAATCCCTCAAGATGGAGTTCGACCGGTATCTCTCCAGATTCGGCCCCTACGAATTCCAGCCCTTCAGTTCCAGAGATGTTTTCGAAAAACAGGTCAAAGGCAAGGAAAACTGCCTGTTGCTTCTTTCCTCCTGGCATTATCGCCACATCCATAAGAAATACGCCCTCACGCCGGCTCTGACAGGTATGCGGAACGGAAGGAAGTACCAGAGAAAGATATTGGTAACCGGTGAAAAGCCTGCAGATATCGAAGCTAAACCCGGACTCGTCGCATCCGCCAGTAGCCTTCGGTACACTACCAGCGTCCTCAAAAGGATGCTGCAGGGAAAATATGCGAAAGACCCTTTTCAGGCGCTTACCGTGCCAAAAGATATCGATGCCCAGATGTCCGTGGGCTTTAGCACGGCAAAACTGGCCTTTGCATCCGAGAATGCCTTCGATGAGCTAAAGGGAGTGAACCCCAGGCTTTGCAGCAAGATGAAGATCATGGCCGAGGGAGAGGAGACCTTCCGACTGATACTGGCTTTGCCTCAAGGTTTTACGGGAAACAGCAAGAAGACAATATGACATGATCAAGAATATGCCAATGGATTCTGATGGAAAAAGGAGAATCAGGATGTTAGCCCTGGACAGCTGGCAGGAGTTGGATTCATCGGACCGGTCGAAACTGGCGAAAAGATGGCATTGGCAGACGGTCCATAGGGACTAAGAAATTAAATATGGGGTATAGTGAGGTATTTATCATGAGAAGAATTCTTGTAAGCGTTTTTTGGTTGGCCTTGGTGGCTATTTTTATCCCAATACCAGTGAATGCGGGGCAGAAAGATGAGTGTCTCGAAAAGCTGAAGAGACTGGGGCAGATGTGTATGCTCTATGCTGAAGACAATAACGAAAAGATGCCACCCTCACTTTCCGAACTCTATTACAGGGCATATATAACTGATCTGGACGTCTTTGCCTGTCCTAGTCATCAGGGAGGACTCACTCAAAGAACTGAAATCGATGCAAAATCGTCCTTTGTGATATTAAACAAGGCTGAAGGCACTGGTGTAAAGCCTATCTTACAGGAACGTTCCGCAGCCACAAAGGGCAGAGGGGGCGTTTATGCCTTTTTCAGCGATGGCTCCATACGATTGAAGACGGCTCAGGGATTCTCGAAGCTGGCGGAGCCTTCCCTTCCAGCAGTTGCGAGCCTTGAAGATGGGAAAGGAGCGTTAGAAAAGGAGTGGCGTGGGGAAGTTGACATCGACTGGTTTGCGGACATTCTTGTGGCCCGGGTGAACGGGCCTGGATCCCAAAAATTGAAAAAGGGGGATGAGATCCCTTCGGCAGTCGTAAGGGAGGTCATCGAATCCATGCGAGTGGTCGAGTACCGCGACGGAATGAGCCTTGGCACCCTGATGGATAACAGACCCGCGCTTGCTGGTAAAATAGCTCGCATCGTTGAGACCGCCGATATCATCAAGAGTACAGGGGGAAAAACCATAAGTCCCACCATGGTAATCCGGATTCCCCTCTCCGAGCTTAGGGCAGTGATCTTCTCGTCGGAGGGCACTCCACCACCTAACCCCCAACCGCAAACCCAACTCTTGGAAAACACCTGGCAGAACATTCGTGAAGACGATTCCTCCTCGACGGGGCTGGCCGAGGAACCATTAAAGAAGAACAAGACGCCCAAAGGGCATATGACGGGTTACGGATTTTAGCGGCAGTTTATGAAATGGATATGAAATGGATAAAAAGTCGCTTTTCAGGCAAGGAGTCCGTAGAAGGACAGGATTTTGATTAACGTTGCCGTTCAAAAGGAGAACGATATGAGTAATCTCACGAGACAACTGCGGTGCTTCCGTATATCCTATGTATGGCTCTTGGCGCTTGTGTGGACAATGAGTGTGCCCATGCCGAACTTACTGACCGCCGAAGCGGCCGAAGACAAGTACTGGCCGAACAAGCCCGTGACCACTGTGTCGAACTCCGTTGACTGTGTCGTCACGAAAAATCTCAAGGGCGGGGAAAAGGAGGTGGGTTACGCCCATCTCACATTCACCACGAACGGCGTGAGTGGCAACTTCAGCGCCGAATTCGAACCGGAAAAAGGGTTTGGGAAGATGTCGATCAAAGGCTCGTTCAGCAATGTCAAGTTCGGTCAACTAATATCCAATCTAAATGAAATTGAGTACCTCCCCGAGAACGAAGGCAAAACATGGCACGTCGAGAATCCCAAAGGGTATAGTACAGGCCGCGAGTTCAATGGTCTCGGGCAGTACAACAGCACTCTTAGTTTCTTACCGGACAAGGACGGCAAGACACGTGAAAACGAGCACAACAAGGGCCACTGCATGATCCACGGAAACCTGGATCATGGCGTGTGGCACGGAAGTGTTCGAATTTTCGAGAAGAGTCCTCGTTTTAGCTGGATGTTGTGGTGGGAGGCGACTGCCAGGATCGTACAACCGAAAACGGACGAGCCGCCCAAGCCGGAGCCAAAGGAAGAGAAATGCAAGATCGAGGAGGAACTGCAGACGCTCAGGGAAAAAACGGGGCACGTCTCCTCGCTTCAGGCCTTCAGTAAGAACATGTTAAGCGAGGTCGCCGCCGATCAACCGGAAATCGAGCGCATCCGCAAAGAGCTCGATGATCTGCGCAATGGGCCGTTCTTTGATCGTGCAATCAGGCCCAACCCCTACTCATCCCTCCCCAATGACCCTGAAATCGGCAGACGGTTCTCTGAAATGACCCAGCGGCATAAGGCGCTCTGCAAGAAGCAGGATGATGTCATCACGACGATCGACAACTCGTATTCCGCGGAACTGGTCAATCTGGGGACCTTGATCGGACAGTTGCAGTGCCCCGATGTGAAAAGGGCGATGGGCGCTCTGAAAAAGGGGCTGGAAGACCAGCGCGACCTCATATACATCCAGACGTACTTCTCGACCGGCCAACGCGAGAAGTTTCAGGCCATCGCCAGGGAGTACCTGAGTCGCAAGCGGTTCGTTCACCAGACCCACTGGATGCTGGCACAGGATTATCTTCACCATCGTGACATGGGGGCGGGGCTGTATGAGCTTCGCGCAGCCCGTAAGGCGTTTAGGGAAACGCTCAAGAAACACGAGGGCAAACAGGCGCCCGCGGATCTCCTCAGGGCCGGTGTGCGGATCGAGGACATGATTCAGCGCACGGAGATCGGTTTCCTGATTGCCGTCGACAAGAAGGTTCGCGGTGAAGCCGCCATTGTGCGATCAGTCCTGTGGAACGAATTGGACCGCGGTGAGTTGACCTTCTGGAATGCCATCACGGCCGGGGTCCCGACCTGGCTAGCAGGATTCGGCAGATGGAAGGAGGGGGAGAGCGGCGTGGAATCACGCGCGGATTCGTACGGTGTGATTGCCATGGACGCTGCCCTCCAGCATGCCGGTCTGATGACGATCCTGCGGCTGCGCGTGAGGGGGTTGACTCTGGAGCAGATCAAGGGGCTCAATAACGAGGCGTTGATCCGCGAGGTGCACAAGCGTTTCAAGAAGCACAAGCTGAGTCCCAAGCGCGCCAAGCGACTGCGCGCGTTGATCTACCAGGGGTTTCGCAATCCCGACGTGGAACGTCTGATGCGGCACAGCCGGGAGGAATTCGACCATTATGCCGGGCGCCCTTACTACAGTCCCGAGGAATTTCAGCAGGCCTGGTATGAAATCGGCGGAGATTTCGTACTGAATCCCCTGATGATCTTTGCCATCTTCGCTCCTTACGCCAAATTGATGACCGAATCCGGCCATTTTCTGTTGCTCCCCAAGTACATGTCGGCTGCTGAAGCGGCCTCGTGCAAGACCTTCGTGCAGTGGGGGGCGGGTGCCCTAAGGCTTCCCGAGATATTCAGCCGGGCAACGGCCACCAATACCATGGTTGCGCGTCGCATTCAGGCGGCGATGCGCTTTTACGAGGAATCCTCGTTCATGACGCGAGTCCTGACTGAAGGCATGATCCAGACGGGAGCCGTCCACCTTGCGGGCGCGGTGGGCGGCCTGCCGGGCTACGTTGTTGCCGAAGTATTGACGATGCTGGGGACGGGAGATGTGGACCTCGCGGTTGACGCGCTGACCAATGCCGGTGTATCCGGCAGTGCCGCGAGACGTCTCGCGGCCAGCCTGAAAGAGATCCTGGAAGAGAGTATTGATTTGCGCAACCAGGCCAAGATCGTCAGCCGGCAGGGCACGATCAAGCGCATGTTGTCGATACTTGATGCCGGGGGAAACCTTGATGACGGCATGCGGAACATGCTCAAGCAGGGAGCGCAGGAGTTGGAGAATCTGTTGAAGCAGATGGATAATGCGGGCAACAGTGAACTGGGCCGCATGCAGGCGCTGCAGATCGATCTGGCCGCCCGCGCCCAGCGCATGCTGGCCAAGGGGGATGTGGCGAGAGCCCGTTTCCTGGTGCAGACGCTGGATGACGCCGATGGGTTCATCACGTCCGTCACCAAGAAGCTTGAGGACGGGGTGAAAGTGGCTGAAGAGGCGGCGGGCGCGGCCGAGGTTGGCACAAAGGACCTGGTTGAAACGGTCAAGATTCAGTTTCCCGCCGAGGCGAGTGCTGAGGAACTCGGGCAGCGGATGACGTCAACGGACCGGGGCTGTCACCGGGCCGTGCAACTCTGGGGCAGGCTCACCGGCGACCCCGCGTTCAAGGCCGCGGACGAGGCCATGCGCAAGGGGGACCTCGATGCCGCGGTCAGCGTTTACCGCAACCGGCTGACGACGCTCAATACGAAGTTGGAAGCGGCCGTCACAGCCGGAAAACCCAACGTTGTGAAGGAAGAAATGCAGGAGTTAATGCTGTACCTGGAATCCTACACGATTGCCCGTGACGTGCGTGACGCGGCGCGTCGCCTGGTGCCTTTCGGCAACGTGGCCGATGACACGTTCATGGCGGCTATCGATGTGCCGAACGCCAGAAAGGTGGGCAGTGCAATCAGCGAGGCATTCGAGGAAGTGAGCAAGGGCGGCAAGCAACTGGACGAGGTGTTGCCGCCATTGAGGACCTCGGCCGGCGAGGCGACCAAGGATGTGCCGCGGCTGGTGAAGGTCGGGAACGAGACGTTCATGTTCCGGGAAGTCACAAAGTCGGCGGGCGCGATGGTGGATGCCGTGACCGCACGGAAGAGCGAGGTCTTCGCCTATCGGATGGCCAAGAAGCTGGAGATCAACTCACCGGCCTGTGCGGAAGTATCATGGGTGGGGGCTGACGGCAAGTCCAGGCAAGGCATCATCCAGCGCATGGTGGCGAACGTGTCGGACCTGAGCGCTGTCGATCGCGGGACGGCGCTGGCGGTCAAGAAGCACGTGGCCCAGGATAAGGTCTTGTCGTTGATCCTCGGTGACCCGGACCGTCACGCCAGGAACTTCCTCGTTACGGTGGATGGCAAAGTCTACAGCATCGATCACGGCGAGGCTGCCATTATCGAGACATTCGTGGGCGACTGGAGCAAGAAGACCCCAGAGCAGATCAAAAAAACCATACGTGGGGCGATGGATACGCGCTACAAGATATATCTTTCAAAAATGAACAAGTGGCACATCATGAACGCCTTGGAGAAGCGGGTCGATCCGAGCGACATGAAGGAGATTCTGGAGCGGGTCGGCAGGCTGACGCGGGATGATATCGAGGGGTTGCTGGACGGGCTTTATCCGGCTAACAGCGCCGATTTTAATCACGCGGTCGATACCATCATGCTGCGCATCGAGTACGTGGGGGAACTGCTTGCCAAACCCTCGAAGCTGGGTTTCCTGCAGCGCCGGCACTACCTGTCGGAGCAACAATACATTACACCTTCAGGCGTCACGTCCGCCACAATAAAAGAGGTAATTGAGGAATACAATCCCGGAATGCTGGGAAGGTCGCATATAAAAAGGAAAATGATGCCAAGAGTGTGTTACATAAGAGAGAGCTTGCTGTTGGCCGCGTAGTGGCAGTTATAGCTGGACGCTTGTCCGCGACAATTTTTCGAGGGCCTGTTTTTGGCGCTATATGAACATCTCCCGGTCTAAAAGGCGGTCTTTGAATCTCTGATGTATCTTGAGAAGATCGCAAAAAAACTTCTCCCGTTTTCACCTCAGTGTTGGCTGAAATGCAACACTGCTGTTTGAATACTTTTGTCTCACTAAGTTTTACCCAGAGCTGACTTACCGATATTAAGTGCGCGTTGGATTTTCCATGCAAAAAGGCTAACTTACGTCTGGCACTCTTGCATGGATTTGGTGGATGTGGTAGGCTGACTTAATGCACGAAACCCCCTCCCGAGACCGGATGAGCTAAAAACTGACCAACCCCTATATGTTGTGGTCTTAAGAATTTCTGCTGCGACTTTACCGATTTGACCAGTTACTTGGGTTAAAGTATATTCCAAGGTTTTGATGGCATGAATTCTTTGCGGTACTGTCAAAATATGTCATTTAATCAGTTCCACACGCCTAAACAGTTGTTGTTTTCCAATGCCTCTATAATTGGTCAGCCAGCGCGAAGATCGTATTCACATAAGTTTGGTTATGATTATATTGATAAAGCGCTTTGCGGGCGCTTAGATCGTGTTTCCAACCATGATGCCGCATGTAATTCCCCATGCTGGGCAAAGCATCCTCAACGGCAAATAAATTCACTTTTCCGTCTCCATCGCCATCGACACCATATTTCAAAGCATTAGTCGGCATGAACTGGCAGATTCCAATGGCACCGTATTTTGAACCTGTAAGGCCAACAGGATTCAGTTGGTTCGTTTTGGCGTATTGAATCAATGCTTTCAATTCCTTATACGCCCAATCGGCTTTCTGTTGACAACGTTTTTGAAGCCAGCTCTGGAGCCTGGGCTTGATTTGTTGATCTTTAAGAAAAGGCTCAATCCTTTTAAAGTCCTCGCATGATGCCATGCTCGCCAAAGTCGTAAAAGCGCTCTTCTCCCCAAGATAGTTTCCGACGCGTGTCTCCAGAGCAAGTAGGCCAACGGCGACTTTTGGAGGCACGCCGTACCTTTTGTGGACTCTCTGCAAAAGGTTCTCGTATTGGCTAAAGAAATCTTTAGCTTCTTTTATACGTTCAGGTTTTAGAACGCTCTTATAAACCTTTGGTGCTACTTTGGTCGGTAGATCTAAATGCTTTATGTTTGGAGGCGCTTTTCTGTGCTCATCCTGGATGCGCAGGAGCAAGTCTTGATTAGGCCTTCCATCAATAGGAAGTCCGTGCACATACTGGAAGGCCATGATAGCTTTTCGGGTCTTACCCCCCATCTTTCCATCAGCAGGACCAGGATCATAACCGAGTTCAGCAAGCCTTTTTTGGATAGGCTTGATAATTTCGGATCGTAGTTTTGCCCCATATAGTGCACGCATTTTGCTAACCATCGGGGAGGGATCAAATAGGACTCCTGGTTGAGAAAACAGGTTACTAAGTTGATCTCGATCGAAACCATCTATCGATAGTTTTTCGATCAATACGTTCCATCCGTTGGTCGAATTTGGCCCCGACTTCGGAAGGGCAGATTTCTCTTTTTTTTCTGCCAGAGATTTCGTTCCATCCAATTTTGAAATTGCAAAATCATCGCCAAAGTTTCTGATGAACGCGGACTGCAGACCCTTGGAAGCTTTCTTAACTGATTCAGTTAGATAAGGACCCATCTCAAAAACATAAACCTGCTTGTCTTTGTTTTTGTCGGCATCCCCTTTCAGGCCCTTCAAAACGAAATGGGTAAAAAGACCATTGCCTCTGTAATTGTCTATTGCATCCTCAGATGATTTTGCGCCAGCCAGCACATGCATACCAAGAGATTTTGCAAGAACTGAAATCCTAGCATCATAAAGTCCTGATACTATACTGCCTATACCACCAGATTGGCACGTATCCAGAACATAGATATTCTTTAATGATGGTATTTTTTTTGAGTATTCCATTAGTTCAATTGACGATATGGTCCCGATTCCTGAATTCAGATTCCCATTATAGTCAGTGGTTAAAATGTAATAAAGATCATCATGTGCAATACCGTGGCTAGCTACATAAAACACAAAAGTGTCTTCAGGGTTCATTTGTGGTGACATGGTATTCAAAGCAGAAACGATCTCAGATTTTCTTGCATCTGTTAGAACCTTTATTTTGATATCACTGAAAAGTGGGGAAGTATAGGTTCTTAGGATTGTTGCAAAATCCTTGGCATCCTTAACAGCAAGAGACAAATCTATATCCTCCCCAGCAAAATCATTGTTGCCCACTATCAAAGCAAAAAGTCGCGGTTTTCTTTTTGGGACATCTGCATTTAATGTGATCGTTTCTATGGCACTCATCACAGTGTTCTGGCCATTGAACGCTGAAACCGACATGGTGTTTTCACCGTTGATAAGGCTAATTTCGTAGGATTTTGTGATTGATCTCTTCTCTGGTATTGCTTTAAACCTCTGGTGCGCCCATTGGCCATTCTGCAATCCAATGGCTATAACTGCTATCCCCCGTTTAGCAATTTGATATGGTGACTCAGCAGAAGTTGTAACTGTCTTTCGCTGGCTTCTACCAGGTTCTGATTTCGCAATTCTATAAACACCCTTTGAACTAACCAGCTTACCATTGTGATAAAGTCGGACATCACCGATGCCTCCACCTGTGTCATTTATACGCACGACTATTTTCAGTTTTCGATCCGACACCCTGCCGCCTGACTTGGGATCGAGAATTTTAACGTCGGGCGGTGGGTTTTTAAGTGCCTCATTAAGAGTTAGACCATCAAAATATTCGGATATATCTTCTTCCTTAAGTTTCATTTCAACCAAATCGGGACGGTAAAACACATCATAAAACTGATTGGTTCCATGAACGTTCAGCCCCTGTACGATGTTTAGAAATTCATGACCGTGGAGCGATGTGTTATAGTATCCTTCCGCGGTTATGAAGATCCAGCCGCCGCCGACGGTGCCGAGGCACTGAGCGATTTCCCGGCCGGTTTCCATGTTCCATAGGCGGATCGAGTCATCCTTACTCGCGGAAATGATCCGCTTCTCTTTGCGGTCAAACGCCAGGGCCGTGACGTCTCTTGAGTGGCCCTCAAAGGATCGGATTTGGCGGCGGCCTTTTGGGTCCCATAGAAATATTCGACCGTGTTGTGTGGTCAAAAGTCGCTTTCCATCTGAAGAAACAGCGACCGTGTTGCCATCGGTTAAATGGGGCGGTACTTTTAAAAGCAGTCGATGACTTTTTATGTCCCAGATACTTACATATCGATTGCTATCCGATAACACCAGATATTTTGATGAGGCCCCGATTATTCTATGGGGGGTTTTGAAGGAAAAGAGCGGGGTCGTCTTGTTTTTTTTGAAATGCCATGTGTAGATTCCGTCATCCATTCCTTTATAGATGATTCCCCGGCCGTCTGCCGTAAACGCGATTCCTGAAAAATGGAAGGCATTGACGCGGCCTTTCAGCTCCTTATAAAGCTTGCCTGTTCGAACATTCCAGATTCTGATGTCTCCCTTGGATGCCGCCTCGTTGGCGCTCGCACTGTGCGCATTGCGTGCCTGTTCTGTTGCCGCAATGAGTTTGTTGTCCGGGCTGAACGCAATATAGTGAGGACGCATTTTCTTTGGCCCCTTCAGCGTCCTGTTTTTTTCTCCGGTGCTAACATCATAGATTTCAATAAACGCATTCGGTGCACCGCAGGCCAGATACGCTCCGTTCGAAGAAAAAACCAACGGTTCGATGCTTCCCCTCAGTCCTTCAATAGTCTTGCTCAGGGCACCTTTTCGAAGCGACCAGATGTTCAATTCGCTCTCCGGTGTCCCTCCCTTGGGGGAAAAATAGGACTCGTAATTCGCCGAAGCAGCCAGACTTCCATCTTTGGACAGACTGACGGATTGGATAACATTCCTGTATCCTCTAAAACGTTCAACTAACCGCCCCGTACTGCTGTCCAGCAGGGATATACGTTCTTTTTTACCAAGATAAGAGACTGCCAGGTATCGATTGTTGGCAGCGAGCGCCATTGCGTCCAGTTCCAGAGACTTGCGTTTAAACGACCACTTCCGACTGCCGTTTTTGATATCTACGCAGATTAACAGCGGGTTGTTCCGTCCCCTTTTCGAGTTCGGCCACGAGAGGCTGTAATAGAGATATCGATCATCCTTTGAAAACGCCATCTGTTTGATGGTTTTGTAAGCACCCACGTCCATTCTATGAACTATTCTTTTTGTGCTTATGTTCCAAATCAAAATGCTGCCGTCATCGCAGGCGATGGCAGCTAAACGGTTGTCATGGGAAAAGGCCAGTAACGTGACGGAATTTTTTAGATCTGACAGCCTCGCGACGGCTTTCTGGCGTTTTATATCCCATAGAACCACTCGCTTATTATCGGCAGCAGAGACAATCCATCGAGCGTTCGGGGACATGCACAGAGCGTTCATGCCGGATTGTGCGCGGAGCCTTTTGTCTTCACACCCTTTCTTCAAATTCCAGAAGATAAAGAATCCGGGACTTTTTTCTTTTGAATAGCGGGTTCCAAACAGGGCAAAACGACCGTCCTTTGAAAACTGGATCAGGTTTTCCCTCGTCATGCCGTAGGCTGAATGCTGGGTCCACAGGTTGGTTGGTGTGTCCTTTATTCGCTTTCCCGTAGTAATATCGATCTCGGAGATCAACCCATCGAACCAGACAATAAAAGCCTTTCTTCTGTCTGTTGAAAATGTCAAAGCGATGGGCGGCGCCTCGTGAACCGCAAGCGTTCTGACCTCTTTGGCCTTCTCCACGTCCCACAGCTTTACCGCTTTGTCTATCCTTCCACCAGTCAGCATTAAACTCTCATCCGGTGACAGGACCATGCATGAGAGCCAACGGGAATGTCCGCTCTGCAGGATCACTTCAAAATTGCTCCTGTCCACAGCGGATGCGGGACCGGCGAGGCTATTGGAATTTGGAAGCAGGTTGCACAAAAGGGACAGAACAATAAAAATCAAGCAGGTACCAATACGTCTGGCCATCATGATCCCCCTTTCATTTCGAATCGGCATGATATCGTTGTGATGAAAACGGATTTTACGCTTCGTTCGGGCTTGTCCATAGCAATTTGATGGTATTCCGGGAACAATTTTCTCATGTCCATTTATGCATGAGCAGCTCCTTAAAATTGCAAACAAAAGGTGAGGTGATAAGACGTTGTTTTCTGTTAGATGAGTATAGGGGGAATAGGCTTTTGAGTCAACTGCTTCAGACCCGCACCCACCACATATTTAGGCAGTGGTATTGAATGAACAGGCACAGGCTGGAGGTGATTGGCACAGGTCCTCATGCGCTCAGGCCGGCTTTTTTGGCATGGACTGTCCTTCCTGCACTAAGGGTCAAAATGATTCTCTGAGCAAAAACCAAATCAAAAAATCTCCGCAATGAGCGCCAGAAGAAGACTGGTGGACACCACAGAATTGACCCTGAAGAAGGCGAGATCGAGACGCGTGAGATCAGTCGGCGTGACAATTCGATGTTCCCAGAGCAGGAGCCCCACGGTGATGATCAGGAGCAGATAGAACCCCAGCCCAGAGATGCTAGTGTGCCCATGGCCAGAAAAAACACAAAGGCTGCAACATGGCTGAATGCGGCTATTTTAAGCGCTTTCTGGGTTCCAAACCTGGCGTGAACGGAGTGCAGCCCCATTTTGCGGTCAAATTCAACGTCCTGAGAGGCGTAAAGGATGTCGAATCCCGCGGTCCAGAAGACGACGCCCATTCCCAGAACAATGGGGCTATATCAATTGAACCGGTTACGGCGATCCAACCTGCCATGGGAGCTGCATTCTATATGGATCGAAAAAGAAATGCCACCCTGATGTAACTGCTATAAAGGTCAACCGGAGCAAATAGTGTGATATCATCGAACAGACGTCTGAGATTTTACCAAAACCCACAAAGATCTCAGGCTTTCTGCATGGACGCAGACCTGTTAATATTTTTGGTATATCAGGTGACCGTCGGTAGGTATATGAGCCACATATCTTATTTGGGCACAATTTATTTCCCCATTTTGGTCACGATCCGAAGAAACTACATCTTGTGGTCGTCCCCTTGATGGACGATCCTCACATGATGCTGACTTACCGATATTACCCCAGCATCGAGGCTATCCCCAGAAAAACAGAGGGTTACATCTTGCAGCCTTCTCCTGCTGTTGCGTGTCCGAAAAGCTGCTCTTTTCTTGATTTTCATCTCTGTTTTGTTCTTCATCCGCTAATTCTAAAATCATATCAGTATTGCGGCGGTGGATGGACCATTTAGGCACACGGATTTTCCAGGGGTACGGGGCTACCGAGACCTGTGGCGGCGTGACCATGGTCTGCGTGACGGGGATCCGCCCTTAGACACCATCGGCACGCTCATGCCTGAAAAGGAGATAAAGATCGCTGATCCTGAAACCATGGAAGAACTTCCCCCGGGAAGCACCGGTGAACTTGTTGTCAGTTCCAGGCTTATGATTGAGGCATACTGGAACAAGGAGGACGAAACCCGAGATTGTTTCGTCGAAATCGACGGTAAGCTCTGGTACAGAACCGGAGACCTGGTCAGGGTTGACGAGCAGGGCTACATGTATTTCGTAGACCGCACTGCGGATATAATCAAGCATAAAGGGTACCGTATATCAGCGTCCGAGATCGAAGCAGCCATCAAAGACCATCCTGCGGCCATTTCCTCGTGCGTGGTCGGTGTGCCGGACGAGAGAGTGGGGGAACGAATCAAGGCATTTGTTGTACTAAAGGAAGATGCCAGAGGGATTACCGGCAGCGAGCTTATCAGGTGGTGCAAATCGAGGATGACCTCTTACAAGGTGCCTGAATACATAGAGTTCAGGGACATGCTCCCCAAATCCAAGGTCGGCAAGTATCTGCGCCGGGAACTCAGGCGGGAAGAACGGGAACGGGTTATCACATCGTAAAGGGAGATATACTGTCGTCGATGTCTGTGTTTCCATTATCGTATGCCCCACATTTCCTGAGGCCGAGTCATAATGGGCGCTCAGATGGAAATGTCGAGGCGGGTTCTCCGGGGGAAAAAGCAATACCACTGCCACGACCTCTATTGTGATATATAGATTTACTCAACCATTATCGCTTTCCAGTAGCATGGCCTTGACGGATCTTCCGGCCTGGTCATAGATTTTGAGACCTTGATCAAGGAAGTTGTCCGACATACTCTTATTTAATTCGACGAATACTGCCTTCAGGATATTCAAACGCTGATCCAAGGCTATTATCTGCCCTTTCTCTGAATGATCTTCGTCAGCAGGAACCGGAGGGACTCCTGCAAGAAGATACCAGATTAGATTATCAAGGTCCGGCAAGAATCCGCCCTTTGTAAAATCAACAGATTCCTTGAAATCGCGGTAGGCCTGCAGATACTCTTTTTGCTGTTTCACGATGCCTCTAACATATGTTGGTGGAAGTGGTTCCCATAGTTGCTGTTACTTGCCATGGCATACTCCCATGATATCAGGATTTGGGTCTGATATTCAACAGATAATTCCAACTCAAGGAGAAAGATCTTATCCTTTTTCTCCTTGACAAGCAACTCTTCGCCCACCTATATTGACTATCACCTCAAATATGAATACCGCTTAGAAATCTTGTAACCGTTCACGGATTCAAAGGCTCAGAGGTTCAAAGGTTGTATTTTCGTTACCATACGTCATTTTGTAAACGTTTTGTACGGGAAAACCGACCGCTTCCATATCCCAACAAATCTCGAAAATGGTATTTGGCAATTATATGCCAAACCCAACATTTTTTACGAGGACTTCGGGTCTTCAATTTTGTCCTTCTCCCTAACATTGAACCCTGAACCTGGTCGAGTAGAACATGTTACTTTCGAGGTATGTTTTTCGGGCACAGGTGAGGGCTAAGATCCAGGAAAAGGGTTTGAAGCATCCTTTTCAAAGAGATCTTTTAACTTTTAATCCATTTGAACACAGAGCAAAGGAGGGATAGACATGAAAATCAGAGGTTTTGGAATCTTGGTGACTATTTTGGCTGCAGTTCTTTTGATCCTGCCCGGGAGCAATGCCTTGGCTGAAAAGCCGATTACCCTCGGTTGTCCACTTTCCACCGCCTATCTTTACGGATGGGATGCTGAAAGGGCCATCCGGCTGGCCGTTGAGGAAATCAACGCTAAGGGGGGTGTCAACGTGGGCGGCACCATGCGTCCATTCAAGGTAGAGGTGATGGACACGCGGGACCTGGAACCGGGTGTGCCTGTCAGTGAGGCCCTCCTGGCCGTGGAAAAGCTTATCCTGGAAAAAGGGGCCGATTTTATCCTGGGGGGCCCGGTCCGTTCAGAGGCCGCCCTGGCCGCCATGTCCCTCTTGGCAAAATACAAGAAGGTTTCCATCCTCAGTACAGGCGTATTGACACCCAAATATCATGTGCTTGTGGAAAAGCAGTATGATAAATTAAAGTACTGTTTTCGTATACATGGAGAGGCCAAATGGCTTGTCAAGGAAATCCTGACCTGCTTGATGGAAATCAAGGCGCGCTTTGGCTTGGACAAGCTCTTTATCATGGTGCAGGATGTTTCCCACGCCCGGGCCGCCGGGAAAATTTTGGGCAAAGTGGCCGCGAAAAAGGGATGGACCGTAACGGGTATGGAGATTTATCCTACCGGGACAACGGATTTTTCCATGGGGCTTATCAAGGCCAAGAAGACCGGTTCCCAGGTTTTGAGCCTCTGGATGGATATGCCTGAGAGTTCGATCCTGCTCAAGCAGTGGTATGATATGAAGATACCGGCGCTCCCCTTTGGTTCCACCCTGGCCGCTGCAGAACAGCCGGGATTCTGGAAGGCCACAGAAGGAAAGGGAGAATATTGTCTGGCCGGTGTGGTCAATGCAGGAAATGCACCCAGTGATGCAACCCCCTTGACCATGAAGTTCTACAATGCCTACAAAAAAAGATGGGACATCGAGCCCGAGGGTTTGGGATGCTCCAGCAGCTATACAGCGGTTTATGTCCTGAAAGATGCCATTGAAAAGGCAGGGACCATCAACTCGGACGCCGTTGTGACCGCCCTTGAGCAGACCGACATGGTGAGCGCCTACGGTCGTATCCGATTTACCCCCAAGGGTCACCAGATCATATCGAGCTTTGATCCAAAGGAAGGGGCCGTGGGGAGCATATTCCAGTGGCAGGACGGAAAGAGGGTTGTCGTCTTTCCCAAGTCGATCGCCAAGGGAACCATCCAGTTGCCACCCTGGATGAAAAAATAACACCCGTGTAACAGATCCGCTATACATGGATTCAGGAATTGAGGGATTCGATCACTGAACTTCTCTCAATTCCTCAACCTCTGTGTGTTTTTTCGCCTTCATCATCCGTACCGGTAACTTATCATGGATATTCTGATCTATGGGACCATAAACAGTGTTGCCCTGGCCCTAATGGCCTTAGGGTTTGCACTGGTTTACGGGATCAGCCGTGTCCCCAATTTCGCCCATGGGGCCATTTATGTGCTGAGCGGTTTTATCACCTGGACCTTCCTGCGCAGCCTCGGCCTCAATTACGCCATCAGCATCCTGGCAACCATGGTTATCATCGGGGCACTGGGGGCATTGCTGTATCAGTTTGTGCTGATCCGCGTCAGAGGGATGGCCATCTCGGAGATTATCGCGTCCTATGCCATTGGTCTGGCCATTTTAGAGGGGCTGCGGTGGGGTGGTTTTAAGGGGATGAGTTATACCCTGCCGGTTTTTATGGAGGGAAGCATCTCTATTGGCGGGATTCCTATCGATTTTCAGCGGATCGTTGTGGTGGGTGTGGGCGCGTTGATTATCGTCGCCCTCTGGCTTTTTACGCATTATACCCGGATCGGGCTGGCCCTGCGCGGCATGGCCCAGGATGAACGTGCCGCACTCATGTTGGGCATAGACTCCGACCTGATGGCCTTGGTGGCCATGGCCATCGGCGCCATGCTCGCCGGGCTCGCAGGGGTCCTCCTGCTCCCTCTCGGCAATGTTGTGGTAGAGTCGGGGTATAATGTCCTTATCCTGGCCATTGCCGTCTGTATTGTGGGGGGATTGGGAAGCTGGATGGGCGCAGTCATAGCTGCATTTCTCATCGGCTTTGCCCAAATCCTTACGGTGGTATATTTAGGAAGCCACTATCAGATGGTTGTTGCCCTGCTGGCCATCATCTTTACGCTTATTCTGAAACCCTCCGGGTTATTTGGCATGCAGAAAGAATTGGAAGAAAGGGTCTAAAATAAGTGCCTAAAGTGAGTCCCGCAAGGCGGGATGACTAAAATGCCTAAAGTTGATGTTGAGTTTTCGGATCATGATTAGACAAAATCTTGTTTTTTGACGAACGTTAAGGGGTAAGGGTCTAAATGGCAAACAGCGAGCAGCGTCGAAGGGAAAGGTTGGACCGGGGTATCAAGGTCCGGGCAGACGGGGTGTACGCCCTCATGTCCTGGCGTGAATTGGCCTATTTGACGGTTCCAAGGCTGGTTCTGATCCTTGGCATGCTCATCCTCCCCCTTGTTATGCCCGGCATGTACTGGCAGCGTGTGATCACCATCGTCTGCATATACGCCCTGTTGGCCCTCAGCTTTGACTTTCTGGCCCACTACTTGGGGCTGGTCTGTTTAGGGGGGGCCTTCTTTGTGGGCGTTGGGGGGTATATTGCCGCTATCCTGAATACCTCACTGGGTCTTCCCCCGGTGGTGACCATACCGGTTGCGACTCTGATCGGGGCCGTTATCTGTACGCTTCTTCTCCTCCCCTGCCTCCCGTTACGGGGCGTTTATTTTGCGATTGTCACGCTCATGTACCCCCTGGTCCTGGCCAGGATTATCGAGGCCCTGGATATCTTTGGGGGTACGGATGGTGTTATCGGGGTCGATAGTTTTGCCAACCGGTGGGTGGAGCAATATGCCGTAATCGCACTGGTCCTTCTATTCCTTTTCGGGATCAGACGTCTGGTCAACCTGGATATCGGTCTGGTCTTTCGTGCCGTGATGGACAATGATCAGGCGGTCAGGGCCTCGGGGATGAACATCTCCTTTTATAAGGCGATCGCCGTGTTTATTGCCTCAGCCTTAGGGTGCCTGGGCGGGGCCTGTCTTGTTCATATCTATATGTGGGCCGGCATCTCCCTCTTTGCCCTCGATTTTTCTATCCTGCCGATTGCGGCCACGGTAATCGGGGGTGCAGGCACCCTGGTGGGGCCGGTGTTAGGGTGTATCATTCTGGTTCCCATCTCCGAGCTGCTGCGGGAATTCGGAACCCTGCGGATTGTATTTTACTCCCTGATACTCGTGGGGTTTGTGGTTTTTCGAAGTGAGGGGATCATGGTTTACGGCGAACGGAAGTACCACCAGTTTCAAAAGTGGGTAAAGGTATGAGCGAGCAACCGATCCTTGAAGTACAGGATGTGAGCAAGGCATTTGGCGGCATTACGGCGCTGAACCGGGTGAGCCTCCATGTGAATGCGGGGGAGATATTAGGCGTTATCGGCCCCAACGGGTCGGGGAAGACCACTCTCATCAACTGTATCACGGGGTTCATAAAGATGAGCTCCGGCAGGGTCATGTTCCGGGGGAAGGATATCAGCTGGAAGAAGGCGCACAAGATCGCGGATATGGGGGTCACGCGGACGTTTCAGATCATGCGACCCTATTACAGCCTTCCTGCTTACAAGAACCTGGTAATCCCGCTTTTCTCTCCCCGGGCCAAACGAACCGGCGGGTGGAGAGGCGGGGGAAAATTAGGGGACAGAAATACGGTGAGCATCGATATATTGGAAGAGATCGGTTTCGAGCGGGATTCCTTTGTACCGTATAAAATGGCCTCTACCCTGCCGACCGGCTACCTCAAGCGGTTGGAACTGGCCCGCTGTCTCGCCCTGAAACCGGATATCATCATGTGTGATGAGGTCTTCTCGGGACTCAGCATGAGTGAAATTGCGAGCATGGTGCCTCTGATAGAACGGCTTCAGATGGACGGGATCACCCTCATCATGATCGAACACCGGTTGCGTGAACTCTTTCAGGTGGCCAATCGTGTTATGGTATTGAACTTTGGGGTCAAGCTTGTGGAGGGGACCGCCGAAGAAGTGATGGCAAATGAGAAGGTGAAGGAGGCCTATTTCGGGTCACAGGAGGTTGAGGAGGTCATGACCTATGCTTGAGGCAACCGGCCTGATGGTCTTCTACGAAAACATGTTGGCCCTTAATAATGTAAGTGTCAGGTGCGGGGAAGATAAGATCGTGGGCGTTTTTGGGGCCAACAGCGCGGGTAAATCCACGCTGATGTATACCATCTCAGGGATAATGGAGGATATCAGAAAGAAGGAGCAGATGGCCGGCGGTGAGCGGATTACGGTCTTGGGTGAGATCAGTTATCAGGGTGAGGATATAAGCCATCTCAAGCCGAGTCGCCGGGCCAGAAAGGGGATTGTATTGTGCCCGGAGAGACGCAGGATCTTCAAAGAGAGCAGTGTCTTGGAAAACCTCCGGATCGGCGGTTATCTTGCATCTCGGTCCCAGGCCAAAACAACCTTAGAATATGTTTTCAAGGTATTCCCGGCCCTGACACGACTGAAAAAGGGGGTCGGGGGGTTTCTGAGCGGAGGCGAGCAGCAGATGCTGGCCATAGGAAGGGCCCTGATGGCCCAGCCTAAGCTCCTTCTCTTAGATGAGCCGTTGTTGGGCCTGAGCCCTCTGATCCAGGCGACCTTAATCAAAGCCACAAAAGAGATCCGGGATGAACAATCGATTTCCATAATCGTGACGGAACAGTATGCGCGACCGGTCCTCCCTATTGTGAATTATGCCTTTATCTTGGAGAACGGGGCAGCCGTGATGGAGGGCACCCGGGATGAGCTGCTGGACAACCCGGATGTCAGATCGGCATATTTTGGGGTGTGATTAAAGATTGAAGATAGGGATTGCAGGGATTTTTTGAGACCAATTGTGATTTTGAACACAAGAGAGGTAACCCCGAACAGTGAACCCTGAACATTTGAACGCTAACAAAGATGCATGGGAAAAAGAGTTGACCTTTACCCGGTTTGACCGGATGAGTGAACTCTATCCGGACCACACCGCTGTGGTCTATCTGGGGCAGTCGTTTTCGTATGCCCGATTGCGTGATCTGGGTGAGCGGTTTGCCGGTTCCCTGTCTGATATGGGGGTGAAAAAAGGGGACCGGGTGATGATCTATATCACCAACTGCATCCAGTGGGTCGTCGCCTTTTTGGGCATCCAGAAAATCGGGGCGGTTATCGTCCCGGTCTCTCCCATCTACACCTCATATGAAATCGAGTACATGATCAAGGACTCGGGGGCAGAGACCATTATATGTCTGGACACCAACTTCTGCTATGTCAAGGAGACCTTTTCCACAACACCACTCAAACGTGCCATCGTCACCAACTTAGTGGATCTGCTTCCGGCTTGGAAACGGTCTCTCGGGGTCCTGTTTGACAAGATCCCCCATGGCAAGGTGGATCGGGAAAACCGGGTTCACTCCTTCAGATCACTCCTGAAACACCCGCCGCTTAAATCTGAGGTGGCATTAGACCCCTTAAAAGATCTTTCGTATATCCTCTATACGGGTGGGACAACCGGTTTCCCCAAGGGCGTACCGGGGAATCACATCGGGATGACGTCTTATGTCAATGATGTTACCGAGGATGTGGCCTGCGGGCACCTAAAGGAGGCAGAGGATACCTATATCGCGGTAAATCCGCTTTTCCATATCATGGCCCTGGGTCTGTTCATGGCCTTGGGTCTTAATAAAGGGAACACCACCATCCTGATGCCCGTCCCCCAGGTGGATGCCATCCTGGAGACTATCCAGCGTTACAGGGTCCGCTGGTTTTTGGGTGTTCCCGCGCTTTACCGGATGATCCTCGAAAACGACCGCCTGGACCGTTATGACATCAGCTCCCTTACCTATTGTTACTGCGGGGGTGATGTCCTCCCGATGGAGGTTTCCAAGCGGTGGAAAGAACTGTTCGGCATCCCCATCTATCAGGTCTATGGCTCGACCGAGGCGGGTCACGTGACATACAGCCGAATCGGTGAAGAACCCAAGGGCAGTTCCATCGGTTTACCCCTCAAGAGCAGAGAATGCCTTCTTGTGGTCCCTGAGACACTCGAACCGGTTCCCCCCGGTGAGAGCGGGGAGCTTCTGGTCACATCTCCTTACACCCTTAAGGAATACTGGAAAAAGCCGGATGAGACCGAGCGATCTTATGTGGAGTTGAAGGGAAAGATCTACTGCCGGATGGGCGACTTTCTCAAACAGGATGAGGATGGAGAACTGGTTTATGTGGAGCGTTCGGCAGATATTATCAAGCACAAAGGGTACCGCGTCTCGGCCTCCGAGGTGGAGGCGATCCTTCAGGACCATCCCACGGTGATTGGGGCCTGTGTGGTGGGCATCCCTGATGCTAAGGTAGGCGAGCGCATCAAGGCGATCGTTGTCATGAAAGAAGATGCCAGAGGGGTGGGTGGTGCAGAACTCCTCAAGTGGTGTCGTGACCGGTTAGCGTCGTACAAGATCCCCGGATATATTGAGTTTCGGGATATGCTCCCGAAATCCAAGGTCGGGAAACTCTTACGAAGAGAGATCCGTGACGAGGAGAGACGGCGTATGACCAAGGATTCCAAGGGATCCTAACCCAAAGATCTGATGAAAGGAGTAGGCTGATGGATGTCTTTACGGCTATGAAAGAAAGACGAAGCTGCCGAAGTTTTTTGCCGGAACCGGTGGATGAGGATATGATCGAAAAGATCCTTAAGGCGGCCGCATGGGCCCCGTCTCCGCTCAACATGCAGCCGTGGGAATTTATCGTGATCACCAATAGTGAGGTAAGGACCAAGATCTTCGCCGAATCCGTGAGATGTAAGGAATGGGCGCTTGAGAAGAGCGGCTGGAAGTGGTTAGGGGGTTACAAGATCGATTTTGTGAAGTCTGCACCTGTCATCATCGCGGTAATAGGCGATTCCAAAAAGAGCGGTGTCGACATGTTTATGGAAGAGGGGAGTACAGGCTATCAGCATGCCTGTGCAGCGGCCATACAGAACATGCTTCTCGCAGCGCATGCCCTGGGCCTCGGGGCACTCTGGTTCACCTTCTTCGACAAAAATCCGATGCGGGAGATCCTCGATATCGACGAAAAGAAGACGCCCGTGGCGCTTATATGTCTTGGGACGCCCGACGGCAAACCGACCGCCATGCCCCGGAAGGATGTGAAGGAGAAGACCTCCTATATGCGTTGATCCGGCAAAGTAATACTGCAAAACAAAGCAGATGCCAGTTATGTAGCATCCGGAGCAAAAAGAACGCCTTTTGGGAAAGGATCCTTTGCTCCCCCACATAAGGATGATAACGCTGGGCCACGTCCAAACGGACCAATTGGCCTCCGCCTAAGCCGCTGGTAATGCGTCCTTTTGATTTCCCCTAATTTAGATTTCAATCTCGTAGAGGACATATTCACCGGACTTGCCTTTTATTGTGGCCCGATACATTTTATGGGTTTCCACCAACCCTTGTACTTCCTCATAGGCAGATTGGGAGATCAGCAGTTTTGTGCCGAAATCCTTATTCGCAGTTTCTATCCGACTTGCAAAATTAACTGTGTCTCCGATAGTGGTAATTTGACTGTTTTTGTGGTAGAAGCGATGATATGCTCCGTGTAGGAGGTAAGTGGTTAGCCCCCAAGGAGGTTGAAAGTGCCCTTAGCCAGCATCCTGCAGTGGCGGAGAGCGCTGTGGTCGGTCGCCAGGACAAGGACGATCTTGTTAAACCCTATGCCTTTGTCGTATTAAGACCCGGTCATTCCCCATCTGATCAATTAGAAAAGGAGATCAAGGAATTCGTTAAGGAAAAGATATCCCTTTACAAGTACCCCCGATGGATTGATTTCATAGAAGCACTCCCCAAGACTTCGGGGGGGAAGGTGCAGCGGTTCGTCCTGCAGGAAAGGGTGAATGAATTGAATATTGAAGATTGAATATTGATGAAGCCGCAAAAAGGCGCAAAATACACAAAAAGTGTAGTATGCATTGCGTAATGTCAGTCGCTTACGAATATTGATGAATCTATAAGAAGTCGAATTCATCTGAGACAAACTATGCTCAATGTCAACAACATCGAAGTCATATATGATGACGTCATTCTGGTTCTGAAGGGAATGTCCCTTGAGGTGAAAGAGGGACAGATTGTCGCTGTCTTAGGGGCGAATGGGGCAGGCAAGACCACCACCCTGAAGGCCATCTCCGGACTGCTCAAGGTAGAGGAAGGGGAAGTTACCGACGGAACCATAGAATTTATGGGGCAGCGCATAAACGACAAAGAACCGGAAGAGATTGTTCGTTTAGGCATATTCCAGGTCATGGAGGGGCGGTGTGTGTTCGAAAACCTGACAGCCTATGAGAATCTCATGGCCGCAACCCGGACCTCAAGGTTGTGGAGGGCACTCATCCGTTTCATGACCCGGATGCATTCAAGGCAGGTATCAAGGAATTAATCTCCCAGAGGGCCGCTACACCACAGACCATGAATGACCTGGTCTTTAAGAGGATAAAACTCCCGCCTGAAAAAGAGGATTGAATAGCGCCTGAACGAAAACCCTATTAATATACGATTTTAGATTCATACTCTTAATCGTACTCTTAATCATGAAGACCATGTAAAAAATCCTTTTTACATGGATTTAGGAATTCCGCATTATTATAAGAGGACATTGTTTTCAATCCCTTAATCCCTCAATCCCTAATCCCGCGGTACGCGGGACGCAATTCCGCTTTATTATGAAATGGGGAATCTCCCTCAAATCAGCTACCTATTGAGGCTTGAAAATAAGGAGCCAGGCATGGGCGACCAGGATGGTGATGATCATGAATGGGAAAGCGGTTTTCATGAAACCGATAAAGCTGATCCTGTAACCCCTTGATTCTGCGATCCCCATGGTTACCACGTTTGCGGATGCCCCGATAATGGTCCCGTTTCCACCAAAGCATGCCCCTAAGGCCAGGGCCCACCATAGGGTATTTTCTGCACCCGGGATTACGTTACTGAGATAGGCGACAATCGGTAACATGGTGGCTGTAAAGGGGATGTTGTCCACAAAGGCGGACATGATGGCAGCTACCCAGAGGATCAGGCTGCAGGCCATTACAAAATTACCCGCTGAGAGGTCCAAAATCCAATCTGCAATCAAGGCCAACAGACCGCTCGACTCCACTGCCCCGACGATCATGAAAAGGAAGATGAAGAACATGAGGGTGGGCCACTCGATATCCTTTTCGATCAGCTCAATCAGGTTGACCTTTTCGGTCAGCATGGCAATGGTCAGTAGGACAGCGGCGCCCATCAGGGCTGCTACACTGACCTCCATATGCCAGTATCCGTGACTCAGGAAAAGGAACACGGCAAAGCCTAAAACAGCCAATCCGTAAGTAAGCAGCCTCGGGTCTGTGATCGGATATTCTTCTTTTAATTTCTGAATGTATTCCGTTACGTTGTCGACCTTTGCAGTCGCATAGGATTTTCCCCACACGAATTTGCTGAATATGATCAGAGCCACCATGCTGATAAGACAGATGAGGGCGAGTGCAACCACAAAATCCATAAAGGTCAGGCCTGCGTAAGATCCGATCATGATATTGGGAGGGTCGCCGATGAGGGTAGCGGTCCCCCCGATGTTAGAGGCCAGGACGAGGGGTATCAGGAGGTGAAGAGGGTTAATGGAGAGCGAAACGGCGATTTCGATGGCCACTCCTGTTAGGAGGAGCATGGTGGTGACATTGTCTAAGAAGGCGGAGGCGACTGCCGTGAATATCATCAGGTAAACTGATAGGAGGAAAACTTTCCCCTTGGCTAATTTATAGGAGATGTAGGCACACCACTGGAACACCCCCGTATGTTTCAAGACCCCGACGATGATCATCATCCCCATCAGGAGAAAAATTACGTTCATATCAATGGAATTAATCGCGCTGTCAAAGGACAAAATATGATATTCAGGGTTAATGGTACCGATGGTGTAGGAAATGACCAACATCAAGGCCCCCCCCAACATGGCGGCAATAGTCCTGTGAAGTAGCTCAAAGGCAATAAGCACGTAGGCCAAAATAAAGACAACGGTAGATATCCAGAAGGCAGGCCCCAGGACCCTGTCAAGATTGAGATCCTCGCTGATATAATAATGATTCCCTTTTTGCGCCAGTCCCGCTCCCTTGAATTCAAGGGTCCGGGATGCGAAGCTGGTTTTGGTGGCTTCTACCTGGATAGTAGATGTCTGGATCTCACCCTCTTTCAATTGAAAACGGGATACATATTTGCCGTTGTGGGCGGTAATTATCCGGTCAGCCTCTTTGCCGTTGACTGAAATTATAATTTCTGCTTCATCAATCGGTTCTTTATGGCTGTCAAGGACAAGGCCTGATATGTTGATATTGTCGCCGCCAGGAATGATCGCCCCTGGGGGGCCACCCTTGGCGCCATGACCGCAAAGGGCCGGGGACGCCATCAGGGCTATAATCAGAATAATTGTAACGGTAAACAGATGTTTTAAGGATTGCATGAAAATAATTTCTCCTATTAAGTATGGCTAAAAAACTCTTACATAACAAGAAAATAGACCCTGTCATGGATCGAAATTTAGAGGGAACTTAGCAAAAGCGCGTTTGATCTGTCAAGGAAAAGGTGGGTAACTGTTTCGTAATAATTGACACCCTTTAAGTCCCTGTGCTACATGATGACTCAAACCATGGCACCGCAAATTTTTGTAATCAAATCTCTCTATATCCAAAATACCATAATGCTCTTTGTCTTAGGGGTGGTGGTATTTTTTTTGGTTTACTCGTTGGCTAAGAAAAAGCCAAAACACCTGATTGCCTCTTTTCTCTGGATAATTATAGTCGTCTGGTTTTTCAACAGCCCTTTTTTTGGTTTCAGCGCCGTGTCCGTGAGTCCTGAGGGCATTCGCCTGAACTATGGGATCCTCTCCCTAAGAAACGACCTGCTTCCGATCGATTCTCCATGGAAGGTCGAGACCCATTTATCAGGCATAAGAAAAATGAAAAAACTCTACCTTATCAGGATAGCCGCTCGTGAAAGCATGAAGGTGCGCCGGAATAACGGCCTCGATCTTCTTGAGAAAATTGGAGGCGCCATAGAGGATATGAAGGCCCAAAAGAGAACGAAATAAAAGGCCAGGAATCTTCGACGCTTTTGCCGATAAATCGCAAACAAAGATTTTACCACCAAGCACACCAAGGGCACGAAAATCAAAGCACAAGATCATTTCGTTGTTCGTACGAGTCCTGCTTCAAGGTGTGGGAATTATTTTACGGTATCTTTTATGGTTCCTTTTTCACCGTAAAATTCAACTTTTGAGACAACAGCCATCCAATATCCGAATAGTTTTTGGATCTTCGCCGTCAACCTGACCGAGCAAGCCCCGCCACGATTCAAATGGTCCATCAGGTTTTGCTCGTGGCTTGGCTTATGATATTTCAAATGTCGGCTGAGTTGGGTGGTCAACCTGTCGGCTAACCCGGGAGAGACGACTACAAAGTTCAACTGACTCTTGTAAAGAGCCCCAGGTATGTATTTACCGTTTATTTCAACATGAAGGCAATAAACGCCGGTATGCCGGTGCTTCACAGTCGATGCCCCGATCTTTGCTTTCTTAAAGACAATCGTTTTTCCCTCATAGTCCTCCGGATAATAGAGCAAATTGCGGGTTTTTTCTGACGCCGCAAGGGATGTTGAGACCTGTATTAGTAAAAACAAGGAGACACAAAGCACTGTTTTTTTTCTCATTTCGTTCGTCCTTTACTGTTGTCAAATACCACACCCTCGAGGGATGAGATACAAGGCCTTCTTTTTTTCGAAGGGGTTATTAGCTCTAATTCAGCACAGATCTGGGTGAAGCTACAATCTCCGCCACCTTAGCTGCGCGGATACGTTCGTCTTGTTCGGCCTTCTTTTGATAGGCCTTATCGATCTTGTCGACCAAGTCGTCGGTTTTACACGGTTTTAAAAGAAAATCGAGGGCGCCCAGTTTCATCCCTTCTATGGCCGTTTCCACGGTTGCATTGCCGGTCAACATAATAACCTCGATCAAGGGTCTTATTTTCTTTATTTCACGCAGGGTCTCGATTCCGCTCATGCCCGGCATAAGCACGTCTAAGATGATCACATCGAAGAGGTAATGTTTCACTTTTTCAATGGCCTCTTCACCGTTAAAGGCTGTTGTGACATCATAGTCGCGAAGGGTTAGACGCTCTGACAATGTCTGGATAAACTCCTTTTCGTCATCTACCATTAATATCCTTGTTTTCATATTTTGTCCTCCTTGTTAGAGTGGCGAGATGTAATCCCCACCATAACTGGCAGAAGAAATTCACATATCAATACCTCGAGGTAGGTTAATGACAAGCTCTCCGACCCCGGCATCGACAACGAGATCAGCCTTAAGCGCATCTAACAGGGCTTTTTCCCGTTCCGAAGGAAACTTATCTGCCGGCGCTTTTGCAAGGTCTGCAAGCTGTGCGAACCTGACCTGTGTGCCGGTTTCCGTTTTCACGGCAATAATGTCTATGGTGTTGCCCGGGCCGGCCGCATCCATGGCAAAATCCAGACACAGATAGATGAGGTTTTCCAAGAAAAAGGGATTTGTCGTGATCGTAACAGGGTCTGCGGAAGGCTTAGGTTTTACTGTCACGCCCCGCATGGAGGCAAACCTGCCTGAAAGAGCGGCCACAAACTCGACGATATCCCTAAGATTGATGCTTTTTACCGATTCATCAACACTGTGGGCGAACCTGTTCATATTTTTAACAATCCCTTCTGCACGCCGGATCTGTTGTATAATCTTTTCGGCTAAACTATTCAGCCGTTTTGGGTCAAGGGGTATCCCTTTGTCTGCCATGAGGGTGAAGTCCTGCAGGAGCCCGGCATTTTCGTTGATAATGGCTAAGACATTATTTATTTCGTGGGAGATAGAGGCGTTTATGTTTCCAAAAAACCGAAGCGCGGTTGTTTCTCTGACGTCCAGACTGTCATTCATCGTTGATCTCCTTATGCGGTCATCAGCATATTCATCTTCTCGAGAAGTTCATCAATGCTGACAGGTTTTACGAGATAGTAATCTATGCCAGCCTCTGTGGTGCCGGCCTGAAAATCGCCTTGTGAGCCATGCCCGGTCATAAACATAAATTTAAGGGTGGGACATTTTAGTTTCATTTTCTTTTGTAGATCTATCCCGCTGATGCCGGGAAGCCTTATATCCAGCACAGCCACATCATAACAATGCGTCTCCGCCAGTTTCAACGCATCTTCACCCCCTGTGGCCCAGTCCGAGTCGATGCCCCTGATAGCAAGCCGTTCTGCCAGGGTACTCACCAGTTCTTTTTCGTCGTCCACTAAGAGTACTCGCATGTATTTATCTTCTCCTTTTCTCCCATTATAAGCGGCAAAACGATGGTGAAGACTGTTCCTTCACCCACCTTACTCTTCACATCAATCGACCCTCCCAGTTCCTGGACAAGACCGTAGGTTATGGACAGGCCAAGCCCCGTTCCTCCCTCAACGGTTTTTGTGGAAAAAAAGGGCTCAAAGACATGTTTCAGGTTTGCCTCGGGGATGCCGCACCCGTCGTCAGCGATCGAGACCGATACCATCTCTTGCCCGGCCATTTTGGCTGTAATGTCGAGATGACCGCCGTTTCCCATGGCTGCGAAGGCGTTATTCATGATATTTAACAGGACCTGTTGCAACTTACCCGCGTCTGTCTCTATTTTTGGGATGCCGTCCGGGATATTTAGTGAAATCACGATAGCCCTATACTCTGCCTCTTTGTGCAGGAATTCAAGGACTTCCTGAATCACTTCTCCCACATGAATTGACTGTATACTCACGTCCATGTGGCGGGCAAAACCGAGGAGTCGCTTGGTTATCCTCCCGCAACGGTGCACTGAAGAGATGATAACATCTATTGGCTCCATCAGGGTATCGTCCTCGGCATATTCCTTTTTAAAGGCGAGCAGGTCCTTGATAAGTCCGGCCTTTTCGTTAATAACGGCCAGGGGGTTGTTTATCTCGTGGGCCACCCCTGCTGCCAATCGCCCGATGGAGGCCATTTTGTTGGAGTATTCCACTTCGTGCAGGGTCATGATCAGATTCTGATCTGCCACATATATCCTGTTCACGAGATATGTGGCCCCCCCAAAAATGACCAACAGGATAATTGTGATACTGATGAGCAGGAACCCGATCAACTTCTTCCGGGTGTTGTCCCAGGGTTTCATGAGTTCTGTTTTTTGCTTGACCACCATCAGGATGAAAGGGGTGCTTGGGATATATCTGTATCCGATAATGAGCGGGGCAGCATCTGGGGTTTCCCTTTCAAACACACGGGTCTTGGGGGCGTACTCCGGTATGGGCAAAGAGATCTTTTGAAAGACCTTCCCATAAAAGCGTGACGGGGTCTGGAGAATACCCTGGTGGTTGATGACAAAGGCATCCCCCTCACCGGCCATCTCAAGGTGGGAGAGCAGTTCATTGAACTTTTCCATATCCAGGGTGGCCCTGAGCACACAATAGTTCCCGCTTTCCGAGGCGTATTTTATGGCGATAACAAGGTGGGGGACATGGCGGAAGCCCAGGAATACATTGCTGATGTACTCGCCGCGTTCGACCACCTGTTCATACCACTCCTGATCACTGTAATCCTTGCCCTTGAGACGATAAGGGCCCACATAGGCCCTTTGAATGCCGAGAGGATCAATCAACCCAAGATCCTCAAACCCGCCGAAGCTGTTCTTGAGATTCCTGAGTATTCCGCTCAGCCTACCGGGTTTTGCGCACTTCTCAAAGCTGTTGTCATGAACAATAAAGTCCAGCGCGGATTTGCGTTCCTCCAGAAAGTAGAAGATGGTCCTGTGGGTATTGGATACCAGCCGGGAGGTGCGGAGAAGGATCTCGGATTCGAGGTCATGCTGCGTGGCCCTGTAATCGATCACGGCCATGAAGATCAGGGGAGAAACGGCAATCACGGACGTGAGGACAATCGCTCCATACCAGAGGCGGCGAAATTGGCATTTGGCCCTATAAGGGGCAGCCGCTACGTCTTGATAATCCCAGAATTTCGGCTTGAATTTCTTCAGTAAAGCCATTTTTTATACTTGGGCATGGACCAAACGCCCGGGTGTTCGGCAGAAACTTCGAGAACATGAATATTTTATATTATCAGGTCCCAATTACCGAAGTCAAGCACGCTCCTCTGGCGCGGTTAAAACAATCTGCGAGAAAAGATTTTTATGATGCTGAACAAATGGAGGGGTGCCTTTTTTACCAGGTTGGATATGCTGCTATTCCTGTTGAGAAGCCGACCTGTGATGGCTGCCGCAGAAGATACGGCAGTCTCCTGTTCCCAAAGTTATCCATGTTGGGTTCGTTTGTGGACAGAAGGTTTATGCAACGTTAAGGTAAGACCCACCATGATAAGGTGAATGGTGATTATGATATTGGCCTTTTTCAGAGGCAAGGCAAAGTGCCAAGCTTGGCGGCCAAAGTGATGGTCTTAGCGCTTCTGCTGGATGTCGGTTATTTTCTTCTGTGTGTTGTCTACCTGACAACTGTTTTTAAGTCATGTGGAAATTCCGAATTTGGGGAGGACGTATGCCTGCAAGACAACCCACCCCACTATAATCAAAACAAAGATCCAGATACTCATGCCGCCCCCTCTTTTTTGAGTTTCATCCTGTTCCAATGCACATCTCCTTTCCAGAGCTGATTAATACAGCGCACGGCTGCACAGATCAAGCTCACGAAAAACCGCCGTGTGATGCACATGATGTTGACCCCGAGCTGCTTCCCAGGCCCAGGCCCGAACCGGAAGCAACAGATGAAAATGTGGATAAGAGTTTTTCGCTTTCCTCGCTGCCACAGGAAGGGCAGGGGCCCTTATCTTCCCCGGTGCTCCGAAAACAGAGGGATTCAAAGATGTTGCCACACTTTTTGCATTTAAATTCATAAATAGGCATTTGTTCTCCTTAAGACCGATTTTTGATGCTTTGTAGGTTTTGTTTTGGTTACTCAGATTTCCACAGATAAGCGCAGATCACTAAAAAAAGAATCAGAGATAATCCGTGTTCATCTCCGCCTGCTTGCCGAGCCTCGCGAGGCGGACGGGAGCGTCCAAATTTTTTATCAAATCATATAGAACCAAAATAAGAGAGAAGGTTTCAAAATTTGTTCAGGGGATGCGTATCCCCTACCCTAATAATATAGGTCATTTGAGAGAATTTGCAATCGCCTTTTTTGTTTCCTGAGCGATTTTCAGTTCTTCATTTGTCGGAATTACCAGAATTTTGACCTGACTGTCCTGAGAACTGATTTCGCTGATTCCGCTTCCGGGTAACTTATTCCGATCTAAATCGATCTCCATGCCGAGTCTGTTCAGGCCGCGTGAACACATTTCGCGGATATATGACGAGTTTTCTCCTATGCCTGCCGTAAAAACCACCGCATCCAAGGTCTCTAAGGCCGCGAAATATGCGCCGATATACTTCCTTATCCTGTAGGTGTAGAGGTCTAGGGCGATCTTTGCGCGGCTGTCACCCTCGCCCATTTTCGTAATAACTTCCCGCATGTCATTGGTTCCGCAAATCCCCTTCAGCCCGCTCTCTTTATTTAAAAGCGCGTCAATCTCTTTGGGCGACATCTTTAAGTGATCTGCTAAGAAAAAGGGGAGTGCCGGGTCCACATCCCCCGAACGGGTTCCCATCACCAGGCCCGCAAGGGGAGTCATGCCCATGGTCGTATCCACGCATTCGCCGTTCTTTATGGCAGCCATACTGGCCCCGTTTCCCAGGTGGATCGTTATCAGGTTCAATTCGCTTAAGGGCCGGCTTAAGTACTCTGCCGCCATTTCAGCAACATAGGCATGCGAGGTGCCGTGAAAACCGTATCGCCGCACCTTCTCCTTTTCGTATAAGTCAAAGGGAATTGCATAAAGAAATGCCCTCATGGGAATTGTCTGGTGGAAGGCCGTATCAAATACGGCGACCTGCAGGGCGTTGGGAAATACCGATCCTGCGACCTCAATTCCAACCAAATTGGGAGGATTATGGAGAGGGGCCAAGGGAATGTTTCTCTTAATGGCCGCTATCACCTCTTCATCAATAATCGTGGTGGAGTGAAAGGCTTCCCCACCATGAACCACACGGTGGCCAACAGCCGCAATCTCGTTTTTGTCTCGAATCGCTCCGTGTTCCGTATCGACCAAGAGGGCAACGATACGATTCATAGCCCCATGATGGTCAGCGATTACACCTGTTTCTCTTTTTTCTGTTGATTCACCATTTATCAAGTTTCTCTTATAGATGATCAGGCCTTCTTCTTCACCGATCTTTTCTGCCATTCCTGAAGCCATTACCTCATGGCCGGCCATGTCAAATAACTCGTACTTGATGGACGAACTTCCCGTGTTGATGACCAGTATTTTCATAATAAGCTTTTCCCTGCTAACCTTTCTCCGATTGCGCCTGAATTGCGGTAATTGCAACAGTGTTAACAATGTCCGTTATTGTGCATCCACGACTCAGGTCATTTACAGGATGTTTGAGCCCCTGAAGGACAGGGCCGATGGCCACTGCCCCGGCAGACCTCTGCACTGCCTTGTAGGTGTTGTTTCCGGTGTTGAGATCGGGAAAGATAAATACGGTGGCCTTTCCCGCAATGTCGCTTTCAGGCAACTTTGTCCTGGCCACCCCTGGGTCAACCGCCGCATCATACTGGATAGGCCCCTCGATCTTAAGTGTCGGAAATGACTCCTGCGCCATTTGTCTTGCGACCCTGGTTGCTTCACGAACCTTGTCCACATCCGCGCCCTTTCCCGACTCCCCTGTAGAGTAGGACAGCATGGCGACAACAGGTTCGATGCCGAAGGTGATGGCAGTGTGTGCCGAGCTAAGGGCGATTTCAGCCAATTGATTCGCATCCGGATCAGGATTCACCGCACAATCCCCGTATACGAGGACCCTGTCTTTCAGGCACATGAGAAATACGCTCGAAACAATAGAAAAGCCCGGTCTTGTCTTGATGATTTCAAGGGCAGGACGGATCGTAGATGCGGTGCTGTGAACAGACCCTGAGACCATTCCATCGGCATCTCCTTTATAAACCATCATGGTTGCAAAATAGGTTTCATCACTCATGACATCAGATGCATTTTCCTCTGTGATCCCCCTGTTCTTCCTCAAAGCATAATAGGTTTGTGCGTAGTCATTAAAAAACTCGGATTTCAGGGGATCGATAACATTCGCAGTTTTTATCTGCAGCCCCAATTGGGAGATCTTGTTATGGATCTGATTTTCATTGCCAAGGAGAGTGATATCCACCGCCTCCCGACGAAGCAATGTCTCTGCGGCATTCAGGATTCTCTCTTCCTCACCCTCTGGCAATACGATGTGTTGTTTGTTTGCTTTCGCCTTTTTCACTAACTCATATTCGAACATCTTTGGTGTAACAGTGGCGGTCCGGGCTGTAACAACCTCTTCCCCCAATTGGTTTTCATCAACGTGTTTTTCAAAAATAGCTAAGGCCCGTGTTATCTTTCGGCAATCATCCGGCGAGATTGCGGCGTGTATCCTGTTGACATTGTTTGCTGTGGGGAAGGTATCCTCTCTGACGCTGAGAATAGGGACCATTTTGGGGAAACCTCTGATTAATTCCCATATGGACTTTTCCGGCTTCAAGCCGCCCGTCAAGACAATCCCCGAAATGTTCTTAATCGAATTTGAAGAGACGGCAGCGAGACAGGCTACGATCACGTCCGCCCTGTCACCTGGGGTAATAATCAAGGACCCATATTCGATTCTCGTTAGGAAATTTTGAAGATGCATGGCTGCGACCGTAAAGTTGTACACGTGCCGGTTCAACTGTTCTTCCCCATATAACACCTCTGCGTCCAGGTTTTCAGCAACTTCACGCACCGTGGGTCTCGCGAGGGACTCATCATTCGGGATGGTATAGACCAACTGTTTACCGGTCGAAGCCCTCTCTTTGAGCAGCGCCATAATGGTTTGTTGATCTTTTGGATCTATTCGGTTAACGATGGTGGCAATGACGTGGCAACCCTTTTCAGCAAGGGACTCGTAAGAAAGCTCGACCGACTGGACTATCGCATCCGCTGTCTTCCGGTATGCGCTGGCAACCAACAGAGCCGGACAGGAGAGGTTCTTGCTGATCTCTGCGTTGATATCCAATTCAAAAGCAAGAGTGGAACTCTCAAAGTCGGTACCTTCACACAAGATGAAATCGCAGTTTTTCTTCATCTTGTTATATTTCCTGATTATTCCCTCAATCAGATCTGCTTCTCTGTTATGTGAAACCAGGTCACCCGCCTCTTTTACGGTAAAACCGACCATTTGTTCGTATGGGATCTTGAGGTTGAAATGCGAGGAAATCAGCTTAATCGATTCATTGCGATCATCGATGGCCGTAATAAGTGGACGGAAAAAGGCGACTCTACCAATCTTTCTCAGCAACATCTCCATTATTCCCAGGCTAATGGCTGATTTCCCGCTTCTTGCTTCAGTGGAGGTGATATAAAGATTGTTGGCCATGGTATTCTCCTGTTACAGGTGTTGAGAAAAAGGTTAACGGCTTCGAAGAAAAATGTAAAGCGGATAGTTGAGTCACCCAAGGGATGTTCAGGAGATTGTCCGGTGCACCTTGAGGTCACAGCAATGCCTTATGTTTTGCGCCTATTTTCCTGTTGACATACAAGGCAATCCTTTCCATACTTCTTCTGAAAAGAGTACCTGTCTATCCCTGAAAAAACGGGTATCATTGATAGCGAACCCTTAATAGATGCCTGCGATGTGTTCTGTTCGAGGAAAATAATTTGTCAAATCAAAGCGGGCAGGAAGCGCTCCAGTGAGGTGACTCAGGCCTTAATACACCGTTTGAAAGGCTTTTTCAGCAGGCCTTAACTCCTTTTGAGGAGTTTATCCGTGATGAATCTGCAGGCGGGATTCTTCTCATGCTCTGCGCCGTGGCAGCCCTGATTATTGCCAACACACCCCTTTTTGAGGCATACGACAAAATACTGCACACAAAGATATGCATCGGATTCGGCGAGTATACCATAACCGAATCGGTCCATCACTGGATCAACGACGGGCTCATGGCGCTTTTCTTCCTTATCATTGGTCTTGAAATCAAGCGGGAGATCCTGGTCGGTGAACTATCTGACCTTCGCCAGGCTGCGCTTCCCATTGCCGCGGCCATTGGCGGTATGCTTATTCCTGCGATCATCTATATCGTTATCAATTACGGTGGCGATGCCCAGAGAGGCTGGGCCATCCCCATGGCCACAGACATTGCCTTTGCCGTGGGCATCCTGGTGATTCTGGGAAAACGCATTCCCAGGACCCTGATGAGCTTTCTCCTGGCCCTTGCGATTGTAGATGACCTCGGGGCTATTATCGTCATTGCCCTTTTCTATACGAACAAGATCCACCTTGGCGCATTGGGCTTTTCAGCTGCCTGTTTCATTGCCCTCATGGTCTTGAACCTGGGTGGGGTGAGGAAAACTCTGCCCTACTATCTTTTAGGCATCCTGCTATGGATCGGCATGCTCAAATCAGGGGTTCATGCCACCTTGGCAGGGGTGCTTACCGCCCTGACTATTCCGGCCATATCAAGATGTGATATGGGCATGTTCAGCGGCCGGATCCATGAGCTGATGATCCGATTCGACAAGGTCCACAAACCAGGGAAAAATATCTTGGAGAACGCTGAACAGCATGCAGTCTTGCAAGGGCTTCAAAACTATGTGCACAGGATGGAAACGCCCTTACAACGGGTTGAACACAGCTTTCACCTTTGGGTCTCCTTTCTGATTGTCCCACTCTTTGCTCTGGCAAATGCGGGTATCCCTATCAATTTCGGATCATTGGGTGAGGTCTTTGTTCACCCGCTCACCATGGGGGTCACTGCAGGGTTGGTTCTTGGGAAATTTGCCGGAGTTCTTTTTTTCTCATGGATCGCAGTGAGATCCGGCATAAGCCGGCTACCGGAATCAGTGTCCATGTCTCAAATTGCGGGGGTTGCCCTCCTTGCCAGGATCGGATTCACCATGTCCATTTTTGTTGCGGGCCTTGCCTTTGAAGGCCAGATAGACTATCTCGTAAAGGCAAAAATAGCCATCATACTCGCTTCCGTCATTGCGGGGATAACCGGTTTCTTATGGCTCTATGCTGCCGGGAAAAAGGCGGTGGTTTCATGAAGCAGGAAGCCCGCAAAAAAATATTTTTGACCTATTATTTCGTTTGACCGCCTCTGCCTGTTGTATATGTCGCGAATATAATATATCATACAAAGATTCGGCTCTGATGATATTGATTCAATTATCCAAAAGGTTAGAGCTGAAAAATGATAAAGGTTGTTACTGATACAGATGCTTTTATCTCATCTTTTTTTTGGCGGCAATCATAAGAGAATTATCGATTTTGTGGGTTATACTATTATTAAGGAGGAATATTATGGCAGCATTACCAGAAAAAGCGAGTAAGGCATGGGAAGACCGGGAAGGTCCCATCATTTTAACAACTGTAAATGGCGATGGAATTCCTAATGCTATATACGCTACCTGCGTTTCAAAATTCAGCGAAGATACCATAGTGGTTGCGAATAATTATTTTTCTAAAACACTGGAAAACATACTTGCAAGCAGCAAAGGATCGATTCTTTTTATAACAAAAGAAGGAAAATCCTATCAAGTCAAGGGAAGTATTGAATACCACAAAGAAGGTAGTATCTTCGAGGATATGAAGAAATGGAATCCTAAACAGCATCCAGGTCATGCTGCAGCAGCATTGAAAGTGGAGGAGTTCTATACAGGAGCAGAGAAACTTCTATAGGGATAATAAGTCGTTGACCAAAAATGACAACTACTTAACCGCTTAACAAGGTATGAAGGAGGAAGCTATGGAAAGAATAGAGGCTATTATTGCGCGCGAGATCCTGGACTCTCGAGGTAATCCCACCGTGGAGGTGGATGTAGGGTTAAGCGATGGCAGTTTCGGAAGGGCGGCAGTGCCCTCCGGTGCATCCACCGGCAAGTATGAGGCAGTAGAATTGCGAGACAAGAGTAGGAAACGCTACGGAGGAAAAGGGGTTGAGCAGGCAGTGAAGAATGTAAACGGCCTTATCGCTCCCGCGCTTCTCGATATGGAGGCGACTGATCAGCGTCTCATTGATAAGACTCTTATCGAAATGGACGGGACCCGCAATAAGGCGAAGTTGGGTGCCAATGCCATATTAGGGGTTTCCTTAGCCGTTGCAAGGGCCGCTGCCGACTCTCTCTTTATGCCTCTCTACCGATATATCGGGGGAACCGATGCGTGCCGTATTCCCATGCCTATGATGAATATCCTGAACGGAGGGGCCCATGCGGCAAATAACGTGGATTTGCAGGAATTCATGATTATGCCGATTGCCGGTAAGACATTTAAGGATGCCTTGAGGATCGGGGCTGAGGTCTTTCATGCCTTGGCCGGTGTTTTGAAAGAAAAAGGGTTTTCAACGGCGGTAGGCGATGAAGGGGGTTTCGCTCCGGACCTGAAATCTGATGAAGAGGCTGTTGAGATGATCCTGGCCGGTATAAAGGCGGCAGGGTACAAGCCTGGTAAGGACGTGGTTCTCGCCTTGGATCCGGCCTCATCCGAATTCTACCAGAAAGGTAAATATGTCTTTAAAAAGTCCGATCAATCGGTCAGAAACGGTGAGGAGATGACACAATTTTATGCGGACTGGGTGGATCGTTATCCGATTTATTCCATAGAAGACGGTCTGGATGAAAATGACTGGAAGCACTGGAAGATAATGACAGAGAAATTGGGAGATCGCATACAGATTGTGGGTGATGATCTCTTTGTCACAAACACCCGGCGTATTGCAAGGGGAATCAAGGAAAAATCGGCCAATGCGGTCCTGATCAAACTGAACCAGATAGGGACCCTGACAGAAACCCTTGAGGCGGTGCAGATGACACACCGGGCCGGCTGGAATGCGGTTATCTCACACAGATCAGGAGAAACAGAAGATGCATTCATTGCCGACCTCGCCGTTGCAACAGGAACCGGACAGATAAAGACCGGTTCTTTGTGCCGATCCGAGAGGATATGCAAGTACAACCAGCTCCTGAGGATAGAAGAGGAGTTGGGGGAGGCCGCTGAGTTCGGTTGGGGAAACATTTGACAGGATAACCCCACGTTCCGCGGGGCAGGCATGGATAGGCAGGATCTCAAATATTCAATGGTCAATCCCGTGCATCGCGGGATCAATGGTCAATTATAGTAAGGATTATCTATGGCTTATGATGCAAATAAAGACCAGGTGTTGGACACCTGGGAAAATGAGGAGACAGGGCTTCAAATATCCATAAACCGTTACGGGGATGGGGAACCCAAGTTACAGGTAGGTCCCAGGACCTATACCAAAAAAGACGGAACCAAGGGCGGTGCTAAGAAGGCTGGCAGGCTCAGTATTGCCGATGTGCTCTGGCTTGAGGAGACAATAGTAGAGGTCAGGGGAAAGATGAACGAGTATTTCTTGGGAGAGAGCTGAAATCAGCCCAGGGCGATTTCTACCACGGTGGCGAGCCGCCTGCACTGTTTTTCGGTCACATCGTCTGTAGGCCCCTCAACCATTACTCGGCACAGGTTTTGGGTGCCGGAGTAGCGCACCAGTACGCGGCCTTGATCGCCAAGTCGGGTTTCAACATCCTTGATTGCCTCCATCATCTGTGGGACTGAAGATATCTCAGGCTTGCTCCTGACCTCCACATTGATTAGCCTTTGTGGATAAACATCCATCATGGCCGCCAGTTGGGAAATGGTCTTCTGTTCCCTTACCATTGCTGCGATCAGTTGAAGGGCGGTGATCACACCGTCGCTTGTGGTATGGTGATCCAACAGGATTACATGCCCCGACTCTTCCCCGCCGATCACGGCCCCCAAACGCTGCATCTCCTCTAAGACATGTCGGTCGCCAACCTTAGATTCATGGCGGTTGATACCCTCTCTTTTGCATGCCACGCTAAGGCCGAGATTGCTCATCACGCTGGTGACCAGGAGGTTATTCTTTAATCTGCCCTGTTCCTTGAGGGCCTTCGAGCAGATCAACATGATCTGGTCGCCGGTGATTTTTTTGCCCTTTTCATCTACTGCAATCAAACGGTCTCCATCCCCGTCAAAGGCGAGTCCGATTGCGGCCCCGGTCTGTCTCACATGTTCCTGTAGGTCTTGCGTAAATTGCGAACCGCAGTTATCGTTGATATTTATCCCGTCAGGGCAATCGTGGATCATGGCAACATCGGCGCCTAAAGAAGCAAAGAGGGCTGGTGCGGTTTTGTAAGTGGCGCCGTTGGCCGTATCGATAACTATCTTAATCCCTTTCATGGTCAGATCGTGAGGGAAGCTTTTTTTCAGAAAAGATATGTAGCGGTCAAAGAGATCATCAATCCGTGTTGTCTGCCCCATCTCCTTTGCCGGGGCCGCTATTCGGGAGAGATCGTCCGTCAGGATGAGATTCTCGATAAGTTCCTCCTGGTCGTCGGACAACTTGAATCCGTCCCCCGAAAATATCTTAATCCCATTGTCCTGGTAAGGGTTGTGGGACGCTGAGATCACAATCCCTGCGTCAGCGCTTGTATCCACGGTGACAAATGCGATGCCGGGGGTGGGAAGGATGCCCACAGGACAGGGATCACCACCCATAGATACGATACCCTCCACGAGCGAGTTCTCCAACATGTCACCGGAAATACGGGTGTCTTTACCGATGACTATCCGTACCTTGCGACCTCCTTTTTTGAGGAGATGGGTGACTGCCTGGCCCACGGAAAAGGCAGTCATCCCGTCCATCGGGTAGAGATTAGCCTCACCCCTGATTCCATCAGTCCCGAATAATTTACCCATAGGATTCTATCCTCGCCCTAGGAGGCTGTCCGAGAATGAGAGATTTTTTGCATGGTCAAGGAAGGCGAAGATTTTAACCGCAAGAATACATTGAAGTATTTTGAGGATTCAAATCTGAGCCTGACGCGGAGATTGCGGAAAATAGCCATTCTCGGACGGCCTCCCAGAGAACGCGCGGTTACTTTCTGAACAGATTCATGGAAGGAAGCAGCCCCGCTGTTTTCCGGCAAAGCTCATGAATGATCCCATCTAACCAGAGTGTGCCCTTGCGGGAGAGGTCTGCGGGGAGGCCTTGAATGAGCTTCAAATAATCTGCATTATTATCATTCATCTGGTTATGAACTCCGGCCAGGAAAGGGTCCCGATGCTCAGCTCCGATTTCGGCTGCCATGTCTGAATCAAATAAGTCGCAGACCTGCCCGACATTGTTGTGCAGCTCAATTTTGCCGGTACTGGTACGCTCCCCGCCGCCATCCTTTTTCAGGGAATCGGGCATCTTGTCAGCCACGGCCTTGAGTCGTTTAATCCGTTCTTTTTTGGCCATCGCTAATTTTTCAAGCGCGCCCGTATAGATCAGATCGCCCAATTCATGAGTATTGAAAATCCCTTGCCGGACATGGATATACCACTGTTCAAGGGCTGTCAGGTTTGCCAGATAGAGGATATTATTTTCCACCATGTGTGACAGGCCTGCATAAAGATCGGGAACAAAAGGGATTACTCCTCCGCGGTAGGATTTCCCTATGATCATCTTGTTGCTCTCTAAGACATCCTTCCTCAGAACAGTGCCCGCGGTGACAATATTGCCGTAGCCCAATCTCACAGGTCCAACCGCACCTCCTTGGCCTCCCAAGAAGATACCCGGCTGGTTGAGCATAACGCCTCGCGGGACGTCGCCAAAAAGCGAGGCCGTGGCCTTGTCCCCATCGGCAGTGAAATTGAAATGGATATATGAACTGCCCACCTCGCTGTGGTCTTTACGACTTGTCCCCCCGGCCATCAGGCAGTCACAAAAGTTGATCAGGCTCCCCAAGGTAACAAAAGGAAAAAGGATGGTCTGTTTGAGACCCACGCAATGGGCACCGTTGGCCTGTTCTTCCAATATGCACCCTTCGCGAACATGTGCTCCAAGACCCATGCTTGCTTTCTCCAAAAAAACTGCCTTTTTGAAATATCCTCCCTTGAGTTCAACACCTGGGCCGATCTGACAGTTTTCAATGGTTACCGGCCCTTCGTGGCCAATCTGGGCTCCTGCCGCGATGACCGTTTCCTCTCCATAAATGCGACATCCAGGATAGATCTTTACCCCGTTACCGGAGACTTGAGAAACCTTGACTTCTTCGCCAATATCAATGGTGAGGGGGTTCGGGATCTCCACGCCTTTCTCTATTAACTCGATGATCGCTTCGTTATTCTTGGGTGTTAGGTCCAAGTTTTTCCCCTTTCATTCCTGCTCCTTATCTCACCTTCAGTCATCTGTGCAGATTCTTATACAACCAATCAAGATTTTTTTCAAACGTTTTTGCCTCTTCTATCCGTTGAGACCTTTGAAAAATGCTCAATTTCGTCCAAGATCAAGGCGCGTGAAGATTTTAACCACAGGAATACATTGAAGTATTTCGAGGATTAAAATCTGAATGCAACGCGGAGATTGGGCGAAAGGGGGTGTTTTTCAAAAGTCTCCCCTTGACGAGTCGTGCAATCGCTGGCACTATTAATGAAACGTTTCGAAAATCATAACACTGGCCTATGAAAAATCCTAATATCATCATTATTACCGGTCTTTCCGGTTCCGGAAAAAGCACTGCAATAGATGCCCTTGAGGATTCCGGGTACTTCTGTGTCGACAATTTGCCGGTTTTGCTCTTGCCGAAGTTTTTGAAACTTCATGCAAATAGCGCCTCCCAAGTTCAGAAAGTCGCCTTTGGCATGGATCTCAGACAGAAGGAATTCGTGAAAAACTACCACCAAATCTTCCATATGCTGCGCCGTGAGGGTTATCACTTCGAGGTTTTCTTTTTGGAGTGCTCTGAAGAGGTGCTGGTAAAACGGTTCAGCGAAACCCGGCGACAACATCCGATTTCTGAAGGAACGGATCTGATTGGCACCATCAGGTCTGAAAAGGGGCAGTTAAAGGGGCTAAAAGAGATCGCAGATGAGATTATCGACACCTCCGATTTAACGGTACACCAGTTGAAAGATGTCATTATTCAGCATGCATTGCAGGGTGTCCGGGTTGAAAGGATGCGGATATCCATTATCTCATTCGGTTTCAAATACGGTATTCCCCTTGAGGCGGACCTGCTGATAGATGTCCGGTTTATCCCTAATCCCTACTTTATACCCGAACTGAAAAGATTAGATGGAAAGGATGAGAGGGTACGCAGATTCGTACTGAAATGGGATGAAACCCGGGAGTTTTTGAAAAAATACTTTTCTCTCCTTGAGCACCTGCTTCCCCTTTATGAAAGGGAAGGCAAATCATATCTAACGGTTGCGGTAGGCTGTACAGGCGGGAGGCACCGTTCAGTGACCATCGCTGAAGATATCTATGAGCATCTGCGAGGAGAAAAGAGGGAGGTAGTACTGAAACACCGGGATATTGAACTGTCTGAGTAGTGTCACTCAAACTCCTCTGATTCCTCGGTTGGATAAAAAAGATGCTGATATTCCGATCTGATTTTTTCGGGGCTATCTTTCAGGAGGTGGGCTTCGGCATCCCTTCGAAAGCGCCTGGCCCGATTTTCCAGGTCATTCAACCTTTCCGTGATCCCCTCTCTTCGCAGCATTTCCTTGATGGCGCTGAACAGATCTTCGCTCCCGTAAAGCAATGTCCCTTCCTGGAGAATCTTACAAGCGACCATATGTTTGAAGGTTTCAAACTTTATCTGCTCCCTTACACGATTCATATCCTTAACAATATAGTCTATCTCCTCTCTGAGGTGGGGCGTTATCAGAATATTCTGTTTTTCCTGGTAAATTATTTCGTCTAACCTCTCTGACAACCGCTCTGGAAATAGATCATCCACAACAACGACGATGTCCATATCCGACCCTTTTACCAGTTTGCCGGTACTCCTTTCAGGACGGGGAACATCGTGGGCCATATTATAAACGATATCCCCTGCGATTATAATGCAGGCCTGTCGATTGATCAGGTCACTGTTTCCAAACCGGCCCACCACTGCTGAAAGGATGGTGTAGGCCAGTTCCGACTTTACCCTGGTTATTTGCTCAATGTGTGAATTGATTTCATTGGCCCGTTGAATCAGGGCATCGTGATCCCCTGTGAGTCCGATTACCGAATAGGTCAAGAATTCCCGCAAAATAGAAGGTGATAGCCGGGCAAAGCCTTCAATCCTGCGATCCAGCCTCAAATATTGTCGGCCTATGGTCCGGATGGTTAGGCGCCTGGAGAGTTTGCAGCATCGCCACAGGATGAGGAGGTCGCTGTCGATTACCTCCAATATCTCAGCCCCGGTTAACGGCCCTTTCTCTTCCACAAGCCTTATAATTTCTTTTTCCATATAGGATTTTTCAGGTGTAACAGTTCAGCTATCTTAGACAGGATAACAGGATTGACTTGATTATTTAGTGCCCGAACGAAAACTAGGATCTTTTGTTCAGATCAAGGAAGACGAAAATTTTAACCGCAGGAATACATTGAGTATTTCGAGGATTAAAATTTGAGTCTGACGCAGATATGGGCGAAAAAGACAGTTTTCGTTCAGGCACTATTTATAAATCCTGTTTATCGTTAAGTTCAAATCCTTGCCCTTACGCTTAGGACCTGGCAAAAAATAACTTGTCATTTTAGCATCCCATCTTCAGGCCATCTTCATCCGCTCCTCAATCTCAAAGTCCTCGAAATAGCTCACTATTCCTGTGGCTTTGAGCTTTCGGATCGAACGAATCTGACCTAAATCTGGGCGCAAATTCTAATAAGTTATTTTTTGCCAGGCCTTAATTTCAACTTTTCTCTCTTCAAAATGGTAAATTGATATCAAGTCTATCCTGTTATCCTGTCAAATATTTTGCCCCCGAAATGGACCAAAATTCATGAGGAATGGGCAATCTACCATATATAGTATTGAAAAAGGCCCGAGGCAACACTAATATGGCTATCTTTCCAGGATTCTAAACCGCCTGCCCGTCCACCCAACTCCGAAATGGAAGACCCTGCCCATCGATTCATGCTTTTCCCTTTAACTTTAGGCATTTCTCCGGTTTATCCGAGCGAGGGTTAATGTTGGGCTTGGCTCGATGGTTAGTGTGGTGTATGATGTATACATTGGAGGTGCATCATGATCCGAACACAGATATACTTGACCGAACAGGAAAGAGACGATTTGCGCGCACTTGCGGCGGAGAGTGGGAAAAAACAAAGCGAGCTGATTCGTGAGGCTATTGACAGTTTGATAGGGAAGCTAAGTACAAAACAACGAAAGGCAGTTATTAGCCGAGTCGCGGGAATGTGGAAAGACAGAAAAGATCTTCCTGACTTCAGGTCTATCAGGTCCGAATGGGATAGGGACTCTCTATCATGAAGAAACAGATCCTAATTGGCACTGATGTTATTGTTGACTTCCTTCGAGGCTATACAAAAGCGATTTCCTACGTTGAAAAGCATTCTGCCGAGATAGTCCTTTCTTCCATTGTCGTTGCAGAGCTTTATGCCGGGGTAAGGGATGATGAGAGAGCGAGACTTGACGATTTTGTTGCACTGTTTCCTGTTCTATCGATCACATCCGAAATAGCCAAGACTGGGGGATTATTCAAACGCGACTATCATAAGTCGTACGGAATCGGCTTGGCCGATGCTCTCATGGCTGCGACGGCAGTGACTGAAGACGCCGAACTCAAGACTCTGAACACAAAACACTATCCAATGTTAAAGGGTTTGAAGGCACCCTATATCAAGAGGTAGTGGTCCAACTTCATTCACTCGGACCGTGAGAAACCGCCTCGCATCATCTATCCGTCTATAATGATCAAGATCGTGAATTTTAAGCCCAGTTTTTAGAAAGAGAACCCTTTAACTGATGATGTTCTGGGCAAATGTGGATACCAAATCTTTATCCCCGATAAAAACGGGATCTTCGACCAGCATCAAGTATCCAGTATCCAGTATCCAGCATCAAGCATCCAGTATCCAGTATCCAGTATCGCGCAGTCACGCCCCAGGCGTGATTCGAGGCGAAGCTTCGCTATAAATAAGTTGACAGTGTCTTTTAGTAAGTATATACTTAGATGTGTATACAAAACAGCGGAAATGTCGCATACAATCTGGTATGGGGATGACCCGTGCTTCAAAAAAAGGAGACCATTGTGACGACGACTCGAGTTTTTAAATCAGGGAACAGTCAGGCCGTCAGATTGCCAAAGGAATTCTCCGTCAGGGGCAAGCTGCTTGAAATCTTCCGCCGTGGCGATGAAATTGTGCTTCGAGAACCGGCCAAGGGATTAACGCGGGCCTTTGAGCTGTTGACCAGTCTTCCCGAAGATTTTCTTGCTGAAGGCCGCCAGGATATGCCGCCACAACATCGCGAGGGACTGTAATGCCTCCTCGTTATCTGCTGGACGCCAACATCTGTATTTACATCCAGCGTCAGAAGCCTGGGGAGGTGTTAGCGCGTTTTCAGAGGCTTAAACCCGGGGATGCTGCGATTTCGGTCATCACGTGGGGGGAGTTGCTGTATGGTGCCGAGAAAAGTCGGCAGCGCAAAAAGGCCTTGCAGTTGCTGGAGGAATTCAAAACCTTCATTCCTGTTTTGCCAATGCCGGAGAATACCGGGGAAACTTATGGAGCCATCCGTGCATCATTGGAGTCCAAAGGGATGCCTATCGGAAACAATGATTTGTGGATCGCCGCGCACGCCAAGGCGGAAGGCCTTACCATAGTGACCAACAACGAGCGGGAATTTCAACGCGTACCGGGTTTGAAGGTCCAAAACTGGGTTGGCTGACAGGGTCAAAGTCCCTGTACCCGGTATTCGCGGAGCCAAAGGCAAGTCGCAGGGTGACTTTGAGCGGG